>Ga0335398_10001226_pt1 | contig 44926 bp, 38 predicted proteins | sample BON03_FD_205742 | JGI IMG/M metagenome (GOLD analysis project Ga0335398, IMG submission 205742) | Freshwater microbial communities from Lake Bonney liftoff mats and glacier meltwater in Antarctica - BON-03 (spades assembly) (version 2) | ecosystem: Environmental > Aquatic > Freshwater > Ice >... | reverse complement strand
TTGGTGGGCCCACCTGGACTCGAACCAGGGACAAACGGATTATGAGTCCGCTACTCTAACCAACTGAGTTATAGGCCCGACATCTCGGAATCGAGAAGCGGGCAATTATAAGGCTCAGTTGGCAAAGTTGCCAGCCCTTAGTTCACGTGGACAGACGGCGAGCTGCGCCTTTGCAGGTCTTAGCTTGCGGGACACCAGTACGCGTTGCAAACGCGATCAGAGCTGATTTTCTGACTGCTGCCTGTGCATTTTGAGATTACGGTTTACGGCAGCGCTCATCGCATAACTCCGTGCGGCCAAACCAGCCAGAGATACGATGACGATGGCGTGCAAAAAAGTGGTAAGCAAGGTCAGCGATTGGCCGGATCAGCGGCCAGCGCAGAAACGCAAACCAGTGGCCTTTGCCCACCAGCTGCCACGCTGTGCACGTGACATCCCGTCCATAAATCATGCTGCCGTCTGTCAACTCACCATGCAGGATGCGGTCAGCTGCATGTGGATCGATGTGGGGGGAATCTGACGGAGAAATCAGCAGCGGTGATGCCCTGAATATCCCGTCGGCCAGCTTTATCCAGTTTGGGCAGAGGGTTGATTTCCATTGCGCAAAGAGGACATTGACCATCATAGAATATTCGCAGTGCTGTCATGACATTTCGTTGTTTTTAAGACGACCTGCCTCGGAGCGTTTTTCTCGTTCGGATTCTTCTCTCTCGAGCTTGTTAAACTCAATGACGGTCATGACTACGCCAACGATCATCAGCAAGAAAACCAGCATTGCGGGAAATATCAGGTCAAAGGTCATTTTTTTGTCCTACTCATCAGAGCGCACAATTTGAAGTAAATTCCGAAGGTAAAGATGGATGGAATCCAAATGGCAGTAAAAATAGCCTGCTCGCGATCGTTCAGCACGAACCACAGGTACGCTGAGATAATGAACGAAATCATCACAGCCAGAATGATAAAAAAGTCAGATGTTTTAAACATAAAATCCCCATCAGTAGATTACGATAAATTATTGAACTCGAGTCCAAAGCAACCAATTGCAGAAAGCAGGCAGCCCGTTATAGCCACGGTTCCGACGACTCTAACGCCGGCAGTGATGCCGAACGCAAACACATCAAGATTGATCATTCCGATAAAACCAAGCGCCATTCCCATCCCGCCAACGAGGGTCAGAATAATGCCGATGACTTTTAAGGAATGGTATAAACGTATCATCAAAAAATAGCCTTATTCATAAACAGGAGATAATGGATTGTATGGATCTTGCCAGCCTGCTTTATGTCAGGGGCCCAAGGCTGCTGTTCTGACTCGGTAATCACTGGGTTGTACGGGGGCAAACACGGCTTGGATTGTCTGCGCAGGCTATTTGAATAAAAATATTTATAAGGCCCTGTCGTCGCGGTAGCCGTTCTGCAGCTGCTGAGTGCTACAATCCGTGCACACAAACGAGAGAGGACCACACTTTGAACAACATTCAAAAAGTACTGTGCGGCATTGGATTGATACTGATGGCCTGCAACACCAGCGCACAACCGAATCCGGTACCTGTGTCCGACTCAGTAAGAGAAGGTTTCGAGCGCATCGCCGCTGACAGCCGGGTGACAGCAGCACTGCAAGCAATGGCCGATAATGAAGCGGAAACCATCGCTGAACAGATCCGCATCACTGAGATTCCAGCGCCTCCCTTTATGGAGCAGGTACGGGCTGAATATTACCTTGAGCAGATGCGCATTCGCGGTTTGCCAGATGCGTATATTGATACCGAAGGCAATGTGGTTGGCATTCGCAAAGGCACCGGGGAGGGGCCTTTGTTTGCTATTGCGGCTCACCTGGATACCGTGTTTCCGATTGAGACAGATGTCAGCGTTGAGCTTCGTGATGGCCGCTATTATGCGCCAGGCATCAGTGATGATGGTCGAGGTTTGACCGTGTTGCTCACGCTGATTGACACGATCAATGACAGCGGTATTTCCACGGTTGGCGATATCATGTTCATTGGCAATGTGGGTGAGGAGGGACCTGGGGATCTGCGCGGGATAAAGGCGATTTTTCGTGACCATCCGGGGATAGACGGTTTTGTCTCAATTGATGGCTCCGGGCTTACCAGAATTACTGCGGGCGGAACCGGCAGTCGCCGCTTCGAATTTCATTTCACGGGTCCGGGTGGGCATTCGTTCGGGGCTTTCGGTATGGTCAGTGCGATTCATGCGATGGGAAGAGCGATTACTAAAATATCCGATCTGGAAGTGCCAGATGATCCTAAAACCACGTTTACGGTGGGTACTGTTGGGGGGGGCACTTCGGTGAATTCCATTGCAGCTGATGCGGTGTTTGCGCTGGATATGCGTTCAAATGATGTGGCTGCACTTGCAGCACTGGAAGAGCAGACCAAAGCGGCTGCAGTGGAAGCGGTTGCTGAGGAAAATGCTCGCTGGAACAATAATGGTGAGATCAGCGTTGAATTCCGTTTGATCGGAGATCGTCCGGTGGGTAGCACAGATCCGCAGAGTCCTATCGTTCAAGTGGCTGCGCTGGCCTTTGGTGCAGCGGGGATAGCGCTGGAGGGTCTGGGAATTTCCAGTACTGACTCCAACATTCCGATGTCGCTTGGCGTGCCTGCGATAACTATCGGGGGTGGAGGCAGTGGTGGCGGTGCTCATTCGCCTGAGGAGTGGTTCTCTCCGGTTAATTCGCATCTTGGTCCACAGGTGGCGTTATTGTTAACTCTGGGGTTGGCAGGTATAGAAGGGGTCAGTGCACCTTTACTGAAAATACTGCCTGCGCCTGCAGCACGATAGAACATGCGCTTCTGTCAGATTAAGTTTGGATCAGCGGAGTATGAGCTCTGCCTGGCATTACGACAGCAGGTGCTCAGGCAGCCGCTGGGCCTGTCTTTAAGTCAGGAGGATTTGCGCGGAGAGAATCAACAGTTGCACTTTGGACTGTTTTCCAAAGAACAGGACAGCCTGCTTGCTTGTCTTGTCATACATCCACTCACTCCGACAACCGCTAAACTTCGACAGATGGCTGTAGTCATGGATTCCCAGCGACAGGGCATCGGGCAGGTGCTGGTAACAGAAACTGAAGACTTTCTTCGGAGGCGTGGAGTGCAGACTGTGGAGCTGCATGCGCGAACAAGTGCAACAGGTTTTTATGAAAAACTGGGATATGAACCTTCAGGTCCATTATTCAACGAAGTGAGCATCGAGCATCAGAAAATGTGGCGGCAATTGTAAAACTGCCACAACACTGTGACTCAGACAAGCTGTAGCAGCTGATCCATTGCGTGCACGGCATCGGGTTCATTCAGTAAAGGCGCATGACCTCGTCCGGGTACTTCGGCGTATTGCAGGCTCGGTCTGCGCCGCTGCATTTCTGTTACGCACTGGCTGGATACAATGTCTGATAATTCGCCACGGATCAGCAGGATCGGTACCTGTGGTAAGGCATCGTAGACCGGCCACAGGGTAGCCAGTTCTGCATTGCCTTCGCGGCTGGTAAATGGCTCTGAGATCGCGGGGTCATAATCCAGTACTGGCACTCCCTCAGCATCGCTGCGATAAACATTGCGAGCAAATGCCAGCCAACCCTCGTCCGTAAGATCAGGCAGTTCTTTGCCATTGTATTGTTTTGCCTGTGCAACCGCTGCATCCCAGTCCTGAACCGGTGATGCCTTTCCCACATAGGATTGAATCCGGCTCAAACCGGATTGCAGAATCTCGGGTGCAAAGTCGTTGATGATCATCCCTCTCACATAATCGGGTCGGGTCGCACTGATCAACATGGAGAGAAGCCCGCCAAGTGAGGTGCCAATAAACACCAGGCTGCTGAGCTCCAGGCCTTTGATCAAAGCGGCTATATCAGCCACATAAGTAGCGGGGTTGTAGTTAGAAGATATTTTGTCGTAGCTTGAGCGTCCGCGACCACGCAGATCGACAGCGATAACTCTGTAGCTGTGCTGCAGGTGCAGGGCAAGTTCATGAAAATCGGCTGAATTTCGAGTCAGGCCCGGGATGCAGACAATAGTAATGTCTGTGTCGGCGGCTTCGCCCACCGGTTTATAATCGCGTGCATACAGGCTCAGACCATCACTGCTTTTATACCAGACATCAGCAAAATCAGTCATAAACTACTTCTTGAAGTTGGGGTTGTATGCGGGAGCAGCAGCCTGCCTGCCCCCGCAATTTGCGATCAGAAACGGTAGCCTACTGAGAGCGCTACAGTGCGCGGATTTCCGTAGAACGCCGTCACCGTATCATCACCACCCAGTCCGGGTCTAATCACATTGCCAGTTGGGCCAAAGGTAGCCGGAAAGTTGTATCCCGCAACACGATATTCTTTATCGGTCAGATTTTTTCCGTGCAATCCGACTGTCCAGTTATCCCCAGGTGAAGTGAACACAATGTTGGCATTAACCAATGAGTAACTTCCTTCATCCAGTGCACTGGGCAATTCGAAGATGTGGGTTTCATCTCGATAAGTTACGTTGGCCTGCCAGTTACTTTGCCAGCCCGCAATTTCAGTAATGTAATTTACGCCCACATTAGAGTTCCATTTTGGTGTGTTGGAGATGACCCATGCATCGGAGACATCTACCAGGCGACCAAGTGCAGGATCGAAGGTTTCAAGTTCTATAAACTCCGCATCAATATAACCGAGCACGGCAGTCAGGCTCAGGCGGTCAGTCAGCGCAGCAACCGCTTCTAATTCAAAACCACGCATTTCTGATTGGCCGGCGTTGATCACCTGCGATGCGAAGTCTGTTGAACCGACTGCGCGTTGCACCGTCACCTGCATATCCTGATAGTCATTGAAGAAAGCGGCAGCATTCAATCTCAGGCGCGAATCCATCAGGGTTGATTTCACCCCGATCTCGTAGCTGTCCACAATCTCGGGATTGAACGGCTCATTGGCGCGTGGGTTTATTGCCTGATTGGCGCGCATATCAAAACCGCCAGATTTAAAACCGCTGGTATACGATGCATAAGCCATCACGTCATCATTAAAACGATACTGTGCGCCAATATGGGGAGAGAACTCATTCCACTTCTCTTTGCCGGTAAAGTCAGATTGTACGACCAGCGGGTTGACAGTCTGCTTGGGAAGTTTGGTGCCAAGGAAAACGTGCCGGTAGACATCGGCCTCTTTTTCATCGCTGGTGTAGCGTCCACCAAAGCTCATGGAGAATGCTTCACTGAACTCATAGTTCGCCTGCGCGAACGCAGATAAGCTTTCAGTATCAACACAGCCACCATTTTCCAGGGTGATTCCGTTACGGCCCAGGACCACACCGAAGGCGCCACATGCATCACCCTGATAATAGTACAAACCGCTGACCACATTCAGTGGACCACTGCTGTAATTGAGCTGGAATTCCTGAGTGAACTGTTCATCTTCATGCAGCGCCGGGACGTCGAAGCTGTTGATCTTCGTTGCATCAAAATCAATAAAACCGTAGGTATCACCTTCTCGTTTTGCGGTAATCGATTTGAATTCGAACTGCTCATTAATCTGCCAGGCTAACTGTCCAGAGACACCTTGAGTGACAACCTCATTGAGGTTCGGCTGACTGGTATCGCTGTCAAACACATTGCTGTATGGCGTTTGACCGGTAAGCAGACTGGGTGTCAGGCGGTAGCCGCCACGTGGGTTCGAATCATCTTCAGTGCGATCTGCGCTTACTGTCACGAACACATTGTCGCTCGCATTCCACTCCACTTTCAGGTGGGCTGATTTGAGATCTTTGTTGTAATTGTCGTCGCCGGTATTGCGAAACTCTCCGAAACCGTCGCGCTCCATTACTGCCACACCGCCGCCGATATACAGTTTATCTGCGATCAACGGCACTGAACCGGACACCATAATGTCGCGCTGATTGTAATTACCCAGACGCGTGTTGATATCAAAAACGGGTTCATTGCTCAGCCTGCGGGTCTGGTACTTCAGTGCGCCGCCGATGGTGTTCTTGCCATACAGCGTGCCCTGCGGTCCGCGCAATACTTCAATACTTTCGACGTCGAGAATATCAAGCACAGCGCCTTGTGGTCTGGCGATATAAACATTGTCGACATAGATACCAACGCCAGGTTCAAAGCCCCAGAGCGGATCCTGCTGGCCGATGCCGCGGATATAGGCGGTCAGCGTGGAGTTGGTGGCGCGGCTGGTCTGCAATGTGGTATTTGGCAGGCGCTGCTGCAACTCGGTAATATCGGCGACACCTTCACGTTCCAGTGCCACAGCGCTGAAGGCACTTACCGCAATCGGGACGTCCTGCAGATTTTCCGCACGGCGTCTGGCGGTTACCACAACTTCTTCAATAGTCGCGCCTGGTTCGGCAGCAATAATTACCCCTGGCACGCTGCTCAGTAACGCAGCGACGCACACCAGACCAATACTCGTATACCCTCTCTTGTAGTCGTTTTTCATTTCTTATGGCCCTTTAAAGTTGAGCGTTTTTATTTTGAGCGTTTTGTCGAACTGGATCGATAAATTCAACAGCCGTTGAGTTTCAGGGCCGAGAATATTCAACGCCTGTTGAAAAGTCAAGCGGGTTCAGTCAGATATTATTTCTATGGCTTTTAGCAGAGGGCGGTTTCTGGCATAGAGCCAGTTGATGCCGAGGCTGCTCAGCGCAAAAGCGGCGGATAGAAGGATCGCATAACTGGCAGATACTGCAGGGTTGGCAATGCCTTGAATGAGGTTCAGATATAAATGCGTAAACAGTCCAATACCGGCGGCGGTGGCGACTATCCACAAGGGAATGACCCCGCGAATCAGTACGCCGAACAGAATGGGCACCAGTGATGCGGCTGCCAGCCCGTAAACGCCTTTCTGAGCAAACAGGCCGATCAGGGGCGGGGGATTCCACGCAATAACTGCACCGGCTACACCGATAAGCACCAGCACTATCCGCGACCACAACAGTCCCTTGTCAGCATGGCTGTAAATCGGTATCACAATATCCTTCACGACTATCGCGGACAGCGATACCAGAATGCCGTCCAGCGTACTCATGCCAGCAGCCAGCAGAGTAATCATAATCAGCGCGAGAGCATATTGCCCCCACACAGACCCCGAAAATTCATGCAGCAGATAGGTACTGACCACGGCATCCTGAGAGGCAACTTCAACACCGGCCAGACGCGCGTAAAAACCGAGGCTGAGCATCAAAGTAAAACAGGTACCCACCGCAACCGTGGTGAAAATAAATTTGCCGATATCACGATCGCTGCGCAGGTAAAGCACTTTGGTTAAAATATGCGGCTGCAGCATCAGTGCAAAAGTGATAATGAATCCGCTGAGAAATACCGAGAAAAATCCAAAGTACAGGTCGCTGTCAGCATTGAACATCGACGCGTATTCATCACCGATACTTTGCAGGGCAGGGGTGATGCCACCATCAAAATACTTCAGGCCATAGATAAACAGAAAGCCGGCAATACCCAGCATCATCAATCCCTGCAGGGTATTGGTGTAAGCGTGAGCGTAGGTGCCGCCCATCATCACATAGGAAAAAACAAACAGCAGAACCACCACCATCGCGGTCTGTTCTGATATCGGAAACAGACTGGCCATCAGCGTGCTGCAGCCGACCAGGATCAGCACCACAAAGGTCACCGAGAGCAGATTAATGAAGGTGAAGAACAGGCTGAAGCCGCGGCTCTGGTAGCGGTGATAAATCCATTCTGGAATAGTGGCGGCCTTATTGTCCTCACCAACCCGCAGGAAACCGCGAGTCAGCAGACAGAACGCACACAGTATGCCGAGCGGGGCAGCAACGCCGTAATGAATATAAGCTGACAGCCCATGGACATAAATGAAGCCCGGATTGATTACAAAGGTAGACGTGGATGCGATTGAGGCGGCCAGAGTCATACCGACCACATAGGGGCTCATGTCCTTATTTCCGATCGAGAAACTCTGAATATCGCGGGTTCGTCGCATGCCAATCCACGACAACCAGAATACTGCGATCACATAGAGGAACATGAGACCATAAGTGAAATATTCCGGGGCGCTAAGCATTGAATCTCCGTGGTACATTGATTTTTTTATAATCGATCGGTTTCAGGAGTGTAATTCAACATGCGTTGAATTCGCAAGTATGCTACCTTATCGACCATCAACACTGGCTGTGGAAGAATGATGAATGAGCGCACCTAATACCAGCAAGCGTGACCGCATTCTGGATGTCGCTGAGGCCCTATTTGCGCTGCATGGCTTTGATGGCGTGACCATGCGAGAGATTGCCAATGGCGCGGAAGTGGATGTTGCGCTGGCCAGTTATCACTTCGGAAAAAAGCGTGAAGTCTTTGATGCGGTATTCATGCGCCGTGCGGATATGCTCAACAGTTCAAGGCGTGAAGTCTTGTATGCCAGTCAGGAAAAGGATGGCGGTCGAAATCAAAGCATTGAACAGATTATTGAGGCGTTTCTGCTGCCCTTGAAGATGGCTCAACAAACCGGCGATGCTGGTTGGAAGAATTATCTGGCCCTGCTGGCTTACATTATGGCCTCACCTTTTTGGAGCCAGGAAATGATGCCGCGTATGTACGATAAGCTTGTTGAAGAGTTTATTGAGGCGCTGCGCACGGCACTGCCTGGCGCTACCGATGAAAATATCTATTGGTGTTACCACTACCTTTCCGGCGCTCTGACGTTGACTCTGGCGCAGACCGGTCGTATCGACAAGCTCTCAAAAGGCAAATGCCTTTCATCTGATTTTGATGCGGCCTATGAGCATATGATTCCGTTTGTAGCGGCAGGGTTTCGTGCTGTGTGTGGACAGTCATCTCAGAACTGAACCACCTCTCGAATCATGGTTTCAAATCTGCTTATCCGTTGGAAGAGTCAAGGAATTGATCTTTGACTCATGCACCTCCTTCGTATACTGTATATCCATACAGTTTAAGGTGGCTTATGAATATTCCCCCAGGCAGGATCAACGCACAGAAAGGCCGCGGCGCGGTATCGAATCTTCAAGGTCGGTTTGAAAAGCAGTTGCGCGAAGACTTTGATGATGGCTGGGAGCGGTTTGAAGACGATACTGATCCCCGGAAAATGCCGGCGCAGACGCATATAACTGAAGAGCTGGCGCAGTCCATTCTGACGCGTAATAACTCACCTGATCTGCCTTTCAAGGTGTCTCTGAACCCCTACCGTGGCTGCGAACATGGCTGTATCTACTGTTTCGCCAGACCCACGCACAGTTATCTGGAGTTATCGCCAGGTCTGGATTTCGAAACCCGTCTGTTCGCAAAAATGAATGCCGCTGATCTGTTACGCCGCGAGCTTGCCAGCCCGTCTTATCGACCCGAACCGATAGCGCTGGGTGTCAACACGGATGGCTATCAACCCTGCGAGCGCAAACTGCAGCTGACCCGGCAAGTGCTGGAAGTGATGAGTGAATGTCGGCAGGCAGTCGGGCTGATTACCAAGTCTTCTCTTATCGAGCGCGATATCGACATCCTGGCGCCCATGGCTGCACAGCAACAGGCGGTTGTTACCATTACGCTGACGACTCTGGATCATGCAATTGCCCGCACCCTTGAGCCGCGGGCGACCTCACCAACACGGCGGTTGCAGACCATTCGTACACTTACCGCAGCCGGTATTCCGGTGGGCGTTAACATTGCGCCGGTTATTCCCTTCATTACTGATCAGGACCTTGAGCGCATCCTTGAGGCTTCAGCAGACGCAGGGGCCATCAGTGCTGGCTATATTATCCTGCGCCTGCCCTGGGAGGTGAGTCCGTTGTTTCAGCAATGGCTGGAGGCGCATTTTCCCGACCGGGCTCAGCGGGTGATGAACCGGGTACGCGATATGCGCGGTGGCAAAGATTATGATTCCGCTTTTGGAACCCGAATGCGTGGCGAAGGTATCTGGGCGCAGTTGATTCAGCAGCGTTTCGACACGGCGGTGCGTAAGCTGGGGATTGCTGATCGGGCCGGACGGTTTGCAGCGCTTGATAGCTCTCAGTTTCGTAAACCGCAGCATGTGCCTCAGTTGATTAAGGTGCGAGGCAGCGATTCTTCTATCCAGCTCGATATGTTTTAATCTCGCTGGGTTTTAACCGCTGTATGTTTGAATAACATTTACATAGAGCGACGACATTAATCACCATCAAGCAGAGCGGAATTACTATGCGACTGGTTTCCTGGAACGTAAATGGTATTCGAGCAGCAATCAAAAAAGACTTCCAGATCTCTGTTGAGCAGATGCAGCCGGATGTGCTGTGTCTGCAGGAAACCAAAGCCCAGGATGATCAGGTGCTGGAGGCGGTTGCGGAAATTAAGGGTTACCATCTGTACACCAATTCGGCGGTGAAAAAAGGGTATGCCGGAACCGCAATATTCAGCAAAGTTGAGCCCTTGTCAGTCCAGTACGATATGGATTACGAGGAGCATGATCAGGAAGGGCGGGTCATCGCCGCCGAGTTCGACAAGTTCATTCTGGTCACCGTGTATACCCCAAATTCCGGTCAGGAGGGTCTGAAGCGTCTGGATTACCGGCAGCGGTGGGATAAGGAGTTCCTGAAATATATCCAGCTGCTGGAAAAACAGAAGCCGGTAATTATCGGTGGCGATTTGAACGTTGCCCATCGGCCCATTGATATCGCCAGACCGGAAGCTAATTACAATAAAAGCGCCGGTTATACCCAGGTCGAAATTGATGGCATGGATCATCTGATTGACGCGGGTTACATTGATACCTTCCGACATTTTTATCCAGACACAGTGAAGTACAGCTGGTGGAGTATGCGAACCGGGGGGCGTGCTCGCAATGTCGGTTGGAGAATCGATTATTTTCTGGCGTCAAAAGCACTGCACAATCGTCTTATCAGCGCAGAGATTCATAACGAGATAATGGGCTCAGATCATTGCCCGGTAGTGCTGGAATTGAGCGGGGAGTTGATCGCTGGGGTCTAACGCAGCGGTTGTACACAAGTCCACCCGCAACGCCTCAGTCAGCCCTGTGGGGGAGGAGTCTGGCTGGAGCGGACCGTCGCCCCCCATGGATGGCGGGCGACGAGCCCCCCATGGATGGGTTCACGGGCGTGTCCGAGCCAGCCAGACTCCTCCCCCGCAGGGCGGAGCCAGAGTACACCAGCGGAACCTGAGTGAACCGATTAATCGTCCAGGAAGCTGCGCAGATGATCCGAACGGGTCGGGTGTCTCAGCTTTCGCAAGGCTTTAGCTTCGATCTGACGAATGCGCTCACGGGTCACGTCAAACTGTTTGCCGACTTCTTCCAGCGTATGGTCGGTATTCATATCGATACCGAAACGCATTCTGAGGACTTTGGCTTCACGGGCTGTGAGACTGGAAAGCACTTCCTTGGTCGCTTCACGCAGACCTTCGTCTATTGATGAATCAACAGGAGAATCCACAGTCGAGTCTTCGATAAAATCACCCAGATGCGAATCTTCATCGTCACCTATCGGCGTTTCCATGGAGATAGGTTCTTTGGCGATCTTCAATACGCGACGGACTTTATCTTCAGTCATATCCATACGCTCACCCAGCTCTTCAGGGGTGGGCTCGCGACCTTTCTCATGAACCATCTGCCGTGAAATACGGTTGAGCTTATTGATCGTCTCAATCATGTGCACAGGAATTCGGATGGTACGCGCCTGGTCAGCAATAGAGCGCGTAATAGCCTGTCTGATCCACCAGGTGGCGTAGGTCGAGAACTTGTAACCGCGGCGGTATTCAAACTTATCCACTGCCTTCATCAGACCGATATTGCCTTCCTGAATCAGATCGAGGAACTGCAGGCCACGGTTGGTGTATTTTTTAGCAATCGAGATAACCAGACGCAGGTTGGCTTCCACCATTTCCTTCTTAGCGCGGCGTGATTTCGCTTCGCCGATCGACATATTGCGATTGATCTCTTTAACTTCGGCCACGGTCAGACCGCTGTCTTTCTCCAGAGTGCGCAGTTTGCGCTGAGCGCGGACGATTTCAACCTGCAGACTTTCCAGTGCCGGTGACCAGGGGCTACCTGATTTAATATGATTTTTAATCCAGTCTTCATCAACTTCATGGCCTGGGAAGGTCTCTACAAAGACTTTTCTGGGCATGGCGGCATTGCGAACACACAGGGTCATGATGGTGCGCTCATAACGCCGCACACGCTGCAATTCATTGCGAACTTTAGTCAATAGCGGCTCAAACTGTTTAGGGGTCAGCTTGAAGGTTTTGAACACATCGCCAAGTTTTTCAAGCTCAACCACCGTCTTTTTATTAGAGCGACCATGCTTGCTAATCGCCGCTGCAGTTACTTCAAATTGTTCGCGCAGTTCCGTAAAGCGAATTCTGGCTTCTTCAGGATCGGGTCCTGAAGCGGCTTCATCATCCGTGGCGAGTGCAGAATCATCGTCATCGTCATCGTTGTCAGTTTCGCTGGCCGCGGCGATTTTTTCGGGTTCTGGAATTTCCGCAGCAGGGATTTCGGCATCATCTGCTTCCAGATAGCCAGTGATAATATCGCTGAGTCTTTTCTCCTCAGTATCGACACCTGAGTATTCCTGAAGTATGTGAGAAACGGTGTCGGGGAAATGGGCCATCGCCTTCATCAGTTCACGCAGGCCCTCTTCGATACGTTTGGCGATAACAATCTCGCCCTCGCGGGTCAGCAGTTCCACCGTACCCATTTCACGCATATACATGCGCACCGGGTCGGTGGTGCGACCAGCTTCATTCTCAACGGCAGCCAGCGCTGCAGCGGCTTCGGCAGCAGCAACTTCGTCAGTGTTGGAATCACCATCATTCATCAACAGCGTGTCGGCGTCAGGGGCGCTCTCGTAGACCTTGATACCCATGTCATTGATCATCTGAATGATGTCTTCAACCTGATCAGGATCTGAGATGGATTCGGGCAGGTGATCGTTCACCTCTGCATAAGTGAGGTAGCCTTGATCTTTACCTTTGGCAATAAGAGCTTTCAATCCGGATTGTGGCTCTGCGATTACGCGAATATCAGACATGGGTTCCCACTTGTGATCAGTGATAGATGAAAAACAGCCGGGCATTATAGCCCTATGTATGAGTGCTTGCCAGCAGCCGGGCCAAAAGTATTGTCGCGGCTCCCGTTATTCTGGTCTATCCAGCTCGGCCTTTACACTGGCTTTAAGCCGGGGCTTTAGCTGTTGCATTAAACGTTCTCTGTATTGGAGCTTCGCTGCATTTGCAATGATACTGTCAATAAGAAAGGTAAATTCGCCTTTTATTCCCACTTCCGGGGTAATTTTTTCATTTTTCATCAACTGAGTGAGCTGATTTCCCAGAGCAGTACCGTAACAGTGACCAAGCAAGGCGTAGGTGGTAATTGTTGGGTTATTGTTAACTAATTCCAGGAGTTCCAGCAGCAGATCTGTGTTTGTATCCTTGAGTTCGCGCAAGGGCTGCAAGTCCTGAGTAATGCTTAAGGCTATATCAGGGCAGTACAGTAATAATTCAATGGCTTTGACGCTCGCAGGCCTTTTGCTGGCCCGGATTCCGCTGGGAGTTGCAGGTTTCGCAGCGTGTGGCGGGCGATAACCGGACTCCATGGCATCATAAGCATCGTCAACAGGCTGTGGCGGATGGGGTCCGGCAGTGCCAGTGGTTTTATCAACAAGCAATTGATCTATAGTCTCGTTATCTACGCCGGTCAACTCGACCAGACGTTTTCGCATCAATTGTCTGAATATACCCGCGGGAAGCTGCTTCAAAAGAGGCGCGGCCAGCACAGCAAGACGTGCTTTGCCCTCCATGCTGCCCATATCCACCTGGCTGCCAAGGTGGTCAAAGAAGAAGTCTTCCAGATTGGTCGCCTTATCAATTTCCTCGCTGAAGTGATCTTTGCCGATCTTGCGCACCAGGGTGTCTGGGTCCTCACCGTCGGGCAGAAACAGAAAGCGCACTTTACGGCCGTCCTGCATCACCGGGAGAGTTGCCTGCAGTCCCCGCCATGCGGCTGTGCGGCCCGCTGCATCGCCATCAAAGCAGTAAATAACTTCGGGTACTACCCGAAACAGACGGTTCAGATGCGTGGTGTTGGTTGCCGTTCCCAGCGTTGCGACCGCGTAATTAATGCCATGCTGCGCCAGCGCCACCACATCCATATAACCTTCAACCACAAGCATTCGACTCAGTTGCGATTTACTTTTGCGGGCTTCGTACAAGCCATAAAGTTCCTGCCCCTTATGGTAGACCGGCGTTTCAGGTGAATTCAGATATTTAGGTTTATCATCACCCAGAACGCGGCCACCAAAAGCAATGACACGGCCGCGGTTATCGCGGATTGGAAAGATGATGCGATCGCGAAAACGATCATAGTGGCCGGGCGTGTGTTCTTTGCCCTGCTCGGCAGCACGCTCAGCATCACGTTCAATCACCAGTCCGCCTTTCACCATCAGATCGGTACTAACGGAGGCGGTGCGCAGATGTGTCAGCAGATTATCCCAGCCCGGTGGCGCAAAACCGATACCAAATTGTTTAGCAATCTGGCCGGTTAAGCCGCGTGCTCTTAAATAGTTAACAGCTTTTTGCTTGCCGGGGTGCTGGCGAAGTTGTTGCTGAAAGTATACGTCTGCTCTTCCGAGTACAGTCAGCAGTTGCTGATTTTCACTGTGCTGTTGCTCCTGCTCGCGGTTTTCCTCGCGTGGCACCGTAAGGCCATAATCGGTGGCCAGACTCTCCACCGCCTGCGGGAAGTCCTTATTGTCATATTCCATGACAAAACCAAGCGCATTGCCACCAGCGCCGCAGCCGAAGCAATAGTAAAACTGCTTTTCTGGTTGAACGCTGAACGAGGGGGACTTTTCTTTGTGAAAAGGACAAAGAGCAGAATAGTTTTTGCCGGTTTTGCGCAGTTTTATGCGCTTGTCGATCACGTCGACAACGTCGACCCGACTGAGCAGATCATCGATAAAATTTTGTGGGATTAGCCCTGCCATCAGGTTTGATACCACCAGGCGAGAAAGTTAAAACTTCTGGAACAATCTGGTACGGGCTGACTCAGTTTGCAGCCAGCTGTGCCTTGATCATCTGACTGACTACGCCCATATCAGCGCGGCCTGCAACCTGGGGTTTCACGGCAGCCATCACCTTGCCCATGTCCTGCACGCCCGTGGCACCGGAGCTGGCAAGGGCTGAGCGCACAATTGCCTGCAATTCCTCATCGCTCAGCGCGGTGGGCATAAATTCCTGCAGCACAAGGATCTCAGCGCGTTCAATCTCGGCCAGATCTTCACGGTTACCACTGACAAATTGCTTCACAGAGTCGCGGCGTTGCTTGATCATTTTATCAAGCAGAGACAGCACGCGGGTGTCATCGGGATCAATGCGCTCGTCAACTTCAATCTTTTTGATTTCGGAAAGGGCAAGCCGGACAGTGCCCAGTCGGGCTTTGTCTCTGCTCCGCATGGCGTCTTTCATCGCCTCGGTAAGCCTTTGTTTCAGTTGACTTTCTGCCATTTTTACCGGCTCAGGAAGCAATCAATAGAAGCGTTTGGTTTTTTTGTTGTCGCGTGACAGCTTTTTCAGATGACGCTTAACAGCGGCAGCAGCTTTACGCTTGCGGGCTGAAGTTGGCTTTTCATAGAATTCTTTACGACGTACTTCTGCAAGAACACCAGCTTTTTCGCAGGACCGCTTGAAGCGCCTTAAAGCCACGTCAAATGGTTCGTTCTCTTTAAGTTTTACCATTGGCATAATTTAGGAACACCTTCCGTTTATCTCAGTTAACTTGATGAAATCAGGGCCGCATATGTTAATGTGCAGCGTTCAGAAAAGCAAAGCCTATATTTGACTGATTTTTGGAAGGTGATAAATGCGAGTCCTTGGCATTGAAACATCCTGTGATGAAACCGGAGTGGCAGTTTATGACAGTCAGCGGGGACTGCTGGCGGATTGCCTCTACAGTCAGATAGAAATGCACGCAAAATATGGCGGCATAGTTCCAGAACTGGCGTCACGGGATCATATCCGTAAGACGCTGCCAATGATACGTGAAGTTTTAGCCCTGGCTGGTACTGAGATCAAGGAACTGGAGGGTATTGCTTATACTTCAGGTCCGGGTCTGATGGGGGCGCTGCTGGTGGGTGCCTCGCTGGGACGGGCGCTCGCGATGGGGCTCAATATTCCAGCTATCGGTGTTCATCATATGGAAGGCCATCTGCTGGCTCCGATGCTTGAAGCCGATCCTCCGCAGTTTCCGTTTGTTGCATTGCTGGTCTCCGGCGGACATACCCAACTGGTGGAAGTAAAGGGTATTGGCCTTTATCGCATGCTGGGCGAATCGCTGGATGATGCGGCCGGGGAAGCCTTTGATAAAGTTGGCAAGATGCTCGGTCTGGCTTATCCAGGCGGTCCGCGAGTGGCAGCACTGGCAGAGGCTGGCACGCCTGGACGCTTCACATTTCCGCGTCCGATGACTAACCGACCAGGCCTGGAGTTCAGTTTCAGTGGTTTGAAAACTGCAGTGCGAAATACGCTGGCAGAGCAGGCGGCACTGAGCGCATCGGGTGTCGTTGATGAGCAGACCAAAGCCGATGTGGCCATCGCATTTGAGGAAGCCGTGGTGCAAACGCTGGTAATTAAATGCCGCCGAGCCTTGGAGGCGACCGGCATGAAGTCGCTGGTAATAGCCGGGGGCGTCAGTGCTAATCAGCGTCTGCGCGTGGTGCTGCAGGAGATGGTGGATAAACAGCGCTCCAGGCTGTTCTATGCGCAAAATCGCTTTTGTACAGATAATGGTGCAATGATCGCGTATGCCGGCTGTCAGCGTCTGCTCGCCGGTCAACACGATGATCTGCAGATTATCACGCGTGCCCGGTGGTCGCTGGAAAGCCTGCCGCCACTGACCGTTTCCGGATCGACCACTGCATCGACGTCGGCATCGCCGCCCGCACAGCAATAACAGGAAAATCATGGATATCGTTTATATAAAAGAATTGCAGATTGAAACCATCATCGGCATTTACGACTGGGAGCGGAAGCAGAAACAAACAGTAAGTCTGGATCTGGATATGGGCGCTGATATACGCCCAGCCGCAGCCAGCGAAGACATTGCGATGGCGCTGGACTATAAGGCAGTGTCGAAGCGCTTGATTGCTTTCGTTGAGAACAGTGAGTTTCTGCTGATTGAGACGATGGCAGAGCAGATTGCAGCTATTGTGCTGGCTGAGTTTTCAGTCCCCTGGCTGCGCCTGCGGGTCGGTAAACCTGGTGCGGTAACAGGAGCCAGAGATGTGGGCGTTATTATTGAACGAGGCCGGGAAATTGACACCGTCAGATAAAGTGATAATGAATACAGTCAGCTTGAGCATCGGCAGCAATCAGAACGCCGAGCATTATATTGTCAGCGCGTTGAATGCTCTGCGGCAGCGGTTTCTCAAACTGACCGTCTCATCTGTTTATGAAAGCGTCGCTGTGGGTTACGCCGGGAATAATTTTCTCAATCTGGTGGTGGTGCTGGATACCGCTGAATCGCTGGGCAGCCTCGCTGGTTTTCTGAAACAACTGGAGGATGACAACGGGCGCAGGCGAGAGCAGTCCCGGTTCAGTTCGCGTACTCTGGATGTCGACATTCTGACCTATGGGGATCTGGAGGGAGTGCATGAGGGGATTGTGCTGCCACGGCCCGAAGTAACGCAGAACGCGTATGTGCTGTGTCCCCTGGCAGAAGTCGGAGGTCAGTTGGTGAATCCGCAGTACCAGTTGAGTTATGCCGATCTCTGGCAGCAGTATGACAAGCGCCGCCAGAAATTATGGTCGATTGATTTTTTCTGGGGAGGACAGCGCATATCCGCCGCTGCCCCCCTCATTCCTGCTTAACCCTTGCTCAGTAACCGCTTCCATAAATATAAACGCTTACGGCATCTGAACAATTTTGCTGCATCAGGCAGACCCTTCTACCGGCCCTTTAGCGGCATCTTCCATGCGCTCTGAGGCTGTGGGCTTTCTTTCCGGCACAAATACCTGCGGACCGACAATTAACAGAATAGTGACCAGACCCACTAACAGTCCAATCCAAGGCTCAAACAGTGATAAGGCGATCGCGGTTAAGACCATGGCGCCGCGTTCGGTATTATCTTTAACCAGAGAAAGCGACAGGGTGGCACAGGCAAAACCGGTCAAAATAAGGGTGACGGCCAGCGCAATCGGAAGCAGCGGTTGCAGCAGACTTACAATCGGCAACACAATAAACAGCACCGGTACGCCAAGTACATAGTAACTGCTGATGCCATCGTACAAGGAATCCATCTTGTCACGGCCCTGCACCCAGCGCTTGAGGATTACTACCTGGACACCCGTCCATAGAATCCCCTGGGTGCCAAAGAACGGGGCTACAATTGACATCGCCACATTGCGGATACCGGTGGAGAGGTGAGCGCGGGTATTATCGATCTCGATTTTCTCATCATTGCGTAAGGCTCTGGCGTTATTAACCATTTCATCACCAGTAACCAGGTCGCCGAAGAACAGAATATAAGTGATGATTGCCAGTGGCATGGATTTCAGCATCAGTTCAAAAGAGGGCCAGCCAATCACCATTGGCGAGGCTTTTTGCCACAGCGTTGTGGCATTGCCAACCACATCCAGCAGACCGGTGCGAATGACAAAATCAAATTCGTTGGTGAAGAAACCAACTATACCGGCGACAACAAAGGCTGGCAGTAAGCCATAGCTGGCCAGTTTCTGCAGCGGAGTGAAGCGGGCTGCCATCGCCTGGAATGGTTTTGAGAAGGTGAGAAACATACACAGAGCCAGCGCGGCACTTGCCGCAATGGGAGCCTGAGCCAGCGCATTGGCGGGGTCGCTCAGATCAAATACGCGCAGGAACGCTGCAATTGCTGCGCCGAGAATGATCCCGCCTTTAAGTACATTGGGCACCCAGTCCACCAGCTTAGCTCCCAGCCCCGTCAAGCCCAGGATGATCAGGATTGCGGCGAAGTTCAACGATAGCGCAGTCATTGCCTGGAACTGTTCAGCGTGCGTGCCACCGGTGCCCAGCACGAATGCAAATACAAAGGGCAGAGCCGGCGTCAGCCAGCCTGGCGCATAGGGATCGCCAAAGAAAAACCACGAGGCCGAAATAAGCAGGCTGTGGAACATGCTCATAACCACGGCTTCTTCAAAGGTAAGGCCGAAAGAGGCGGTGAGCAGAGGAACCAGGGCAAGGCCCGTTGCTCCGGCAACAGCGAAGCCCTGCAATAATTCGGGAATGGCAACGCGCAGATGAACAAAGGGTATGCGGAGCGTAAACGGCCCCCATTTAATGCCAGGTTGAACAGCGCCGGGAATGCGGGTCTTGGCCATAGTATCGCTCTCTTGATGAGTGTAATTTGTGAGGTAAGAACTTTATACAGCAAGCTTAATGTTGCGGCAAAAAGAATTGATCACGAACGGCTTACAGTTTTTGGTGCACATGTTCGGCAAGTCCAACGCCCGCCTCAGACATGGTGAGATAAGTCTGGTCTGCGCCAGCGCGGACAATTTTTGCGGCATCATCATCATGCATGCTGTGAGAGACAATCAAGCCATCAAAGCCGCGCTGCCGTAATTTCGTGGCGGCGATTATTTTGGCCTCGGTTTCATTGATGGTAAGGATGACCGCGCGCACCGAACCCATATCGAGGCTCTGCCAGAAAACCTGATCTTCGGCATCCGCAAAAAAAACATTGTGACCGAGTAAGTTATGTAATTCGACGCGCGCGGGATCTGAATCAAGCCCAACCAGTCTGCATTTATCTTTAAGGTGATCGTAGGCAGCCGAACCGGTGCGGCCCAGTCCCATAATCAGCACCTGTGCATCGCCGAGCGATACCGGTTGCTCGTCCGGGTGACGAGTGTCGCGTTCAAACGGAATTAATCTGCCTGCCAGGCGCTCATACAGCGGGTGCGCAAAACGATTGATCGGTGCACTGACAACAAAAGAAAGTGCTGCGGTAAGTGCCAGCGGAACCAGCCACTCCGGAAGCACAATGCTGGCCACAATTAAGCCAAATTCACTGTAGTTGCTAAGACTGAGACTGGACAGGAATGCGCTGCGTGCACGCAGTTTGAAGCCGACCAGTAAAAAGAAGAACAGGGCACCTTTAAGAGGCAGCAGGGCGATCATGATCAGCGCAAATACCCAGGCATCTTTATCTGGCAGACCATTTATCCCAATCTGCAGGAAAAAGCCCACCAGGAAAAATTCCTTAATACTCCATAAGGACTTGGCTACCTCACCTGCCCGTCGATGTTTTGCCAGTAGTGCACCAAAGACCAGCGCGCCAAGTTCAGAACTCAGGCCGACCAGTTCAAAGCCATAGCCGCCAATTCCGAGTGCAAGCAGCAACCCAAACAGGACCAGCAGGTCTTCATGACCGCTGGCATCAAGCAGGCGATACAGTATGGGGCGAGTAAGAGGCAGTGCGAATACCAGCAGCGCCCAGGGGGAAGGTGTCGTCCCGCTGGCGAAGCTGATAACCACCAGCGCGATAAGATCCTGGATGATCAGGATGCCAACGGTCACACGTCCATGAAATGCCCGTAACTCCCGTTTTTCCTCGAGGACTTTGGCTGCCAGCACGGTGCTGGAGAAGGCCAGGGCAGTGGCCAGCATCACGGCGGTAAAGACCGAAACAGACAGCAGCAGGTAAAGAGCCGGCGCCAGAAACAGCACAGAGAGTCCAAAGTGCAGCAGGCCGCCGCCGATTACTTCCGCCTGCACCAGATTGCGCAGATTAAGTTTCAAGCCAACTGAAAACAGCAGCAGCAGAACGCCGATATGCGCCACATGTTCCAGCACCGCGCTGGACTCAGCTGGCAATCCGAGATCGGTGGAGAAAGTGGAAATTGCGAAACCGGCAGCCAGATAGCCAACCAGTGAAGGTAGTCCGGCAAAGCGCATCAGCAGGCCGATGCTGAATGCAAATCCTATCCAGACTGCTTCGAGCAACATAGTAAATACTTGTCCCTTGGTTATTTTTTGTTCCCTGATTATCGCTCACGGATTCTACCTGAGCGAGCGGCCGCCATCTACTCTGATAATCTGGCCGGTTATGTAGCCGGCGTGAGCGAGAAACCAGACGGTTTGTGCTATATCGGCAGCCGCACCCAGGTGGCCAAGCGGAATGCTGTCCAGTATGCGCTGCTGTTCGGCAGAGGGGTTCGGAGAGGATTCTGGAGAAGGCTTTAGAGTGTGTGCGGGAGAGGATTGATGAGAGGATTCTGGCGAGTGTTCGGCCTCATCAGTTGATCCAGTTGCATGGGCAGGCCACAGGATCGCCCCCGGAGAGACACCGTTTACTCTCACGGCGGGTGCCAGTTCGCGAGCCAGTGTACGGGTCAGCATTTTTAGTCCGGCCTTGGCGATACTGTAAACGGGGAAACCGCGTAAACCGCTATCAGCATGTATATCAATGATGTTGATGATGCTGCCACTGCGCTGCTGCAGTGAGTCTGCCAGTGCCTGGCTTAGAAAAAACGCTGCTTTAACATTGCTGTTGATCAGATCATCCCAGTCCTGTTCAGAAACCGCAGGTAGCGGCGTTGCATAAAAGCTGCTGGCATTATTGATCAGCACATCGATACCTCCAAAACAGGCAAGTGCGTCCATGGCCAGTTGTTGAACCGCAGCCGAATCGTTCAGGTCTGCTTGCAAAATATGCACACTGTCAGCGCGCGCCGCGTTCAAGCGCCTGCACAGCAGGGTGGCTGCCTCAGTGGAATGATGATAATGAATAATGACCTGGTAGCCTTTGTCGTGAAACAACTCAGCGATGGCTGCACCGATGCGTTTGGCGGCTCCGGTGATCAGCACCACCGGCGCTTGTGGAGATGCAGACATAGTCAGGATTCCAGAGCGTGTTTAATAGCAGCCGTGCGATGTTTGGCGACCAGTTCGCGAATCTTCAGATCAAGCTTCTTGCGCGCAGCGGCATCGCCTGCATCCTGCTGGGACTGATCCGAGCCGGGCAACAGTTGATGCGTCTGCAACAAAGCGGTGATATCAATCTGCCGGGCCGCGGCAAATGCTTTACGCAGTAACTCGGCCTGCGGATAGTCGCGCTGTTCAAAGCCGGTTCGACCACGCGCATCCGCCTCGCAGCCAAGCAGAAACTGCTCCATCTGCTGCGGACGACGAAAGGCATCCAGGGCTTCCAGCAATCGGAGTACGGTTATCGGCCGCGCCTCCTGCAACTGATGACAACGCAGGTGATAGTGACAGACCAGTTTCGCAATTGCGGTATATTCTTTAGGAACCCGCAGTCGTTTGCCAATATCTTCAACCAGCGCAACGCCAAGATGCTCATGGCGATAATGGTGGGGCCAATCAGCCTCAGGGGTAACTCCTTTGCCCACATCATGCAGCAGAGCAGCATAACGGACTACCGGATCTGCACTCATGCCGCAGGCCTGATCGAGCGCCATCAGAGTATGTTCGCCAGTATCAATTTCCGGATGATATTGCTCAGGTTGTGGGATGCCAAATAGACGGTTCACTTCCGGAAGAATAGCCTGCAACGCACCGCATTTGCGCAAAGTCTGCACAAATACCACTGCTGAAGGCTCGCGCAAAGATTTCTCCAGTTCCTGCCAGATACGTTCAGCGGGCAGATGCTGAAGTTCTCCGCTAAGTACCATGTCGCTCATTAACTGCATGGTCTCATCCGCGATGCTGAAGCCTCTATCAGCAAAGCGGGCAGCAAAGCGGGCAACGCGCAAAACCCGCAGCGGGTCTTCAGAAAAAGCAGGAGAAACGTGACGTAATATTTTTTGTTGAAGATCGCGATAACCACCATAAGGATCGACTAAATTGCCTTCGGTATCCTGGGCAATCGCATTGATGGTCAGGTCGCGCCGCAGCAAATCCTCTTCCAATGTTACCGAGGGGGCAGCAATAACTTTAAACCCGGTGTGTCCGTGGCCACTCTTGCGCTCAGTACGCGCAAGTGCATATTCCTCTTTTGATTGCGGATGCAGAAATACCGGGAAATCTTTGCCTACCTGCAGAAAACCCTGTGCGAGCATCTCTGCTACCGTAGCGCCAACCACAACCCAGTCTCGATCTGAATTTTTCAGGCCGAGTAGGTTATCGCGTACTGCACCGCCAACCAGATAGACGTTCATGGTAGCTAACTCTGCTGCCTGTTTCGGAATAAAGGATTTAAACACTGAAAAGTCTGTGATCCTCCAGACGCATCATGGTCAGCTCGCGTCCCCAGACACAACCGGTATCCAGTGCAAACACATAAGGGTTATTAGTCTGACCTTCCAGTGCTGCCCAGTGCCCGAATAATATAATCGTTTCGGGCGTAATTTTCTCAAATTCATACCAGGGCTGGAATCCTTCCGGCGCGGCGGAAAGCCCTTCCTTCACCTGAAAGTTCATGGTGCCGCGGGCGTCGCAGAAGCGCATGCGGGTAAAATAATTGGTTATTGCCCGCAGCCGTTTATAGCCATGTAATTTATTGCGCCAGCGCTTAGGGCTATCTCCGTACATCTTATGGAGAAATGTTTTGAAATCCGCTCCCTGCAATGCGCTCTCGACTTCGGTGGCCAGTGCCAGGGCTTTGTTCAGGCTCCAGCGCGGTGCGACCCCAGCGTGAACCATTAGATACCCCTGCGGACCATGTTCCGTTTCCATGCATTCGTAATGAGCCAGTGGTTTGTGCCGCAGCCAGTCCGCAAGTTCTTCGCAGTCGCTGGCCTGCAACAATGTTTCAAGCGTATCTTTGGAGCGAGCGGGAGCGCAATCATAATAAATGGCAAGGAAATGCAGATCATGATTACCCAGCACAATGGTTGCTGAATCACCCAGATCGCGCAGATAACGCAGAGTGTCCAGAGATTTGGGGCCGCGGTTAACGAGATCTCCGACACACCACAGACGATCAATCCCGGCCGTGAAGTTGACGCTGGCCAGCAGCTTGAGCAAAGGTTTGTAGCAACCCTGGATATCGCCGATCACATAGGTTGCCATTTATGGAGACTGCCTGGGCTGCGGGCTGGGCAGCGGGTTAATGGACTGACCTGGGGCGGCAGAGCAGGAAAGCAGGGATATGAGTTGCAAATTTTTCACCATTGGAACTCACCATTTCATAACTTCCCTGCATAGTACCAAACTGCGTGGGCAGGATGGCACCGCTGGTATAAACAAATTTTTGTCCAGGGTAGATTAATGGTTGCTGTCCAACTACCCCGGGTCCTTTCACCTCTTCAATATGATCATTATCGTCTGTAATTATCCAATGGCGTGACAGCAGTTTAACGGGCTGGTCGGTGTGGTTGAAAATGCCAATGGTGTACGAAAACGCAAACAAATGCTTTTCCGGGTCAGACTGTTCCTGCAGATATTGAGTAGCGACAGAAACCTCGATTTCATGAGTTATTTTCAATGCTGATCCTCCCCCAGGTTACCTGACGGAACTGCGCCCGCCGGAGTGGATGAAATTACGTTGCTTATTGTGACATAGTCCGCCACAGAAAGATTTTCCGGTCGCGCATTGGCATCAATTGATAATTGATTGAGTTGTTCAGCACTGATAAGCCCACGCAAACAATTGCGCAGCGTTTTCCGGCGCTGATTAAAAGCCGTTCGAACAACATTCTGAAAGCACCTCAGATCATCTGCGGGTAAGGGCAGCGTTTCATAGGGCGTCAGTCTTACGATAGCCGAATTAACTTTAGGCTGTGGCGTGAAGGCACCAGGCGGCACGGTAAACAGCGGTTCTATCTGACAATAGTACTGCGCCATGATCCCCAGCCGGCCGTAATGACTGTCGCCAACCTGCGCGGCCAGACGCTGCACCACTTCCAGCTGCAGCATAAAAATCATGTCTTTGATCAGCGCATGATAGCGAAATAAGTGGAACAGGCATGGCGTCGAAATGTTGTAAGGCAGATTGCCGATAATGCGTAAACGCTCTCCCGGCAGGACCAGAGGAGCCAGGTCAAATTTCAATATATCCGCCTGGTGCAGAGTAAATTCCGGAGTTTCACCAAGCGTCTGTTGCAGATAAGCAGCAAGATCTCTGTCCAGTTCAACGGCATCGATGCGTGCGCCACTGCCTGCCAACTGCCGGGTCAGTGCACCTTGGCCGGGGCCAATCTCAACAATATGATCTGCAGGCAGCGGTGCCACTGCAGCGATAATGCGTCTGATAATGTTTTGATCATGCAGAAAATTCTGGCCAAAGCGTTTACGGGCCTGATGCCGGAAAGGCTCAGGGCTGTCATTGTTGTCGTGCATGGTTCAATAGCTCCTGGCACTGGCACTGCTGCGGATGCGGGCAACCATGTGCAACGCAGTATCGATTGCGGTCAACAAACTGCCGCAGTCAGCGCCACCGGTGCCAGCAATATCGATTGCGGTGCCATGATCGACTGAGGTGCGAACGATGGGCAGCCCCAGGGTAATATTGCAGGCTTTGCCGAAACCTTTGTATTTAAGTACCGGCAAGCCCTGGTCGTGGTACATCGACACCACAGCGTCAGCATTATGAAGGTACTTTTGAGTGAACAGGGTATCTGCAGGAAGTGGACCAATCAGCCTTAAACCTTCTGCGCGCAGTTGATTCAGCGTCGGTTCAATAATGCGTATTTCCTCAGTGCCAAGATGACCGCCTTCGCCAGCATGGGGATTGAGTCCGCAGACCAGAATACGTGGTTGTGGTATGCCAAATTTGCTGCGCAGTTCTTCATCGAGAATAGTAATAACCTGATGCAGCAGCGGAGCCGTTATCGCACCTGCTACCTCGGACAGGGGCAGATGAGTCGTCACCAGTGCCACGCGCAAGCCTTCAGTTGCCAGCATCATCACGGTCAGCTTGCGCTTGCACAGCGCTGCCAGAAATTCGGTGTGACCGGTAAATGGGATACCCGCTTCGTTGATGACACCTTTGTGTACAGGACCAGTCACCATGGCATCAAGCGTCTTGTTAAGGCAAAGCTCGACAGCCATGGTAAGCGTTTGCAGAACATACGGCGCATTGGCCGGATTCAGATGTCCGGCGATGGATGGCTCAGGCAGTGGCACTGAAAGGATACTGAAGCTGCCCGCGGGGTCGACTACAGACGCACTCGGGTCGAACTCCTTGAGTTCATAGGGCAGATACAATATATGCGCGCGCTGCTGCAGCAGATCAGGGTCAGCAATAATGACCACTTCGGTATCAGGTATTGGGTTCTGAATCAGTTGCAGGCACAGATCTACGCCAATACCCGCCGGCTCCCCCGGAGTTACGGCAATGCGATAACTCATAGCTTCTGTATCATCCTTGTAGCGATTTTATGAGATTGCTCAGATCAGAACCTTTACATAGGCCTGTTCTCTGATTTCCAGCAGCCAGTTCTCCAGCTCAATAGCGAACTTGCGATTACGTAAGGTGTTCTCTGCCTGAGAACGGCGATACTGCTGGCTTAAATCCTGCTCACGGCGGTCCAGTACCTCGGCGATATGCCAGCCGAAGGTGGTGCGGAAAGGGGCACTGACTTCGCCAATTTCCAACTGCTTAACGACGATTTCAAATTCCGGCGCAACCCCGCCTTCGTTAACCCAGCTCAAATCGCCACCGGCAACTACTGAGGCGGTATCATCGGAATACTGACGGGCCAGAATAGCGAAATTCTCACCATCACTGATGCGCTGTTGAATGGTTTTAGCCAGTGCTTCTGCCTCCTGCTCCGTGCGGATTTCATTACTGGTGACCAGGATATGGCGAATATGCGTCTGGTTTACCAGGCGGGTGCTGTCGCCCTGAACATTCACCAGCTTCAGAATATGAAAGCCATTTGAACTGCGCAGCGGTTCACGAACTTCTCCAACCCGCATGGTCGGCACAATATCAGCAAACAGACTGGGCAGTTGTTCGGTCTTACGCCAGCCCAGTTCAGAACCGGCGACCGGAAAGCCCTGCGGGGGATTGGCTGCGGCATTACGTTGAGCAATCATGCGCGCTTCCAGGAACTCACCACCGGTGGTGATGGACTCGTACAATTGGCGGGCGTATTGCTCTTTCGCAGTCACCACTTCAGCCGGGTCATTTTCAGAAACTGGAATCAGAATCTGATCAACCAGATAGTCAGGCGCCATAGTGACGCGGCCGGTCTCTGAATTCAGAAAATTCTCAATCTCCTGATCAGTGATATTGATGCGACGGTTGACGATACCGCGCTGCACTTCACGCAAAGCCAGTTCTTTGCGAACCTGCTCACGGGTAATGAGATAGCGGGATTGCGCCTCAAGCGAGGCAATATAGTCATCGAAAGTCATGTTGCTGGCTTCGGCCAGGCTCTGAAATACTTCATTGACAGTTTCATCGTCAAAGCGGACGCCCATGCGATCAGCGAACTGCATCTGCAGGCTTTCTATCACCAATGCCTCAATAACCTGTGCCAGCAAATCAGCTTCTGAAGGAAGCTGCCGGCCGGATTGAAGAGCCTGGCTGTTAATTTCTTCAAGCCGCGCATTAAGCTCGCTTTGCAGAACCACACCTTCATCAACAATAGCGATTACCTTGTCGAGGACTTCACGTTGTGGGGCCTGTGCCAGCGCGCCGGTATAACTACCTGATGCCGCCAGCAGGGTTGCTCCAAGCAGCAGTGTCCGCAGGGATCTATTGATTTTGAGAAGATTATTCATTGGTTTCATACTCCTGGAAGCCTGGGATACCGTCACTGAAGAGTCGGCCTAAGCCGCCCCCGGCGAGATTGCCAAGCCCGTTTAGCGAGAACTGGAAGAAAACACCGCGATTAGGATCATTCTGCAACAGCAGGAATTCGTACTGATCTATCCATTCGCGCCCTACCAGTCTGATAGTAGCGCAACAGTTACTGTATTCGACACCGAAAAAGGATTCAAGGTTCCGTCCATTGCTGTGATCGTAATTCCAACGACCCAGCAAACGCCAGTTATCATTCACTGGCCAGACGCCGGAAACATCGGTTTGCTTGATACGTGGGTCTATCTCCGGCGGCGAGGACAGGAAGATATCCACATTTTCGCGGTAGCGCCATGCCAGATTGAGAATATGATTGGCATCGGACTGATAATGCACGACGAAGCTGCCTTCATCTACCTTGCGTTGATCTTCATTCCACTGCAGATCAGCGGCTACCCGCCAGTCCTCACTTAAGCCATAGTCAAGTTCGGCCACCAGCGCTGAGCGTTCCGTGTCCAGAGGCTGGATGGCCTGCCAGCTTTGCAGCGGGCTGTCCAATGACACGCGGCGATCCTCAAAGTGGAAAATCTGACCCAGGCTGAAACGGGCTTTTTCGCGTCCGCGCTCATCGAGCAGGCGGTTCGTTAATGCCACAGTCACCTGATCAGCATCGCCAAAGCGATCACCGCCGATAAAGCGGTTATCGCGGAACAACTGATTAAAGCCGAAGCTCAGCTGAGCCGTATCGAAGTTTGGCAACTGACCTTGTTCTTCAAAATCGCTGTACAGATAAAACAGTCGCGGTTCCAGGGTCTGCGTGAAGCGTCCGCCGAAAAACGTCAGTGGGCGCTCAAAAATCAGTCCGCTGTCGAGGCTGAAAACCCCATTGCCGATGGTTGGGTTGTCGTCAGTACCCAGCGCCTGATCATCCAGTTGCCAGCTGGCAAAGCGATATTTCGCAGTCGGTATGATAAAGGCGCCTGGGGTGCGCAAAGGCCAGCTTATGGTGGGCTCAAAGTTCAGACGCTGACCGGTTACCAGGGCGCCATTATTGATTTGCGCCAACTGAAGCAACCCCTCATCCAGCTGACGGTCGAAGCTCACATGGGCAGCTTGAAAACCATATTCAAGGCCGGTATCCAGCTGAAAACTATTCGCCAGTGTCAGCTCCGGAAGGCGGTCATAAGGTTTGTTGATATCGATGCTGGCTGCCAGCGGATCAATCAGCTCGATACGTTGGACATTGGTGCCGGCCCGCCAGTTGGCGCTGCTGAAATTGAGCTGACCCTGCTTATTGAGATGAGTTCTGCTTTCCACATTCAGACCGCGACTGCCCAGATCGCGAAAATAATCTTCATCACTGACGGCGCCGTAATCCACCCTGGTAGACCAGTTGGCACCCAGCATGCCTTGATGCTCGTAGCCTAAAAACCAGCGTTTATCCGTGGGCGGTGAATTATCGCCAGCAATGTCTGCCGTGCCCGGGTCGAATAGCCGGTCTTCAGGGAGCATGGCAAGGTTCACGGTGTTCATCGACCAGCTGGCCAGATAACGCAGCTCGGCACTGGCCATCAGGCCCCGGTCCTCAATCAATCGTGGCGTGATGGTCGCATCGTAATGGGGGGCGAGATTGGCGTAATAAGGTATCGATAAATCAAGTCCGACATCGCTGCTGTTGCTGACGCTCGGTGGCAGAAAACCAGATACCCGTTCATCACCAATCGGGAATGGTACGGTAAAAGGGTAGTAGAACACCGGAATATCCTTGATTCGCAGCGACACAGCAGTAGCCCGACCAACGCCAGCCTCCGGATCAAGCTGGATGCTGCGCGCCCGCAGCAGCCAGAACTCATCACCCGGCTCGCAGCGGCTGAACTCGCCGTTGTCGATGGTAATGCTGCCATCAGCGCTGCGGTAAATTATGCGAGCGGCATTGCCGTGTACACCCGTGTCATGCAAGACATAACTGGCGTTCTCAATGACATTGGTTTCCTCCGTCAGATCGAGAAAAGCCGACGAGCCGCGCAGTAATATGCCTGGTTCACGAAAAAGCACATCACCGCTAAGCTGCACCGTGTCTTCATTCTGATCGATAACAGTGTTCTCATTGGCTTGCAGGGTGCGGTAGCCCTGGCGGATAGATACCTCACCGGTAATTTCGGAGCGCCCTGGCTGCTGGCTTACGTCCTGCTGTGTTTCTATTTCGGTGGGCGCCTCTGTTGGGTCCAGGTCGGTATACGCACCGGTGCGTTCGGGCTCAACATGCATGCCACAGCAGCTGCGTTGGAGTGTCTGCAATTGCTCTTCGCTGAGTTGGTCGCGCGGCACCCAGTCCAGCAAAGCAGGATCGCGCGTGCTGGCGGTGGTGATCGCCGCAGGACTCTGACTGGTCCGACCCGTCGGCGTGCGTCTTGAGGTGCTGGTGCTGACTGATGCTGGCGAGTTGCTGCTTCCTGTCGCATCACATTGCCACAGACCATCAGCACCGGCGCGACATGACCAGCGCTGCCCGGCTGATGCCGGGATTTGCGTCGGGGTTTGAGAATGTGCAGCTGGCACCGGCGCAAATACGATAACCAGACCGGAGACGGATAATAGCAACGCGATACGGGATGATAAAAGACGTTTTCTGAACTGCATTGTTGCAGGTAATCCAATAGAATAGTGAGCTTCCCGTATCCGCCAGACCAGTGGATATAGGGTCAGGGACGATTTAAGCAAGCATGATAATTCATTGCCCAGTGAATGCAAAGGTTGCTTCCTGTGGCCTTCGGGCAGCTTGATCGGATCGATTCGTCAGACATAGCGGTGCTGCTCACAGGCAGCTGGAGATTGCTTAAGTGAATATGAAGGACCTGCGACGAGAGGCGTTGCAAAGCTGGGCGAAAGAATGTCTGCAGCAGGTTACCGGCGTCGATGTTGGTGATACCGAACTGGAGATGGTTTCCGGCGATGCCAGTTTCCGCCGTTACTTCCGCATGCGTTTATCTGCCGACATGCTCAGCAGCCGTGTTATCCCGAGTGTGGCCAGCAGCTACATACTGGTTGATGCGCCACCGGAACACGAAGACTGCCAGCGCTTTGTGCGCGTGGCTGATACATTTCGGGATGCTGGCCTGTATGCACCGGTGGTTCATGAAGCAGATTATGACCTCGGTTTCATGCTGCTGCAGGATTTTGGCGATACGCTTTATTTGCCCGCGCTGCTGCAGGCACAAAGTGAAAATGATCTGCCGCGGGCCAGTCTCTTATACCAGCAGGCGATGCGTGCGCTGCTTGATCTGCAGCAACATTGTTTCGGTGCCGATCTTCCGCGCTATGATCAGATTCTGCTGCATAAGGAGATCGGTTTATTTGAACAGTGGTTCTGCACCGCCTTCCTTGAGTTGGAGCTGACGCCCTCTGAGCACGCGCTGATAGAGCGTACCTGTGATTTTCTGGAAGAGGCGGCATTGATGCAGCCTCATGTCTGTGTGCATCGCGATTATCATTCGCGCAATTTAATGGTGCGAGATGGCATTGAAAATCAGCCGCCAGGCGTGGTCGATTTTCAGGACGCAGTGACGGGCCCCTATACTTACGATCTGGTATCTCTGCTGCGCGATTGTTACATCGTCTGGCCGGATGCTCAAGTACAGCAATGGGCACTGCAGTATCTGGACCAGGCCAGGATCCGCGGCATTATTCCTGATTCCCTGAGCGAGGATGATTTTCTGCGTGACTTTGATTTGATGGGACTGCAGCGGCATCTGAAGGTGCTGGGTATTTTTTGTCGGTTGCATCTGCGCGACGGCAAGGCGCAGTATCTGCAGGATCTGCCGCGAGTAATCGACTATGTGTTGCGGGTTGCGTCTTCTTATACCGAACTGATTGAATTTACTGAATGGTTCCAGCAACGTCTGCTGCCCCTGGCTGCCCTGAAACTGCCACAACTCAGATCCGTTAAAACGGTAAAGGAAGCTGCGCAATGAAGGCCATGATACTGGCTGCCGGCCTTGGCACCCGTATGTCGCCTCTTACCGACACCACACCGAAACCTCTATTAAAGGTCGGCGGCAAAGCGCTGATTGAATGGCATCTGCTTAACCTGGTCGATGCGGGAATCAGGGACATCGTGATTAACCACTTCCATCTGGGCGAGAAAATAGAACAGGCTCTGGGCGATGGGTCAAAGTACGCAGCCCGCATCAGCTACTCGCGTGAATCGGTGCGACTGGAGACTGCCGGTGGCATTATCAAAGCGCTGCCACTGTTGGAGGATGAAAGTTTTATAGTGGTGAACGCGGATGTGTGGACCGATTTTAATTTTTCCCGCTTGCAGCCCTTGCCGGATAGAACCCTTGCGCATCTGATCATGGTGCCCAATGCCTCACACCACCCGCGCGGAGACTTTTACCTCAATAAGCAGGGCAGGCTGCATAATGAATCCGACGCATCACAACCGCGCTGCACCTTCAGCGGCATCAGCGTACTGCACCGCGATCTGTTTGCCGGCTATCCCGAGCAGCCACAGGCTTTGCTGCCGCTGTTGTTAACAGCCATGCAGGCCGGGGCAGTTACTGGCGAATTATATGCAGGGCAATGGTGGGATATCGGCACGCCGGAACGTTTGCAGCTGCTTGATCAGCAGCTCGATTTGCAGCTAAAACCACGATGAGCCCACAGCCTGAAGCGCAGCAGGAATTAAAGCGTACAGATTATCCCGGATGTCTGTAAAATAGCGCCGCATCGGTCACTGATAACAATTTACCAGCTTCTCCCGAAGCGCAGGCGAGGATTATGAAAGACTTTCTAATTGCACCTTCAATTTTGTCAGCGGATTTTGCCAGGCTGGGAGAAGAAGTGAACAACGTGCTGGCAGCGGGTGCCGATGTGGTTCATTTTGACGTCATGGATAATCATTACGTTCCAAATCTTACTATCGGGCCGATAGTCTGCAAGGCATTACGTAAACATGGAGTCACCGCTCCCATTGATGTGCATCTGATGGTCACTCCGGTGGATCAGATGATTGTCGATTTCGCTGCCGCAGGTGCCAGCTTTATTACTTTCCACCCGGAAGCCAGCAATCATGTCGACAGGTCGCTGCAATTGATTCGCGATCAAGGCTGTAAATCAGGTCTGGTATTTAATCCTGGTAGCAGTATCGATGCGCTGCAGTATCTGATGGATAAAGTAGACATTATTTTATTGATGTCAGTGAACCCTGGCTTCGGTGGTCAGAAATTTATTCCATCGACATTGCGAAAACTTATGCAGGTAAGAAAGCTGATCGACGACAGTGGCTATGACATAAGACTGGAAATCGACGGTGGCGTTACGGTCGATAATATTGCGGAAATTGCCCGTGCTGGTGCTGATATGTTTGTGGCCGGATCAGCGATATTTAACAGTCCCGGTTATGCTGACACGATTACTGCGATGCGTAAGCAGTTGGCACAGACCCAGACAGCCTGAACACTTATCTATGACAACAATAAATTCTGCGACAACAATAAATTCTGCAAAACTTCAGGAGCTCGCCCAGCAGAGCTTTAACCGTGTGCCGGTGGTGCGCGAAGTTCTTGCCGATGTCGAAACACCGCTGAGCACGTATTTAAAACTGGGCCGCGGTCCGCACACTTATTTTTTCGAATCGATTCAGGGCGGAGAGAAATGGGGCAGGTATTCGATTATCGGTCTGCCCTGTCGAACGGTCCTGCGCGTTGTCGGCACACAGATCACCGTAGAGACTGATGGTGCAATTGTTGAGTCAGTCAGCACCGATGATCCGTTCACGTTTATTGCCGAATTCAAAGCCCGCTACCGGGTTGCCGAGCTCGATGGCGGACCAAAGTTCTGCGGCGGCCTGGTCGGTTATTTTTCTTATGATTCAGTGCGCTATGTTGAGACTACGATGGGCGCGGCTCCGGCCAAAGACGAAATAGGCACCCCGGATATTCTGTTGATGGTGTCTGAGGAAGTGCTGGTATTTGACACGTTGCGCGGCACTATCGCGATGATTACCAATGTTGACCCCGCCGTCGCTGATGCCTGCAACCAGGCCGCTGAGCGTCTGGATAGTCTGGAACAACAACTGCGGCAGTCAGTCACGCTGCCAGAGACACCGGTCACTGAACAGACTGATGAAAGCGATTTTGTCTCCAGCGTCACTCAGCAGCAATACGAACAATCGGTTAACCGCATCAAGGACTATATTCTGGCCGGTGATGTGATGCAGGTGGTGCTTGCCCAGCGCATGTCAACGCCATTCTCGGGTGATCCGATCAATGTGTATCGCGCCCTGCGCTACCTGAATCCCTCGCCGTATATGGTCTACTTTAATATGCAGGATCACTATGTGGTCAGTGCTTCGCCGGAAATTCTGGCCCGGGTTGAAGATGGCAAAATTACCGTGCGTCCATTGGCGGGCACACGTAAGCGTGGCGCCACTGAAGTGGAAGACCTGGCGCTGGAACAGGAGTTGCTGGCCGATGCGAAAGAGATTGCTGAGCACCTGATGCTGATTGACTTAAGCCGCAATGATTCCGGTCGTGTTTCCAAAACCGGCAGCGTGCATGTGCCCAGAAAGATGTTCGTGGAACGGTATTCTCATGTGATGCATATCGCATCGATTGTCGAGAGTGAAATTCGTGACGACAAAACTGCGCTGGACGTGCTAAAAGCGACACTGCCGGTGGGCACTTTAAGTGGTGCGCCGAAAGTGCGCGCGATGGCAATAATTGATGAGCTCGAACCTGTGCGACGTGGCATCTATGGTGGCGCCATGGGTTATCTGGGCTGGGGCGGCAATATGGATATGGCAATCGCGATCCGCACGGCAGTGATTAAGAATGACGTATTGTCGGTGCAGGCTGGCGCAGGGGTCGTGGCTGATTCGGTGCCACACCTGGAGTGGGAAGAAACCATCAATAAAGCCCGTGCCATTTTTCGTGCGGTCGCTCTGGCTGAACGCGGCCTGCATTTATAGCAGCGGTTCAGCTACAACAGTCGGCTCAGCGCACGGTTTCACAGCAATTTAAAAGCCGCCAGAGCCGCTTCTCGTGTGCTTTTCAGATCCACAATCGGATGTGGGTAATGCTCTCCTGGACGGATGCCTGCTGCTGCCAGAATATGAGCAGGCGCGCTGCCAGGGTTATGAATATACCGGTCGGGCAGAGCGCTTAGTTCAGGAACATACCTTCTTATATAAGCAGCCCGTGGATCAAACTTTTCACTCTGCGTTACTGGATTGAAAATCCGGAAATAAGGGGCGGCGTCAGCACCACAACCTGCCACCCACTGCCAGCTGGCGCTGTTGCTGGCCAGATCTGCATCAACCAGACAATCCCAGAACCAGTCCTCGCCTTCGTGCCAGTGCAGCATCAGATTTTTGACCAGGAATGAGGCCGTTACCATGCGCACCCTGTTGTGCATATAGCCGGTCTGCCACAGCTCGCGCATGCCAGCGTCAACTAAAGGGAAGCCGGTATTGCCCTGCTGCCAGGCACGCAGATGACTCTGATTTTTTGACCAGGGGAAGCGATCAAATTTGCGTTGAATATTAACTTTGACCAGATCTGGATTGTGGTAGAGCAGATAGTAAGAAAACTCCCGCCAGCCCAACTCCGACAAAAAGCAGTCCAGATCATCTTCAAGTGCGGCCGCTGCTCCTTGCTGCTGTGCCTGGTGCCACACCTGTCGCGGTGAGATTTCGCCAAAGTGCAGATAGGGTGACAGGCGTGAGACATTGTTCTGATCCGGGACATTGCGCCCTGCGCGGTAACCGTTGAGCCCTTCGTCACAGCCATCCAGAAAGTCTTTCAAGCGTTGCTGTGCAGCGGCTTCACCCGCCGTCCAGGTCTCTGCAAGGCCCTGGTCCCAGGCGACAGTCGGCAACAGATTCAGAGGATCAATCCGTGATAAGCCGGCGTTCGGCAACGTCACGGTATGCAAGGCGGGCGGAGCCGAAACGGGCAGAGCTGGCGCAGGAGCCTGCAGACAGCCTTTGCGGTAGTAAGGGGTAAACATTTTGTAAGGAGTTTGGTCGCTTTTTACTATCTGCCAAGGCTCCCAGAGCAGCGAGGCATTAAAACTGCGCACTTCTATGCCCAGCGCCAGCAGTTTCTCCTTGAGCAATTTGTCGCGCTGAATTCGCCAGGGCTCATAACAGCGATTCCAATACACAGCACGCGCACCTGATTGACGCACAAGTTCAGGCAGGATATGCAACGCATCACCAGATGCAGTGTGTAATGAGTTATCGAGCGCGGTATTTAAACTGTGCAGCGAATGGTGCAGCCACCAGCGACTGGCCGCACCCATTGCAGAGGAGCCGCTGTTCACATCATCAAGGATATACAGCGGCAACACCGGCCCCTGGCTGGCGGCAGCAGTCAGGGCGGGATTATCCGCAAGACGCAGATCCTGTCGGAACCAGACAATGGTAAATGGGGTGCTGATAGGATTTCCTCGGGCTAAACAGTGGGGCTAAACAGTAGGGCTAAACAATAGGGCTAAACAGCCGGTGTGATCAACCAGGGGGGCTAATATGCCAGAACAGCCGAGTGGAAGCAAAATGCCAGCATGGTTACGGCTCGCTCTCTTGCCAGATCCACACCTTCCCTGCGTAGTCGGCCGGTTTGACCTGGTTTGGAACATGGTGTTAGAGTTCGGACACGCTCACCGTTCAGGATTCTCTGTGCACAGGACTCTCCTCATTGCCATGTTGCTCGTGCTCAATCACTCTTTTATGTTCGGGGTGGCGGAGGCTGCCTTGCTGCCAGACGAGAACCATCCTTTTGGTAAAGCAGTCCAGCACGAACATCTGCATCATCACGCGCATCGGGACATGCATGAACAGCTGCATGAACAGGTGCATGAGCATTCACCTGAGCACAGTCATAATGCTGGACAGCAACAGTCAGACTCACCGGCAATTGATGACGACCAGCATGAACATCACCACGAGCACGCCACCCACGTACAACTGAATTTTGATCTCCCCAGCTCACTGAGTCTTATTATCCAGAAGCATGGCAGCGATGCCCTGACTGCCTATCATCTCACCCATCAAAGCCTTACCTACGCCCCTCCCGTTCCGCCCCCCAACCACTGAGCGACAGCAATACCTGCTGCTCTGAATCAGCGCCTGGTGCTCGCTTGTCCGCGCACTCTGCTCTGAATCAGCAGTTCGTGCTCGCTTATCCCAGCCTTGATCTGGACCACTTCTCTGCGTATCGCTGTGGTCCCTGCTATCCGGCTGCTCTTCGAGCGTTATAAAACATCCCGTTCGCGGGAGACCAAATATGGGGACCTCAAATTGACAACAACATATGGCCATATCTGGCGCCGAAGTACGCTGCCACTGTGCCTCGGACTATTGGCGACGCTGCTCATTTTTTTCGGCTACGCTCCGGAGGCTATCGCTCACGGCGTCACTGCGGGCGACAAGGGCTTTATTCAGGAGAGCAGCGGCATTCTGACACTGCCGTTCATCTATCTCGGAGCCAAGCACATGGTGACGGGTTATGACCATCTGCTGTTTCTGATCGGGGTGATCTTCTTCCTGTATCGATTCAAGGAGGTGGCAATTTACGTCAGTCTGTTTGCCATCGGGCATACCATCACCCTGCTGATGGGTACGCTGATGGCAATCAGCGTGAGTGCCTTTCTCATCGACGCCATCATCGGCCTGTCCATCGTCTACAAGGCGCTGGACAACATGGGAGCCTATCAGCGCTGGTTTGGTTTTCAACCCGACACCCGTGCCGCCACCATGATCTTCGGACTGTTTCACGGCTTTGGTCTGGCCACCAGGGTGCTGGACTACGGCATGTCCTCTGATGGTCTGGTGCCCAATCTCATTGCCTTCAATGTCGGGGTGGAATTGGGACAACTGATTGCACTGAGCGTAATCCTGATTGGTATGAGCTTCTGGCGCCGCTCTGACAGCTTCATGCGCCACGCTTACAGCACGCAGGTGTTGCTGATGACAGCGGGTTTTCTGCTGTTTGGCTATCAGATCACCGGCTATTTTGTCGTTTGACACGTATTGAACATTGCAAAGGAAATCCAAATGTATAACGCAAATAAACCATCTAATTCAGAGCTGCCCTCCACGGTTCGGTTGCTCAAATCCACCATTGTGGCGGTTGTGGCAGCCCTTGTGCTGCTGGTGACTGTCATCATGCCCGCCGAATACGGCATTGACCCCACCGGCATTGGCAGCGTCACCGGCCTCAAGCGCATGGGTGAAATCAAGATGGCGCTGGCGGCGGAAGCCGAAGCTGAGGAGCAGGCGTTGGCTGCCGCGCTCGGTGGTATTGAAGTGCCCGTCGCTGTTGTCTCTGCAGTAGACCAGATGCCCGCTCCGGCAGAAGTAGCGGAACCAGCGACTGCCGATCCTGAGCTGCTGGTGCCAGTCATTGCAGACATTACCAGTGCCGCGCAAGCGCCAACCGATGCAGCGCCAGTGCTGCGCAGTGATGAAATGCAGGTTTCTCTGGCGCCTGGCGAAGGCACCGAAATCAAAGTGACGCTGGCTAAAGGTAAGACGGTGGAATACAGCTGGCAATCCTCAGGCGGTATCGCCAACTTCGACGTGCACGGCGATTCTGAGCTGCTGGCTATCGAATACCACAGCTACAGTCGCGGGGCAGAGCAAAGCAGCAGCGGTGTACTGGAAGCGTTGTTCGACGGCAATCACGGCTGGTTCTGGCGCAATCGCACCAGCACCCCAATCACCGTCACCCTGCAGACTCGTGGCGAGTACACCGACATCAAGCATCTTGAATAGGAAAGACAATATGCGAGGCGCAAATTCAACGAGTGGAACATTGTTTGCAAGGGTACTGTGCGCAGCGTTGCTGCTTCTCCACGGGGTGGCTTACGCGGCAGAAAGCATCACGCTGGAACAAGCCATCGCCGCCACCATGACCGGTAACCCCGAGTTGATGGCCTTTGGTTATGAGATGCGGGTTCAGGACGGCCGCATTCTACAGGCTGGCCTGGCACCAAAACCGGAGCTGAATATAGCGCTGGAAGATGTGCTGGGCACCGGCACAGCACAGGCCTTGTCCGGTGCGCAGACCACAGTGACTCTTGCCTGGGTGGTCGAAGGTGATTTGCGCCAGCGTCGAATTGATGCGGCGCGCACGGGTTCGCTGGTGCTGGCCTCCGAAGCACAAATTATGCGGCTGGATGCGGCAGCGCAAACGGCACGCTACTACACCCAGGCGCTGGCCCATCAAGCAAGGTTGGAAATGGCAGAACAAGCCATTGCGCTGGCCGAGGAGACAGTCGCCACGGTGACCGAGCGCGTCAATGCATCAACGGTGTCAAGGGCGGAACTGGCCAGAGCTTTGGCGGAACTGGCCAGTCGGGAGCTGGTGCAGGACGAACTGACCCATCAACTCGTCGGACTCTACCATCGCATGGCGGCCCAATGGGGCAAGCTGCAACCATCATTCGCCCGGGTGGCAGGAGACGCTTTGCAATTACCAGAGATAGAACCCTTTCATGTTTTGCTGGAACGCATAGAGCAGAATCCGGACTTGTCGCGCTTCCTCTCCGAACAGCGCCTGCACGAAAGCACCCTGCAATTGGAGCAGGCGCAGCGTCACTCTCCATGGCGATTCAGCGCCGGGGTGCGTCGTATCGAGAGCAGCAGCGACATGGGTTTCGTCGCGGGCGTCACCATTCCCTTGAACAGAGGCAATCAGAATCAGGGACGCATAGAGGAGGCCAGAGCAAGACTTGAACAATCCACAGCCCAGCAGGCGGCCACGCACGTCCGCATTCAGACAGCACTGTTTCTGTTCCATCAGGAACTGGAGCACAGCCTGCACCTTGCCGAGGCTCTGCGCACCAGAGTTATCCCTCGTTACGAGGAGGCACTGCAAGAAGTTCGCCGCGCTTACGAGCTGGGCGGCTCCAGTTATATGGAATGGCTACAGGTGCAGAACGAGCTGCTGGACTCGCGTCTGCAACTGCTGGAAGCCAGCGTACTGGCGCAGCAAACCATGATTGAAATAGAACGTTTGACTGGTGTGCGCGTGCCGCAAGCCACTTCTTCTCCATGAGGCTGATTATGCAATCAAGAATCAAAATGATCGGGGCATCCCTGGGGGCTCTGTTGCTGTTACTTTCAATCACCGCCTGCAGCGATTCAGATGAACCAGCAGTCGCTGCCGTCGAACAGGATAGCGCGCTGACAGATGAGCGCGGCCCCAACAATGGCCGTCTGCTGCGTGATGGTGACTTCATGCTGGAGCTGGCCATCTTTGAAACTGGCGTACCCCCCGAATTTCGAGCCTGGGCGACCGTGAATGGCGATCCTGTGGCGCCCACCGAGGTGAATCTGAACCTGCAATTGACCCGGCTGGGCGGCAGCGTCGATGACATAGGTTTTGCGCCACAGGGCGATGCCCTGCGCGGAGACAGGGTGATCTACGAACCGCATTCATTCAGCGTCGGTGTCACGGCCATGCACAGAGGAGCAATCCATCGCTGGACCTATGACAGCTTTGAGGGCCGCACCTCGATTGAACCCGCCGTGCAAGAGGCGCTTGGCATTGTTACTGAGATTGCCGGACCCGCTGTGATTGAGCAGAACATGCCAGTGTATGGACGTATCACGGCCAATACAGAAGCAATCAGCCATGTCAGTGCCAGGTTTGATGGGCGTATCGAAGCAGTGTTCGGCTCCATTGGTGATCGCGTGAATGCCGGCGACCGACTGGCTCAGGTGGAAAGCAACCAGAGTCTTACTCCTTATCCCGTCACAGCGCCTATCAGCGGCATTATTACTGCACGCAACGCAGGTCCTGGCGAGCAAACTGCAGGCCGCGAGCTGTTCACGATCACCGATTTCTCGCAACTCTGGGCAGATTTTGAAGTATTCCCTGGTGATCGTGCGCGCATCGATATTGGCTCCACTGTCCGCATCAGGTCCGCACTTCTTGAGAGCCCGCTGGAAGGCACTATTGCGATGTTCCTGCCCGGCATGACCGCCAATCAGGCCGTTACCGCGCGCGTGCTGTTGAACAATCCCGATGGCCGTTTACTGCCGGGGGTTTGGATAAGTGCGCACATCAAGGTCGCTGAGTTTGAAGTGCCGCTGGCGGTGCGCCGCGAAGGCCTGCAATCCTTCCGTGATTTCACCGTGGTGTTCGCGCAGATCGGCGATGAATTTGAAGTGCGCATGCTGGAAATGGGACGTCAATCCGATGATTGGGTGGAGATACTGAGCGGTCTGCAGCCCGGCACTCGTTACGTCACCAAAAACAGCTACATTCTCAAGGCCGATGTTGAAAAGTCCGGCGCATCACACGATCACTAAGGAATATTCATGCTGGAATCAATTATAAATTTCTCTCTGGCACGACGTCGCCTGGTCGTTGTGCTGGTATGGCTGATGATGGGATTGGGCGTTTGGAACTTCAATCGCCTGCCCATCGACGCGGTACCGGATATTACCAATGTGCAGGTGACGGTGAATACACCCGCACCAGGCTTCACCCCGCTCGAAGCAGAGCAGCGCATCAGTTTTCCGCTGGAAACAGCGATGAGCGGCATGCCTGGTCTTGCCTATACGCGCTCAGTGTCACGCTATGGTCTGTCACAGGTAACCGTCGTGTTCGAGGAAGGTACTGATATTTATTTTGCGCGACAACAGGTGAGTGAGCGCATGACGGCCGCGCGCGGCGATCTGCCTCCGGGAATAGAGCCATCACTTGGCCCCATCGCGACCGGACTTGGCGAGATATTCATGTTCACTGTCAATGCGGAACCCGGAGCAGTGAATGCCGATGGTTCTCCAGTTACCCAGACCGATCTGCGCAGTGTGCACGACTGGATCATTCGTCCGCAGCTGTTGCGTGTGCCTGGCGTGGTGGAGGTTAACCCCATCGGAGGCTTCAAAAAGGAAATTCTCGTAGCGCCTGATATCGAGAAACTGCTGGCTTACAGTCTGGACAGTAGCGATGTTTTCCAAGCACTGCAACGAGACAACAGCAACCGAGGCACCGGTTTCATTGAGCGCAATGGATCACAGCTGTTGATGCGCATGCCAGGCCAGGCAGACAGCCTGGACGACCTGCGCGACATCGTCATTACACAAAGGGACAGCGTACCCGTGCGGGTGGGTGATGTCGCGACTGTTGAGGTTGGGAAAGAACTGCGCTCGGGCGCTGCAACACAGGATGGCAGGGAGGTCGTCTTAAGCACGGTGTTCATGTTGATTGGTGAAAACAGTCGCGAAGTAGCCAGTAATACCGCAGCTCGACTTGAGGGTATTCAAGCAAGCCTGCCTCCGGGCATCAGCGCTGTTGCGGTATACAATCGCACCACGCTGGTGGACAAAACTCTGCAGACGGTCAGGAAGAATCTGCTGGAAGGTGCTTTATTGGTGATCGCCGTTTTGTTCCTGCTGCTGGGCAATGTGCGCGCGGCCATTTTGACGGCTGCCGTGATTCCAATTGCCATGTTGATGACCATCACCGGTATGGTGCAGAGCCGTGTCAGTGCTAATCTGATGAGCCTGGGCGCGCTGGATTTCGGTCTGATTATCGATGGCAGCGTCATCATTGTGGAGAATTGCCTGCGTCGACTCAGCGAGGCGAGCGCGCATGGCAGACTGGAATTGCAGCGACGTCTGGAAGTGGTCTCGGCAGCCACCCGAGAAGTCATCAGACCCGCACTGTTCGGCGTGTTTATCATCACCGTTGTGTACATTCCAATCTTTGCGCTCGATGGCGTGGAAGGCAAGATGTTCCACCCCATGGCAATCACCGTCGTGATCGCTCTGCTCAGCGGTATGCTGCTGTCCATCACCTTTATTCCCGCCTGCGTGGCGATGCTGTTCAGCAAGCCTGTGGTGGAGAAGAAAAATCCGCTAATGCATGCAGCGCGCTCCCTGTACCAACCGGTGCTGAAACTGGCTTTGCGCTGGCGCTGGGCAGTGGTGTTAATGGCTGCGGTGCTGGTTGGAGTCTGTGCAGCGCTGGTTTCGCGCATGGGCACCGAGTTTATCCCGAATCTGGATGAAGGTGATATCGCCATGCACGCGCTGCGCATCCCCGGCACCTCCCTGGAGCAGGCGATTGCCCTGCAGTTTCAGCTGGAGGCAGCGATCAGCACTATGCCGGAAGTACAACGGGTTTTCTCTAAGATAGGCAGTGCCGAAGTTGCCACCGATCCGATGCCGCCGAGTGTGGCGGATACCTTTATCATCCTCAAAGAGCGTGATCAGTGGCCTGATCCTGGTAAAGCGAAGATGCAAGTGGTTGCGGAACTGGAAGCCCTGGTGACTCCTGTGCCCGGTAATCGTTATGAATTTTTACAGCCTATTCAGATGCGCTTTAATGAGTTGATTGCCGGGGTTCGCAGCGAATTGGCCATCAAGGTTTTCGGCGACGATTTCGATCAACTGATTGCGCTGGGTGCCGACATTGAAAACGTAATCACAGGTATTCCCGGCGTCGCCGATCTGGCGGTGGAGCAGGCCACGGGATTGCCGGTGATGGCCATGGCACCGCGCCGCGACGCGCTGGCACGTTTGGGCATCAGCATCAGTGCACTGCAGGACACCGTGGCGATGGCACTGGGCGGTGCGGTAGCAGGACAGTTCTATGAAGGCGATCAGCGCTCCGACATCGTGGTACGACTGCCCGAGCAGGTACGCAGCAATCCGGATGCTTACCGTTACCTGCCCGTGTCCTTGCCCGATGGCAGTTATGTGCCCCTGGGTGAAGTGGCGGATATCAGCATTAGCGAAGGCTATAACCAGATCTATCGGGAGAACGGCAAGCGTCGCGTGGTAGTGACGGCCAATGTGCGCGGTCGCGATCTGGGCTCCTTCGTTGGCGAAGTGCAGCAAGCGATAGAGCGAAACGTGCAGGTGCCACCAGGTTATTGGATTGAGTACGGCGGCACCTTTGAGCAATTGCAATCGGCCTCGCAGAGATTGCTGATCGTAGTACCGCTAACGCTGGTGCTGATCGGAGTACTCCTGATGATGGCGCTTGGCTCGTTTCGTGACGCCGCTATCATCTTCTCCGGAGTGCCGCTGGCTTTAACAGGTGGCGTGCTGGCTCTGCTGATCCGTGATATCCCGCTGTCAATTTCAGCTGGCGTAGGCTTTATCGCGCTGTCTGGTGTAGCCGTGCTCAACGGCCTGGTTATGTTGTCATTCATCCGCGATCTGCGCGAACAGGGACGCAGTCTTGACAGCGCCATCATGGAAGGCGCGCTTGGACGCCTGCGACCGGTATTGATGACGGCGTTGGTTGCCTCGCTGGGTTTTGTGCCAATGGCACTGAATAGCGGCATTGGTTCCGAGGTGCAGCGACCTCTGGCTACTGTTGTTATCGGAGGTATTATTTCATCCACACTACTGACTCTGCTGGTGTTGCCAGCGCTGTATCGACTGGTGCATGCCCGTGAGCGCAGCACAGCAGCACTGCGATCATGAATCGGTGGCATTGAGCGATACGAGAGCGGCGCGATAATCTACACACTCCGATATTGTGATCAACATCTCATTTTAGTGGTCGAAATGGGGGCGGAAACCAGCAGAACTGTTCCGTTCTCAAATGTCTGGTGTATGCTGTCCTGAGATGTCAGGGAGCAGGGAAATCGTTTCGCAGCAGATGCGTATTTTAAAGGACTAGTAATCTCCGATGTTTCGCTCGCGCACTCTTCAGTTAACCATCGCGGTAGCACTGTTCACCGCCATCGGTCCTATTCTGGTGGCGATCTACCTTGCCCAGCAGCAGGGCTTGAATCTCGAATTCGAGCGCGTCACGGGCTATGTTAATGAGATCATCTACCGATCTGATCGCGCGGCGGATCAAATGGGCGTGGTGCTCGATGAGATCGACAGCAGCGAGGCCGAGATCTGCTCCGATGCATTGATCGAGAAGATGCAAGAACTGAGTACCAGTCTTGAGTATATCGAGATTGTCGGCCATCTCGACGGCACGCGTATGGATTGTTCCTCCCTGGGCTGGCACGCCGAACCTGTCGAACTTGGCCGTGTCGACCTTGTCACCCCGTCGGGCAATCAGCTGCGTTTGAATGTCGAACTGCCGCAGGCCAGAACGGTTCCATTTCTTGGCCTCGGACGCGGCAATATCATCGCCATTGCCAACCGCGATCAGGCCATTGATCTGACGGTGGAGCAGGAAGGCGTCCTGTTCGCAACCTTCACGCCACTCACTGGTGTCATCAGGATTGCCAATGGCGGAATCGACCAGCGCTGGGTCGACTCTTTGGGAGTGGACAGGACCAAGGCTTTTATCG
>Ga0335398_10001221_pt1 | contig 44971 bp, 46 predicted proteins | sample BON03_FD_205742 | JGI IMG/M metagenome (GOLD analysis project Ga0335398, IMG submission 205742) | Freshwater microbial communities from Lake Bonney liftoff mats and glacier meltwater in Antarctica - BON-03 (spades assembly) (version 2) | ecosystem: Environmental > Aquatic > Freshwater > Ice >... | reverse complement strand
AATAAAATAGATCTTGTATCTAGTGATCCTGTCAGGACTCGTCCCGATAACTATCGCGGACTGACACCTACTGAATAAAATAGATCTTATATCTAGTGATCCTGTCAGGACTCGAACCTGAAACCTACTGCTTAGAAGGCAGTTGCTCTATCCGGTTGAGCTACAGGACCTGGATATAAGAAAATCGAAGTATAAATTACTTCGATTATCAATAATAAAGTCGGGGTGGCAGGATTCGAACCTACGGCCTCCTCGTCCCAAACGAGGCGCGATACCGGGCTACGCTACACCCCGAAACTTTTTTTCAACTCCTTGCGAATTGTTATTTTATTGTGATCCCTCTGGGGTTCGAACCCAGGACCCATACATTAAAAGTGTATTGCTCTACCAGCTGAGCTAAGGAATCATGTCTATCTATGTTTACAGAAAATTAACCATCTCGCAATGGCTAAAACCTTTCAAATTGGCTCCCCAGCCTTGCTTTTTGCCAGATCATTGCCGTTATTGGACTGCAAAAATAAGCGACTGAAATTTAAATGCCAAACCTGAATTCAATCTTTATCACAAAACTTTTGATATTTTTCGCTTTGATTCTTCAAAGTATTAATTGTCAAGCAGATGTAAATGATCTCAAAACAGCAGATTCTTTGTTTAATCAGAGGAGTTACAAGGAAGCGATGGAAATTTACAGAATAAACTACCAAGAGGGCTTATATTCTTCTGCTATGTTGCTCAAAATGGCCTTTATAGAAGAGGGTATTGGTGACAACGAACAGGCTACTTTATACCTCAGCAAATTCTATGATATTTCTCCCAATCCTCAAGTCATTACAAAAATAAAAAGCCTCACTGGGCAAAGCACTTTGGTTGGATACGAGGTCAGTGATGCGCAGCGATTCTTGATCTTTTTGACGGAATACAAAGAGTATATCGTGGGACTTCTTACCATATTTCTTTTGATCTCGTTGATCTTTAACTGGTGGACGGGTAGAAAGGTAGAACGGAAAGAATCGTATTGGCCTACAGTGATTCTGATCTTGACAATTTTCGTTACCAACAATTTTTTGGAAAGTCCAAAAACTGGACTGATTACTTCCAGCCCAACGGTCATCGTCTCAAAACCCACTGCTGGCGGAGAGCTGGTTGAACGGGTCGAGCCGGGTCACCGGGTGAAAATCAAATCCAGCAAAGACAATTGGTATGAGATAGAGTGGAAAGAAAAAACAGCTTTTATCAAAAAGGATAATGTAACAAGATTATAATAAGTGCGTTATACGTTGGGTTTTATATATCAATGAATTGCTAATTCCACCGCTTAAAGAATAGATAAATTCAACCCTGAAAAAAATGCTAAGAGTTGATCCCAGTTTCAATTAGGCTAATACCTTATGCTTTTCTGCGAAACTACGGTATTGTCTCCAGAATGAAATGGGTTCAAAGGGAAGTTAAATCATAGATATTTTCAAGTTTGGAAAGGAAAAAAAAAGCCTCGATTTTTTTCGAGGCTTTTTAATGAGATATTTTACAACTTTTTCAATTTGATGTCCCGGTAATAAACCAAATCTCCATGATCTTGTAGCGCTATTTTACCTTTCTTGTATTTACTAAAGCCAGGCATGTTTTTAAATTTGCTAGCGGCAATTAAAGCTTCCCACTCAGGAGTCCACATCATAGTACGTATGATGGTAGTGCCATTCAATACAAATTCAAGTTTGCCATTGTCAGCAATGATTTCTGCTTTATTCCATTCTCCATATGGCTTTACGGTCTCTTCGCTACTTACAATCAAATCATATAAATCGCCTGCCCTATGGCTGACAATTTTTGCATCTGGATGTCCTGCGTTGTCGAGGACCTGCATCTCAGGGCCAGTTTGCCAAGGATGTTCGTACTCAGGCGACTCATTGATAAAGAAAATCACGCCACTATTTCCGTTTTGTGCGATTTTCCACTCGTATTTTAAGTGAAAATTCTCAAATTCCTCATCTGTGACAATGTCTCCGTCATCACCTGTTTGCCATTCGTCTTTGTTGGCAGCATCCAAATAGATTGCCCCATCTTCGATTTTCCAAGCGTCACCTACAGTTCCGCCACCGTATTTATGCCAACCACCGAAGGTCTTACCGTCAAATAGGCGTATCCATTCTTCTGCTTGAGTTTCTTCCATTCCTACCTCTTTCTCTTCCGTGGTTTTCTCACCACCGCAAGCCATCATCATGGATGCTAGTATTGCTACCGCAAAATAGTTTTTCTTCACTGTTTATCTTTTAAGAAGCAATACGTATCTAATCATGTCTTTTGCATCTTCCTCATTTACCTGTGGATGAGCTGGCATAGGCACTTCTCCCCATACGCCTACAGCACCTGCAATTACCCTATTGGCTAGCATTGCTACATTTTCTTCTGTATTTTCATACTTTTCAGCTACTTCTGAATAAGAAGGCCCTACTATTTTGCGTCCTACCATGTGGCAAGACAAGCAATCAGATTCTTTGATTTTTGCAATTCCTTTAATGTAGATCGGATCATCTTGGTATTTTTCCTCAAGACTCACCTCTTTTACCGGTGCAGCCGTTGTTGTTTCGGCTGTTGTCTCAGCTGTTTTCTCTCCTCCTCCACATGCGAAAGTCAAACTGACTAATGCGATCATTCCCAAGTTTAATAATTTGTTCGTTTTCATTTGTTTTTATTTATTGATTTTTAAATGCCTAATATTTTTTTATTAAATGCTTCATCTGCACCCATTCCTGCAAAATCATCAAATGCCTTATCGGTTACCCTAATAATATGAGCGTCGATGAAAGGAGCGCCTTCGGCAGCACCTTGTTCAGGATGCTTGATTGCACACTCCCACTCTAGAACTGCCCAACCATCATAATTGTGTTGGGAAAGTTTGCTAAAAATTCCGCCAAAATCAACTTGCCCATCTCCTAAAGATCTAAATCTTCCGGCTCTTTCAACCCAACCTTGGTAGCCTCCATAGACTCCCTGTTTGCCTGTTGGGTTGAATTCGGCATCTTTCACATGAAACATTTTGATTCGGTCGTGATAAAAATCAATGAATTGCAAATAATCTAAACACTGCAAAACGAAGTGACTCGGATCATATAGGATATTGGCACGCTTGTGGCCATTAACTTTTTCCAAAAACATCTCAAATGTGATTCCATCGTGCAAATCTTCGCCGGGATGAAGCTCATAACATACGTCTACCCCGTAATCATCAAATTCATTCAGGATAGGAAGCCAACGCTTAGCCAATTCCGTGAATCCAGTATCTACCAATCCTGCCGGACGTTGGGGCCAAGGATACACAGTATGCCACATTAGCGCACCAGAGAAAGTTGCATGGGCAGTCAAACCTAGGTTGTGAGATGCCTTTGCAGCGTACTTCAGTTGCTGGGTAGCCCATTCGGCTTTTCCTTTCAGATCTCCTTTTAAATTTGCTGGCGCAAAGCCGTCGAAAAGTTCGTTATATGCCGGATGGACTGCGACCAATTGTCCTTGGAGGTGAGTGGAAAGTTCGGTTATTTCCATGCCAGAGTCTGCCACGATACCGGAGATCTCATCTGCATAGGTTTTGCTTTCGGCAGCTTTCTGCAAATCGATCATTCGTCCGTCCCAAGATGGAATCTGAACTCCTTTGTAGCCTAAATCTGACATGTAATTACAGATATTTTTCAGACTGTTGAAAGGTGCGGAATCATCAGCAAACTGTGCCAAAAAAATCGCAGGTCCTTTGATTGTTTTCATAAAGTTTTAAGTTTTTAAGGTTTGATGTCTTATTTTTTCACCATAAACGTAGTCCATTTTTGATCTGAAGTATTGCTTTTCAATACATGATCAATGAAAGCCATTCCTCGGATGCCATCCTCCACACCCGGATAATCTTCCCATTCTGGTTTTGGCTTTTCGCCCGCTCGATCTGCATAGATGCATCGGGCAAAGTTTCTATAAAGATTTGCGAAAGCTTCAACATATCCTTCAGGATGACCTGCGGGAGTTCTGGTATTTTCCTGAGCCAACGACCCTAGATATCCGGTTCCTGCTCTATAGACTTGATCAGGACCTTCAGGCCAGCGAACACGCAGCGTATTGTTGAGTTCTTGTTCCCATTCCAATCCGCCTTTCTCTCCATAAATGCGGAGTTTTAGGTTATTTTCAACTCCTGTATCTGTCTGAGATGCCATCAATACTCCAGAGGCACCGTTCTCAAATCGCATCAAGACTACACCATCATCATCGATAGGTCTACCGGGGATTTTGATATAAAGGTCTGCACAGATCTTGGATACTTTTTCCCCACTGACATACTCTGCCATGTGGAATGCGTGCGTGCCAATGTCACCCATGCAACCGGCAAGTCCATTTCGTTTGGGATCGGTCCGCCACTGAGCTTGCTTGTTGTCTTCGGATTCCAATAATTTGTAAAGCCATCCCTGGGGATACTCTACATACACTTTTCGCACTTTCCCAATCTCACCGTTGGCGATCATTTGCTTGGCTTGTTTGATCATGGGGTATCCGGAGTAAGTATGGGTCAATAAAAACCGCTGTTTGGAGGCTTTCACTATAGGATAAAGCTGTTGTGCTTCCTGATAATTTAACGTTAAGGGCTTATCCAGGACCACATGAAATCCATTTTTCAAGGCTTTTACTGTAGGATCAAAATGCACATTGTTGGGCGTGACGATCACCACGACATCGATTCGTTCTGTCTCCGGGAGCGCAAGTTCTTTGGCAAACATCTCATCGTAGGAGCCATATACCCGATTTGGATCCAGCATCAAATCTTCGCCCCGTTGTTTGGATTTCTCAGGACTGGAGCTGAATGCGCCGGCAGCCAATTCAAACATGCTATCCATCAAGGCACCATTGAGGTGGATGGCACCTATAAATGAACCTGGGCCACCGCCTATCAATCCTATTTTAAGCTTTTTGGGTTTTGTGATCATATAAAAAGACTGGTTTATTCAATTTTTGAAAACTGAAATAGTGGATTTTTAAGGAAATTTCCTTTCAATTTTTCCTCAAAAGAAGCAATTGATGATTAGTAGCATCATCAGGTTATGAATGGCTTTTTCAAAATAAATTATCTGCTTTCTTAGAAAATCCAAAGGAACTGCTTAAAATACAGCAAAAAGCCCAAATTCTAAACTTTCGGCTGCTTTAAAACTAATTATCACCCTTATTCCGAATCTATGAATCTAGCCAAGAAGTTCCGCCTTTCTTTGATGATGTTTCTCGAATTTTTTGTTTGGGGATCCTGGTACGTCACAATGGGGACATTTTTGGGTGCAAACTTAATGGCTAAAGATCAAGATATTTCACTTGCATTTTCGACTCAGTCATTTGGCGCAATCATCGCTCCGTTCATTGTAGGCTTGATCGCCGATCGTTATTTTCACGCGCAGCGGATTCTGGGCGTGATTCATTTGATCGGGGCAGGGCTGATGTATTTGATGTATAATTCGACTGATTTTGCTGGGTTTTTCCCCGTATTATTGGCTTACATGATTTTATTCATGCCTACACTCGCTTTGGTCAATTCAATTTCTTTCAATCAAATGACAGATCCTGCAAAGGAATTCGCTGCGATCCGAGTGTGGGGAACACTCGGGTGGATCTCAGCTGGATTGTTGATCAGCTTGTTTGCTTGGGATAGTCAGGAAGGTATGGATGAGGGACTGCTTCGAAATACCTGGCTGATGGCGGGTATCGCATCCCTGGCGCTGGGTTTTTTTAGTTTTTCACTTCCTCAGACTCCTCCGAAAGCAAATAGTGGTGATAAGATCAGATTTTCAGAAATTATTGGATTGGATGCACTATCGCTACTGAGGAATAACAACTTCGCTATTTTCTTTATCTCCTCCATTTTGATATGTATTCCACTGGCATTTTATTATCAAAATATCAGTCCTTTTATGACTGAAATAGGAGTGGAAAATTCGACTGGAAAAATTGCCTTAGGCCAAGTCTCTGAAGTGATCTTTATGCTTGCTTTACCCTTATTTTTCACTCGATTTGGAATCAAGAAAACGTTAATTGCAGCGATGGTGGCCTGGGCGGTTCGCTATCTTTTCTTCGCTTTTGGCAATGCTGATGAAAATGTATGGATGCTGTTAGTTGGGATTTTGCTTCATGGAATATGTTATGATTTCTTCTTTGTGAGCGGTCAGATTTATACCGATTCTCATGCTGGCGCAAAATTTAAGTCTTCTGCACAAGGATTGATCACGCTGGCAACTTATGGAATAGGGATGCTAATCGGCTTCTGGGCTGCGGGGTTGATTTCCAATCATTACCTCGATATTGCCGGTAATCACGACTGGAAATCAATTTGGTTAATTCCTTCTGGTATTTCTGTAATGGTTTTAGTATTTTTCATATCTCTTTTCAAAAAAGAAAAAGTAATAACACCTCAATAAGCCCCTCATGACCAAACCTATCGATACCGGAAGGAGAAATTCCTTCAAAAAAGTGCTTCTTGGCGGAGCTGCTTTTAGCGCACTGTCATCATTCGATATCAACCGAGAAAAATCAATTGCTTTAAAAGGAAATATTAACCACGGTGTATGTGCTTGGTGCTTCCGTGATTACACGCTGGAAGAGCTTTGCGTGGAAGTGAAAAAAATCGGAATCAAAGGAATTGATTTAATTGGTCCCAAAAACTGGGAAACCCTCAAAAAACATGGTCTCTATTCTTCCATGTGCAACGGTGCCGAAATTAGTTTGACCGATGGATTTGGAGAAACCAAGTTTCATGATCAGTTGGAGAAGAGTTATTCGGAGGTGATTCCGATGGTTGCAGCTGCGGGATATAAGAATCTGATTTGCTTTTCGGGTAATCGAAGAGGAATGGACGATGAGACTGGCTTGAAAAATTGCCAAGTAGGATTGGAAAGGATCATACCAATTGCAGAGAAATATGGTGTGATAGTTCAAATGGAATTGCTCAACAGTCGTGTGGATCACAAAGATTATCTATGCGATAAGTCTGCCTGGGGAGTGGAGCTTTGCAAGCGAATTGGAAGTGATAATTTCAAATTGCTTTTTGATATCTACCACATGCAGATCGATGAAGGAGATATAATTCGAAGCATACAAACCAACCATGAGTATTTTGGACATTACCATACGGCCGGCAATCCTGGCAGGAATGAATTGGATGCAAATCAAGAAATCAACTATACGCCGATTATGAAAGCGATTGCTGACTCAGGCTTCAAAGGCTACGTGTCACATGAGTTTATTCCAAAATCGGTAGACAAAATGGGATCATTAGCTCAGGCCGTGGCGGTCTGTGATGTGTAAAATTTAAAATAAACCAAAAAACCAATTTATGGCAAATCAATCGTACGATGCAATTGTGGTAGGGTCGGGAATTAGTGGAGGATGGGCTGCTAAGGAGCTGACGGAGAAGGGACTGAAAGTATTGCTTCTCGAGCGTGGTCCAAATGTGGAGCACATTAAAGATTATAAAACTGCAACCATCCCGCCTTGGGAGGTGCCGCATAGAGGTCGAAGAACTCAAGAGCAACTTGAGAACCATCCCAATCTAAGAAGAGATTACGTTTTAAATGAATTGAATCTGGACTGGTGGGCTCACGAGGATGATTCTCCTTATGTGGAGGAGAAGCCTTTCACTTGGTTTAGAGGGTATCAAGTTGGCGGTCGTTCCTTGCTTTGGGGTCGTCAGTCTTACCGTTGGGCAAATTTGGATTTTGAAGCAAATGCCAAAGAAGGTATTGCAGTAGATTGGCCTATTCGATACAATGATATCGCTCCATGGTACAGTTATGTGGAGAAATTCGCAGGTATCTCTGGCTCAAAAGATAACTTGGCGATCCTTCCGGATGGCGAGTTCCAGCCACCTATGCCGATGAACTGTGTTGAGAAGGATGCCGCAGCTCGAATTAAAGAACATTACAAAGATGCTCGTATTTGGACGATCGGTCGCCCGGCGAATATTACCCAATCGCTACCGGGTCGTGTAGCTTGTCAGTATAGAAATAAATGCTCATTGGGTTGTCCTTTTGGAGGCTACTTCAGTACTCAGGCTTCTACTTTGCCAGCGGCAGTAGCTACTGGTAATTTGACTTTGAGACCATGGTCTATTGTGCGCAAACTTATTTATGACAAGGACACCCAGAAAGCCACAGGTGTAGAAGTGCTTGATGCGGAAACGAATCAAACGGTAGAGTATGATGCGAAAATTATTTTCCTATGTGCATCGACATTCAACTCTACCGCCATATTGATGAGAACTGCGACAGATATTTGGCCGGGTGGATTGGGTTCAAGTTCAGGAGAGCTAGGACACAATGTTATGGATCACCATTTCCGATTAGGAGCAAATGGTCAGATGGATGGCTACGAAGACAAATATTACTTCGGAAGACGTCCAACAGGACTTTACATACCAAGATTCCGAAATCTAGATGGCGAGAAGCGAGATTACATCAGAGGTTTTGGGTATCAGGGTGCGGCAAGTAGAAGTGGCTGGAATAGAGATGTGGCCGAATTGAACTTTGGAGCTCCAATGAAGGAAGCTTTGACCGAGCCTGGACCATGGAGTGCAGGTTTTACAGCATTTGGGGAGATTCTACCTTATCATGACAATACCATCAAGTTTAGCGATACCGTCAAAGATAAATGGGGTATGGAAGCGCTGGTCATGAATGCTGAAATCAAAGAAAATGAGATTAACATGCGTAAAGATATGATGGCGGATGCAGCCGAAATGTTGGAAGTTGCTGGTTTCAAAAATGTGAATACTTACGATGCAGGATACACATTTGGTCAGGGAATCCATGAGATGGGAACGGCCCGAATGGGTCGCGATCCAAAAACCTCTGTGCTGAATGGAAACAATCAAGTCTGGGAAGCTAAAAATGTATTTGTGACTGATGGATCCTGTATGACCTCCGGTGCTGCTCAAAACCCATCGCTTACTTATATGGCTTTAACGGCTCGTGCTGCAGCTTTTGCAGTAGATGAATTGAAAAAGCAAAACCTTTAAATCAAAAAAGAAAAGACTATGGCTATGAATAGAAGAGACGCACTCAAGAGCGTCATGGTAATGATGGGAGGCACAATGGTCGGAGCTACGGCTATTTTGACAGGTTGCGCTCCCGAGTATCAAATCGAAGGTCTAAACTTCAGTCCAGAGGATATTGCTTTTTTGGATGAAATAGGAGATACGATCATTCCTGAGACTGATACGCCAGGCGCAAAAGCCACTGGTATTGGCACCTTTATGGTGATGATGGTTAAAGATACCTATGATGCGGAGCAGCAAAAGACTTTTGTAGATGGATTGAATACCATTCGCAATGAATTCAAGTCTTCAAATGGATCCGATTTTATGGCAGCAACGGCTGAGGATCGATTGACTTACCTTAACGGATTGTACGATCAGTTCAAAACAAGTAAAGGTGAAGAAGCCAAAGCAATCAACATGATCAAAGATTTGACCGTGTTGGGTTACTTTTCCTCAGAGATTGGAGCTACGCAAGCACTTAGTTATATTGAGGTACCCGGTAAATACGATGGGTGTATTCCCTACAATAAAGGCGATAAAGCCTACGCAATTTGATTGAAAAAAACCTGCCAATATTGAAAATGGCAGGTTTTTTTAGCTCTATCGATTATTGATAGGTTGAGTCTTTAGAAATGAAATTTTTGAAAAGAAATAGATAAAGAACTACCAAAATTATCAAGAGAGTTGCTACTTCAAACTGTACCCATATTTGGGAGCGATTGATTAAAGATTTTGTTCTCTCGAATAATTTCTTTCCTTCAGAAAGCTGTATATCTGAGAGTCCTTCTAAATCTTTTCGAGCTCTGGAGATCATCTCATCGTATTTTTTGACCTGCAATATGTTGACTCCCGAAGAATCAGAATACAGTAAATCATAGCTTTTAATATTAAGATCATTTTGAATGATTTTCTTGAAATCATTTAAGAATAATGCTTCCTCTTCTGTGAGTTTAGTACTTTCAAACTCACCTATAATTGCCATAATCTTATCTTCACTTGTGGTAATCTCCTCAATGATTTTAGTGTAGTCATAGTCAATATCACAGTGATCGATTAATTCTTGGATATTGAAAAGCTTTTCGGAAATATCAAAAATATGACCTTTCACGACTAATCTGTCGTAATAAACCTCCGAAAAAGACTCGCTGATTTCTTTGAATGAGGATCGTTCAATAACGTTCTTCGCATAAATTAACAAAAGTAAAAGGCTAATAATGATTAGAGTTTTGATTTTTTTGCGCCTGTTTATCGAATCCTGCATGTGTTGTTTGTTTTGCTAACTGAATTTGTTTTCTAATAAATAACCTTTAAAAGATAATCCCAAATTAATCTTTAATTCGTTTTGAGTTATTCATTGTATTCAGGAAATAGCGATGAGAAATCAAAAGGGTATTTTCTCAAATACCCTCACGAAATCTACCTGCATAATTTGGGGCCAAATAGTAGGATCCACTCCTTTCCGACCGCCCCAGTTGCCTCCTACAGCGATATTCAAAATCAAATGAAACGGCTGATCAAAAGGCCACTGCTTGTAATCTGCTGATGACTTTTCGAAAGTAAAGTATTTTTCATGATCTATGTAAAAGTCAATTTTATCAGCAGTCCAATCAATTGCGAAGATGTGAAATTCAGTATTGAAATCCGGAACGGACGTTATTTTTCCCACCTGTGTACCAATCGAGTGATTGAACGCCTCAGTGTGAACAGTGCCATGCACATTGCCTGGATCGTAGCCCACATGCTCCATAATGTCTATTTCTCCGCTTCTGGGCCAGCTGCCGTAAGTGTTTTGTTCCGGTAGCATCCAGATTGCCGGCCAAGTGCCCACACCTTTTGGTAGTTTGGCCTTGATCTCGAAGTAGCCATATTTCCAAGCTGCGTTTCCTTTGGTGACCAGCCGTGCCGAGGTATAGCCTTTCGGTTTGTCTGGATCGGAGTGTGCCTCGATAATTAGTAATCCATTTTCCACTCGAGCATTTTTCAACGCATGAGTGTAGTCTTGAAGCTCATTGTTCCCCCAGCCATGATCGCCTATATCATAGCTCCATTTGGTGGAATCCGGTGCTCCATTCTCCTCAAACTCATCCACCCAGATTGGTATTATCCCATTTTTCTGCTGCGCAAACAAAAGACTGGTATGAAGAGAAAAGCTGACAATAAGGAGTAGATTCTTCATGAAAGACAATTTATAAAAACTTAAGCGTAAGCAAGCTGTTAAATATTTGTAGTGTTACAAAAAGAATGAAAGTTCAGAACTGAATGATTATTCGTAATTTAGAGAAGAATATAAACCCAATTTCAAATGGCATATTATCATAGACTAGGTTCCATTCCTCCCAAGAGGCATACCCAGTTCAGGCAAGAGGATGGAAGCTTGTACAAAGAAGAGCTGGTGAGTTCGAAAGGATTTTCGGGAATCTACTCCACCATGTATCATATCTACAATCCTAACGAAGTAAAGTCAATCGGCGAACCAAAGCCTTTCAGTTGGCAAGTCGCAAAAGCGCACGGCTTGCACCAAACCCACCTTAAAACCTCAGGAGTGGGAATAACAGGTGAAGATTATCTCAACGCTCGTCGAATCCTGATGACGAATAGCGACGTGATGATGGGTATCTGTACTCCTAAGCAGCGGAAGATGGATTATTTCTTCAAAAATGCAGATGGAGATGAGTTGATCTACATTCACGACGGCGAAGGTGTAATGTATTCACAATTTGGAGTTTTAGAAATCCGAAAAGGAGATTACATTGTCATTCCTCGTACTACAATTTACAGATTTGAATTTAAAGAAGAAGGACCTTTGAGACTTTTGATCATTGAATCCAAAGGGCCGATCGAGACCGTGAAGCGCTATCGAAATGAGGTCGGGCAGCTGCTTGAAAACTCCCCATATTGTGAGAGAGACATTCGTACACCGCATGAGCTTAAAGTAGAAAAAGAAAAAGGGGATTATCTGATCCAGATCAAAAAGAAGGGGATGCTTCATCAGTACACTTATGGACATAGTCCCTTGGATATCGTGGGTTGGGATGGTTATTTGTATCCTTATGCCTTATCGATTTACGACTTTGAGCCAATCACTGGACGAATTCATCAGCCGCCGCCTGTACATCAGACTTTTCAGGCTTTAGGCTTTGTAATTTGTTCTTTTGTACCAAGATTATTTGATTACCATCCGCTTTCTATTCCTGCACCATACAATCACTCGAATATTGATTCGGATGAGGTGTTGTATTACGCGGAAGGGGAATTTATGAGTCGAAAGGGAATCGATAGAGGTTCATTTACGATCCATATGGGAGGTTTACCACATGGTCCTCATCCGGGAACAGTAGAGAAATCCATCGGAGCTAAAGAAACAAACGAATATGCAGTGATGCTCGACACCTTCAAGTCTTTGGAAATTACGACTGATGCATTGGATTTTGTGGATGAAAAATACCCGATGAGCTGGACGGAATAGGATGAATTAATTCTTTAGATAAAAGAAATTCAATTCAACATCAGTATTATCAATTTGGTGAATAATATTTTTGAAATAAATATCGCTGATTATTAGATAGTTAAGTTAGTTTTTGAATTAGTTTTTGAATTAGTTTTTTCTTAGTAAACTTGAGAATGTAAATTAACAACCATTTAACAACAAGTTATGAAAAAAATTCTTTCACTAGTAATGCTGATATTTGCAGTAGCTTATATTGGCACAATGGATCAGGTAAAAGCTCAGGGAACGCCACTGGGACATTTTATTGATGTTTATGATGGAAATACTACTGCACAATATGCGGTATGCGCGGGTGCTGGGGAAGACTGCATTGGTGGTGATGTAAAAAAATATCCGAAACCGCCGGGTGCAATTCTTGTTTGAGGGGCAGGAAAGTAAAGAAACAACTTTAGGGAGGAGCGTTCTCCTCCCTAATCACTTAAATTAGGTTCAAAATGAGAATGTATATAATTTTAAGCTTACTATTTATTAGTTGCTCTTCAGCTAATCAAGATAAAGTGATCGTTCCTGCTATCAATAATTTGTCATATCAAATTAAATTGGTGGACAGTCTAAATACTACCTTGGGTGAGTTTGTATATACATCGTATTCAAAACACCAAATTTGGGAAGATTCCTTATTTTTTGGCTTATCCCCTGGGGCAGAACCAAATACTATCAGTGTTTTTGATCTGAAGAATGAGCAATTTATAAAGAAAATAAAAATTGATCGAAATTTTTTTAAAAGTGATATATCTTCATTTTATGTTCATAATCCAGACAGTATTTATTTTTTTTCATTCCAATCAAAAAATATTTATTTAATAGATAATAATGGAGACAAGGTAGATGAGTGGGAGATTTCTTTCAAAGATAAAAATCCTTTTGGTGAGACAGATTTTATGTTTCCAACGTTCGTGATGTATGATAGCTTTTATTTTGATATTAAAAGTAATCAGCTAGTTTGCCCTATAATCTCTCAGCGATTTCATGAATTGACTGGGGATAACGATTTACCTTCAATAGCTATTATAGATCTCAATCAAGGGGAAATCACGAAAACCTTTGCTCCACCAATTGGAAAAATAAGGGACCGTCAAAATAATTTTTATCCTGATGATATTAGTGTGGTGCAAATTACGGTACTAGATGGTATTGTTTATGCGTCTTATCCCATTGACCAATTCATTTATCAATATGACCTTGCTACAGGTAGATTATTAGAAACTTCAAACGCCTTTGTGGACGATAAAGACTTAAAGTTTATACCTCCGATGTCTTACGACGTTAAAAAGGATCGTAGTAAATCATGGAATTATCGAATTGAGACACCTTATTTTGAGAATCTTAAATATCATTCACAATCTGAAATATTTTCAAGAATTTTCCATCATCTATATGAGCTTAGGGAATCAGCGAGTGATAAAGGCCAATTTAGAACTACCACAATTTTTTTGTTTGATAAAAATCTTAACCTTTTAGGTAAGGAGGTAGTTAAAGATAGTAAATTGGGAGCCTTCGGATCGGTTTTAACTAACGATGGATATTTGTCGGCATCGCATGATTTTTACCAAAAAAATGAAAACTATCTAAGTCATAAATATCAGTATAAAATTAAATTAAAAAAATTATGATTTATATATTGATATTATTTCTTTCTCTAGGTGGTGTGAGTCAATTTACTGGAGTGAACAGTGATTCTTTTGATTTGAAGATATCTATGGATGCTGTGACAATAGAAGAATTAAAAGATAAAAGCCCAGTAATTTTAAAAATCAAGGTGATGAATATCTCAAAAAATAGAGTTCCTGAAAATGCTTATAAATTCACTTTATTGATCAATAATCAGTTGGTTAGTTTGGATGGAAAACCAAATGAATTATTGCCTCAAACTAGTATCACTTATACAAAACAATTGGGCAGTTATCATTTTATTGCTCATAAAGATAGTTCTTATAATATTTCTGCTAAAATAGAGATTGCTGAAGGATATGAAGATTCAGATATGAGAAACAATAAAGTAGAAAAACTGATAGTAGTAAAATGATCTTTTGGCAGAAGAAATGGCTTGTCGCCATGGTCTACTTTCTTAGCAAAGAAAAAGCCTAGAATTATCTCGATTCTAGGCTTTTTGTATAAATGTTGACTCTGTGGTTAATTCGTGATTTCAAAAATCGGTTGACCTGTAGATCCGTTTGGCAGTCGGATACCAAGCATCATCGATAGCGTGGGAGCAATATCAGTAATGGAGGAATACCGAGTGCTTGATCCTGCTTTTACATTCCATCCAAAGAACAAAATCGGAACATGTGTATCATAGGTGAATCCTGTGCCATGGGAGGTGCCTTTAGCTCCGCCGGTCAGCCAGCCTGGCTCTAAGATTAGCAACAGATTTCCTGAAGACTTGTGATTGTAGCCATTCTGAAGACTATGTGCTCTTCCTTCCTCGAAAGCAGCCGTTTTCATCGTCGTTGCGGTATATACTTCCTTTATTCCTCCGAATCTCAACAGAAATAATGCAAGTTCATCCTCTATTTTGCCCAGATCTAGTTTTTGATCTCTTGCTAGTTTTTCATTGAGAAATACCTGCTCGTTGGATACATTGAGAATCCAATCGCCCTCACCATAGACAGCGATCATATATCCAATCAATTGAGACCTTATATAGGAAACGTTTACATTTCCGGAAGGCACTTTTTCAGATTCCATGTAGGAAGCTATGTCGGCCACACCGTGATCCGCAGTAAGGAAAATCAAGTATTCACCTTCTCCTATAGTCTTGTCCAAATACACCAGTAGAGTGGCCATGTCTCGGTCCAGTCTCAGGTAATTGTCTTCCAACTCAACAGAAGCAGGTCCAAATCTATGACCGATGTAATCAGGGGAAGAAAAGCTCACAGCAAGAAAATCAGTTTCCTTTCCCTTTCCTAAATTTTCACCTTCAATCGCTGCAATCGCAAAATCCAATGTAATACTGTTCCCAAATGGAGTCGCTGCGATCAAGCCCGGGCCCCCATTTTGTTCGCGTAGTTTGGCAAGATTATAAGGAAAAGTAGAACTTTCTTTACCTGAAAAAGTAGCCTCAAATGGATTGTTGTCCGCAATACTTTGGGTGTAAGTATCAATTGGATAAAGAGTCTCCCAAGACTGATTAAGATATGAATCAGGAAGTTTTTTAGCATTAAAAGCCTTTACCCAAGCAGGTAATTCATCATGATAGTAAGTGGAAGTCATGAAATCCCCATTTTCACTGTCAAACCAGTAAGCATCACCCAAATGACCAGCCGGGAGGCTAGCGCCACGATCTTTGATTGCTACCCCTACCACTTTTGAGCGCTTGTTGGAGGCAAATCGCAACTCGTCAGTAATTGTCGTAGTCAGTAGATTTCTTGGACTGATCTGACCGCTGCCAGGTGTGCCTCCTACATTTGTGACGGTAGAGTCTCCTGCGCAATAAATAGACTCCCCAGTACTTTTCACATACCAATTGTTGCCGATAATGCCGTGAGTTGCAGGGGTAGTTCCGGTATATACAGAAGCATGGCCAGGACCCGTATAAGTGGGAATGTAATTGTAATGCCCGTTTTTCATCATAAAGCCCTCATTGATGAGCCTCTTGAAGCCATCCTCGCTATAGCGATCCGCATATTTGTAGAGGTAGTCTTGTCTCATTTGATCAACTACGATTCCTATGATGAGCTTTGGCTTTTTAAGAGTGGATTGCGCAGCTATTGAACCACAAAAGGCCACCACTAGGATTAAAATTCCCCAAATTCGCTTCATAATTTAATTAGTTTATTCCTTCAAATATAATGATCCGTCTTGATTCACAGATTAAGTCTTTTTTAAATGGCCAAAAGATCAGATCTTAGAAATGTTATTTATACTACAATTTATGAGAAGGTTATTTTCCACGCTATCGATCTTAATGATTGCTATTTCCGGGTTTTCACAGTCTTTTTTCACAGACGGACTCACCGCCGAATGGCATAGTGAGCGAAGATCAGCATTGAGGAATTTAATGCCTGAAAACACAGTAGCTATTTTCTTCAACAATCCGGTGAAAAACCGGACTAATGATGTCGATTACATTTATCATCCCGATACCGACTTTTTTTATCTTACCGGTTTCAGAGAGCCTAACGCCGTGTTGGTGATTTTCAGTGAGGAGAGATCAATCAACGAAATCCAGACAGACGAATTGATTTTTGTCCAAGATCGAGATCTTAGGGCTGAAATGTGGGACGGAAAGCGTCTTGGAATAGAAGGGGCAAAAAAGACGCTGGGTTTTGAGCACGCTTACAGCAATTCGGATTTCTCTAAAAAATCAGGAATCAAACTCGCTGATTTAGATCAAATTTTCACCTTCAGTCTTTCTGATGGAATTGAAGAAAGTAAGTCCAACAAGCCTTTGATCGGAATGATTGGAGATCTTAAATCTGCCTCTGGCTATCCCGACCAATTTACAGCCGCGAGAGCGGAGGTTTATGAGATGATCAAGAATTCGGACCTGAAGAACTCAAGTCAAGTAGTCCAGATGATAGAGCGCTATGGGCGCCAATATCCTGAAATGCTTCAAGATCCGATGATCAGTTCCTTTATGAAAGTAGATTCTCCAGAGAAGCGTATGGTAGTGAAAGCCAAAATGCCGGAACAAAAAGTGGATATCATTGCGCTGGCTCTGATGATGGATGTGCTGCGGGAGGTAAAAACATCTGAAGAAATAGCACTTCTGAGAAAAGCTGTCCGAATCTCTGCTATCGGGCAAATCGAAGTCATGAAAGCTGCTAAGCCTGGAATGTCTGAGCGGGAGATTCAGGGTGTTCATGAATTTATTTACAAAAGATATGGTGCAGAAGATTTGGGATATCCCTCCATAGTTGGCGGTGGGAACAACGGCTGTATCCTTCACTACATCGAAAATGATAAGCGAAACCTCAGCGATAGACTGTTGCTAATGGACTTAGGAGCTGAGTGGAAAGGCTACACTGCCGATGTCACCAGGACAATTCCGATCAGTGGAAAATTCAATGCTGAAGAAAAGGCAATTTATGAATTGGTATATGCAGCTCAAGAAGCTGGAATCGCACTCTCAAAGCCAGGCGCAACTTTTCAGGAAATAGATGCTGCCGGGCGGAAGATTATCAATGACGGTCTGGCCCAATTGGGAATAATCAAACCCGGAGAGCGCCACAATTATTTTCCCCATGGTACGAGCCATCATCTCGGACTGGATGTACATGATCGTGGAGGATATGACGCTTTGAAAGAAGGAGTTGTATTTACCATCGAGCCTGGTATCTACATCCCCGAGGGCAGCAACTGCGATCCAAAATGGTGGGGCATAGCAGTGCGGATTGAGGATGATATGTTGGTAACCAAAGATGGAGCAATTAATCTTTCTGTAGAAGCGCCGAGATCAATTGCTGAAATAGAGCAAATGATGAGTATTCCAAGTGTATTGGAAAACTGGGTGCTGCCAGAGATTAATTAAATATTTCAACCTGAAATTTTCCTGAGCCGTCTAGAGCAATTAAAATTTACCTCACCAGATAGAAGGAGAAATTAATTCTTTCGCTTTAAATCTCCTCGCTTAATCGATCTGATAAATTGTGACCAAGCAAATGGATCCAGCAATCGTAGTGGTCTCGGGCCGTAGAGATCCTGATTCTGTTGCATCTGTCCTTGTGTGAAGGTTCGAAAGTTTTCATTGCTGGAAGCTGGCATTCGCTCAGCCCATCTCAAAAGCATCTCGGGACTCATATTCGCCCGGCTAATCGACATGGGATCTACGACATTCATCGCTATTACTGCTTGCTTGAATTCTGCCTCAGTTGGATAAGGCATAACTTCGATTTCTGCCAAGGCAATTTCGTCCACCTCCATCGTTAGGATCAAACTTATCCGATCATTATTGACGGTCTCAGGCACCTTGAATGATTGTTTTTTCAATCCGATAAAAGAAAAAACTATACTGTCACCTTCCAACACAGGCATGGAGAAATATCCAAATCTTCCTGAACTGGTACCACGACCTTTCTTTGGAACGTAAATATTTACTCCCGCCACGGCATCTGTACTGTCAGAATTTAACACGATGCCGGAGAGTTGAATTACCTTTCTTTCCTTCTGATCTTGGGCATTCGCGTACTGAAACGAGAAAAGAAATCCCAGAAAGAAAATAAGGAGCGGTTTATAACAAATTGAAGTCTTCACGTATAATTTAACTAAATGGACGGCCGATGGTTGTCTTTTAAGATGCGATAATACCCTAATTTTAGCTGAATTTTTATTTTCATTGTATAAACTGCGTTAAAACTTACAAATGCGATTAAAAAATATCAGTTTAACTTACGGCCTGAAAATCTTCAAAGCACTCTCAGAAGAGCCTAGAGTGCGTATTTTCCACTTATTGATGCTCAATAAAGAATTGTCGATTTCTGATTTTGAGTTGATATTAGATTTCACACAAACCAAAACCAGCCGCCATTTGATTTCGTTGAAAAATGCGGGACTTCTCGGAAGTCGTCGAGTCGATCAGTGGGTCTTTTATTATATTTTGGAGGAATATTTTGAAATCATTCAGCAGATTTTCAAGTTTATCCAAAAAGATCCCAGCCTGCTTCGTGATCAAGCGACCTTTGAAGTACTCAAATCAAACCGGGAACTTGCTATCAATAAAATTCAAAATAACCAATATAGAAGATAACATTACCTTGAAAACTTACAAACACATTTTCTTTGACCTTGACCATACGCTTTGGGATTATGAGCGCAATGTCACCGAATCACTTTCTGAGCTTTATGAAGAATATCAATTGCTCGAACTGGGAATCCCGACTTTTGAAGCATTTTTTGCATCTTTTCACCACATTAACTTTCAGCTTTGGGATGATTACAATGTGGGGCGAATCGATAAAGTCAATCTGAGAAAAACTCGATTTCCGAGAATTTTTACGCATGCTGGAGGAATGGCTGATGCTATTCCCACAGAATTTGAAGAGGATTTCATGCATCGGACTTCTTCCAAACCCCATGTATTTCCATATACATTCGAGATTTTGGATTACCTCAGGCAAAAGTATCAACTTCACATCATCACCAATGGATTTGATGAATCCCAAGCAAAAAAAATAGCCTCGGCCAAACTTGATCCGTTCTTTGATCTGATCATCACCTCAGAAACGACAGGCCATAAAAAGCCAGACGCAAGAATCTTTCACCATACTGTGGACAAGCTTGCCACCAAACATGAGCATTGTCTAATGATCGGAGATAATCCCAATTCAGATATTCTTGGAGCAATCAACGCAGGTATTGATCAAGTTTTTTTCAATCCAGATGGAAAAATTATCGAATTGCAACCGACTTATACCATTGCACATTTGAAGGAATTGGAAGGCTTACTTTGATCCTTTTTAGATCCACTATCATTAGCCAAATAATGCTCTATGCTTATCTTTGGTCTTTAAAGAAATCAAATAAACTCCAAATATTATGTTAAAAGGATTTTTCAATGTGCCGACTCCAATCAATGAGCCTGTTAAATCTTATGCTGTGGGTAGCCCCGAGCGAAAAGAATTGCAAGCCGCTTTGAAAGAAGCTCGGTCAAAACAAATCGATGTACCGATGTACATTGGAAGTGAGGAAGTGCGAACAGGAAAGACAAGATCTATGTCGCCGCCTCACGATCATCAGCATGTGTTGGGTCATTTCCATGAGGGCGACGCTTCTCATGTAGAGCAGGCAATCAATGCCGCTTTAGGTGCAAAGTATGCTTGGGAAAACCTAGCTTGGGAGCAAAGAGCAGCTATTTTCCTGAAAGCTGCGGATTTAATTGCGGGGCCTTATCGCGCTAAACTCAATGCATCCACCATGCTCGGGCAATCCAAAAATGCCATGCAGGCAGAGATTGATGCAGCCTGTGAGTTCATCGATTTCTTGCGCTTCAATGTGAAATACATGACCGAGATCTATGCACAGCAGCCTCCGGTTTCCGGAGATGGAGTATGGAATCGACTGGAGCAGCGACCGCTTGAAGGTTTCGTATTTGCTTTGACGCCATTTAACTTTACCGCAATTGCCGGAAATCTTCCGACATCAGCTGCCATGATGGGGAATACCATCGTCTGGAAGCCAGCTGACACGCAGATCTATTCTGCAAATGTATTGATGGAGATTTTCAAAGAAGCAGGTGTGCCGGATGGTGTGATCAACTTGATCTATGTCGATGGGCCAACTGCCGGAGAAGTGATCTTCAATCATCTTGACTTTGCCGGAATCCATTTCACGGGTTCCACAGGTGTATTTCAGCATATCTGGAAGACGATCGGTACGAATATTCACAAGTATAAGTCTTATCCAAGAATCGTCGGAGAGACCGGGGGTAAGGACTTTGTCATTGCACATAAATCTGCTGATGCAAAAGCCGTAGCAGTAGGTTTGGTTCGAGGAGCGTTTGAATTCCAAGGTCAAAAATGCTCTGCAGCATCACGCGCTTATATTCCTTCCAATATTTGGGAAGAGGTAAAAGGATATATGCTTGAAGACCTTGCTTCCATTAATATGGGAGTAACCGAAGACTTTACCAATTTTGTAAATGCGGTAATCGATGAGAAGTCATTTGACAAAATTGAGAATTATATCAATGCTGCTAAATCAAACCCGATTGTAGAGATCATTGCCGGGGGGAATTGTGACAAGTCAGTGGGCTACTTCATCGAGCCTACGGTGATTGTGACCAAAGATCCGATGTACACGACGATGTGCGAGGAGATTTTTGGCCCGGTGCTGACGATCTATGTGTATCACGAAAATCATTTTGAGGAAGCACTGGAGCTGGTAGATCAGACTTCGCCCTATGCCTTGACTGGAGCGATTTTCTCTCAAGACCGCTATGCGGTGGAGTTGGCTACGCAAATGCTGAGAAATGCAGCGGGCAATTTTTACATCAATGACAAGCCAACAGGTGCAGTTGTCGGTCAGCAGCCATTTGGTGGAGCAAGAGCTTCGGGTACCAATGACAAAGCTGGATCGATGATCAACTTGCTACGTTGGGTTTCTCCACGCACGATCAAGGAGACTTTCGTATCAGCGAAGGATTATAGATATCCGTTTTTGGAAAAAGATGCTTGATGAACTTTGAGGTAGTATCCCGAATGCAAAAGGCTTCGCGGTCTCCTTTAAGGTCTTTGAATAATTACTCTGATTAAAAAACCTTCGAGGAGATCCTTTAGTCGTTCCTCCTGCAGGATGACACCTCAAAGGTTCACAAAAAGCCTCGAATTTCTATTCGGGGCTTTTTTGATTTTAAGATTTTGTGTATGTTTAGTTATACTTTAAAAACACGTATATGAAAAAGTTATTCACACTTTTAGCCTTGGTTTCAATTTTGGCTTGCTCCGAAAAAGCACCTGAACAAATCTATCAGGGGAAGCTGGAGGAGTTTATAAGTGGTTCATTTATAATTGAAAAAGACTCTACAACTAGCCGTTTGGACTTTCAGAAAATCATCGATCATGATGGGAAGCGATTTTTTGTTTCCCGAGAGGATCAGGGGTATAGCCTTTTTAATACCGAAACTGGCAAGAAGGAATTCACTTTTAAAATTCCAAAAGAAGGGCCACTCTCACTCAAAGGCCATGCAGTAGCCTATCAAGTATTTGATGGGAATGAGTTTATTGCTGTTAGTTCTCAGGGCAATGTGAAGAAATATATCAACGGAGAAGAAGTAAAAGAAATGAGCTTGGACTGGACGGATTATCAGGAAAAGATGATCGTACAGATGTCAGATAGCAATGATAATTTTCTCAAAATCGACTCCAATCGATATCAGCTTTTCAATAACCCATTTGATATTTTTAATGATGAGAAAAGTGTCGACTTGGATTATCGAAAATGGGTGGTAGAATTTGATCTGGAAAAGGGCTGGATCTGCGCTTCCGATTTCAAAGCTCCACTTGGAGAGGAGTTTTCCAATAGTACTTCTGCTTCGCATCTGAAATCTGTATATAATGGAAACTTGAATCAATTCTATCTCATGTTTTCGCCATCGGATACGCTTTATCAGATTCAAAACTGTCAAGTTTTAAGAAAAATAGGCTTAGAAAGTGTGACCGAATTCAAATATTTACCAGGGCTATTCGAGGAGAATGGGCGGAATAAAAATTGGAGAAATAACCCTATCTCGGCCGGTAATACCTCGTTAAACTACGACTCTAATAATGAGTTATATATTCGGAAAGTACTGGTGAAAACAGAAGAAACCCAGCCTGAAATCACTGATTTTCGAGAACGAATGGGTATGAATAAATCAACTTTCTTAATTCTGATTTATGATTTGGAGTGGAGGCTGAAAGCTGAATTGGAGTTGTTTTATGATGCAGGCCAATCCTCTGGAAATATCATTGCCTCGAAAGAAGGTCTCTTTATCCCAAAACCCGATCAAAAATCTGAAGATGAATACGAGTTTTGGAAGGTTGACTTGAGTCGGTTTGGTGAATGACCTTTGAGGTATCATTCCTCTGACGAAGGAGGAGGAATTCCCTCGAAGGTCTTTGATACTTACCCTGATTAAAATCTTTGTGGTTTAATCCAGATGCATATCGGGAACGTAAAAGGTTATTCAGATTAAAGATCAAATATTTATAGAAATATTTCAAACCAAACGTTTAACTTTTCTCTACAATTTTTTTAAAATGGAAACAGGTCAAGACGTTTTTGAGGCAGGCAAAATATATCATATCTATTCACGAGCAATAGGGAAGGAAAAACTTTATCTTAATGAAGAGAATTATAAATTTTTCCTCAAGAAATACCATGAATATTGCTCTACGATTTTCGAAACTATAGCCTATTGTCTTATTCCAAATCATTTCCACTTACTGGTTAGGTTAAAATTAGATGCTACAAACGAAGTTGTGATAAAGAGCTTTTCGAATTTTCTCAATTCTTATTCAAAGTCATTTAATAATGTAAATGATCGTAATGGAGGTTTATTTCAGCGGAAATTCAAAAGGAAGCTGATTGATCGAGAAACGTATCTTAGTAGAATTATTCTTTACATTCATCTAAATCCAGTAAAACATGGGCTAGTGGAGGATTTCTCCGGATGGCAATTTTCATCTTATAACTCTTACTGTACAACCAAGCCTTCTAAAATTTTTAGAGAATTAGGATTGGACTGGTTTGGAGGATTTGAGGCATTTCAAAAATCAGATCAGAAATAGACGAGGACTATTTGCCTGAAGATTTGAGGTTGGAATAGCAGTTGACCTTTGAGGTATCATTCCGACGAAGGAGGAGATTGTTCGCTACTTCTTTCCCTATCCACTACGTTTATCGAGATAAATTGCTCACAATTATACCTTAAAGGATATCGAAATAAAACCTTCGAGGTCTAAAAAAGACCTCAAAGGTTAACAGCCCTAAGTTAGCATCCCGCCATCCACTTGAAGCACCTGACCTGAGATATAGCTGCTCATATCTGATCCTAGGAATACACAGGCATTGGCTACTTCTTCAGGTTGGCCACCACGCTTCATTGGGATGCCATCTCTCCAGCTTTGCACTGTTTTCTCATCGAGCACAGCTGTCATTTCGGTTTCGATAAATCCCGGAGCTACTGCATTGGAGCGTATATTTCTGGAGCCTAGCTCCAAAGCCACTGACTTGGTAAAGCCGATAATTCCAGCTTTTGAGGCAGCGTAATTCGCCTGTCCGGCATTTCCCTTGATTCCGACTACGGAAGTAATATTGATGATGGATCCAGCTTTGGCTTTCATCATCGTTCGTGTGACAGCTTTCACGGTGTTGAAGCAGGATTTTAGGTTGATGCCGACGACATCGTCCCAAGCCTCCTCTGTCATTCGCATCAAGAGATTGTCGCGGGTGATTCCAGCATTGTTGATCAAAATGTCCAATCCTCCAAAATCCGCCACCACTGTATTGACCAACTCATCGGCTGCTTTGAAGTCTGAAGCGTCAGAGCGATAGCCCTTTGCTTTAACTCCAAAAGCTGTTAATTCAGCTTCAAGAGCTTGACCTTTTTCTATACTTGATAAAAAAGTGAAGGCTACATTCGCGCCTTCTTGTGCATATCTAATTGCAATTGCCCGACCGATGCCTTTGGAAGCTCCGGTAATCAAAGCTATTTTTCCTGAAAGTAATCCCATTGATATTTAAATTTTGATTATCCAAAAGTAGAAAAAAAGATAAAATATCCGATTTTTATACGCTACACTAATCGATTTTAAACCTGATCAAATCTGAATCAATGGCGAATAGGGGGATTGATAGAATTTAATTTTTTAGATATACAGATCGATAAAATTCTATTTTGAGTATACCGTAAAAGCAAGTTTGGTATTAATATCTAAGCCTTTTTTGTACTATACACAGAATTTTTTTCTGAATCCAAAAGGCCTATTTTTGCGTAGTTTTAATCAGTTTTCAATAAAGATTTTAAAATATGTCTTCGACAAAATATGATTTGATCGTGTTGGGCAGTGGTCCAGGTGGATATGTAGCAGCGATTCGTGCTTCGCAACTTGGCCTCAAAGCAGCCATTATAGAAGTAGAAGAGTTGGGTGGTATTTGTCTAAACTGGGGTTGTATCCCGACCAAAGCTTTGCTCAAAAGTGCACAGGTTTTTGAATACATTCAACATGCCGCTGACTACGGAATCACGGTCAAAGATGCCAACGCTGATTTTGGGGGAATGATTAAAAGAAGTAGAAAAGTGGCCGACGGTATGAGCAAAGGTGTAACTTTTCTAATGAAAAAAAATAAAATCGATGTTCTTGTAGGTTGGGGTAAACTCCAAGCTGGTAAGAAAATCGAGGTAGCTGATAAAGAAGGAAAAAAGACAGTTTATTCGGCTGATAATATTATTATTGCTACAGGAGCCCGAGCTCGCCAACTGCCTTCAATGAAAATCGATGATGTGAAAATCATTGGCTATCGTAAGGCGATGACCTTGGAAAAACAGCCAAAGAAAATGGTGGTTGTAGGTTCTGGCGCCATCGGAGTAGAGTTTGCATACTTCTATAATTCTATTGGCACTGAGGTAACTATTGTAGAATACTTGGATAGAATTGTGCCATTAGAAGATGTGGATGTTTCCAAGGCATTGGAAAAGATTTACAAAAAATCAGGAATGAAGATTATGACCTCATCAGAAGTCACTGCTGTCGACACTTCAGGCACAGGCTGTAAGGTGACTGTGAAAACTGCCAAAGGCGAAGAGACTTTAGAATGCGATATAGTCCTGTCGGCGGCGGGAGTAGTTTCCAATTTGGAAAATTGCGGACTGGAAGATGTCGGGATCTTGGTGGAAAAAGGAAAAATCAAAGTAGACGAGTATTATAAAACCAATATGCCTGGGTTCTATGCCATAGGGGATGTGGTTTTTGGTCCTTCTTTGGCACACGTAGCATCTGCGGAGGGAATCATCTGTGCGGAGAAAATCGCTGGCCACCATCCTGAGCCTTTGAATTATGGGAATATCCCTGGATGTACTTTTTGTTCACCTGAAATTGCTTCTGTAGGTATGACCGAAGCTAAAGCAAAAGAGGCAGGCTATGAAGTAAAAGTGGGTAAATTCCCATTCTCTGCTTCAGGTAAAGCTTCTGCAGCTGGTGCAAAAGACGGTTTTGTAAAATTGGTTTTTGATAAAAAATATGGTGAGCTGCTAGGCGCACACATGATTGGAGCCAACGTGACTGAGATGATCGCTGAGATCGTTGCAGTACGTAAATTGGAGATTACAGGTCATGAATTGATCAAAACTGTACACCCACACCCAACAATGTCAGAAGCGATTATGGAGGCTGCAGCTGCTGCTTATGATGAAGTGATTCACCTGTAAAAAGTGGAATTTTAGATAATTTGAAAGCACAAGATTGAGTAATTGGTCTTGTGCTTTATTTTTAAGCTTAATTATCTCCCTTTGGAAGATCAGTAATTACCCGCCGACCTTAGGGCCAAAGACCGAAAAACCATTGAATATTTTTGCGAGAAATACCCACGAGCACTCTTTGGTGTAATCTCGAGGATCATCCTTGATAAGGGTATTGCCGAGTAGGTTTTCCATGATTCATTTGTTAAAATCATTCATAAAATTGACTACTACGACGAATTCCAAGGCCCTCTATATGTTTGGATGTCAAAAATTTGTAGGAATTCTGCTATGGATAAGACTCGCTCAAAAGAAATGTCTCAGACTGGTAAGACCAATACGGTCGACGACTTCGTAAATAGGTTTGAAAGTAAGTCCGACACATTGGATCATGTAAATACCATCAGAGTGAAGGAGCTAATGAATGATTTGAATGAGGATCAACGTTTTATCATTGAGTATATTTATTTCAAAGGATATACTTATTCGGAAGTTTCAGAGGAATTTGATATACCTCTCGGCACTGTAAAATCACGTCTCAGGGCAGCAATTCAAGTGTTAAAGAAAAATATAGACAGCATTTAAGTGGATATTCAAGCATACATCACATCAGGAAAATTGGAACTCTACCTCTTGGGAGAGTTATCAGAGCTGGAGCATGCAGAAGTGGTTGCCATGGCTGCGAAATTTCCTGAAGTCCAGAAAGAACTGGATGATTTGGGAGAAGCCATGTTTGCTATTGATGAGCTCACTGGAAAAACTCCTTCAGCAGCAATCAAAACTAAAATATTTGATTCCCTTGAATTGGGATTTAAAATAGATCCGACGGTTTCTAATTCGCCAACTGTAGCAACAGAAGCGAAATTAGTAGCATTTTCACCTTGGAAATCCTTTGCCGTAGCGGCTTCGATTGTGGCAGTTTTAGCCTCAGGAGTAGCGATCTTATATGCAAGCAAGTTCTATGAAAAAGAGCAGCAGTTTATGTCTTTGCTTCAAGATCAATCTGTATTAGCGGGTAACCTGAATCAGGTAAAGTTGGATTTTGAGCAAAAAGAATTTCAGTTGGATAAATTAGTAGCCGGCGACTTCAAACTTGTTAAGCTCAAAGGAGAAAGTCTAACTATGCAGAAGGATGCCTCGGTCAATCTCTTTTGGGATCAAAGTGCACAGGAAGTATTCGTGGCAGTAAATAATCTGAATGAACTCAGTGAGGAATTCGACTATCAGCTTTGGGCAATTGGCGATCAAGGTCCGATTGGAATCGGCTTGGTGAATGAAGGAATGGAAATGACTCTTCAGCAAATGCGCGCTGTTGCTCAAGCAGGAACCTTTGCCATCACCATCGAACCAAAGGGAGGTTCTGAGTCACCGACACTAGATAAATTGGTAGTAATTGGAAATGTAGCTTAACAAGCATGTAAAATATAAATTGAAAGCCTGTTCATTTTTGAGCAGGCTTTTTGTGCTTTTCTTAGAATGCATCATCTTTAAAAACCTACATAGACTATGGAACTCGAACTTTCAACCCCAGCCTTGCTTTTTTCAGCCATCACGCTAATGATGCTGGCTTTTACGAATCGTTTTCTTGCCATTGCAAATTTGATTCGGGGGCTACATAAAAACTACATGAAAGCACCCGATCAAGAAATCATTGTGGAGCAGATTCATAACTTACGCCGCCGATTGACACTCATCAAAAACATGCAGCTCTTTGGGATTTTCAGCTTTTTATTATGTATCATCTGTATGTATTTGCTCTTCCGAGGTTATACCATGGCTGCTAATTGGGTGTTTGTGGGAAGCATGGGGTCGCTGTTGATTAGTCTCTTGATTTCTTTGGTCGAAATTCAGATTTCTACCAAAGCGCTGAATTTGGAACTCAAGGATATGGAGGATGTCTTCCAGAAACGGAGTAGCGGCCTGGATTTTATTTTCAAAAAAGAAACGAAAAAAGATGAAGATTAATTTTAATTGTATACTCTTTCTAGCCCTGATTGTATCAAGTTGCGGACAAAAAACTAGTAGTGAAGAAAATCCCCAATCCGGATTAATTGATAATGATGGAAATGGGGATTTTTATATTCAGGTAAATAACCTTGATGAAACTCGAGATTTTTATTCTTGGACTTCTGATCGCATCCCAATGGTTTCCGCTCATCGCGGTGGTCCATATCAGGGATTTCCCGAGAATGCGATAGAGACGTTTGAAAACGTAACCAAATATACTCCGACAATCATTGAGATGGACGTCGCAATGACTAAAGACGGAGTGCTAGTTCTGATGCACGATGATGGCTTGGAGCGAACTACCACAGGCAAGGGAAAAGTCAAAGATGTGACCTACGAATATATTCAGGGTCTATATCTGGAAGATGAAACTGGAGCAGTGACTGATTTCAAAGTGCCAACTTTTACGGAAGCATTGATTTGGTCTAAAGGGAAAGCCTTGCTTACAGTGGATGTGAAGCAGTCCGTACCTTACGAAAAATTGATTGCAGAGATTCGGGAAACGGAATCTGAAGCGCATGCTGCTATCATTACCTACAGCTTTGCGGCAGCAAAGAAAATGCATTTGCTTGCACCTGAGCTGATGCTGTCGATTACGATCAGAAATGAAGAAGAGATTCAGCGATTTGAAGAGACCGGGATTCCTTGGACTCGGGTGATTGCTTTTACAGGAGTTGCAGAGCGACCGCAGGAGTTCAATAAGGCTCTGCATGAGAAAGGCGTTTTTACCATTCTTGGAGTGTTGGGCAACTTGGATCGAAGTGCCATTGCTAGAGGAGATGAGATTTATGCCGGTTTTGTGCAGAAAGGAGCAGATATCTTGGCTACCGATCGTCCGATTGAAGCTGCCACTGCCATCCAAACACTAGCTCCATCCAACAGTTCTAAAGCCAGCTATTTTACAAGACAATGATTATTGATTTAAGAAGTGATACGCTCACCAAGCCAACTGCTGGGATGCGAGATGCAATGTTTTCTGCTCCTGTTGGGGATGATGTGTTTGGTGAGGATCCGATGGTAAATGCCTTAGAGGAGAAGATTTCCAAGCTTTTCGGGATGGAAGCAGGACTATTTTGTCCATCAGGCACGATGACTAACCAGATTGCGATTCGGCTTCATACCCGAATTCAAACCGAAATAATCTGCCATAAATATTCTCATATCTACCTCTATGAAGGAGGGGGAATTATGGCCAATTCTTTGGCATCGGTCAAATTACTGGAGGGGGATTTGGGCAAACTTACCGCCCCGCAAATTGCAGCGGCCATCAATCCAGATGATGTGCATGCACCTGAGACGACCTTGGTCTCATTGGAAAACACCATGAATAAAGGTGGAGGAAGTATCTATAGATTGTATGAAATCAAACCCATTCATAAGCTTTGCAAAGCGAAAGGTTTGAAACTTCACCTTGACGGGGCGCGACTGTTCAATGCCTTGATAGAAACTGGAGAAAATCCAGCTGATTGGGGAGCGCAGTTTGATACGATTTCGATTTGCTTGAGCAAAGGGCTAGGATGTCCGATTGGATCAGTATTATTGGGATCAAAAGCCGATATAAAGCGTGCGAGAAAAGTGAGAAAGTCATTTGGCGGGGGAATGCGGCAAGCAGGTTTTCTAGCGGCGGCGGGAATCTACGCCTTAGATCACCAAGTGGATCGCTTAAAAGAAGATCACGCTAGAGCAAGAGAGCTAGGCAAAATGCTTCTAGAATTATCAATGGTATCCGAAGTGCTTCCTGTGGCTACCAATATTGTGATCGGTCGGTTGGAGGGGATTTCACCGGAAGATTTCATGTCAAAGCTTGCTGCAAAAAACATTAAATCTGTCAAGTTTGGTCCGGACTTGGTTCGCTTTGTGACCCACCATGACTTTGAAGATGATCAGCTGGAGGAGTTTGGAAAGCGGGTTTGTGACTTATAAAGGCTTCTGCCTAGAAGACCTGATGTTGATAAGCTCAATTTGCTTTTTCCTTGGTTTAAACCGGTAGGTCAAAATTGTGTATTTATTAATCTGCCCGCGATAGAGGTATTTTTGATTTTTCGATCGTTCTAATAATTCTGGATAACTACTCAGTAATTCAAAAAAATCGTTGGATTGGCGGACAAATTTCTGAATTTACTTATCCGTAAAATGTGCTGCGAGGTATCTTATTATTTCCGAGTATCCTTCTTCAGCTCTTTTTGTCCATACTATTTCTAAAGCCATTTTTTGTATTTGGCCATCGCATCGGAATGAGAAATGACTTCACCTTTATCTGCTTGATCAATTCCAATCTCAATTTCTGAGCGCTCTTCAGCGTTGAGTTCAGACCACCAATCTTCTTCCTTGGATTTTTTTAAAGAAATGATTTTTTGAAGTATTTCAATATCTTCCAAATCGGCTAGCCATTGGATTAAAGTTAATTTTTCTGCTTGGACGTCCATAAAATGATCTTTGTTCAAAAATAAGAAATTTACCAATCAATATCCTTATAAATTATAGTTTGAAAATTTTGGACATCGTACCCATTTCATTGATTAAATAAAGTCTGAGTTTTGGTCATTTCATGAAAGTCAAACGCGGTCATTTTAACTTTCTTTTTTTGTGAAATCGGCAAGAGGAAAAATAGGATAGCCTTATCTTACAATTCCCTTTTGAATTTTTATGTCTTATGAACAACGCCCCACTAGCCGAGCGAATGCGCCCCAACCGATTGGAAGATCTGATTGGACAGGAGCATTTGTCCTCACCAACTTCCTTTCTCCACAAAGCAATCAAGTCTGGAAATGTGCCTTCGCTGATCCTTTGGGGACCTCCGGGCGTGGGAAAGACGACCATTGCAAATATTATTGCAAACGAAATTAAAGCTCCTTTCTACACACTTTCTGCCATTAGTTCTGGGGTGAAAGACATCCGTGAAGTGATCGAAAAAGCCAAATTCCAGATGGGAGTAGTCCTTTTCATCGATGAGATTCACCGCTTCAACAAAGGCCAGCAGGATGCACTTTTGGGAGCGGTGGAAAAGGGTGTAATCCGATTGATCGGTGCGACTACTGAAAATCCCTCTTTTGAAGTCAATGGGGCATTGCTTTCCCGATGTCAGGTTTTTACACTGAATTCTCTGGGAAAGTCAGATCTGGAATCGATGATTCATCAGGCCTTGACTCAGGATGTGGACTTGAAAAAGCGGAAAGTAGAATTGAGGGAGATCGATGCCTTATTGCGGATTTCTGGAGGAGATGGTAGAAAGCTATTGAATCTACTGGAGATTGTGATTGATGGAATCAATGAAGATCCCTGTGTAATCACAGATGAAAAGGTGATGGAGATTGCTCAGCAGAAAGTTGCGCTTTACGACAAATCCGGGGAGCAGCATTATGATATCATCTCTGCTTTTATCAAATCAATTCGGGGTTCGGATCCCAATGCAGCGGTGTATTGGCTGGCTCGAATGATCGAGGGTGGGGAGGATGTGAAGTTTATCGCGCGACGATTGGTGATCTTGGCTTCGGAAGACATCGGTAATGCAAACCCAAACGCCTTGCTTTTGGCTACCAACTGCTTTGAAGCAGTGAAAATCATCGGCTATCCAGAATCAAGGATTATCCTTTCTCAGTGCGTGACTTATTTGGCAAGTAGCCCCAAAAGTAACGCCGCCTATTTAGCTATTAAACAGGCTCAGGCTTTGGTCCGTGAAAAAGGAGATTTGTCTGTTCCATTGGCTTTACGAAATGCCCCCACCAAATTGATGAAGGATTTGAACTACGGCAAGGCTTATAAATACTCACATGACTTCCCCGGTAACTTTGTTGCGCAGGAATTTATGCCAGAAGAAATCAAAGGTCTCAAACTTTACGAACCTGGAGATAATGCTCGAGAAAATGAGCTTAGGAGGTATTTGAAGGGGAAGTGGGAAGGGAAATACAACTACTAAAAAATCAGAAGGCTAAAGTGAGAAGTTTGAAACAAGTACAGCTCATCAAAGATTGACTATCATGATTATTTAGTGGAGTTATTTTTAGAATTGATCAGCATGGTAGTAAAAATAGCAGTCAATTCATTTGCTTCTTTTAGTGTGAGCTTGATTCGATCAGAAGAAAGGAGATTTGATTCCAGAATTAATTCTAACCAAAACACCGTCTCATCAGCTTCTTCTTGAACAACTGATAGTTTAGAGATGAATTTAGCTCGTGATCGTCCTCTTTGGGAGGATCTATAATTTGCGCCAATCGAAGTTCCTGAACGTATAAGTTGTTTGCCTAATTCAAAACCAACGGTAGTTTTTGGTAATTCTGAAACAAGGGTTATGATTTCAAGTGCGAATTTTTTGGTTCTGCCCTTTAGATCTCTATCCATAAAAAAGTTTTGATTTAAGATTTTTCAGAAATCTAAAATACTTAAATGTGGTTGTGATTTTTTCGTCCAAAAGAAAAAAATATTGCTTCGATCATGTTTGGTTTATTTATTCCACGGAATTTATTCAGGTTTTTCAGTTAAAAACTCTGCTTTTTTTCAGATTTCTCACTTTAGCTTTCTGATTTCAAATCCTAAATCTTATGTCCTACATCCTATATCATACTTCATAAATCAATTTCTCTGTTTCCACCCGAAACCTTTCCCCATATACCCCATCCGGAAGCCCCGGACCGCAGCCGATGATCATGCAGATTTCGGAGCCTGAAGTGAGATTTAATAATTTTTTGACACGCTTGGAATCGAAACCTTCCATTGGACAGGTATCATAACCAACTGCTTTCATACCTAGCATAAAAGTCATTGAAGCCAGTGCAGCTGATTTATGAACGGAAATTCGAACCTCCGTCTCTCCAACTTCACGAACCATAGGTCTTTTCAAACCTACAGCAAATGCAATCGCTTTTTTAACTAAACTCCAGCCCGGAAATTTGGAATAAAGCTTTGGGATCAGACTTCCATAATAGCCCAGTGCTAGCTTTTTCTTTTTTTCCGATTGATTTTGCGTAGCGGATTTGATGTAGTCATAGTTGGTAGACGCACGGGATTTCCATAAGTCTCGCCGTGTCACCACCACTATCAATTCCCGTGCGGTAGTGGCCGCTTTTTGGCGCATGCAATCCGCTGCGAGTCGATCTTTGAGGGAGGAAGACTCTGGAATTCTGACAAACTGGTAAAGCTGAAGATTGGAGCTGTTGGGAGAAAGGATGGCTGCTTCCAGACATTTTCTGACCAAGTCATGATCGAAATCCACTTCCTGATCAAATAGCCTAACCGATCGACGAGCCTCAACGGTTGTGAAAAATCCTAATTCCTGTACTACTTCCATCTCTTATACTTTTTTTCTGCTGAATTAATGAAACTTTTCGCAAGTTTGGTGATACTTTGGAGGTAAGTTAGAAAGAATATTCAACAGCGATTTCCATGATTTTTGAATTAATCCGATTACAGTTTCTCAAAAGTTTCCGTTCCACAGCATTTGCCAAGAGTGCCATGGCAAATATTTTTCTCGGTTTCTTGATCCTGCTTCTCCTAGGGTATGTATTTGGAGCAGGGATTTTCTTACCTAGAATTATTAAGCTTTTGGCCGAGGGGCAAGACCCGATTGACGTCATGAATAGCTATCTGATATTTTTCTTTTTAGCGGAGTTCATGTATCGTTACTTTCTCCAAACCCTACCAGTCATCGAGCTGGAGAGCTTACTTCATCTTCCAATCGGAAAAGGTAAAATTATTTCCATGCTCTTGATTCGTTCTTTTATATCAGCGATGACGATCATTCCTATTCTACTTTTTTTACCGTCTGCTTTCCAGATTATCGAGCCAATTTATGGCGTATCGGGCGCTGTTTTCTGGGTAGGAAGCATCGCAATGACGAGTTGGACGCTGCATTGGTTTATGCTGTGGTTTAAGCAGCGATTCGAAGATGGTTTGATTGGGATTATTGTGGTATTCGCAGTTTTGGCACTGGGAGCGGGTTCGAGCTACATGGGTTGGTTTAATCTTGGGGAGTTAACCAAGCCGATCTTTGATTTGGCATTGACCAGTCCTGTTCCAATCTTGATCATGGCAGCGGCGATGATTGGGACTTTCGTCCTTTGTCGTAGATTTTATTTGGAAAATGCCTATTTAGAAGATTTGGCTGCTGAATATGAGATTCGCTTTGTGGGGCAATCCATAGGGTTTTTCTCCCGATTTGGCTTGGCAGGGGAGCTGGCCAATCTGGAGTGGAAGCTGATTATTCGTCACAAAAAGAGTCGTACTTATCTGATGCTATCTGCTTTTTTCCTGCTTTATGGATTGATTTTCTACACCAATCCTGCCTATCAAAGTGAAGATGGAGGGATCAGTTGGATATTTATTTTCGTGGGCGTATTTATTACCGGGATTTTTATGATCCAATACGGGCAGCAATTTTTAAGTTGGAACTCTGCCAATTTTGACTTTTTCCTTAACCGGAAGAATGGCATAGAGGCTTTAGTGAAAGGCAAATACTTACTCTTTATCAGTATCTCTGTGATCTGCTTCTTGGCGTCTATTCCGTATGTTTATTTTGGGTGGAATATCTTGTTAGTCCATATCGCCACATTCCTGTTCAATATTGGGATCCTGATCCATGTGATCATTTATTTTGCGCTATGGAAGCCAAAACCGATGGATTTGAATAAGGGAGCCATGTTTAACTATGAAGGCGTGGGAGCAGCGCAATTTCTGATCATCATCCCGCTGATGGCAGGACCATATCTCATCTATCTTCCTTTTTCGCTATTGTTCAATGATTATGCAGGTCTACTTGCTCTGGCAATCAGTGGAATCATTGGAATATTTGCTTTCAAACCGCTAAGTCAGTATAATATCAATCGAATTAACGCTAATCGTTACGAAATCTCATCTTCATTCCGTCAAGAATCATGATCCAAGTCAATCAGTTAAAAAAGCAATACAAAGAAGCAGTAGTACTAGATGTCGATCAGCTGGAAATCCCAAATTCGGAGTGTTTTGGATTGGTAGGAAATAACGGTGCAGGTAAGACCACGCTGTTCCGGATTATGCTCGATCTGGTGCGGGCGACATCTGGCTCTGTGAGTATTGATGGGCAGGATGTAAGTAAAACTGAAGCTTGGAAAGCCACTACCGGCGCTTACCTCGATGAGCATATGCTGTTGACTTATTTGACGCCTGACGAATATTTTCAGACGCTTCGCAAAATCTATGGCATGTCGGAAGCGGATCTGGGAGTTCATCTAGAGAAATTTATGGAGCTTTTCAACGATGAAATTCTTGGTAAGAAGAAATATATCCGAGACCTCTCTAAGGGGAATCTGAAAAAAGTAGGAATCGCCGCTGCCATGATGGGAAAGCCTGATGTGGTATTTTTAGATGAGCCTTTTGAAAATCTAGATCCAAGCTCTCAGATCAGATTGAAGAAGTTTATCCTAGCGGAAAAGGAGGCTTCGCAGACGACTTTTTTGATCTCCAGCCACGACTTGAATCATGTGACAGAGATTTGTGATCGGATTGTCTTATTGGAAAAAGGAAAAATCATCAATGATCTTCGTGACAAATCTGCAATGATGGCAGAGTTGGATGCGTATTTTACGGGGTAATATTCATGAAAGAGTATGTTCAATTTTTGCGAAAATTTGAACATGTTGCATAATAAGTTGAATTATATGGACATATCTTAAAGGCGTGTCCATATTTTCGATATAAATGAACATATAACCAAAATATGTCCACTTGGTGAATATGTTTTGACTATATGTTCAAATTCTTATAAATATTGAACATGTCTATTTTTTCATGTTCAATTATTACTTGAATTTGGACACGTAAAACAACACTGTCCATGCCTTACGACCGGAATGTTCCCTACAATGAGTTACCATTTCTTCCTCCTTCCAAAGAGGTAGAAGAAGATCTTTCCATCCTGAAAAAACTTGTAACTGCATCAAGAGCATTGGCTTCCGTAAATGCCAGCGTGCTTCGATTGCCAAATCCAACTATGCTGGTGAATACCATTGCACTGCGGGAGGCAAAGAGTTCTGCCGCCATTGAGAATATTTTTACCACAGAAGATGAGTTGTACAAGGCGGTTTCAGATCTGATTCAGGAGGAAAAAGCAGACGTGGCTACCAAGGAAGTATTGCGCTATCGGGAAGCACTCTGGGAAGGATATGTGAAAATGAATGAAAAGTCCAGCATTGATCAGGAGGTGATCTTGGGCGTATTTCGTGAAGTGAAAAATACTAATGCAGGTTTTCGATCTCCCGCTACGCAGACAATCATCAAACGAGGAAATAGCGAATTTCGATCAGGTGAGACGGTTTATACGCCACCAGGAGGAGAGCAATTGCTTCAGGATTTGATGGGAAATTGGGTGGAATACTTGAGAAATGACACCGCCTATCCCATTGATCCCTTACTGAAAATGTGCATTTCTCATTATCAATTTGAAGCAATTCACCTCTTCGCAGACGGAAATGGGCGAACAGGTAGAATTTTGAATCAGCTTTATCTGGTTAATAAAAAACTGTTGGATCTGCCCGTATTATATCTGTCAAAGTATATCATCACCTACGAGGAAGACTATTATTATCACCTAGGTGCTGTCGCGCGGCTTGGAGATTGGAAGTCTTGGATCTTATTTATGCTGGATGCAGTTGAGAAAACGTCCATTCTCACAGAAGATCTCATCCGGGAGATCATCACTCAAATGGACGCAACACTTACGCATGGTAAATCAAAAATCAAGTGGTATTCAAAAGAGATCAACGAATTAATTTTTTCCCAGCCGTATCTCAAGTCCAAATCGCTTGGTTCGTTTATGGGAGTAAGTTCCCGGACGACTTTGACGAAGTATTTCGTAGAATTGACAGCTGCGAAAATCCTTTTTCCGAAGAAGGATGGAAAAGAGGTGTATTACGTGAATGAAGAGCTAGTCCGAATTTTAGGGGATTAAAACTTAATATTTTCTTTCAATCAAACAGCAGAATCGCGCTTCTAAAAAAGTGTTAATCTTAGCCCCTAAAATAAGTTCTTGAAAAATATTCTTGCAAGGAGAAAGAGATTTGGTTGATTAAAGAGAGATTTATCGCTGCGATAAATCTCTCTTTGATTGAATACAACAGTCACAAGTTGATCCAGCTCTACAGTAGGTAAGCCTTTCAAAAGTTTAAAAGCTTTGAATGGTGAAAATCCAAAATTCGGGATTGAATCTCCCGTGATGGCAATACCTATCTCTTCCGCACTGCTCAGAATAGTAATCTTATGTAGATCTGAAGAGATATCTAAATTTGCTGTAATGGAGATGGATTTTGTCATAAGTTTATTTCTCGCTGGTGGAGATTTTAAGTTTTCCACTAATCTTCCATGTTGTAAAAGAAGTACTATCACCGACCTCTCTAGGTACCCCAATAGTGAAATCTTCAAAATCGTAAGTGATTATAGCTCCTTTTCCAGTGAGTTTTTCATACAGGCTGATAGCAAGATCAGGCCAAGTTTGGATGTTTTCTTGTATTTTTGACATTTTAATTTGGTATTGGTTAGATTTTAATTTTAAACTATACAAAACATATATTGTTACAAAACATTATGCCTCAGTGCAAATTATCTTACGCTGGAAAGAAAAAGGCTCTTTCTGATTTCAGTTAAGATGCCATTAAAGCTGGCAAGATTCAGGATAAAAGACATAATCCAACTTATTATCCATATTCTAATATTATTCCCCAATCCATTATTTTTTTTTCAAAGCAACTTCAATAAATTAGTATTGGAGTGTATGAGGAAGGATTGATACAAGTTTAATCTCCATTATGGAAAGGTATTACTTGCTGATTGAGTGCTTTTATTAGCTGATAATATCAGATTTATTGAGGTTTAAATCCGGTTTTCGACAATAACCTTGAAAGGTTCAACGACCCAATTATACAACTCAAAATCTCAGCTGCTGATTCCCGGAAACTATTCTCAGATATAGATCCCATAGCTATTGCAATTTTCAGACAGTAAATCTGACTTTAGTAAGATTCCGGACAGAGAGTGATCAAAGATGAAAAGATTTAAACATCGTCCATACCCTGCGGGACGGGACGCATATCATTCATAGTCAGCGGTAATTGGTTCGCCAAAGATGGTGTGCGCTCCTTTTTTGCCCAACAGCAGGTCGATGCCCTGGCGATGGTCTTGATGTCTCATCAATCGTTCAAACTTACTGGTCAAAAGATTGACTCAATAAACTTTTTAATTTATTAAAGTGGTTTTTGGGCGAAAATGATCTGAGATTGAGCCTGTATGATTTTGAGACTAAAGTCTTTCGTGATGGGTTTGAAAATTACGGAGTCAATCGAAATCAGATTGCAGATAGCTCCTTAGCATATCTCATCTCACACCTGACAGTTTTGCAAGCTTAGGAATAATTTTATAAAGCCAATGGCGTCAAAATTTTTGAAAAAGTAACTGCCCTGCAGCCGATGTGAAGGTAGCTGTATTGGCTCCAATAGCGTGAGGAGTACTACTGGAAAGCTATGGACCTTGGGAGCCAGTAGCCTCGACTATCTCCGAGGGGCTGGTGAAGAAAGGGTACGTATTGAGTCTTTTCGATAGGTGATTCCATCACCACAGCAAAGTTATAAGCAACGGTGGCCCTGCCGTTATAAATTGACAAGTCAAATGATCCAAAAGTATTGAAGTGATTTCATATCAGCAATCTGATGGAACAAGCCGATGATTTTGATATTATTCACAATCATTTTGACATCCTTCCACTGACTTATTCATAGATGGTAAAGACACCCATGATTACAACTATTTATGGATTTTCTTCACCCAAGGATATCCCTGTGTATAAAAAACATGATGGGGAGACTGCATATATTTCCATATCACATGCAGACCGTAACCGTGAGTTGATCTATCTAGGTACGATTTATTATGGAGTAGATCCTGAGCTTTTTACCTTTTAGTAAAATAAGGAAAAGTATCTACTTTGTTTTGGAAGAATACATTCGGAAAAAGGATTGTATAGGGGAATTGTAATAGCTGAAAACTATTAACAGTTACTTAAAATGGCGGGTCTTATCAAAGATCAATCCTACTTTAAATCCAAGATAGAACTAAAGTTAGACGGGTATTCGATTCAATACTTTGGTGATTTATGAAAAGGAGATTCGAATATTCTATTGGGAGGCACCAAAGCTTTACTGCGCCCCGTATACTTCGAATAGCCTTTTGGATTAAGTGTACTGGAAGCGGTGATGCGTGGCAAGCCTATCATCGCTTTTGAACGAGGTAGTAATTCCAAGGTTATTGAGCATGGCGTTTTAGATTTTTGGTAAATACGATCGCTGAAGCAGCCAAGGCTGTAAAAAATCTAGACCAAATGAATCCTGATAATTGTAGGATACATGCTGAAAGGAACTTCAGCATGTGAAAGATGAATTCTTATTATGAAGGAGCTTATCGAGAGGTCATTCGATCAAATCATATTCATTTCATTAAGGCATAAAAAAAGAGCTCCTCGAGGTCCACAACTGCATAAGTGGAAGAATAATCTGAAACCTCAAAGAAAAGGATTAGAGATCCATTGTGAATCAAAAATCCGCAGGAATACACCACATTTACTATTACTTGAGTTTCTGTCATTAAAAATATTCGAAAGAGTAAATTGCGAGTTCGCAGATCGCCATTCATAAAATAGTAGAAAACTAGCTGGCTTGAGTCGGGAAGAAAGTTCAATTTTTAAGGTTTACAAAAACTCTCATATTGTATGAAAATAAGAAGGTAAGCCCATTTTGATGGGCATTGGGTCTAATCCAAACTATTCAAAAGATCGTTTTATTTCCTTCTTCAGTTGCTTTTTTTTTATCTAAAAGGGTGATCCCTAGCTTTTAGAATTGAGAATTGATTTAGATTTTTACTGCTTGAAAACACCTTTTCAAAGCGAACTCAAGGGTCTAACAATTGCTAAAATTCAACACTTACTTTCTCTGAAACTTTGTGATCAACTTGGTTCAAGCTACTGAAGATTGAATAAATCTCAAAGGGTAGCTCACTCTAAACTGGCTACTGAAGACTGGATACTACCCACTGAAAATTGTCCTCTGAAATTAAAATCCTTCCAAGTTCGACTTTCTCTTGGATCTCATTTTTTCATAATGAGACGGTGACATGCCAGTGACTTTTTTAAATTGATTAGATAGATGGCTGATACTACTGTAATGTAATCTATATGAGATTTCCGTCAGGTTCAGCTCTCCATAGAGTAGCAGCTCTTTCACCTTTTCGATCTTGTTGAGGATGATAAACTGTTGGATGGTGATTCCTTTTTCTTCGGAAAATACATTGGATAAATATGTGTAGTCATAATCCAATTTTTCAGCTATGAAATCAGAATAATTGGTCTTTGGCAATTCGTCTGAAAAATGGATCATTTCTACAATTACATTTTTAATTCTTTCGACTAGGATAACCCTTTTGTTTTCAATGACTTCAAGCCCAGATAATATAAGATTTGCTTTCAATTTTTTAAGCTGATCCACGGATACATCTTCATGGATATCAACCATTCCAAGCTCCACCTTAGCTTTGGTGATGCCAAGATGATCCAATTCCTGTTTCACCAGTATTTTGCATCGCTGGCTAACCATGTATTTAATGTAGAACTTCATAGCACACTCAAATTAGATCATTAGTCTTAATTCATAAACTATATTGTCGGTATTGTATTCTGGTATAGTTTATCTAAAGTATTCAAAATAGAAATTAGCGTGAAAACCTCGAGATATCCACTACTGACAATAGGCTATGTTTACCTTCGTCAGCAAACATTCCTTCTATATACACGGAGCGTTCCAACTTTTGGTCAAAGCCCAGTTTGATATTGCAGGATTCTTTTGAGTAACTGGTATACAATTGATCAAAAAAGCTATTGAACTCCGCCAAGGAATCCTGTGACAAAAATAGTCTAAAGTTACTTTCTAATAACGAAAACCGAGGCTCCCCAAGCATCTCTGCTCCTGTGAAATTGAGATCCATTATTATACTGTTTTCATTGAGAATGAAAAAACCAACTGGTGCCATATCATATAGCATAGTGTGCTTTCTCAGCGTAGCTTCTATGGTGTCATAGGCTACGTGAAGCTCTTCGTTCTGCATCTCCAGTTCGATCTGATGTACATGAAGTTCATGCAGTAGCTTTTTGATATCCGCTTCCTCTGAAGGAGGATTGTTTTCCAGCTGTTTTTTGAGCAGTTTTTCCTCAGCTTTTTTGCGTAGAATTGCTGGATCTTTGAAATCAGATTCATCTTCAGGTATCATATTATTCTTTAGTAATCGTCATCATTATTATTTTGGTGCCTTTCAAATCGCTACTTAAAAATTGGAAATTGCCTATTGCAGAAGTATTTATATTCCCAGCAATCATAACTGACATTTTACATTTTCCGGGTTTTCCAATTTTTGCCAGTTTTTGGATTGCTTTTTCCGTCTCAGTCCAATCTGTTTGAGGAACAAACATTCTGACATAATTTCTCCCTAAGACCTCATCTCGCGTTTTCCCAAAGAAAATTTCTGCGCTGCGGTTGAATTCTTTGATGTCTCCTTGGACGGTTAAGCTGACGAAAATGTCCGAGGTAATATCGAGATACATGCGGTGTATTTGTCCATTCTCATCCAGATCAACTTCCAGTTGCTTCAAATCGGAAATATTAATAAAAGTGAGTACGAGACCGTCGATTCGGTCATCGTTTGTCCGATAAGGCATGATCCGAATGGAAAACCATCTACTATCTTTGGCAGGGATCTGTTTTTCAATAAATATCAGTGTTTTGAGTACCTCATGCGCATCATTTACCAGCTCAGGATAAATTAGATCGGAGACTTGATCTGTAAATGGGCGACCAATATCACTCTTGATAAATTTAAAAATTTTGGTTGCTTGATTGGTAAATCGCCTGATATTCAAGTTTTTGTCTAGGAATAGTGTAGCGATATCCGTACTATTCAGAAGGTTTTTCATATCATTATTAACTTGATAGTAATCATCTATTTTTGTTAATAATTCAGCATTTACCGTTTGAAGCTCTTCATTTAAGCTTTGCATTTCCTCCTTTGAGCTGGTCAGTTCTTCATTGGTAGACTGCAACTCTTCATTGGTCGATTGAAGCTCCTCGTTGGTCGATTTCAGCTCTTCTTGAGAGGTCTGCATTTCCTCCACTGTGTTATGCATTTCCGATTGTAAATGAAGCAATTCTTCTTCCATCTCTAATCGGCGTGTATTTTTATTACCTGCTTTGGAAGGACGTGTAAAATTAGAAATCGGTTCTACTTCCTTGAAAGTGATCATCACATTCCCTTTCAAGAGTTCTGGCTGATCAATGAATTGAATGCTAATGTCTAGGTCTTGGGAGTCTCCGTTAGTACCTACTTTGATATTTCGCAGGACAACAATCCCCCTCTTTTGTAAGGCTTGGCGGAATGCTATAGGGAACTTCTGTCGCAATCCTTCCCGCAGCATTGCAAAAATATTCAGATTTGCTCTGCCGACAGATGGCTCCAAGTATTTGCCAGTGCGGCCACTTGTATAGATAAGGTCACCATCTTCGTTAACAAGCACACCCACTGGGGAAAAATACTTCAATAGAAGCTGATCCGCCAGTGTCTGAATATTTGGTACGGCTGGGAAACGAGATTTTTCTTCAGTTTTGAGAGGATCGATCTTGGAAAATGATGTGGGAAATTCAAAGGATTCAGGTGATTGTGTCAGAGTAGTTTTTTGATAGATTTTAAATTTGTTATGTGCCGAGCTGAAAAGATTGCTTTGGGTGCCAAGAGACTCGGAGCCACCCAAGATCATGATTCCTTCCGGATTGATGATATAATAGAATAGTCCGATTAGTTTTTTTTGCAACTCCTTGTCCAAATAGATCAACAGGTTGCGACAAGAGAGTAAATCAATTTTTGTGAAAGGTGGCTGCATGGCAAGATTGTGCTGAGCAAATACCACCATTTCCCGGATTTCTGTTTTGATACGATAGCCTTCCTCTGTTTTTGTAAAGAAACGTTTCAATCGATCTGGTGACACATCCGAGGATATCGTGGCGGAAAAGATCCCTTTTCGCGCCTTTTCGATAGAGTCATTGTCTAGATCTGTGGCAAAAATCTGCAAAGAAATTCCTTTCTCTCTTATTTTTTCAAGCACTTCTGTAAATATAATAGCCAAGGAATAGGCCTCCTCTCCAGTGGAACATCCAGGTACCCAAGCTCGATATAAAGGATAGGATTTTACACCACTGATCATAGAAGGAATAACTGTTTTCTTTAAAACCTCCCACACATTGGCATCGCGAAAAAAACTCGTTACCCCGATCAACAGTTCTTTAAATAGAAAGTCACCTTCTTTGGGGTTTTGCTTCAGAAAATGTACGTAAGAGGTGATCTTTTCAATTTTGTGGACTCCCATGCGTCTTTCGACACGTCTGTAAAGCGTATTTTTTTTGTAAAGCGAAAAGTCATTACCAGTATAAGAATGCAAGAGAATAATGATTTTTTCCAGTGAGTGGATATCCTTGATCTCAGTCTCAGCGGTTGATTTTACAGTAGAGGTATGATTAAATAACTCAATCAGTTTTGTAGGCAGTTCGTGAGCTGGAGCCACGATGTCCACAGCTACTGCTTTGATCGCAGCAAGTGGCATACTGTCAAATTTTGCAGTTTCGGGTGATTGTACGAGTACTCTGCCGTTTTTTTCTTTCAATGCTCGGATTCCTGAGGAGCCGTCCGATCCCATACCAGAAAGTATGATGCCTATTCCAAGTTCGCCTCGATCTTCCGCTAGTGATTGCAAAAAAAAATCAATAGGTAGGCGCATCCCTCTTTTCTCCAAGGGTTTGGAAAGGTAAAGATATCCTTCTGACAGTGACATGCTTTTACCTGGTGGGATCACATATACGTGATCAGGTTCCACTATCATTCCATTAGTTGCCTGCATTACCTTCATCTTGGTTTTTCGTTGAAGAAGCTCGGGAAGCATGCCTTTTTGCGTGGGATCCAAATGCTGTATGATTACGAATCCCAGTCCGCTATCTTCAGGGACATTGCTTAGAAATAGCTCAAAAGCCTCCAAACCGCCAGCTGATGCCCCTATACCCACTATAGGGAATAGGTTAATACTTGATTTCGGATAATTTTTATCTTCGGATTTTCCCTGATTAGGAGATTCAGGTACTGGTTTCGTGGTAGTCAATTCTAAGGATTTATGGCAACATCTGGTTCAGTTAAGATACGCGCCGGCGATTTTGGATACTTATTTTTCAGTATTGTATAAGTTAAGCTAATCGGACTATTAAACCTTATAAATTTGAAGCCATTACTCACGTATTTAATATATTTCAACTTTCCCACCAATATTATTGCAGGCTTTTTTTGTTAGTACCACAAGAAGTTCAAGATTATAAATATGGTTCTACCCTTAAGTTAGTGGGGATATAGATCTAAACCACCATGGAAAAACAGTATTGCGCTTCTAAAGTTGGCGAAGGTTCGATAGCCTTTTCCTACTGTTTTAAGCTCTTGTATTTTGCCA
>Ga0335398_10001220_pt1 | contig 44974 bp, 43 predicted proteins | sample BON03_FD_205742 | JGI IMG/M metagenome (GOLD analysis project Ga0335398, IMG submission 205742) | Freshwater microbial communities from Lake Bonney liftoff mats and glacier meltwater in Antarctica - BON-03 (spades assembly) (version 2) | ecosystem: Environmental > Aquatic > Freshwater > Ice >... | reverse complement strand
TAGGTCGCTGCCTTTCTTTATATTGTTTATCTTGAACTTGTTTCAAGAACTCAATATTAATACATTAGTCCTCAATCATTAATGATTGAGGACTTTTTTTTTGCTTAAAATTAAAAAAGTTTATTTTTATTGAATGAGATATCAGTTTACATATTTAGTAAAGATTCAGTTTTTGGGATTTAGATTTCATGGATGGCAGAAGCAAAACAATGTGAAAACCGTACATGATATGATTGATAAGACGTTAAGTTTTGTCTTTAAAAACAATCAGAAATATAAAACAATTGGTGCTGGTAGAACAGATGCAAAAGTTTCTGCTTCTAAATATGGTTTTCAATTATTTGTGGATTTTGAAGTCAATAAAGAAGAGTTTTTAAAATTATTCAATTTGAATACTACTGCAGATATAAAAGCTTTATCAGTTCAAAAAGGATCATCAGCATTTAATATTATACAATCACCGAAAGTAAAAGAATATCACTATTATTTTTCTTTTGGTGAAAAGCCACATCCTTTTAGCGCTCCTTTTTTAGTTGGAGTTAATGAAATTCTTAATGTAGATTTAATGGTAAAAGGAGCTGAATTATTTGAAGGAGCCCATTATTTTCATAAATACTGTACAAAACCTTCAGAGAAAACAGTTTTTAAGCGAGTTATTGATTCTTGTAGAATTGTTGAGAATACTATTTTACAAGCAAACTTCTTTCCTAAAGAAAGCTATATTTTAAAAGTGAAGGGCAAAGGGTTTTTACGGTATCAAATTAGATTAATGATGGGAGCTTTATTTGAATTAGGAAAAGGAAATATTGATTTGGAGTGTATAGAAAATTCCTTAAAAGAAAATAATGATAGAAATTTCTTGAGAGAAATTGCTCCGGCTTCTGGATTGCAATTGTATGATATTATTTTTGAAGAGTATTAATTGAAACTAGATTATGCGTAAGGGATTGGAGCAATTGTTTGAGCTCTTTGATGAAGCATGAAAAAAAAGCGAGTGCGAAAAGCCCGACCGTTTTTTCGGTTACGCCCAAAAAAAAAGCTCATTTTAAAAATAAACTTTTAGTTTTAGTACTGTGAGATTTATTGTTTCGATTCTAAATGATACTTTGTGATTAATTTGTTAAGAATTAAATAGATATTAACCTTTAATTATTCCACGAGAAATTACAATTTTCTGAATTTCAGAAGTGCCTTCATAAATCTGAGTAATTTTTGCATCACGCATTAAACGTTCTACATGATACTCTTTTACAAAACCATTTCCTCCGTGAATTTGAACAGCTTCAACAGTGTGTTCCATAGCAACTTTTGATGCATATAATTTTGCCATTGCACTAGACATGTCGTAATTGTTTCCTTGATCTTTATCCCAAGCAGCTTTTAGGACTAGCATTCTTGCGGCTTCAATTTCTGTGTGCATATCTGCTAATTTAAATGCAATTGCTTGATGATTGCAAATTTCAGTACCAAATGATTTACGTTCTTTAGAATATTTCAAGGCTAATTCATATGCTCCTGCAGCAATTCCAAGAGCTTGAGCAGCAATTCCGATTCTCCCACCCGAAAGTGTTTTCATCGCAAATTTAAATCCAAACCCATCTTCACCAATTCTATTTTCTTTAGGAACTTTAACATCATTAAATTGTAATGTATGTGTATCACTTCCTCTAATTCCTAATTTATCTTCTTTAGGGCCAACATGAAATCCTTCCATTCCTTTTTCAAGGATGAAAGCGTTAATTCCTTTGTGTCCTTTATTTTTGTCAGTTTGAGCAATTACTAAATAAACATCAGCTCTACCACCACTTGTGATCCAGTTTTTCGTTCCGTTTATGACATAATGATCGCCTTTATCAATTGCAGTTGTACTTTGAGAAGTAGCATCAGAACCAGCTTCTGGCTCAGATAAACAAAAAGCACCAACAAATTCACCAGTTGCTAATTTTGTTAAATATTTTTGTTTTTGCTCTTCATTTGCATAGGCCTCTAATCCGTAGCAAACCAAAGAATTATTTACCGAAACAATTACAGAAGCAGATGCATCAATTTTAGACAATTCTTCCATAATTAATACGTAAGAAATTGCGTCCATTCCGCTTCCGCCATATTTTGGATCTACCATAATTCCTAAAAAACCAAGGTCTCCCATTTTTTTTACTAATTCGTTTGGAAATTCTTGTTTATTGTCTCTTTCAATAACTCCAGGGAACAATTCTGTTTGTGCAAAATCACGAGCAGCATCTCTAATCATTAAGTGCTCTTCGGTAAGATTAAAATCCATTTATAGTAGTATTATTATATTCGTAAAGAATGTGTTCAAAGATACATTTTTAGTAATAAATTATCAATAAAGTTTTATTATTTTTACAGATATGAGCGATGAGAAAATTAATATAATTGGTTTAATGTCTGGAACTTCTTTAGATGGTTTGGATATTGTATATGTTACGTTTGATAAGAATACGTATAAAAATTTTAAAATTCAGCATTCAGAAACAAAACCGTACTCTAAATTTTGGAAGGATAAATTGTTAAAAGCTATTCATAAAACGGATGAAGAATTAAAAGAATTAGATAAAGAATATGGAGAATTAATTGCTGTAAAAGTCAACGATTTTATCAAAGAGAATAATATAATAGGGATTGATTTTATTGCTTCTCATGGTCATACAATACTACATCAACCAGAAAAAGGAATTACCTTACAAATAGGAAATGGGCAAATAATAGCAAGTGAAACTCAGAATAAAGTAGTTTGCGATTTTAGAACGCAAGATGTAAAACTAGGCGGACAAGGTGCACCTTTAGTTCCGATTGGAGATGAGTTTTTGTTTCCTCAATATGATGCTTGTCTAAATTTAGGCGGATTTGCAAATGTTTCTTTCAGAGAAAATAATAAAAGAATAGCTTTTGATATTTGTCCTGTAAATACGGTTTTGAATTATTATGTACATACATTAGGTTTTGATTTTGATGATAAAGGGCATTTAGCTTCTTCTGGAACTGTACATATTAAATTATTACAAGAATTAAATTCATTAGATTTTTACAAAAGGAAGTACCCAAAATCTTTAGGATTAGAATGGGTTCAGTCAACTATTTTCCCTGCAATTGATTCATACAATATAGAAATAAACGATATTTTAAGAACATTTATTGAGCATGTTGCAATTCAAATAGCTACTTCTACTAAAAAATGTAAAAACCTTTTTATAACTGGCGGAGGAGTTTTTAATGAGTTTTTAATAAATAGAATTGTGCATCATTCGAATTTAGAAATCATAATTCCAGATTCTCAAATAATTAATTATAAAGAAGCATTCATCTTTGCTTTTTTAGGGTTGTTAAGAGTTGATAATCAGGTGAATTGCTTAAGTTCTGTAACTGGAGCAAAAAGAGACCATAGTTCTGGCGTTATTTTTCTGCCATAGTTTTTTTTAAAAGAGTATTATTTTTGTTTGGACAATCATTTTTTTGCATTAAGTTTGTCAATAAGAGATTTAGATAACTTCTGTATCAAAATTTTAAATCAATAAAAATGAACCAACTTTAACTGCTATTAATTTTATTAAAAATAAAAAAGAATTAAAAATTAAATTATTAGCATCATAGAATGAAAGACTTATTAAAAAAATACGAAAACAAACAACCAGAAATCGTTTTTAATTGGAAAGATCCTGAAACATACGCAGAAGGATGGACCGTAATTAACTCTTTACGTGGAGGAGCTGCCGGTGGTGGAACAAGAATGCGTAAAGGCTTAGATATGAACGAAGTTTTGTCTTTAGCTAAAACCATGGAAGTAAAGTTTACCGTTTCTGGACCCGCAATTGGTGGTGCAAAATCAGGAATAAATTTTGATCCAAACGACCCAAGAAAAAGAGGGGTTTTAGAGCGTTGGTATAAAGCCGTTACACCGCTGTTAAAACACTATTACGGTACTGGTGGAGATTTAAATGTAGATGCAGATAAAGACGTAATTCCGATTACAGAAGATTGTGGTGTTTGGCATCCTCAAGAAGGTATTTTTAACGGACATTTTAAACCAACAGAAGCTGATAAAATTAATAGAATTGGTCAATTGCGTCAAGGAGTAATTAAGATTCTTGAAGACAAAAAATTTTCACCAGATGTATCTAGAAAATATACCGTTGCAGATATGTTAACAGGATATGGTGTTGCAGAAGCGGTAAAGCATTATTATAACATTTATGGTGGTTCTATTCAAGGAAAAAAAGCCGTTGTTCAAGGCTTTGGAAATGTAGGGTCGGCTGCGGCGTATTACCTAACGCAACTAGGAGCTAAAGTAGTTGGGATTATTGATAGAGATGGAGGATTGATAAACGGAGCAGGATTCACTATGAATGAGATGACTGATTTGTTTTTAGGGAAAGATGGAAATAAATTGGTTTCAGAAAATATGATTCCTTTTGATGAAATAAATCAAAAAATTTGGTCATTACCAGCTGAAATTTTTGTTCCGGCAGCAGCTTCAAGATTAGTATCGAAAGAACAAGTTACTCAAATGATTACTGCTGGATTGGAAGTAATTTCTCCTGGAGCAAATGTGCCATTTGCAGATAAAGAAATATTTTTTGGGCCAATAATGGAATATACAGATGGGCATGTAAGTTTACTTCCAGATTTTATTTCTAATTGTGGAATTGCAAGAGTTTTTGCATATTTAATGGAGTCAAGAGTGCAATTACCAATGCAAGATGAAGCTATTTTTAAGGATACTTCAGAAACGATTAGAAAAGCATTGGTAAATACATTTGAGAAAAATAATAGTAAAAAAGAGATTTGTAAAACAGCGTTTGAGATAGCGTTAAAACAGTTAATTTAATATAGATATAATTATGGAGACGATTATTATTATGGTGTTTGTAGTAGGTTATTTAGCCATTACTTTAGAACACAATTTAAAAATAGATAAATTAATACCAGCGCTTGTTATGATGGCGGTTTGTTGGGCTTTAGTTGCTTTGAATGTAGATCATTTTTCTAATTGGTTTGATTCGGCTAAACATGCTTTAGTTGATAACTTTCCATCTTTATTGCATGAAGATAAAATGCATTTAGTAGAAGAAACATTATTGCATCATTTAGGTAAAACCGCAGAGATTTTGGTGTTTCTATTAGGAGCAATGACTATTGTAGAAATTATTGATTACTTTGATGGGTTTTCTACTATAAAAGGATATGTAAAAACAAAAAGTAAAAAGAGAATTCTTTGGATTTTCTCTTTCTTAGCATTTATACTTTCAGCTATTATAGATAACTTAACTGCAACTATTGTTTTAATTTCTATTTTACAAAAAATAATTCCTAAAAGAGATGACAGAATTTGGTTTACAGGTCTTGTCATAATTGCTGCAAATGCTGGTGGAGCTTGGTCTCCAATTGGTGATGTAACGACAACCATGTTATGGATTGGTAAAAAAGTTACTGCAGGAAAATTAATGGAATATTTATTAATACCTTCTTTATTATGTATGGTAGTTCCTTCTTTTATCGCCAGCTTTTTACCAGCTTTTAAAGGCGATATTGAAAGTGTTTCTTCAGAAGAAGATTCAAAACCAAAAAGTAAGTACAGTGGTACAATGTTATATTTAGGTCTAGGAGCTATCGTTTTTGTACCAATATTTAAAACAGTTACTCATTTACCACCTTATGTTGGTATGATGTTGTCACTTGGTATTGTTGCAACTTTTGCAGAAATATATAGTAGAACAAAATTTTCTATGACAAGTTATGATAATGAAGAGTCTGTTGCGCATGCCCATCACAGTCCAATACATAGTTCTTTATCTAAAATTGAAATGCCAAGTATTTTATTTTTCTTAGGTATTTTAATGGCTGTTGCAGCCTTAGAATCACTAGGGATTTTATTCAACTTTGCATCGACACTTAAAGAAACAATTCCAATGATGGGAACAGAATTACATCATACAGGTGTTTCTGATTTAGTTGTTATGTTATTAGGAGTTGGATCTGCGGTTATTGATAATGTACCTTTAGTAGCAGCAAGTTTAGGAATGTTTTCTGAACCAATAGACAATGAATTATGGCACTTTATTGCATTCTCTGCAGGAACAGGAGGATCTATGTTAATTATCGGTTCAGCAGCAGGAGTTGTTGCAATGGGAATGGAAAAAATTGATTTCTTTTGGTATCTTAAAAAAATATCATGGCTAGCGTTAATTGGCTTTTTAGTTGGGTCATTTGCTTTTATGCTGATTAGGTAATTTTAAAAATATAAGCCCGAGATTTTCTCGGGTTTTTTTAAGCAATTTTTAAAAAGTAAATTCGTTTAGTTTACATAAATCTTTAATTTAATATAGAATATGTTATTATTTATTCAAGAAAATATTGATACAGTTACAGAAGTAATTTCAGAAGAAAAAACATTATCAATTTATAAATTGATCATGGAAAGCGGAACAGGAGGAAGGTTAATAATAGGAATATTATTCGTTTTATTAGCGGTTGCATTGTATATTTATTTTGAGCGATTTTTTGCAATCAAAGCAGCTTCTAAAGTTGATGAAAATTTCATGAATCAAATTAAAGAGTATGTGTCTGAAGGAAAATTAGACGCAGCTAAAGATTTATGCAAAAAAACAAATTCACCAACGGCAAGATTAATAGGTAAAGGAATTTCTAGAATAGGAAAACCCTTAGACGATATTAACAAAGCCATAGAAAATTCTGGTAAATTAGAAATTTATCAATTAGAAAAAAATGTTAGCGTTTTGGCAACAATTGCTGGTGCAGCACCAATGATTGGTTTTTTAGGAACAGTTGTTGGGATGATTGTTGCAATTCACGAAATCGCTAATTCTGGAGGACAAATAGATATTAAATTATTGTCTGACGGATTATATACGGCAATGACAACAACTGTTGCAGGATTAATTGTCGGGATTATTGCTTATATAACCTATAATCACTTAGTGGTAAGAACAGATAAAATAGTTTATAAAATGGAAGCAACATCCGTTGAGTTTTTAGATTTGTTAAACGAACCAGTATAAATGAGTTTAAAAGTTAGCAAGTTGAAGGTTTATAAAGTTAAACTTTTTTACTTTAAAAACTTTTCAGCTTTAAAACTATTTTAAAATGAACTTAAGAGGAAGAAATAAAGTCAATCCAAATTTCAATATGTCATCAATGACAGATATTGTTTTTTTGTTGTTGATATTTTTTATGTTGACTTCTACGTTGGTTACCGTAAATGCAATCGATATTTTATTGCCAAAAGCTGGAGGGAAAACTGAAAATAAAACATCAATCTCCGTTTCAATTACAAATAAATCTTTATTTTTTATTGATAAAACAGAAGTACGTGAAATCAATTTAGAAAATGAAATTTTAAAACTTGTTGGTGCTGATAAAGCAAAAACAGTTGTGATAAGAGGAGACAAAGATGTTCCTTATAAAAATGTGATGAAAATTATTGACATTGCAAATCGGAATAAATTAAAAATGATTTTAGCCGTAAAAGGGAAATAGATTTTTTGACTAAAGAGAGAAGAGAGAAGAGAGAAGAGAGAAGAGAGAAGAGAAAAGAGAAAAAAAAGAACTTCATAATTGAGTTTTAAAAAAGAAAATCAGCGTATGAAAATGACGAAGAAGGGGTTTATATTTACTCAGAATGGCAAGTAAATAGAATGAGGGTTTGTGTAAATTGAAAAAAATAAAGAGGATTCGAAATATTAAACCGACCTACTTTTCGTTTCTGTAGAATTCAAGTTTTAGAAGCGTATAAGCATCCAAAGAACAAAGTGGTCTGGATGTGTTCGTGGAAAAAAAAGCTAGAATTCGAATAAACTAAAATAAGTCTTGATTTTTGTAACTTTTTATCAAGAAAAAGTTACAATAAATTGAATTTTAAAAAAACTATAAATAATTTAATGTCTGGTGTAGTAGGCGATTACGTCAATGGAGTCGGAATCAAGAAGTAAATAAGGATAATGCAAATATTAGAAACAACACATAAAAGAAAATCTGCCGTCATTACTTTGATACTTCTTGCTTTAATTTTAGTTGGAATTTTCAGTTTCGGAATGCAGTATATAGATCCACCACAAGAATATGGATTGGCAATTAATTTTAGCGATTCAAATATTGGTAGCGGAGATCCAGTTGAAAAAACAAAAGCAACTTCTGAAGTAAAAAAAACTGAAGAACAAGTTGAGAAAAAAGAGGAAGTAATTCCAACAGAAACGATAAAAGAAAAAGTCATTACTCAAGAGGTTAAAGAGGCACCTATTTTAGAAAAATCAAAAAATAAAAAGGTAGAAAAACCTATTGAACCAAAAAAGAAAATTGAGAAGGCTAAAGAAATTCCTAAACCAAAACCATCTAAAGCAACACAAGATGCGTTGAATAATTTATTAAAAGGGAATTCTAAGGACGGAGAAAATAAAGGTGAAGGAGATGAGGATAACCCAGGTTTAAAAGGTGATAAAAATGGGGACCCAAAATCTACAAAGTATTACGAGAATAATGGAAGTGCCGGAGATAAAAATTACAATTTAGCGGGTAGAAATGCATTGTCTAAACCCATTGAAAAACCTGAATGCAACGAAGAGGGAATTGTAGTTGTTAGCATTGAAGTAGATAATACTGGTAAAGTGATTAAGGCTACGCCAGGAGTTAAAGGGTCAACAAACACAGTAAAATGTTTATTAGATCCAGCAAAAGCGGCAGCGTTGAAAACAACATGGAATGCAGATCCGAACGCACCAAATAAACAAAAAGGAACTATAATTTACCGTTTTTCTTTATCAGAATAAATGACGTATCAAGAAACATTAGATTGGTTGTTTTCTAAATTACCAATGTATCAAAGACAAGGTAAAACAGCATTCAAAAAAGACTTAACTAATATTTTAGCGTTTTTGAAAGTATTAGAGTTTCCAGAAAATAAATTCAAAACAATTCATGTTGGTGGAACAAACGGAAAAGGCTCTACAAGTCATATGATTGCATCAATTTTACAGGAAGCAGGATATAAAGTTGGCTTATATACATCACCACATTTAAAGAGTTTTACAGAAAGAATAAGGATAAATGGTAAAGAAATAGATAGAAATTTTGTTGTAGATTTTATTAAAAAACACAACTTTTTTCTAGAAAAACAACAACTTTCTTTTTTTGAAATGACAGTCGGAATGGCTTTTGATTATTTTGCATTTGAAAAAGTTGATATTGCAATTATAGAAGTTGGTTTAGGAGGTCGATTAGATTCAACAAATACTATCACTCCAGAAGTTTCTGTAATTACAAATATAGGATTAGATCACACGCAATTTCTTGGAGAAACATTGCCCGAAATTGCATTTGAAAAAGCAGGAATTATTAAAAGTAATGTACCAGTTGTTATAGGAGAAAGACAAAAAGAGATAGAAACTATTTTTATTGATAAAGCAGAAGAATTAAAAGCTGAAATCTTTTTTGCATCAGACTCAATTCAAGACTATAAAACAGATCTGTTGGGTGATTATCAGAAGAAGAATGTAAAAACAGCTGTTACGGCAATACACAAATTAAAGGGTTTTAACGTCACTAAAAATCAACTTAAAAAAGGGCTTTTAAACGTTGTAAAGTATACTGACTTAAAAGGAAGATGGCAAATTTTACAAGATTCACCAAAAGTTATTTGTGATACAGCACATAATAAAGAAGGTTTAATATTAGCGATGAATCAACTTCAAAAAGAAGTTTATGATAATTTGCATATTGTTTTAGGTTTTGTTTCAGATAAGAAATTAGAAGATGTTTTAGGGCTGTTTCCTAAGAAAGCACATTATTATTTTTGCTCACCAAACATTCCAAGAGCTTTAAATGTAGATGAATTAGAAGAAAAAGCGAAAGAGTTTGATTTATTTGGGAAAAAATATAGTTCTGTAAATGAGGCATATAAATATGCAAAGGAAAACTCAGAAAAAAAAGATATAATTTATATAGGAGGAAGCACATTTGTAGTTGCTGAAGTTTTATAAAAAAAAGCAAGTAAATTCTTGCAGAATGTAAAAACTGTTTTATATTTGCATCCGCTAAGGGCAATTAGCTCAGTTGGTTCAGAGCATCTCGTTTACACCGAGAGGGTCGGGGGTTCGAATCCCTCATTGCCCACATCAATCACAATCCTGATGATTTTTCATCAGGATTTTTTGTTTTTAAAAAATTAGAAGCTCGCTTCATAATTTTTTAAAAACAAAAAAGACTACATGAGCGAAGCTCATGAGGATTGTATTTGCAGCCGAGGTCTTAGAGGGATGCACGCTTGCCTGGGAAAGGCGAGAAGTGAATCCCTTCTGTATTTTAGAATCTCTTCAGGTGTTTTCAAACAAAAAACAAATTCAAGCAGTGTGCGTAGGATTGTATTTGCAGCCGAGGTCTTAGAGGGATGCACGCTTGCCTGGGAAAGGCGAGAAGTGAATCCCTTCTGTATTTTAGAATCTCTTCAGGTGTTTTCAAACAAAAAACAAATTCAAGCAGTGTGCGTAGGATTGTATTTGCAGCCGAGGTCTTAGAGGGATGCACGCTTGCCTGGGAAAGGCGAGAAGTGAATCCCTTCTGTATTTTAGAATCTCTTCAGGTGTTTTCAAACAAAAAACAAATTCAAGCAGTGTGCGTAGGATTGTATTTGCAGCCGAGGTCTTAGAGGGATGCACGCTTGCCTGGGAAAGGCGAGAAGTGAATCCCTTCTGTATTTTCAGAACTCATTTAAGGATTTTATTTTGTAAAATATTGAAAAACATATACTTATACTTATTATGTCCGTTGAGTATTTTGAAAATTCTGTCAGTTCGAGTGAATTTCACGATTGAAATGAGTCGAAATTTGTGCTTCGACAGACTCAGCAGAACTATTGAGAATACGGATTTTAGGTATAAACGGGTTCTCAATACACTTTTTTAGTACCTTTTGCTTGTTTCACAAGCTACTTTCAATCAAAATGTATTTTGATTTCATCAATGCTCAGTTTCCAGAAATCACTCGAATTGATATTGTACTGTATCTTTTAAATCAAAAACTAGGTTGGATACCAGAACATAATTTAATTTCTTTTGTGAAAATTTGCGAAGAAAGATCAATGACTGAAATACGGAGGGTATGTAGCTCTAGTTATTTTTGAGTAATTTATACATTCAGTGTGGTGAAGATATTGTAGAGGGTACCTTAAAGAACGGCTTATTTAAAAATAAAGATTTAACCTACCAAAAATGTAACTCCTTATATTGAAAAAGATTAAACATTTAAGTGTAAAAATAGTTGAAAATCAATTAATTTAATACCATTTGATTTTGAATAACTCAACCATTTAAATTTTAAAGCAACTAGTTTTAACACAATTTTAAGTAGAAATGACGAAGCATTTTTCTAACTTTCTTATCTATAATAAACGATATTTAAATCTAATTTCATAACAAATGAAAAGAATTATTAACAAATGTATACTAGGAATGTTTCTTTTTGTGAATTTTATCAGTTTGAGTCAAACCGGTTCTAATCAAATATTAGAGCGAACAACCATTAATTCATTTAATTTACAATCAAAAGATTTAGTTGGAACAAGTTATATTAATGAAGGTTTTCTTCCTGCTAAACTCGTAGATGGTCATGAAACTTATTCTATGAGATATAATGCATATAAAGATGTGTTTGAGGTAGAAAGAGAGGGTGAATTTTTTTATTATTTACCAAAAAAATTCGACTATCCAGTTACTTTTATTGATGATAAAAAAGTATATCAAGTATTTTCATATGAGGAAAATAATAAAACTACTTCTGGTTTTTTTGTGGTTTTAAGTAAGGGTGAAAACAGCTCTTTACTGTTAAAAGAAAAAATAAATTTTCATGAAGAAGTAAAGACTGAAAGTGAATTAGATACATACAAGCCACCCACTTTAAAACGTGCAACAGATACGTTTTTCATTGGCTATAAAAACAATACTTCAATGAAGTTACCGAGAAAAAAAAGGAGCTTCTTTAAAGTATTCTCAAACAAATCAAATGAAGTTGAATCTTTTGTTAAGAAACAAAAACTCAGTTTTAAAAAGAAAGAAGATTTAATTGAAATATTCACATATTACAATTCTTTAAAATAGCCGTTTTACCTAGCGCGACTAATTATGAAATTTGTGCTTCGACAGACTCAGCAGAACTATTGAGAACACGGATTTTAGGTATAAACGGGTTCTCGATACATCACGCTTTGGCGTGACACTCGAACTGACAGTGTAACGTATATTCTAAATTATACTGCACAACAACGAGTTTGTTCTCTCTTTTTTATAACGATAAAACGCTATGAAATTTACCGTCTGCATCCCTGTATCGTAAGATACTGAATTTTTACGATGTTGTTTGTAGATCTGATATTGCAGCAAGAGTCACACGTCATATTCAGAAGATAGTTTAATAGAAGATGCTACACAAGATGTTTTAGAGGTGTTATATTAACTTCAACTACAATTCTAAATAGTGCTGTAAAATGCACTTTTAATGTTTTTTAGCCTTTATCAAATATAGAAACACACTAATAGTGCATTAAAAAGCACTTACGATGCGCTTATTTTAATTAAAAAGTATATATTTACATAAAAAGAGCCATATAATGCACTCGAAATATTTAATAAAAACGATAAAAGCACGTAGAGACATGCTAAATGTTACTCAAGATGCACTTGCAGACCTTTCTGGTGTAGGGTTGCGTACTTTAAAGCAATTTGAAAGCGGTAAAGGGAATCCAACTTTAGAAACCTTACACAAATTAGGGAACGTATTAGGTATGGAGTTAACGTTTACGGTTAAAAAATTAACCACTAAATAATGAGGCAAGCAGAAGTTATATACAAAAAAGAAACCGCTGGCTTGTTAACGCAGTTAGATGATGGTAGTTTTGTCTTTACATATCATAACCATTGGTTTCATAATACAGATACACCTTCTATTAGTTTAACCCTGCCTAAAACGCAACAAGAATACAGGTCTAAATACCTATTCCCGTTTTTTTATAATATGTTACCAGAAGGTTCTAATAAACAAACAGTTTGTTTTGGGAATCGTATAGACACCAAAGACCATTTTGGAATCTTAATAATCACTGCAAAACAGGATACTATTGGCGCTATTCAAATTGAAAAAATAGACAAGTAATGGCTTTACCAAAAATAAAACAGTGTCCAGGAACACTTAAAGAAGGTTATAGTAGCTACAGTAACACTGCATTAAAACGGGTGTTTCAAGGAAAAAGGGTGGCTCCAATATTATTGTACGATTCGCCAGCAAGCAATGAAAGGACAGACGCTTTGTTTACAGAAAACAGAAAACGTATGTCTATTTCTGGTGTGCAAGAAAAATTTTCAGTCTTACTAGAAAAAAATAAATTACGTTTAATACAAGAAGGAGAACAAGGACAGTATATTTTAAAACCCATACCAAGCGTCGGTAAAAATGCACATCAAATGCCAGCCAATGAGCATGTAACCATGCAAATTGCGCGTCAGGTGTTTGCTATTGAAACCGCAGAAAATGCACTTATTTTCTTTAAAAATGGGGCGTCAGCCTATATAACAAAACGCTTTGATGTTAGAGACGATGGAGGTAAATGGGGACAAGAAGATTTTGCTTCATTAGCAGGTAGAGTACCACAAACACATGGCGAAAATTTTAAGTATGTAGGTAATTATTTAGAACTTTTTACCCTATTAAAGAAGTACACACCCTCATATGCAATAGAGTCTATCAAATTATTTAAACTGATACTCTTTAATTACTTGTTTTCTAATGGAGATGCGCATTTTAAAAATTTCTCACTAATAGAGACGCCTTTGGGCGACTTTAAATTAAGTCCTGCTTATGATTTATTAAATAGTAGATTACATATAGACGATAATGATTTTGCTTTAGAGGACGGTTTATTACCACTCCATTTAGCACAAGGTAAAATTACAACGCAGTTTTATCGTTTAGGCGAACAAGCGGGTATTTCAAAAAAACAAATAGAAAAAACAGTTAAAGTCTTAACGTCTAAAAACCAAGAGGTAATAAAATTGATTAAAGCTTCATTTTTAGACGAAAAAGCAAAAAAAAATTATACACAAGCTTACCAAACAAGATTAAAAAAAATAGTAGAACCATGAGTTGCCAATATTCAGAAGGCGGTTTAATAGAAAAAGCGCTTAAAAATTTAAAAACAGCATCTTTATACTTGTTATGCCCGTTGAGTATTTTGAAAATTCTGTCAGTTCGAGTGAATTTTGCGATTGAAATGAGTCGAAATTTATGCTTCGACAGACTCAGCAGAACTATTGAGAACACGGATTTTAGGTATAAACGGGTTCTCGATACATCACGCTTTGGCGTGACACTCGAACTGACAGTGTAACTTCTATTTTAAAGCATACTTTACAACGGGTTTGTTCTCTCTTTTTTATAACGATAAAACGCTATGAAATTTACCGTCTATATCCTGTATCGTAAGATACTGAATCGTTATTCTGTTGGATGTAGATCTGATATTGCAGTAAGAGTCACACGTCCAAATCCTTCATTACCCACCAAAAAAAGCCTTAACAGTTTCTAAAGGGTTTTTCGTTTACAAGAAAAAATAAGTAGGGTAAAATGTGTTCAGTAACCTAAAGTAATAAACATAAAAGCAGCCTGTATTTTTTTTAATATCAAAATAGTGCTTTTAGGGTTGTCGTATTTTTGCAATGATCTCTTGTAAAATGTCTTGTTAGTAAGATAGAAACGATTAACTTTGCTCTGGACTTGGTTTTTTAGATTTGCTATATCGGTTAAAAGAAAAACTATTTTTGAGAACGTAAAAGGTAAGAAAATAATAAGAGTTTTGCCTATCCCTACTCTTTTTTTAAAGAGTTTGTGTATTGGGTGCCGGAAATAAATATAAATGAAAGAGATAAAAATAGGGGTTATAGGATTGGGGTATGTTGGTTTGCCATTGGCGAGGTTGTTTGCAACAAAATATTCTGTAGTAGGTTTTGATATTAATCAAGAACGCGTAACAGAGTTGATGTCTGGCAAAGACAGTACGTTAGAGGTGGAGGATTCATCTTTAAAAGCGGTATTGGTAGATGTAATTTCTACTAAAAAAGGGTTGTTTTGTACTACTGATATTGAAAGCATAAAAGCATGTAATTATTACATCATCACAATGCCCACTCCGGTAGATAAAAATAACAGACCTGTTTTAACACCACTACTAGAGGCCAGTAAAACGGTTGGAAAAGTCTTAAAAAAAGAAGATATTGTTATTTATGAGTCTACTGTGTATCCAGGGGCTACTGAAGAAGATTGTATTCCGATTTTAGAAAAAGTTTCTGGATTGGTATTCAATAAAGACTTTTTTGCAGGCTATTCTCCAGAACGGATCAATCCAGGAGACAAAGAAAATACGATTGACAAAATTTTAAAAATTACATCGGGTTCAACGCCTGCTATCGCAAAAAAGGTAGATGCTTTGTATAAATCTGTTGTTACTGCAGGTACGCATTTAGCACCTTCTATTAAAGTTGCTGAAGCCGCTAAGGTAATTGAGAACTCTCAGCGAGATATCAATATTGCTTTTGTAAATGAGTTGGCAAAAATATTTAACTTAATGGGAATTAACACCCATGATGTGTTGGAAGCAGCGGGGACAAAATGGAACTTTTTACCTTTTAAGCCAGGCTTGGTGGGAGGGCATTGCATTGGTGTAGATCCCTATTATTTGGCTCATAAAGCACAAGAATACGGATATCACCCAGAAATAATTTTAGCAGGTAGAAGAGTAAACGATAGTATGGGAACCTATGTAGCGTCAGAAGTTACTAAATTAATGATTAAGAAAGGGGTAGCGGTTAAAGATGCAGCAATTTTAGTATTGGGAATTACCTTTAAAGAGAATTGCTCGGATGTCAGAAATACACGGGTGGTAGATGTTGTAAAGGAATTAGAAGATTTTGGAACGAAGGTTACCGTTTATGATCCTTGTGCAAACCCAAAAGAAGTATGGGCAGCCCATCGTGTCATCTCTCAAAAAACGGTGCCTGATAAAAAATTTGATGCCATTGTATTGGCTGTTTCTCATAAAGAGTTTAAAGAGTTGGATTTAAAAATACTTCAAAAACAGACCAGTATAATTTATGATGTAAAGAATTATCTTTGCAAGGAAATTGTAGACAAAACATTGTAAGCTCATGAAAAATTTCGCATTGATAGGAGCTGCAGGCTATATTGCTCCACGACATTTAAAAGCAATTAAGGATACAAACAATAATTTGATTGCTGCATTAGATAAATTTGATAGTGTAGGAGTGCTAGATGGTTATTTTCCGAATGCTGATTTTTTTGTGGAATTTGAGCGATTTGATCGTCATATCGAAAAATTAAAAAGGCAGTATAATACCACGTTAGATTATGTAAGTATTTGTACACCCAATTATTTACACGACTCACATATTAGAATGGCTTTACGTAGAGGTGCAGATGCAATTTGTGAAAAGCCGTTGGTCTTAAATCCTTGGAATTTAGAGGCTTTAATGGCAATTGAGAAAGAATCTGGGCAAAACATTTACACAATTTTACAGTTGCGGTTGCATCCAAGTATCATCGCTTTAAAAAAGAAAATCGAAAAAGGGCCAAAAGATAAAATCTATGATGTCGATTTGACGTACATTACTTCTAGAGGGAATTGGTACGGTATTTCTTGGAAAGGAGATGAAAGTAAGTCAGGAGGGATCGCAACAAATATTGGGGTTCATTTTTATGATATGCTGTCATGGATTTTTGGAGACGTAAAAACGAATGTTGTACATGTAAGAGAAAAAGACAGATCGGCGGGGTATTTGGAGTTTGAAAAAGCAAGAGTTCGTTGGTATTTGTCTATTGATGAAAAAACGTTGCCTACACAAATTCGAGAAAGAGGACAACGTACATATAGATCTATAACCATTAATGGTGAAGAAATAGAATTTAGTGGAGGTTTTACAGAACTACACACAAAAAGTTATCAAGAAATTTTGAAAGGAAAAGGCTTTGGGTTGCTAGAAGCGAAACAGTCTATAGAAATTGTGCATGATATTCGAAATAATGAAGTATTAAAAATGGGAGAAAAACACCCTTTTATAAAATAGAATGAGAGTAGCAGTAGTTGGCACAGGATATGTTGGGTTGGTTTCAGGAACTTGTTTTGCAGAAATGGGAAACACAGTAACCTGTGTAGATATTGATAAGAATAAAATAGAAGGGCTTAACAATGGGGTAATTCCAATTTATGAACCAGGATTAAAAGAGCTAATAGCGAAGAACATTCATAAAACATTATTTTTTTCGACCAACTTAGAAGAGGCAATTAGCAAATCAGATTTTGTTTTTATTGCGGTTGGCACCCCGATGAGCAAGGATGGAAGCGCAGATTTATCTGCGGTTTTTCAGGTTGCAACAGCAATAGGAAAAGTGATCTCAGAACATAAAATAATCGTTTCAAAATCAACAGTTCCTATTGGAACAACATTAAAGGTTAAAGAAATTATTCAAGAGCAAATCAATACAAGAGGTATTACCATTGATTTTGATGTTGCCTCTAATCCTGAGTTTTTAAAAGAAGGGGCAGCAATCAATGATTTTATGAAGCCAGATAGAATTGTGATTGGAGCAGAAAAGGAAGAAGTCTTTAAGAAAATGAAACAATTATATAGTTCTTTTTTTAGAACTTATGACAGGTTTATAGAAATGGATATTAAGTCTGCAGAAATGACAAAGTACGCTGCAAATGCCATGTTAGCCACAAAAATTTCTTTTATGAATGAGATGGCTAATATTTGTGAAAAAGTGGGTGCAGATGTGAATCATGTTAGAGTAGGAATAGGGTCTGATTCAAGAATTGGGTATGATTTTATGTATCCAGGTATTGGGTATGGAGGCACCTGTTTTCCAAAAGATATTTCAGCACTTATAAAACTAGGAAAAGACAATGAGTATACTCCGACTATAATTTCTTCTGTACATGAGCTTAATAAAAAGCAAAAAGAATATTTTTTCGATAAAATAGTAAAACGATTTAGTGGAAATTTAGAAGGCTTAACTTTTGGTGTTTGGGGATTGTCATATAAGCCAGAAACAGATGATATGCGTGAAGCGCCTTCTGTATATATTATAAATAAGTTATTAGAAAAAGGGGCGTCGGTTAAGGCGTATGACCCAAAAGCAATGAAAACAGCAAAAAAACAGTACTTTAAAAAAGAAGAGATTGTTTTTGCTCACAATAAAATGGATGCCATACAAGATGTAGATGCGTTGTTATTACTTACAGAGTGGAAAGAATTCCGTTTAGTAGATTTTGATGAGTTGAAAAAGCAGATGAGACACCCAATTATTTTTGATGGTAGAAATCAATATCGTACCTTTGAACTTGAAAAAAATGGATTTGAATATTATCAAATAGGAAAATTGTAAAAAAAGTAATTTTTAAAGCTATAAAATTATGACGCTTAATTTAATAAACCCTAAAAGCATAAAATGAAAAAGAGAACTCAACTAGTATTAGTTTTAGTATTAATTTTTTTTACTTCTATTCTAGTAGCCCAAGATATTAGCCAATTAAAAAACGTGAATATTAGTACACTATCTGATGATCAAATAGCGTTGTATTGGACTTCTATACAAAAGAAAGGCTATACCATGGAGCAAGTAGAAACACTTGCAAAAGCTCAAGGGATTTCAGCTACTAAAATAGCAGAATTTAAAAGAAGAGTGAATACTCTAGATACTTCTTTAAAATCAACAACTAAAAAAGAGGATGTTTTAGAAGAGGAGCCTATTGCTGATTCTTTTGGATTAAAAGGAGATAAAGACCTTGAGAAAGAGAAGCCAAAAGAATTATTATTTGGTTTTGATTTTTTCAATAACCCAAAAATTACGTTTACACCTAATGTTAATATCGCCGTTCCAGAAAACTATCAATTAGGTCCTGGAGATGAAATTATGATTGATTTATGGGGAGCTACTGAAGAAACCTATACATCTATAGTTAATAACCAAGGGAATATTAAAATAGAAGGTGTTGGTCAAATTTATGTGAATGGGTTTACGATTGAAAATGCGAGTAAAAAAATTATTTCGAAGTTAAAAAATAAGCATGCCGGTATAGGCGCTTCTAGTGATAGTTATAATAAAATAAATACCAATATTACGGTATCTAAAATTAGAACGGTTCAGGTAAATATTATTGGAGAGGTAAAAGTTCCTGGAACCTATTCTTTAAACTCTTTATCTACCGTGTTAAACGGGTTGTATGTTTCTGGAGGGCCAACGAAGATGGGTACTTTTAGAGCTGTTAAATTGGTTCGGAACGGAGAAACAATTGGTGTATTAGATATTTACAAGTACTTACTAGAAGGTTCTCAAAAAGGAAATTTAAAATTACAAGACCAAGACGTTCTGTTAGTTGGACCCTATAAAAACTTAGTTAGAGTAGAAGGGGCAGTTAAAAGACCGGGTATTTATGAGTTGAAAGAAGGGCAAACTCTTGAGGATTTAATTCAATATTTTGGAGGATTTACGCCAGAAGCGTATACGAATTTATTGGTTTTAGAACGTGTTAACGGAACCCAAAAAGAGCTAAAGGAAGTGCTCATAGAAGATGCTAAAAATTTCTTGATACAAGGAGGAGATAAACTACTTATTCAAGAAGTTGTAGATAGGTATAAAAACAAAATATCTGTAGAAGGTGAAGTTTTTAGACCAGGGAATTATGAATTATTAGAGAACATGACGTTGAAAGAGCTACTTGAAAAAGCCGAAGGTGTTACCCCTGAAGCCTTTTTAGAAAGAGGCTTGTTGGTTCGGACTTTTGACAATTCAACGAAAGAAAATATCGCTTTTTCTATTGTAGCTATTTTAAATGGTACAACATCAGTTGTATTAAAAGCAAGAGATCAAATTCGTATTTTTAATAAACAAGAATTAAGAGAAAAAAGAACCATAAGCATTGATGGTGCAATTAATACGCCTGCTACGTTTGACTTTGTTGATAAATTACAAGTTGAAGATGTAATTGCCATGTCTGGTGGTTTAAAAGAAGGAGCAGATCCACAAGTGATCAATGTTTCAAGAAGATTAAAAGATGGTAGTTTTAAAACTTTGAGTAAAAACTTTACAGTTTCTTCAAAAACAAATTTAGCACTTAATGACGGGATCCCTTTTTATATAGAACCGTTTGATATTATTGATGTTCGGTATTTAAAAGGCTATGTTTCTCAAAAAAATGTAGTTATAAAAGGAGAGGTTAACTACCAGGGATCCTATGTGTTAACAAATAAGAATGAGCGAATTTCTGACTTAATTAAAAGAGCAGGAGGGTTAACGCCATTTGCATATGTTAAAGGAGCAACTCTTGTAAGGAAAAAGAAAGAGGAATCTGATAAACAAGAAGAACTATTAAAAAACATCAACGAAAAGGATTCTATTACTGACAATAAAAAAACCTTAGATAAAAAAGAAGGTTTTAAGATTGGGATTGATTTAGATGCAATTTTACATAAAGGAGCTGTAGGTACAGCTATTGACCTGTACTTAGAAGAAGGAGATGAATTATTAATTCCGTCAGAAAAACAGACCATTGAAGTAAGAGGAGAAGTATTATCACCTACTTTAGTGCATTTTAAATCTGGAAAAAGTTTAAAGTCATATATTAACAATTCAGGAGGGTTTTCTGAAATGGCAAAAAAATCTAAAATCTTTGTATTGTACAGTAATGGGGATATAAAAGCGGTGAAAAGTTTTTTATTTTTTAGATCTTATCCCAAATTAGAGCCAGGAGCCATTATATTTGTTCCAACAAATATTGAATCAAAAAACAAAATGTCAACTCAAGAAGTTCTAGGAATTACTTCAGGGTTTGCTACTTTAGCATTGATTATACAATCTTTAACAAAGTAAATTTCTGTTTTCAAAACATAATAAATAATACATGAAAGAAGAAAATAAACATTTAAACGCTACCGAAGAGGATAGCATCGATATCATTGCGTTGTTAAAAGAATTTTGGGTGGCACGTAAAACAATTCTAAAAATAACCCTAGTATTTGCCTTCTTAGGATTGTTTGTGGCTATTTTTTCAAAAAATGAATTTACGGCAGCAACTACCTTTGTGCCTGTGAACCAAGGTGGTGAGTCGATAAAAGGTAATTTAGGAGGATTGGCCTCTTTGGCAGGCATTAATTTAGGAAGTGGCACCAGTGATGCAGAAATTTCACCAGAATTATATCCGCAGATAGTGAGTAGTATTCCCTTTCAGTTAGCACTGCTGCATACACCGCTGACTATAGAGGGGCAGCAAGAACCCATTACTTACAAAAACTATTACGAAAATGTGTACAGTCCCGGTTTTTTAGCGCATCTTAAAAAATACACCATAGGCTTGCCTGGTGTTTTACTTTCATTGCTAAAGCCGGAGGTAAAAGAAACTGAAAAGAAGAACGATCCTCAAGAAAACGAACTCATTCATATTTCTTTTACTGATAATGAGTTAATAAAACAACTTGCAAATCAGATCAATTTAGAAGTAAATTCTAAAGAAGGGTTTGTATCCATTTCAGTAACCTTACCAGAAGCTAGGGCAAGTGCGCAATTAGCACTAAAAGCACAGCAATTGTTGCAAGACTATGCGTTACAGTTTAAGACGCAAAAATCCATAGAGCAATTAGACTATATTAAAGATCGCTATGCGGAAAAGCAAAAGGAATTCAATACTATTAAAATAGCCCTGGCGCGTTTTCAAGATCAAAATAGCGGAATCAATACGGCACTGGGCAGAACAAAATTATTGCAATTACAAGCGGATTATGACCTGGTTTTCTCGGTGTATTCAGAATTGGCAAAACAACTAGAAACACAACAATTGCAAGTAAAAAAAGACACCCCTTTGTTTACGGTGTTAAAGCCAGTAACCGTTCCAATAGAGAAATCAGCCCCTAAAAGAGCAATCATTCTTATTGTTTATTTGTTTTTAGGGCTTGTGTTAAGTTTGGGGTACATTCTAGGGAAGAAGTATGTAGCTGATTTTAAAAAAGAATGGAGGTTGAAATAATTTATGTAAATTTGTTTTTATTAATTTCATTAATACATAGATGATTTTGTTTTAATTAATGGTTCGCTATTTATGATATTGTTGAATTTGTTAAAAAGGTTTTTGTTGCTATAAACCTAAAAAAAGAAAAGAATATGGATAACATGTATTACTGTTCGCTCTTATTTGTCATCATTTTTTTGGCCACCTTTTTTTTGATACCAAAAATAAGACATATTGCTTTGAAATTCAATCTTACAGATACGCCTTCAGTTCGCAGTTCTCATCTAAAAGCCACCCCTTCTTTTGGCGGTGTCGCTTTTTATATCAGTTATATCATTACCTTGTTTATCATTCAATTCTTCGATGATAATCAGGTTTCTCTTACCTTACTGGTCTCTATATCTGTCTTGTTTTTTACGGGTGTTTTAGACGACATATTGAATGTTTCTGCCACAATTAAGTTTTTAGGCCAATTTTTAGGAGTTTCGGTACTTATGTTTCAGCCAGATTTTAGAATTCTTACCCTGCATGGTTTTATGGGAATCTACGAGATTCCATTAGCTTTTTCAGTAGTAGGGAGTATGTTTTTCTTGTTAGCCCTTGTAAATGCATTTAATCTTATAGATGGTATTGATGGTTTAACCGCCATCACGGGCATCATTGTCGCTTCCTTTTACAGTTATATGTTTTATCAGTTAGGGTATTTTTACTATTTATATATCAGTATTACCACCATCGCTTCACTATTGGCTTTTCTTCGTTTCAATTTCTCTGTTACCAAAAAAATATTTATGGGAGATACCGGTAGTTTAACCATAGGCTTGGTGTTGGGCTTGTTAACCTTAAAGTTAATGTCTTCAGATACTATTTATACAGCGCTAAATTTTAACCAAGAACAATTGCCGCTGCTGTTATTAGGGGTTTTGTTTGTGCCTATTTTAGATATGTGTAGAGTGATGCTGATTCGGTTTTTTAAAGGAGTTTCAATGTTTAAGCCCGATCGAAATCACTTACATCATATTATTGTAGATTACGGGTTGTCGCATCGAAAAGCATCTTTCTGTATTGGATTGGTAAATTTTATTGTGGGTCTTATCATGTTTTTTGTGATTCGGAATTATCGCCCTTTGCAGTCTACATTGCTATTAATTACTATCTTTGTTGGGAGTTTTTTATTGTTGTTTTTTATGAATAAAAACAAAGCAGCGTTGAAATTGAAAATAAAGATCAAAAAATCGATGTTAAGAATGTTTTTTTATTAGTGTTTTTATGAAAATGATAGAGAATGCTTCTAAAAAATGGTTTGTGCTGTGCACAAAACCAAGAAACGAGTTAAAGGTTACCGAACGGCTTACAAAGATAGATATTGAAGTATATACCCCTACCAAGACAGAAAGCAGGCAATGGTCTGATCGTAAAAAGAAAGTAACCACGCCTTTGCTGCCTTCTATGGTGTTGGTTCGATTGTTAGAAAAAGAGGTACATACTGTATTTGAAGTCCCTGGAGTAGTGCGGTATTTATTTGAACACGGCAAACGGGCCAGTGTTTCAAACGAAGAAGTAGTGGCAATGCGAAGTTATTTGGAAGCCACAAAAGTAGAGGCTGAAAAAGGCTTGGCTGTTGGAGATGCTGTAAAAGTACCCTTGTTAGAAGAGCAGGCAATTTTACTGTCTATAAAAGGAAAAAAATGTTTGGCCCAATTGCAAAAACTAGGTGCCATTGTATCATTTCAATTGCAGTAAGCAATTGAAATTTTTTATGTCATAAAAATCAGGTAAGATAGCAAGGCATCTGTTTTTCAAAGCTGAGACAACTTCAACCGATTACAAGTAATTTTTTTACTCAAAAAACACACATAAAGTGAATTATTCGTTTATCTTTGCTAAACATTCCAGTGTCAGATAAGACTTCTAAGCAAGAACTTTTCATGTGACTGACCTGGCGAAGCCCTACCCAGCCCCTTCTTATGACTCAAAATTTACTCGGACCACTTATCACTTCTAAAACCCGCCTCAAGCTGTTGTTGCGGTTTTTTGTCAATCAGGATCTTGGCGGCTATCTGCAAGGGTTAGCCAAGGAGCTGGATGAGAACTCTAACAGCGTTAGGGTGGAGTTGAATCGCCTGGAAGGCGCAGGCCTGCTTAAGTCAAGCCTTAAGGGCCGTCGAAAAATGTACCATGTCAACTCAGGTCACCCCTTAACAACAGATATCAGCAACATCATTCGCAAGGTCACTGGCATCGATGCTTTGGTGGATCGGGTTGTTAAACGAATAGGCAAGGATCTACAGCAGGTATGGATCTGTGGCCAATTGGCTAAGGGCATTGACAGTTCAACACTTGAGGTTCTGTTGGTGGGAAAAGCAATGGACATGAATTATATCGCTGAGCTTATAAGCAAAGTGGAATCCACAATCAATAAAAGCATCGAGTACGCCATTGCACCAGCGGCTTCTGAATCTCAACGTGAGAACTGTTTGTTGGTGTGGGATAATGGTGTTTCTAGGTGACTACCGGTGGTAGTCGAGAAAAAATAAATAGTTATGAAAGTAGGAATCACCTTTTCAACCTTTGATCTTTTGCATGCTGGGCATGTAAAGATGTTGGAGGAAGCAAAAAGACAATGCGATTACTTAATCGTTGGATTGCAGTTAGATCCTTCGATAGATCGCCCTGAGAAAAATGCCCCTTCGCAGTCTATTATCGAACGCTATATTCAGTTAAAAGGTTCTAAGCATGTAGATGAAATTGTACCGTATGTATCTGAGCAAGATTTGGAAGATGTTTTACGTTCTTTTAAACTGGATGTTCGAATTATTGGTGATGAATATAAGGAAAAAAACTTTACAGGTAAAACCTATTGCGAAGAAAAAGGAATAGAGATGTATTACAATTCTAGAGATCACAGGTTCTCCTCGAGTGGACTTAGAAAGCAAGTGAAATTAGCATAAGATAAATAAGAAATGAATATTGAATTAAGGAATAAAAGAGTTTTAGTTACTGGAGGAGCAGGTTTTATAGGATCAAATTTGTGTGAGGCATTACTTGATAAAGGGAACAAAGTTATTTGTCTTGATAATTTTGCCACCGGTAAAAGAGAAAACATAAAAGAATTTCTTGAAGATCCTAATTTCACTCTAATTGAAGGAGATATTAGAAAACTAGAGGATTGTTCAAAAGCTACTACAGATGTTGATTATGTTTTGCATCAAGCGGCATTAGGATCGGTTCCTAGATCTATTAAAGATCCAATTACATCCAATGATGTGAATGTGAGTGGTTTTTTAAACATGCTTGTAGCTTCAAGAGACAATGGAGTGAAAAGATTTGTGTTCGCAGCGAGTTCATCAACTTATGGAGATTCAGAGTCAATGCCAAAAGTTGAGGATGTAATCGGAAAGCCATTATCACCTTATGCCATTACTAAATATGTAAACGAATTGTATGCTGATATTTTTTCAAAGACTTATGGTCTTGAAACGATCGGGCTGAGATACTTTAATGTTTTTGGTAGAAAGCAAGATCCAAATGGAGCCTATGCAGCTGTAATTCCAAAATTTGTTAGCCAATTAATGAGTGGAGAATCTCCAGTGATTAATGGAGATGGAAATTACTCAAGAGACTTTACTTATATTGATAATGTGATACAAGCAAACTTATTGAGTTTAGTAACAATCAATGAAAAGGCAATCAATACAGTCTATAATGTTGCCTACGGAGACCGTAATACATTGAATGACTTGATGGGATATTTGAAAGAGTATTTATCTGAGTTTGATGGTAAAATTTCAAGTGTAGAAGTTATATACGGTCCTAATAGGGTAGGAGACATTCCTCATTCCCATGCAAGTGTAAATATGGCAAAAGAATTATTAAACTATAACCCTCAGTTTTCTTTACAGCAAGGACTTAAACAAGCTGTAAGTTGGTACTGGGAAAATTTGTAAAATGAAAAAAGATAAAATTGCTATAATCGGATTAGGGTATGTAGGATTGCCATTGGCAAGACTCTTTGCAACCAAATATTCAGTGGTTGGTTTTGATATTAATAGAGAGCGAGTTGCAGAATTAATGTCAGGTACTGATGCTACTTTAGAAGTCTCAGAAGAGGTTTTACAATCTGTTCTTGTTAAAAAAAAATCAGAAAAAAAGGGTTTGTTTTGTACAACGATTTTAAAAGATTTGAGAGATTGTAATTATTTTATAATAACCGTTCCAACGCCTGTTGATAAGAATAACAGACCTGTTTTAACTCCTCTTATAAAAGCTAGCGAAACTGTTGGTGCTGTTCTTAAAAAAGGCGATACAGTGATATATGAATCGACTGTATATCCTGGAGCTACAGAAGAAGAGTGTATCCCTATCTTAGAAAAAGTTTCTGGATTAATATTTAATAAAGATTTTTATGCAGGATATTCTCCGGAAAGAATAAACCCAGGAGATAAAGAACATACAGTTGATAAAATTTTAAAAGTTACTTCAGGTTCAACGCCAGAAATAGGGCTAAAAGTAGATAACTTGTATAAATCTGTTATTACTGCAGGTACACATTTGGCACCCACTATAAAAGTAGCGGAAGCTGCAAAAGTAATTGAAAATTCTCAAAGAGATATTAATATTGCTTTTGTAAATGAGTTGGCTAAGATATTCAATTTGATGGATATCAACACGCATGATGTCCTAGAAGCAGCTGGAACAAAATGGAATTTCCTTCCTTTTAAACCAGGTTTAGTTGGTGGGCATTGCATCGGTGTAGATCCGTATTATTTAGCGCAGAAAGCGCAAGAGTTTGGTTATAACCCAGAAATTATTTTAGCCGGTAGAAGGATGAATGATAGTATGGGAGATTACGTAGCTTCTGAGGTTATCAAATTGATGATTAAAAATGATGTTCGAGTCAAAAACGCGAATTTATTAATTTTAGGTATAACTTTCAAAGAAAACTGTCCGGACGTTCGGAATACAAAAGTAGTAGATGTTATTTCCTCTTTAAAAGAATATGGTGTAAATGTTGTAATTTACGATCCTTGGGCTAATGAGGATGAAGTTTTTAGGGAGTATGGTTTAAAATCAACAAAATCCTTACCAAAAGAGAAATTTGATTCGATTGTACTAACAGTTTCTCATAATGAATTTAAAAAACTAGATTTTTCGTCTTTAAGAAAGGATAAATCTATTCTTTATGATGTAAAGAATATTTTACACGAATCATTAAAAGACAAAACATTATAACAGGGTACATTTACTCTACTATTATAAAATATTTTATTATCAAGTAATTTTGAGTTCTTTAATTTTTTATTTTTGAGGTAGAGCAATTAATAAAATTAATTTTAAAAAATAATAACAATTAGTATGTTTAAAATTCCTGTCGTCCTTTTTACTTTTAAAAGAAAAGATACTTTATTTAGAATTATAGATCGTTTAGCAGAGGTGCAACCAACTAAGTTATATTTAATTTCTGATGGAGGTAGAAATAATGAAGAAAAATTACTAGTTGAAGCTGTTAGGAACTCAGTTGAAAATCATATCAACTGGGATTGTGAAATTATAACGAACTATGCTGACGACAACAAAGGTGTTTACAATCGCATTGGTGAAGGGGCTAAATGGGTTTTAGAGAGAGAAGAGTCCGCTATTTTTCTTGAAGACGATAATCTACCTGAGATTACATTTTTTAAATTTTGCCAAGAAATGTTAGAGAAATACAAGAATGAAAATAACGTATTATGGGTAGTTGGGACTAACTATTTAGGTGAATATGCACCAGACGACGGATCAAGCTATATGTTTACAAAACACATGCTTCCTTGCGGATGGGCAACATGGAGTGGCAAATTCACAAAGTTTTACGACGGTAAACTTGAATTATTAAATGCTGACTCAGCAAAAAGGTTAAAGAATAAATTTGAAAATAAAAAACTATATAAACAAGAAACTCTAAAGTATTTTAAAACAAAATATACTCTGAAAAATTCAATTAAATTAGCATCTTGGGACGCTCAAATGGGTTTTTCAATTAGAAATAATGACTTATACGGTATTTCTCCAAAATACAATCAAATCAAAAATATTGGAGTTGATGATTTTTCCACTCATGGAGGTACATCTTTTGCGAATCCAATGACAAAAAGATTTTGTGAGGTTAAAACAATTCCTTTAGAATTTCCGTTAAAACATCCAAAAAATATTGAGATAGATTTAGAATATGAAAAGAAAATTGCAGAAATTGTTTTATACCCTTTTTTAGAAAGATTCAAAATATCTGTAATGACTTTCGTTAAACCTCTATTAGGAATTAACAAATATGAAAGCTTTAAAACTTATCTAAAAACCAAATTAAAAGATAAATAATCTATCTAATAAATTATAATCATACTTAAAGAATGAATCTTTTTCCTAAGGTTGCACTATTTAAAACAATTTTAATAATAAAGGTTATTATTTTAGCCTCATTTGTTGTCATATCTACGGGTTATCCATTATCCACTGTTCCTGGGAATATGTATTATTATGCTCTTTTTATTCCCACTTTGGTATTTCTTCTATATATGATACAAAGGCCATTTGAATTTATGCCGTTAAATGCGCACAATTCCTCCTATATTCTACTTTTTTTTTTAGCATTTTCATCTCTTATTACTAATATTAATATTGAATTTTTTTCTACCAACATAAAGTTTTTATTAGTAATTACATTTGCATTTTTTTTTACTAAACTTATTAGTTTTAGCAGTTTTATTAAATATTATATAATTACAATGAAGTTCATTGTTACTGTATCATTAATTTTTTATGCGCTTTTCAGTTACTTTAATTTCCCTATCAATTTACCAGTATTTAAAAACATCAATGAGGTTGAGTATTATAATGGTATTATCTTTTTCATTATAAAAGGTTTTAATGGATCTACTATACTTATGGAAAATGCAAGAAATGTGGGAGCCTTTTGGGAGCCTGGCGTTTTTTCAACATTCATAATATTTGCGTTAATTTTTGAAATAGCTATAAAAGAAAGGATATCAAAATTTAATATATTAATTTTTTCTTTGGGCCTGATTAGTACGTTTTCAACGTCAGGATACTTGATGTTTGTTCTTTTATTATTTTTATTTCTTCAAAAAAAATTAAAAGGTATTAAAGCAGGTATTTTTTTTACAATATCAATTGGCTTATTTACTGTAGCTTTTTTGAATATTTTAAATATAGTTAAATATTTGTATAACTTTATGCCTGTTCTATTTGGTAAGTTTTTACAAGAGTCTGCTAGTGTTTCAGAGCGATTAGAAGCACCACTTTCTAATTGGCATATTTTTTTACAGTCTCCATTATTTGGATCAGGTTTAGGCAAGGTTGATTACCTTTTTACATCAATGACTAATGCATCACAAACTTCTACTTCAACATATTATTTAGCTGCTTTTGGAATATTTGGTATTTCATATATTTATTTTTTTGTTCATGGTGTTTTGAAATATAATCCAATAAGTATATATGCACGAATGATTATATTACTTATTATATTATTACAAATAAATAAAGAATCTCATTTCCTTTTTAGCGCTACCTATATTATTATGTTTTATTTTTTAAAAATATCTTCATTAAAAAGTTCAAATAAATAATTCATGGAGATTTTTAATACTTTAATTAATAAAATAAAAAACAATAAAGAATTATTCCTAAATATTATAGGATCTGTTGGAATAAAAGGTCTTTCAATTATAATTAATATTTTAATATTACCAGCTTATCTACATTATTTTGGAGATCAAAAAATATTAGGATTATGGTTTGCAATACTTTCGGTTTTAAATTGGGTTCTTACGTTTGACCTTGGAATAGGAAACGGATTAAGGAATTATCTTGTCGAAGCTTTAGTTGATAAGGATGAAAAGAAAGCAAAAATGTTTATATCTTCAGCTTATATTTCTATTGGATGCCTGGCTTTATTTCTTGGTGTGGTTGGCTACATAATAATAGATAAATCAAACTGGAATTCAATTTTTAATATTTCTGAGAATATAATTGGGAACAATGTGTTGGTGTGGGTTATTCAACTTATTTATATAGCGATTATATTGCAATTATTTTTAAGACTTATTTTATCAATTTTATATGCACTTCAAAAAACAGCCCTATCAAATTTCATTTCGCTTTTATCAAATTCTTTAATATTATTATTTTTAGTTACTTCTAATAACAATGATGTTATTGAAAGTTTACAAACTATTGCAGTTGTCTATTTTTTAACAATTAATATCCCTCTAATTATTGCATCGTTAGTAGTATTTGCAGGAACATTAAAAGAATCAAGGCCAAGCCTTTCCCATTTTCATATAGGTTATTCTAAAAAAATACTGAATTTAGGTTCAATGTTTTTAGGAATACAATTAAGTTTATTAGTTATTAATTCAACAAACGAAATTTTAATCATCCGATTATTTGAACCTGAAGATGTAGTAATATACCAAGCTTATTTTAAAATATTCAGTATCTTTTTAATCTTAATATCATTAATAACAATTCCTATTTGGTCCGCTGTTACAAAAGCTTATAACGAAAAACGAATTGATTGGATAAAAAAAATTTATAGATATCTGAACATATCAGCGTTAGTAATTAGTATATTTTGTTTTGCAACGGTATTTATATTTCAGGATATAGTTAATATTTGGTTAGGAAAAAATACTTTTGAAGTTGATTTGTTTTCAGCATCAATTTTTGCTTTATATAATATGGTAATGCTTTTCTCTCTTTCTTCAGCATGTATTGCAAATGGTACAGGGAAACTAAAGCTTCAAATGATAATTTTTTTATTTGCAGCAATGATAAAAATACCACTTGTAATTCTTTTATCTAGCACAATACAAAGCTGGATAAGTGTAATGATCGTTAATATTATAATAATGATCCCATATGTTGTCTTGCAACCTTTTGTTATTTATAGAGACCTCCGAGGTCAAATTGATAATATATCAAGTAAAATTCTTAAAACGAAAATTACCTATTAACAAAATCGTTAGATAAAATAATTATTTATAAACTATAAACTATAAACTATGAAATGTAGAATTTGTAATAATAAAGAAAATAATAAAAAATATCTTGGAAAAGACAAATGGTTCGGTAAAGAGGAGGGATTTAATTATTTTCAATGTTCAAGTTGTGATTGTTTACAAATTGAGAAATATCCCTTAAATATTTCAGAGTATTATCCTAATGAAGATTATTATTCTTTTCAATCTTCAGAGAAAATTAATAATAATAAATTAAGTTTAAGGAAGTATGTTGTTAGACTAAGGGATAAATATGCTGTTTTTGGTAAAGGAGTTATTGGTAAATTATTATTTTTGGCTAACCCTACAAATGTTTATAATATGTTAGCTATTCCAAAAGTTAATAAAAACACAAAGATAATTGATGTTGGTTGTGGAGATGGATCATGGTTACATATGTTAAGAGAAATGGGATTTGAAAATTTACTTGGAACTGACCCCTTTCTTGCAAAGAAAATAGAATATAAAAATGGTTTGAATATATTAAATAAAGATATTTTCCAGATAAAAGATAAATTTGAAATAGTAAGTCTTAGAAATTCTTTTGAACACATGCCGGACCCGTTAAAAGTTTTAAATCATGTTCAAAGTTTATTATCTGACAATGGATACTGTGTAATTAGAATCCCCATTGTTTCTTATGCTTGGAAACATTATAAGGAGAATTGGATTCAATTTGATGCACCGAGACATTTCTATTTACATTCTGTCGAAAGCATGAAAATAGTTGCTGATCAGGCAGGATTTAATGTATGCAATGTTTTATATGATGCAGGGATGTTACAATTTTATGGCAGTGAACAAATCTTAAAAAACATACCTCTTCACAGCGATGGGTCATATATGAATGATCCGATAAATTCCATTTTTTCTAAAAAGGACATTTCTAATTTTAAAGCTAAAACTATAGAGCTTAATAAAAATAAACAAGGGGATGTTGCAATATTCTTTTTAAAGAAAAAGAAATAATAAAAAATTAGAGATTTTCTAATTGAGCTAAATTTATTTTAGATCATAATGGCAACAAAAATATTATCGAGTTAAATAAAAGAAATAACTAGTGAAAGATTTAAAAATTTTATTTGTTGGTGATTATTGCCCTATAGGGCGAAACAAAAATTTTATTGAAAAAAATAAATATTCAGATGTTTTTGGAGACTTTAAATTATTAACTAGCCAGGCTGACTTTTGTATAGCTAACATGGAAGCTCCATTAACAAAATCCAATACAGTTATTGAAAAAACTGGTCCAAACATAAAAGTGCCTACAAGTTTTTTAAAGCCATTAAAAGAGATAGGGTTTGATGCAGTTACCCTTGCCAATAACCACATAATGGATTATGGCGAAGATGGTCTAAAGTCTACAATTAATGTTTGTGAAAGAGAAGGTATTCGATTTGTAGGTGCTGGAGAAAATATAATAAAAGCGAGACAGCCTTTATTATTAAATTTAAATGACAGAAAAATAGCAATTATAAATATAGCCGAAAATGAATTTTGTGCGGCAGAAACAGATCAATATGGCGCTAACCCATTAAACGTTATTACAAATCATTATGATATACAAAAAGCAAAAAAAGAAAACGATTATGTTATTGTAATTTCTCATGGAGGTAGAGAACATTATCAATTACCTAGTCCTAATTTAAGAGAACGATATCGTTTTTTTATTGATAGTGGAGCAGATGCTGTTATCGGGCATCATACACATTGTTTTAGTGGGTTTGAATATTATAATGAAAAGCCGATATTTTATAGTCTAGGAAATTTTATATTTGATTACAAAGAAAAATATCAAAAAGGGCTATGGACCCAGGGTTATGGTTTAATGTTAAAAATTGAAGATAAAAATATTGATTTTGATTTAATCCCTTTTAATCAAGGAAGAAAAATTAAATCGAAATTAGAGTTTTTATCAAAAAAGGAAAGAATAATTTTTGATGCTAAAATAGTAGAACTTAATTCAATTATAGCTAATGATGAATTATTTAAAATAGCTTGGATTAATTATATAAAAACACAAAAAAAATCTTACAAGTCAAACTTATTTATTCAAAATAAATATATAAGAGCATTAATAAGTAGAGGTTTTTTACCAGCTTTTTTTTTCCATTCAAAAAAACATAAAACTCTGCTGCTTAACATGCTTAGGTGTGAATCACACAGAGAAATAATGATTGAAGTTTTAAAAGCTAAATAATTAGTTGCACAATGAAAGAAAAAATTTACTTTTTATTACCTGATTTATTTCAAAATATATTAATTAGTCTCAAGAATTTTTTAGCAAATAAAAAAAGATATGGAGGTTTATTTAATAAATTCTTTATTCTTTTTAAAAAGAACAGGAATTTAACGTTAAATGAATTAATAGAAAATCAAAGTAAAAGATATACTGTTTTTATAAACGAGGTAGTAGAGAGATCTCCTTATTACAGAGAGCAGATTTTAAAAACCGAAGGTTACAGTGATATTGAAAACATAAAAAATTTACCAATTATAAAGAAAGAAACTTTAAGAAAAAATATTGATAGTATTTATACAATTTCTAAAAATAAAGGAATAGTTTCCAAAACAGGTGGAACAACAGGGAAGTCTTTAGAAGTTTTGTACACACTTCAAAATTTACAAGAAAGATATGCAATGTGTGACGTCTTTAGATCTAAATTTGGTTACAAGTTGGGGGAAAGAACTGCTTGGTTTTCTGGAAAAAACATTTTAGACAAATATGACATTAAACGAAAACGCTTTTGGAAAACGGATTACTTGTATAATGTTAGGTATTACTCTACATTTCACATAAAAGAGTCGTATCTCGAATACTATATAAAAAATATACAAAAGTATGAACCTAAGTTTATTGTTGGTTTTCCCTCCTCTATTTTAGAAATAGCTAAATACGGTTTAAAAAATAATTTTAAAATCAAAAGAGGTTTTATAAAGGCAATTTTTCCTACAGCTGAATCTATTACAGTTGAAAATAAATTTTTAATTGAAAAATTCTTTAAATCAAAAGTATATGATCAATACGCATCCTCTGAAGGTGCGCCATTTATTTTCGAATGTGAGAAAAACAATCTACATTTAGAACTACAAAGTGGTGTTTTCGAAGTTTTAGATTCAAAGAATAAGGACTCTTTTTCCGGAAGACTGATTGTAACTTCTTTTACCACATTAGGTACACCTTTAATTAGATACGATATTGGTGATTCGCTTAAGCTATCTAATGCTGTTTGTTCATGTGGTAACAATAACCCATTAGTAGAAGAAATTTTAGGAAGAGAAGATGATTATATATACTCATTAGAAAATGGTAAAATAAATTTAGGAAATATATCGAATACATTAAAAGATACTAAGGGAATTAAAAAATTTCAAGTCATTCAGAACGAATTAAATATAATTAATATTAAAACAATAGTAGATAAATTAATATATAACAAGAAAATTGAAAGTGTTTTTATTAAAAATTGGAGAGATAGGGTTGGAGAAAAAATGATTATTGATATAAATTATGTTACTGAAATAGCTATTGAAAAAAGTGGTAAATTTAGAATAGTGAAAAATAATATTAAGCATTTGATATAATCTAATGATGAAAAAATATATATTATATATTGGTAATTTTTCATTTCCAAATGGAAATGCCTCAGGTTCTAGAGTTCTTGGAAATGGATATATCTTTAGGGAACTAGGATATGAGGTTATTTATATTGGTTTAGATAACAATTTAAATCATAATTCTGAATTATCCGAAACGCTGAATGAATATGATAGATTTCAATTCTATAATTTACCCTATCCTGACGGAGTAAGAGGTTGGTTAAAATATAAAAAAAGATTTTTAGAAGTTCAGGAATTGCTAAAAAAAATTGATTTTAACATAATAATTTTATATGGAAGTCCAACTATTTCTTTTTTTGCAAACCGATTAAAAAAATATTGTAAAGTAAATAATATAACTTTCATTGTTGATGTGGTCGATTGGCTAACAGTAAATCATGGCGGTGTTATTTATAGAATTGTTAAGTATTTTGATGTTAATTATTTAAAAAGGTATATTGCTAACGATGCTGATGGTGTAATTTCCATTAGTTCTTATTTAAAACAGTACTATGAAAAAAAAGTCAAGAATACTATAATTATTCCGCCGGTTAAAGATCCTAATTATTTTAAGAAACCTTCAATTGTGAATAATAATAAATTTATCAAATTAATATACATAGGAAATCCTTTTCCTTTATTAACAAAAAATTTAAAATCAAATTATTATAAGGATAGATTAGATTTGGTTATTGATAATTTATCGTATTTAGAGGATATAGAATATGTTTTCGATATATACGGAATAACATTAGAAGAATATTTATTTGTTGTTCAGAGGCATAAAAAAATATTAGAAATTCTTAAAAGTAAAATTATTTTTCATGGGAAAGTAAATAATTTGGAAGCAAAAAATAAAATTTCTCAAGCTGATTTTTCAATTCTTTTTAGAAACGTTAATAAAATGACAAGTGCAGGGTTTCCAACTAAAGTTTCAGAGTCAATTTCATGTGGAACCCCAGTAATTACAAATTCAACTAGTGATCTTGAGAACTATATTATTAATGGTAAAAATGGATTTTTAGTTAATTTTTTTTCAAAATCCTTAACGAATCAACTATCTAATATATTTTCTTTACCATCATCCGAAATTCATAAAATTAAATTAAATTGTTATAATTCTAATTTGTTTTCTCATGAGAATTATATTGATATTACAAGAGAGTTTTTAACTAAATTAAAAATAAAATAAAATGTTTACAGATAAAATACTGCTAATTACAGGTGGAACGGGGTCATTTGGTAATGCAGTTTTAAATGGCTTTATAAATTCTGATTTTAAAGAAATTCGTATATTTTCTAGAGACGAAAAAAAACAGGAAGACATGAGAATTAAATATCAAAATCCGAGATTGAAGTTTTTTATTGGTGATGTAAGAGATTATGACAGTGTAAATAATGTTATGCTTGGTATAGATTATGTTTTTCATGCTGCTGCTTTGAAACAAGTTCCATCTTGCGAATTTTTCCCATTAGAAGCAACAAAAACTAATGTTTTTGGAACATCAAATGTAATTAAAGCTGCCGTTAACAATAACGTTAAAAGAGTAGTTTGTTTGAGTACTGATAAAGCCGCTTATCCAATTAATGCCATGGGGATATCAAAAGCATTAATGGAAAAAGTAGCAATTGCTGCATCAAGAAATATTCCAGAGAACGGACCCATAGTTTGCGTAACCCGATATGGAAACGTTATGGCTTCAAGGGGTTCTGTTATTCCTTTATTTATAAATCAAATAAAAGAGGGTAATGAGTTAACTGTAACAGACCCTAATATGACACGTTTTTTAATGTCTTTAGATGAAGCAGTGGACTTAGTTTTGTATGCTTTTAAAAACGGTGAGCAAGGAGATTTATTTGTTCAAAAATCTCCAGCATCTACTGTTGGTGTTTTAGCTCAAGCTATAAAAGAAATTTATAATTCAGATATTAAAATAAAAATTATAGGAACGCGCCATGGTGAAAAATTATATGAAACTTTATTAACTAAGGAGGAATATGTTAAAGCAGAAAATTTAGAAGGTTATTATAGAGTTCCTGCTGATAATAGGGATTTAAACTACGGTAAATATTCTACAGATGGAACGGAACAAAATTCTGGAACAGAAGAATATCATTCACATAATACTCAAAGATTAAATGTCGAGGAAACTAAAAAGAAAGTTTTAGCTTTAACTTATGTTGAAGAATTAAATCAACTAAAGAATGCTAAATAAATTATCAATTATTAATGGTGGATTTTTCGAAGATTCAAGGGGTAGATTAGATTATGTTAATGATCTTGATTTATCAAAAATCAAAAGAATGTATTTTACAACCAATACTGAAGTTGGCTATTTTAGAGGATGGCAAGGTCATAAAATTGAAAGCAGATGGTTTTTTTGTGTAAAAGGAAGTTTTGAGGTGAAATTAGTTGAAATTGACGATTGGGATAATCCTTCAGATATTTTAGATCCAAAAGTTCATATCTTAGAAGAAGAAAAACCTCAAGTACTTTATATACCAAACGGATATGTAAATGGTTTTAGCTCTTTAGAAAAATCCTCAAAATTAATGATTCTTTCTAATTTTAATTTAGGTGAAAACACTAATGATGATGTCAGGTTTGAAAGTAATAAATGGCAAATAGAGAAATGATAAAAATAGGAATTACAGGACAAAAAGGGTTTGTTGGAACACATTTATATAATACATTAAAATTATATCCAAAAGAATTTGAGGTTATAGATTATGATATTAGCTATTTTGAGGATGAAAATCAGCTTGATAGATTTGTTTCAAATTGCGATACCATAGTACACTTAGCAGCTATGAATAGACATAAAAGTCAGCAAGTAATTTATGATACTAATATTATCCTTGTCGATAAACTAATTGCGTCTTGTAAAAAGGCAGTTTCAAAACCTCATATCCTATTTTCATCTTCTTCACAAGAAGATAGAGATAATCTATATGGTAAATCTAAAAAAGTTGGTCGAAATTTATTAAGTGATTGGGCAAAACAAGATAATGGAGTATTTACAGGTTTAATTATTCCAAATGTATTTGGACCATTTGGAAAACCATACTATAATTCTGTGATAGCTACTTTTTCTCATCAAGTTGTAATCAATGAAACTCCAGAAATAAAAGTTGATGGAAGTTTGAAACTGATTTATGTAGGAGAGTTAGTCCAAGAAATTATTCAAAAAATTAGATTAAGAAAGTCAGAAGAACTTTACAAAGTACCACATACTAGTGAAGCTAAAGTTTCTGAGATTTTAATTTCAATACAAAAATTTAAAAATAATTACCAAGAAAAAGGAGAAATACCAACAATAAAAGACAGTTTTGAATTAAACTTATTTAATACATTTCGTTCTTATATTAATTTAGAAGAACATTTTCCAGTAAAATATACAAAACACACAGACACAAGGGGTTCATTTGTAGAAGTAATTCGTTTAGGTGTTGGAGGACAAGTTTCTTTTTCGACAACTGTTCCAAATATAACGAGAGGAAATCATTATCATACTAGAAAAATTGAACGATTTTCTGTAATAAAAGGAAAAGCTTTAATTCAATTAAGAAGAATTGGAACAAGTGAAGTGTTGAATTTTTATTTAGATGGTAATGAACCATCTTATGTTGATATGCCAATCTGGTTCACTCACAATATTAAAAATATTGGAGATGATATTTTATATACAAACTTTTGGATTAATGAGTTTTATAATCCAGAAGACACAGACACATTTATTGAAGAAGTTTAATCGATAATTAATTATTATGAATAAGTTAAAAGTACTAACAGTAGTAGGGACTAGGCCAGAGATAATAAGGCTTTCTAGAGTTTTATTAAAATTAGATGCGACCGAAAGTATCGAACACATATTAGTTCATACGGGTCAAAATTATGATTATGAACTTAATGATGTCTTCTTTAAAGATCTAGGTCTTAGAAAGCCTGATTATTTTTTAGATGCTGCTGGTCTTAACGCGACAACTACAGCAGGCCAAATATTAATAAATATTGACCCTATACTGCAAAAGGTAAACCCTGATGCATTTTTAGTGCTAGGAGATACTAATTCTTGTTTATGTGCAATAGCTGCTAAAAAAAGAAAAATTCCTATTTTTCATATGGAGGCTGGAAATCGCTGTTTTGATCAACGAGTGCCTGAAGAAACGAACCGAAAAATTGTAGATCATATTTCAGACATTAATCTTACATATAGTGATATAGCAAGAGAGTATTTATTAAAGGAAGGGTTGTCGGCAGATAGAATAATTAAAACAGGTTCTCCAATTTATGAGGTTTTGAATGCCTATAGCAAACAAATTGACTCTTCAAATGTGTTATCCAGGTTGAACTTAACTAAAGAAAACTATTTTATAGTATCAGCACATAGAGAAGAAAATATAAATTCAGATAATTTCTTGAAATTGGTGGAAGCATTAAATGCCATCGCTGAAAAGTATAAACTTCCTATTATTGTATCAACACACCCTCGTACCAGAAATAAAATTAAAGAAACGGGAGTGCATTTCAATCCATTAATTCAACTTATGAAGCCTTTGGGTTTTCATGACTACAATCATTTGCAAAAAAAAGCGAAAGCAGTACTTTCAGATAGTGGTACTATATCGGAAGAATCTTCTATCATGAATTTTCCAGCTTTAAATATTAGGGAAGCTCATGAACGGCCTGAAGCAATGGAAGAGGCTTCTGTTATGATGGTTGGTCTAAACTCAGAAAGAATTATTCAAGCACTAAAAGTATTAGAAACTCAAAAACGTGGTCAAGAAAGATTATTAAGACAAGTTTCAGATTACTCAATGCCGAACGTTTCAGACAAAATAGTAAGGATAATTATTTCATATACAGATTATATTAATAGAGTTGTATGGCAAAAGTGATTTAAAGTCTAAATGATTAAATTATAATTTTGAATTTTAAAAACATGGGACAGCTTGTAATATCATTAGATTTTGAAAAATTTTGGGGAATTCATGATCACAGTAACATAGAAGATTATAGACTAAATCTTGAAAGAGTAGATACAATATGCCTAGAAATGTTGAAGTTATTTTCTGAGTTTGAAATTCATGCAACATGGGCAACTGTAGGATTATTAGCTTTTGATAATAAAGATGAACTGCTTAAGATACTTCCTAAACAGAAACCTTTGTACAGTGATATTAATTTATCTCCGTATGATTATATTTTAGAAAATGAATTAGAATATAAATTTCACTTTTCCCCAAAAATAATTAATAAAATTAGGTGTGAAAAAAATCAAGAATTAGCAACTCATACCTTTTCTCATTATTATTGTTTAGAACCTGGTCAAACAGAGTCTTCTTTCGATTCAGATTTAAAGCTAAATATTAAGGTTATTAAAAATAAATTCGGAGTTGAAATGACCAGTTTAGTATTTCCAAGAAATCAAGTTAAAAAAGAATATTTAAAAATTCTTACTAAAAATAATATTAAATGTTATAGAGGAAATGAAACTAATTGGATTTATCGTAAAAAAATGAGTTTGCTATTAAAAAGAGGTTTTCGTCTAATAGATAGTTATTTAAATATTACTGGTAGTAATACCTATGAATTAAAAGATATAAAGAAAGAATTTCCTTACAATATACCTTCTAGTTGTATATTGAGACCAGTCAAGTTTAATGACTCTTTATTAAAAAGACTTAAAATGAAAAGAATAAAATCACAAATGACACATGCAGCTAAGTATGATAAGCTTTTTCATATTTGGTGGCATCCTCATAATTTCGGAAATGATATTGAAGCTAATATATTATTTTTAAAAGAAATATTCAAACATTTTGTTTTTTTAAAAAACAAATATGGTATGTGTTCTTTAAATATGAAAGAAATCAGTGAAAAAATAGAAGTATGAATATAGTGATGTTAGTTGGTGATGGTGAGTCATCTAGAATTGTGTACAATTCTTTAAGTAGAGATTTCGATATAAAAAAAGTCATTGAAGATACATCAGTATCAAAAAAAATATTTTTAAAAAGAAGAGTAAAGAAAATTGGGTATTCAAAAGTATTTGGTCAGATACTTTTTATGATTTATAATAAAATACTTCTTAAAAAATCTAAAGATAGAATCGAATCAATAAAAACAGAGAATAGATTAAATTCTAATTTTTACCCTAAAAAAGTATTCAAAAAAGTTGAATCAATAAACAACAAAGAAACTATTGATATTTTATTAAAAAACAAACCAGATATTATTATCGTAAACGGTACAAGAATACTTTCAAAAAATATTTTAAATACTGTGGACGCAATTTTTATAAATACGCACGTAGGAATTACTCCTTCCTACAGAGGTGTGCATGGAGGGTATTGGTCTTTAGTTAATCGTGATTATGAAAATTGTGGAGTTACTGTTCATTTAGTAGATGAGGGAATAGATACAGGTGGAATATTATATCAAGATTTAATTGAGATAACTAATCTAGATAATATTAATACTTACCCTTATTTACAAATAGCAAAAGCTATACCATTATTAAAACAAGCAATTAAAGATGTGATAAAAGGCGGTGTTAAAATAAGAGAAATACCTGCCTCGAGTTCAACTTTATATTCTCACCCCACTCTTTTAGAATATTTTAAGAATAAGAATAATGGAGTAAAATAAAATTTAAAAATAGATGACTAAAATTAAGGTTTTAAGAATATTAAATAGGTTTAATGTTGGAGGTCCAGTTTATAATGCAACTTATTTAACTAAATACTTAAATTCAGATTTATATGAGACACTGTTAATTGGTGGGAAACCTGAAAAACATGAACAATCAGCAGATTATATATTAAACGATTTAGAAGTGCCTTTTAGGCAGTTGAAATTCATGAGAAGAGCTATTTCTCCTTTATTTGATTTAATTTCATTAATTCAAATTGTTATTATAATTTATAAGTATAAACCAAATATAATACACACCCATGCCGCTAAGTCAGGACTGTTAGGGCGTTTAGCCTCCTTGTTTTATTATAAAAAAGTAAAAGTAATTCATACTTATCATGGCAATGTGTTCGAAGGATATTTTTCAAATTTTAAAAATAAAATATTGCTATTTATTGAAAGATTCTTAGCGAAAAAATCAACTAAAATAATTGCTATATCTAAACTTCAAAGCCATGACCTTATTTACAAATATAAAATATGTGAAAAGGAAAAAATTGAAATAGTACCATTGGGTTTCGACCTATATCGATTTACTGAAAATACAAATTCTAAAAGAGAAAAATTAAGAAAAGAATTTAATGTAAAAGACAAAACAATTTTAATAACAATTATAGGAAGAATCGTTCCTATTAAAAATCATCTTTTTTTAACATCTGATAATAAAACTGTGTTTTATGTTTCGGAAGAATATAATCAACCTTACTATGATTTTTTATATAAAGTATTTGGTTTAAAAAAAAGAAATAATTTCTCCTATGTATCTCATAAAATGTTATTTGATAAGATAGTCTTGAAGAAATTAAAAACGGAATTAGAACAAAAATTTTCAGAATCTTGGATTGATATCATTTTAATTAATTTAAAAAAAGAAAGTGGAAGTTTTTTTTCGGAATATGAAATGTATGGAAATTATTTACCGCCCAAAAGTAAAATGATTAAACCATGGAATAATAAAAATATTTCTCGAAAAGATAAAAATAAATGGAATCTTAATAGAATTGCACTTAGATATTCAACTGTTACTTTTCCATCCTATTTAAAATGAAAAAAAAAATTTTAATAGTAGCCAATGAGTTTAAAAACTTCTATTTGTTTAGAAAAGAACTCATTGAGTCCTTCTCAGAAAAGGATTTTACGATATATTTAGTAGGTAAATTTGATTCTTATGAATCATATTTCGATAAAAATGAATATATTTTATATAATATTGATTTTTTTAGTAATAAAAAATTCATTTTTAATGAATTAAAAACTATTAAAAATTTAGCTTTTTTATTATTTAAAGTTAAACCAGATGTTGTTTTATCTTTTACAATTAAACCAAATATATACTTAGGATTTTTAAATCACTTCTCATCTGTTATTTTTATTCCTAATGTTTCTGGTATTGGTACTATGTTTATTACTGGGAGAATTAATAAAATAATTGGAATACTAGCATATAAATTATCACTCATAAGCTCTTCTGTTGTTTTTTTTCAAAATAAAAGTCAAAGAGATTATTTTCATACAAACAAAATTATTCATAGAGATAAATCTAAAATTATACCTGGGTCCGGTGTTGTTTTAAATAAAAAATTTACACCTAAACATATCAGTACAGATATTAAAATTGTTTTTGTTGGTAGATTAATCCTGGATAAAGGAATTATAGAATTTATTGAGGCTTCTAATTTTTTTAAAAATTCAAATCGACTTAATTTTTATATAATTGGTGATTATAATAAAAATAATCCTAGATCAATAGATTTTGAAATATTAAAAAAATGGGAGGAAAACGCTAATTGTTACTATTTAGGCCCAAAAGATAATCTTAAGAGTATATTAACTTTTTTTGATTTATTAGTATTACCTTCTTACAGTGAAGGTCTTTCTAAGGCCCTTTTAGATGCTTGTAACTCTGGAGTTCCTATTGTGACTTCAGATATTCCAGGTTGTAGAGAGGTTTTTTCTGATAATGGTTATCTGATAAAAGTGAAAAATTCTATTGAAATAATAAATTCTATTTCAGATTTTCAAAATTTATCATTAACTGAAATTAATAGAATCAGTAAGAATGGCTATAATAATGTGAAAACTAATTTCGGTGTTGATTTAGTGATAAAGAAATATCATGAATCGATAAATCAATTTTTAACAAAATCTAAAATATGAAAGCAATTATCTTAGCAGGAGGAAGTGGTACTCGTTTATATCCCATTACAAAAGGGGTTTCTAAACAGCTATTACCGGTATATGACAAACCAATGATTTACTATCCTTTGTCAGTATTAATGTTAGCTGGGATAAAAGAAATATTAATTATTTCTACACCTGAAGATTTGCCAAATTTTGAAAAATTATTAGGTGATGGCTCAGATATTGGATTAAAATTAAGTTATGCGGTACAACCAAGCCCAGATGGTTTGGCTCAGGCCTTTATTATTGGTAAAGACTTTATTGGAAGTGAAGATGTCTGTTTAGTTTTGGGAGATAATATTTTTTATGGGTACGGTTTTTCTGAAATTTTACGAAATGCAAGAAAAAATATAGATGATGGTAAATCAACTGTTTTTGGCTATTATGTAAATGATCCAGAAAGATATGGTGTTGCAGAGTTTGATGAAAACGGAGTGGTAACTTCAATAGAAGAAAAGCCTGAAAAACCAAAATCTAATTACGCTGTGGTTGGTTTGTACTTTTACACCAATGATGTGGTACAAATTGCCAAAACAATAAAACCTTCGCATAGAGGGGAATTAGAAATAACGACAGTAAATCAAGAGTATTTAAAAAATAATAATTTAAAAGTACAATTATTAGGTAGAGGTTTCGCTTGGTTAGATACGGGTACACATGATTCTTTAATGGAAGCTGGGCAGTTTATCGAAACCATTGAAAAGAGACAGGGCTTAAAGGTCGCTTGTTTAGAGGAAATTGCCTACAGGATGAAATATATAGACAAAGAGCAGTTAAAGAAATTAGCAGAGCCTTTAAAGAAAAATGGGTATGGCCAATATTTATTAAAATTAGTAAAGGAATAAAATGAAGTTTATTAAAACAGAAATACCAGATGTTTATATTATAGAACCATCAGTTTTTGGAGACCATAGGGGTTATTTTTTAGAATCTTTTAATTTAGAGAAATTTAAAAAAAATGTAGGTGCAATAAAATTTGTTCAAGACAATGAATCGAAATCTTCTAGAGGAGTTTTAAGAGGTTTACATTTTCAAAAGCCACCATTTAATCAAGCTAAGTTAGTCCGATGTATTGAGGGCAGCGTAATGGATGTTGCTGTAGATATAAGAAAAGGATCACCAACGTATGGAAAGCATATAGCGGTAGAATTATCAGGAGAAAATAAAAGACAATTATTTGTTCCTAGAGGTTTTGCACACGGGTTTTCTGTTTTAAGTGAGAGTGTATAACGTCAGCAAAAAGTGAACTAGTTATCACTTTAATATAAGAGATAGGTTTTATTATTTTTACAAACCTTTAAATCTTAAATGATGAAAAACAAGAAAAGTGCCAGTGCTTTAATTAGC
>Ga0335398_10001212_pt1 | contig 45116 bp, 42 predicted proteins | sample BON03_FD_205742 | JGI IMG/M metagenome (GOLD analysis project Ga0335398, IMG submission 205742) | Freshwater microbial communities from Lake Bonney liftoff mats and glacier meltwater in Antarctica - BON-03 (spades assembly) (version 2) | ecosystem: Environmental > Aquatic > Freshwater > Ice >... | reverse complement strand
CCCAACCTCTATCTTTTACTATTCTTTCTTCTATGCCACTTTCATCAATGTACACAAGCTTTTCAAGAGGAATGTCTTTTATTAGATCTTTATACTTTTCTCGCTTTTCTTCGCAAGCTTCCACATAGGTAAAGTCTTTTTTTTATAGCTAAATCCTAGCTTTTTTAGCCAGTATAAGGCACCTCCAGCCGTCATGCCAAAATACTCCCCCATTTCTAAACTCTTAAAATTAGGATTGCATTTTATATACTTGGTAAATTCAAGGATTAATTAAGCCACCTCTAATTTTTTATGCCACACTTCATTTGGAGTTAAATATCCAAGGATTTTTCTAGGCAAATTATTTAATTTATTTTCTATAGTTAGCAGTTGAGATTTCGTCAATTGTTTGATATCAGCATTTTTAGGATATATTCTATGGATCATAGAGTTTGCTTTTTCAATTAAGGGCTTTTGCCAAGGAGAGTAGGCATCACAAAAATAGACCTTAGCCGTAGTAGATTTTGGCAATAGATCCTTGTGATTGGTAAATTCCTTGCCGTTGTCAAAAGCTATAGTTTTTATTAGATGTTTAATTGGTCGCAGTTTTCTCTTCATATTGTCGATAACTTCATTGCTTTTCTTTGAATTATTCAGCACAAGAAAGATTTTCTGGCTAGAGATATCGATAAATCCACCTATATTCCTACTTTGATCACCTTTGTTAAAAGTAAGGTCTCCTTCTAAATGACCAATTTCTATCTTGGACTTAGCTACAATATCTCGCATTGCAATTGATATCCTATCTGGAATAGAATGCCTTTTAACTCTATTTTGATTGCCGCGCTTCAACCTATTTTGCCTTTTTCTAGCTAAATATAGGTGTAATTTTTGATTTCTAGCTAACCCGGAATTATATATAAATTGGTATATCGTTTCCGTCGAGACTGTCGGCAAACCTTCTAGTTTCCTTCTACCAGCTATCACATCAGGTGATACTTTGTCTTGTAGCCCTTGAATGATGCAACTCCTTAAATCATCATCCATCTCTATTTTGCGTCGACGTTTAGCGCGTCTCAAAGATAAAGCTAATATATTAGCTTTATCTGGGCGATAGCCATCATCACCTTTATTCTTTTTAAGTTCATAGCATACGGTGCTTTTATCTCTGCCTAGTACTTTTGCGATCATCCGCGAACTATCTCCTGATCTATGCATTTCGTATATTGTAAATCTTTCGTCTATATTTAAATGAGCCATAATTATCTATATTTTTAGTTATTATATAGATTTGGCTTAATTAATTATAGAACTTACCCTTATTGACCACCAATAAACTTAGTCTTGGAGCGCGGCCAATCCTTTTTCTTGGGGCATAATGCTTTTCTTTTTTGTATCTTAACCACCATCTACTAACCGTCGATGCATTTATAGCAAATATCTCTGATGCTGATTTTTGACTCTTTCCAGATTCCAAATATGATATTACTTTCTTTCTTAAATCTATACTATAGGGACTTGTTGTCATTTTTCTTTAATAGTATCATATCTCTTGGCTAATTCAACTTATTTTACAATAGTAGAAAATTGATAGCTCTATATTTATATGAAGGTAATAGTTGATAACTATAAAAGCTCTTTAAATTCATCGACAATTTGCTTGTATAATTTTAATTTAAAAGGAATGATATCAGATAATAATTCTTTAAAATCCACCCATTTCCACTGTTCAAATTCTGGGATTTCAGTGGTGATATTAATGTCAGAGTCAGTGCCGGTAAATCTAATTAAAAACCATTTTTGTTTTTGTCCACAATATTGACCATCCCATAATTTAGGAATCAGAAAATCCGGTACACGATAACTATACCAGCGTTTGCTTTCAGCAATAATATATCCCTTATTCGAACCAATTTCTTCTTCCATTTCACGCAATGCTGCTGCGCTTGGAGTTTCACCAAGATCTATTCCGCCTTGTGGCATCTGCCAACCATTGGCTTTTGAATCAACTCTTTTGCCAACAAACACTCTTTGATTTTTATCAACTATCATCATCCCAACCCCAGGGCGAAATGGTAATGCGCTAAAATCCTTACTGTCTAAAATTTTCTCACTCACAAATTGTACTCTTTAAGGATTTCAGATACTGGTACTAGCTTGATGTTTTTCCTTTTTAAAGTTGGAATCCAATCTCTTATCATTTCAATAGTTAAAGTAAAACCTTGTGCGTAACCAAGAGCAATACCATCATACTCAGCCTGCCTTACAAGCTCTAGTAGCTGTTTTCTTATCGCATCTTTGTCAGGCTCTTCATCTATTATAATATTTGTAGGAATAATATTATTATGCGATCTCATATGTTTAGGTATGCCTGCTTGTATTCCCTTACCCAACACAAATATCAAATTTTTATCATCTAAATGTTCAAATACCATTGCTGAAGGTTGTGGATTATCTGTAAATACTTCTTTATAGCTTGAATATACTCCATCATATCTAGCGTGTGAGTTCAATATTACATTAAGCCGTACTGCATTTTCCTCTGGGGCCAAATTATCCATAAGAGCATAACGTCCAGGATTATCAAATGACTGGCTTGTTTGAAGTGGTAAATATAAAAATATCTCATGCCCGTTACTTTGAGCTTTATGCAGTAAAGGCTTTAAGCTTTTTGTATATGGTAAAAATCCTAGTCCACATTGCTGTGGTAAAGTCATAGCAAGCTCAGTAGAACGTCTATTTAAACCAAGATTTGTGACAATAATTGCAATTTTAGGCGATCCTTTATATTGTCGCTTCTTCTTAACAAATGATGCAGGTACACCCTGGCTTGGCTGAGCAAGTATTTTATTAGTTTTAGCAAGTAACTCATCTGCTTTATCTAGTAAATTCGGCTCCTCGTTTTCTACAATAGTTGATACTAAATCTATCGATGCAAGCTCACGTTCAACTAGATCTATTTCTTCTGTAGTATCAGCTACCGCTAGACGCTCATTAAAGTGAAGGTTTTCAATTTCTTCTGGATCAACTGGCAAATTGTTCATACTGTAAGAGCGATATTGGCCTAGTTGTATTGCTCTATCAATTTGTCCTGGCTTAACTGATGCAAACCAAAATATAATCATACAAAATAGAGTTATGCCTAACACAATGTTAAGCACTATTACTCCTTTTTTTATTGCTGTTTTTAATTTTGTATCTTTTATCATATTTTATTTGTCTGTATGGCTTATTATTAACCCACGAATTAAATCATATGCTCTAGCATATTGGTAATCATTCTTATATTTGTCAGACATTAGATGCTCTTTTTCCGCCTTATCTTTAAGTTTTACCATATCGTCTGCTTTTTCTTCAGTATTATATTTTTTTAAATAACTTTTTACTGATGAGCTAGTAAACGACGTTTCTTTCTCTTCTTTCTCTGCATATTCGACTTTAGCATTTTCTATAAATACATCTGGTTCAATACCAGTTGCGTTTATAGATCTGCCCTTAGGTGTATAATATTTTGCAGTAGTCAACTTAACGGCTGCCCGCTTATTAATTTGCGTAAATGTTTGCACTAATCCTTTACCAAATGATGTAGTACCTACAATTATAGCTCTATTATGATCTTGCAATGCTCCAGCGACAATTTCTGCTGCAGAAGCTGTACCCGCATTCACTAACACTACCATTGGTACCTTAGGCGCTTTAGGCACAAACCTGCCTGCAGACATCACCGTATCATTCTTATTATCACGTCCTTTAGTAGAAACGATAACTCCGTGGTCTATAAAATACTCACAAACTTCCACTGCTTGGTCTAACAAGCCACCTGGATTATTTCTCACATCAAGCACTATGCCCTTTAATAGTTTTTGCTTTTTTTTCAGATTTTTTTCAATCTCCGTGATAGCTTTTCGCAGCTCTTTACTTGTTTGATTATTAAAAGCTACAATTCTAATATAAGCAACGCCACCAAACTCCTCTTCTTCAATTTCAAATTTGATAGGTTTAATTTTTACGATTTCACGCTTTAATTCTATTTCTTTAGTGCTATGATCATCTTCTTTAACGACTAATAGATTTAATGTTGTGCCTGGCTCGCCGCGCATTTCTTGTACAGATTTATTAAACCCCATATTAGAAACTAATTGCCCATTAACTCCAATGATATAATCTCCTGCGCCAATACCTGCCTTATGTGCCGGTAAATCATCAATCGGTGTTATTACTTTCACTGCGCCACTATCATAAATAATTTCTACGCCGATACCACCAAATTCACCGTCAGTTTGATCAAGGAAAAATGCCAAATCTTCGCCTGTATAATATCCAGAATATGGATCAAGCGAGCGTAACATCCCATTAATCGCTTCATCAGTCATTTCTTGACGTTTGGGCTCTTGCATGTAGTCTTTTTCAATGCGTTGAAATACTTCTTGAAATTGCCTAAAATAGTAACTATCTGGGTGTTGTTCTTCTACCTCTTTATTGTCTGTTTTAGCTAATGCTGTATTTGCTCCTAAAAGCAAAAATATTATTTGCGCTATCGTAACTAATCTACTCAACATATTTTTGTTCCTAATATTATACATATAATTCAATTTCCTGATCGCCTCTTACTAATGCCTGTTCTTGAATAAACTGAAACCTTTTTTCTGGTTTTTTACCCATTAAATTGTCTACTATAGTATCAACATTTTTAAAATCAGCTATACCTACTTTATACAGCAAGCGTGATTTTTTTTCCATAGTAGTCTCTTTTAGCTGTTTTGGAGTCATTTCTCCTAAACCTTTAAATCTTCCGATCTCGACAGTTTTTCTATCTTTAGATAGTTCTTTAAATAATTTTTCTTTTTGCGCTTCATCAGCTGCATAATAAGTCTTTGTACCTTGAACTAGACGATATAGTGGCGGCTTGGCTAAATATAAATGCCCATTTTCAATTAATTTACGCATGCGCATATAGAAAAATGTCATCAATAAAGCGGCGATATGTGCTCCATCAACGTCCGCATCTGTCATGATTATTATTTTTTCATAACGCAAAGCATCTTCATTATAGTGATTGAGTGAGCCGCAATTTAATGCTATCTCAAGATCTTGTATCTCTTGATTAGCAGCAATTTTTTGTGCAGTCGCATTCGCTACATTCAGTATCTTACCTCGCAATGGTAAGATAGCTTGCGTTTGACGATCGCGTGCTTGCTTTGCTGAACCACCAGCAGAGTCACCTTCTACTAAGAATAATTCCGTTCCCTCAGCGCTAGTGCTACTACAATCAGCTAATTTTCCAGGCAATCTTAATTTCTGCACTGCAGTTTTACGGCTTACAAGACGTTCGTTCTTACGACTTAAGCGATATTCTGCATTATTAATAAAATGCTGAATTAATTGGTCCGATGATTTTTTATTACCACTCAGCCAATGATCAAAGTGATCTTTAATAAGGTTTTCAATTTGTTTTGCTATTCCATTTGAAACTAATTTTTCTTTAGTCTGCCCTTGGAAAACTGGATCTTTAATAAACACTGAAAGCATCATACAAGCAGATTCTAAAATATCATCTGGCATTACTTGTACAATTTTTTTGTGCCCTGTCATTTCACCATAAATTTTTACTCCACGAGATAAAGCTGCCCTAATGCCTTGTTCGTGTGTTCCGCCCATAGGCGTTGGTATAGTATTACAATAAGACTTAACGAATTCTTTAGTTTCATGCCAGGCGATAGCCCATTCAATTTTTATATTGGCAGATTTAATCTCTGCATTACCAGAGAAGATTTCACCACCAATGATTTTACTATTATCTAAATGAGAATCTAAATAATCTCGTAGACCACCAGGAAAATGGATGATATCATTTTCCAATACTTCATCCGAAGAGATTACTTCAGGAGCGCAACTCCAATGAATTTCAACACCTTTATACAAATAAGCTTTTGATTTAGCCAAATCATATATTCTTTTAGGTTTGAATTTAGCCGATGCACCAAAAATTTCTGCATCTGGTTTAAAAGTAATTTTAGTTCCCTTAAGCTTCTTTAAAGCCGGAGCTTTTTCTAGTTTCGTAAGCGGAATACCACGCGAATATTTTTGTATATAAGATGAACCATCCCTATACACTTCAACTACTAAATTTTCAGATAAAGCATTAACAACAGAGATACCAACACCATGCAACCCCCCTGAAGTTTGATATACTTTATCAGAAAATTTACCACCAGAATGTAGGGTAGTAAAGATAACTTCTAAAGCAGATTTTTTAGGAAATTTAGGATGATTATCAACCGGAATACCACGTCCATTATCGCCGATTGCTACTGAGCCATCAGACAGTACTTCTATAGTAATTTTAGATGCAAATCCAGCAACCGCTTCATCCATTGAATTATCTAGCACTTCTGATATCAAATGATGTAATGCGTTGTCATCCGTGCCACCAATATACATACCAGGACGCATGCGTACAGGTTCTAGGCCCTCAAGAACCTCGATATCATCTGCAGTATATGAATTATCTTTTGCGCTTTTTTCTACCGCACTAAAACCAAATAAATCTGACACTTATAGTCGTTCCAAAAGTTTTCTCATTAACTCTAATGAACTTAACTAGTTTCATCAATAAAAGCAAGGATTAGTAACTGTTAAACCCTTAAAGCATGCAATCTAGCAATATTTTTCCGACATAATAGAATATGTCTATTACTTCTTAGCTTTCTTCTCTTTTTTTTCCTTTGTAATCTTGTTCGCAATAATTTCTACTGCTTCCGCCACATTCACGGTAAAAGGATCAATAGCTTTAGGGATTGATGTGAATTTATTTTGATATTTTAAGTACGGACCAAATCTACCTATTCCCATCAAAATTTCTTCACCAGTCTCAGTGTGATTGCCTACATTTAATGGTAATGCCAACAATTTTAAAGCAGTAGGTAGATCTAGATTATCTGGAGTCACACCTGCTGGCAATGGACTGCGTTTCGGCTTAGTTTTTTTAGCTTTATCAACTTCACCTACTTGAACGTACCATCCATAAGGCCCTTTCTTTAAATAAATAGTTTCGCCACCTGCGTTTTCTCCAAGCTCCTTGGTATTATCAGTAAAATTTGTAGCTTCATCAGAATCAACATCGCTTTTAGTGATCTGCTTTTTGAACGTACAATCAGGATAATTGCTGCATGCTAAAAAGGCACCATATTTGCCTAATTTTAAACTTAATGTACCATCAGCACACGTTCCACATTTTTTATTCTTTTTATATTCATCGCTATCTGGTTCACCGAATAAATAGAATGCTAGTGATTGTTCGACGTAATCAATGACATCACCGATTTTTTGCTCGCTAACTACTTCAACGTTAGCATTAAACCCACTCCAAAAGTCACCCATTAATTTTTTCCAATCAAGCTGACCTTCAGCGATCTTATCAAGATCTGTTTCCAATTCAGCTGTAAAATCATATTCCACATATTTAGCAAAGAAGCCTTCTAAAAATGCTGTAACCAAGCGCCCTAGGTCGCTAGGGAAGAAACGCTTCTTATCTACTGTTACATATTTTCTATCCTGCAATACAGAGATAATAGAAGCATAAGTTGATGGACGTCCAATACCTAGCTCTTCCATACGTTTAACTAAACTTGCTTCAGAATATCTTGGTGGTGGCTCTGTAAAGTGCTGTTCTGGTTTTATTTTCTTAGTATCTATAGCTTCGCCTTCAGCAAGTGGCGGTAACATTTTATTGCTTTCTTCTTTATCGTCATCTTGACCTTCTTGGTAAACTTTATAAAAACCATCAAAAGCGATCGTTGAGCCAGTAGCACGCGCTGTAAAGTTTTTATCTGCACTAATTAAATCAGCTCCAACCATATCTACTAGTACACTTTCCATTTGACAGGCAATAGTTCTTTTCCATATCAAATCATATAAACGTAGCTGATCTTTATCTAGCTTATTGGCACATTTCTCGGGCGATAATGTAATATCTGTTGGGCGGATTGCCTCGTGAGCCTCCTGTGCATTTTTAGCTTTTGATTTGTACATTATTGGACTAGATGGTAGATATTTATCTCCATATTTCTCTCCAATTAAAGTACGGATACTATCAACGGCGTCTGCAGCTAAAGTTACGCCATCTGTTCTCATATAAGTAATCAAACCAACGGTTTCCCCATCAATATCAATACCTTCATATAATTTTTGTGCAATTTGCATGGTTTTTTTCGCGCCAAAACCCAGTTTTCTTGACGCTTCCTGTTGCAAAGATGAAGTAATAAATGGTGCGGCTGGATTTCTTTTTTGTTGCTTCTTTTTGATAGAATTAATAGTAAAATTCTGCTCTTTCAAACGCGCCACTATATCGTCAGCTGTTTTTTGATTTGTAATCGAAAATTTTTCTAATTTACTACCATCAACATAAGATAATTTAGCAGAAAATGGCTCGCCACCACTATTCTGTAAATCCAACATAACATCCCAATATTCTTGGCTTATAAAACGGTCTATATCATTTTCACGCTCACAAATCAGACGCAAAGCTACTGACTGCACCCTACCGGCAGAACGGCATCCAGGTAATTTGCGCCACAAAATTGGAGACAGAGTAAAGCCCACTAAATAATCCAACGCACGTCTTGCTTGCTGTGCATTAACTAAGTCAGAATCTATCTTTCTTGGGGATGCTACAGCAGCCAATACTGCTTTTTTTGTAATTTCATTAAATGCGATCCGCTTGAATTTAGCATCGTCAGTAATAATTTTTTTCGCCTTTAATACCTCAACAATATGCCATGAAATGGCCTCGCCTTCACGATCCGGATCCGTTGCTAGGTACACTTCATCTGCGTTCTTTGCCAATTTAATAATTTCACTGACATATTTTGTAGCCTTGTCAGAAATATCATATTTCATCGCAAAATCTTCTTCTGGCAACACAGATCCATTTTTCGACGGAAGATCTCGTATATGACCAAAAGATGCGATTACTTTAAAATCATTTCCAAGATATTTATTTATTGTCTTGGCTTTGGCAGGTGACTCAACAATTACTAGCTTCATAAGATTAATATATTAGTGAAATTCTATTCCCGGCATGTCTGACAATTTTCCCAGCAAGCTCAAGCTCCAAACATATAGTATAAATTACTGGCATTGCAAGCTTTGTTTCACTAGCCAGCGATTCGTACGTGATTGTAGTCGAAGAAAGAAGAGTAATTACCATCTCTCTATCGCTTGCTTTAATCTCCCAATTATCGCTACTGACAGGGGCTTTAAAGCTATTATGATAGCTAGGAGACTCTTCAAGAGATTTTTTTAACTCTTGATAAGAATTTATATTAGAAATTATATCTGCACTTGATTCTAATAAATATGCACCATCTTTAATTAATTTATTACCACCCATACATCTTGGATCCAGAGGAAATCCTGGAACAGCAAAAACTTCTCTGTTTTGTTCAAGCGCATAATTAGCCGTAATCAACGAGCCAGATTTTAAGCCAGCTTCTATAATAATCGTGGCTAAAGACAAGCCAGAGATGATTCTGTTACGCTGCGGGAAATGCTGACTTAGTGGTTTTGAGCCTATGGGTAATTCTGCTACTAACAAAGCTTCGGCTATAATTTTTTCATAAAGTTTTTTATTTTCGGGCGGATAAATATGGTCTATACCACCAGCTACAACAGCAATATTCTGCGCGCCACTAGCTTCATGCACAGCAGTATCAATACCTCTTGCTAACCCAGAAACCGTTATATAACCAGCTTTAACTAAATCCGTTGAGATCTGTTTTGCAAATGAACGACTATTAATAGAGCTATTCCTAGCACCAACAATAGCAACTATTTTTTCAGCATTTAGAAGCTCTACATTGCCCTTATAGGTAATAACTGGTGGAAAATCATGTATTTGCAACAGAAGCTGCGAGTAATTGAAATCTTTATAAGTCAGTAAATATGCATTATTCTTAAGAAGTTGCTCTATCTCTTTTTCAGCTACTGCTTTTGTGCATATTTTAATTGGCTTTGACCGACCACCTTTTAAAGAAAAATCTGCTATATTGTCAAGAGCCTTACTAGCTGATCCAAAAAATTTAACCAACTGAGCAAAAGTTCGGGGACCTACATTTTCACTTCTGATGAGGCGCAAAATATCAATTGTCTCATTAGAATATGTAGGCGCCCCTGCTCGGACAAATAAATTATTCAGCATGCACTATAATGTTTCAGCATTTGATGTTAAATAATCAGATACTCCCTGCTGCGTCGGATCCATCCCCTGATCGCCTTTCTGCCAGCCAGCCGGGCAAACTTCACCATGTTTATTATGATGATCTAATGCGTCAATCATACGCAATGTTTCTTCTACATTTCTTCCCAATGGCAAGTCATTCACCAAAAAGTGCCTTATATTAAACTCTTCATCAATAAGGAAAGTGGCTCTATATGAAACGCCATCTGCATTTAAAACATCGTAAGCTGTTGAAATTTCTTTATTCAAATCAGATACCATAGGGAGTTGAATATTACCGATACCGCCTTTATTCACTGGCATGGCTTTCCATGCGTGATGAGAAAAATGCGAATCAACGCTTACAGCGATCACTTTGGTATTTCTAGAAGAGAACTCACCCAATCTATTATTGAATGCGATAATTTCTGATGGACATACAAAAGTAAAATCTAACGGATAGAAAAAAAGAATAGCCTTTTCGCCATTCAAATATTTCTTTAAACTAAAATTAGCTTCTATTGAATTATCTGGCATTACTGCCTTAGCAGTAAACTCTGGAGCCGGTTGACCTATAAATTTATTCATAACATTACTCTTTATATACATTAAATATTACAACAATATGCTTTGCGGATAATAATACTACAATATCATATTAAATCAATAGCCTCTTTTTTTTTCCAGACAAAGAGGCTTGAATAAACTGCGCAGTACGTCCCTCTTTAATAGCTTTGCTATGATATTTGGTTTGAATATATCCTAAATGAGGCACCGTAAAATCATCATTCTTAATTACCAAATCTGGATCTAAGTCTAACAATTTACGCGCTGTTTCAAAATAATCTTCAATATCAGATGCAAACGCTATGAAACCATCACCCTTAAGTTTACTTTTAAATTGATTTAAACGCAATTGATTAAATAAACGCTTTTTTAAAGCACGTCTTTTATGCCAAGGATCTGGAAATAACACATATATCCCATCCAAAGAATGAAGCGGTATTTGATCTAGCATCAAATCTAGATCATCCGGCCACAACATGAAATTATCATGATCTTGAATCTGCTTTAAAGCATTAGCAACGCCATTAATATAGACTTCAACGCCAATATACAATGCATCTGGATTCATATGTAATTGCTGCACAAAATGCTCTCCCATACCAAAACCAACTTCCAAAAAAACCTTGTCGTACTTACTGGTGCGCAAGCGCTCTGGGCTGTATAAATATTTAGGCAACTCTATATCTATCAAGTTCTTCTTTAACGTAGACATGGCTTTACCCACACGCCTAGCGAAAGTTTGATTTAATATCTGATGTTTCTTTTCTTTTATCATAGCTTATCTATCTACCACAAATAGGCTTGCAAAAAAACTATAATTTATTTATAATCAGCCTCTTATTGTGGGGCCATAGCTCAATTGGTAGAGCGTTTGGATGGCATTCAAAAGGTCGGCGGTTCGATTCCGCCTGGCTCCACCATAGTCTTTTAAACAAGTTCTGACGTAAAGCTTATAGATAATGCCCTGTTGTTATAAGGTATATAGCAATTCTTGTAATTTTATTATCTGATTCTTGTTCTTAATTTGAGACGATAGTTTCTTCCTGCTCTTCCTGCCCTGGCGCCTTATCATCTGACAACTCTTCAAGAAAACTATCAAAAATTGCAGCTATTTCGTTCTGCAGCTCTTCTAATGTTTTATTATCTGTCATAACGTTACTACATATTTTAATTATAAATATTAATGTAAATATACACTAATATAATTTATATTGCAATATAGTAACTATTATTTTGAAATTTAAACCTTGATACTTTTTCTACTAAAAAGTAATGTGCCAAACCCAGCAGAAATAATAAGTACAGAGAACCAAATGAAGCTTATAAAGGGTTGGTAATGGATTTTAGCATGAATAGTTTTATTCTCTACTCTGCTTAGAACAGCATAAAGATCATAAAACAAAAAGGAGTAGATATCCACTTCTTGCGATAATGTATTTTCAACTTTATATAACCTATTTTCAGGTTTTAAAGTCATTATATTAGCATTCTTATCTTCTATCTTGAACATTGCTATTTGTCTGTAATAATTTACGCCATCAGTAAACTTAATATCTTCTAATTTTACTGACATCCCTTGGCTACTTACTTGCTCTCCTATATTGCCAACGAAATCAATTTCTTGCGCTAGCAAATTATTAAGCAAAATACTAAGAGCTAGCAAACCAAAGCCAAAATGCCCTAAAAGCAATGAATATTTACGGCAAGAATTAGGAGACACAAAAATCAACGATAATGTTTGCAACATCAGATAAATTGCTGCAAAGCTTATAGAGGCTGAAATTATTCCAAACTCAACCCAAAAACTTAAAACAAAGCTGCTAAGTCCACTAATTAAAACCAAGGCTATAATTAGCCAATGGACTTTTTGTGCAACAATAGGAGCAATAGAGGCAAATAATAATATTGGTATGAATATTGGTATGAATACGGAGGCAAAATAGTCTGGGTCAATAACTATCTCTACTCCTAGTACAAAGGAACAATATATCGGATAGATAAGAGCGATTACTATGGATATCAACGCGGCAATCCATAATACATTACCCACCAACATTATACGTTCATATAATGAAACTGAATTAGAGCAGAGTAAATATCTATTATTAACTACAAACCACACCAAACATAATAATGTCAAAACAACACATATTGAGAAAATATATAAACCACGCTCTGGCGAAAATGCAAATGAATGCACTGAAGAAATAATACCACTCCTGACTATAAAAGTTCCATATAAGCTTAAAAGAAAACTAGTTAAGGATAAGCTGATTGTCCAGCGCATAACATTTCCATTACGCTCACTAATTATTAAAAAATGATGTAATGCTATACCAGCTAGCCATGGCAATAATGAAATATTTTCTACCGGATCAAAAAACCAAAAGCCTCCCCATCCTAGCTCACGATAGGCCCACCAGGAACCAAGACCAATTCCAACACTTAAAGTCATCAAAGCAAAACTAGAAAATAGCTTGGCAATCTGTAGAATTTGTTTACTTTCTTCTGGTTTATAAAGCAATAAACAGCCACTAACAAACAGCGTAACATAACTAACATTACCTAAATATAATAAGGGTGGATGTATAGATAATGCCATATCTTGAAGCATTGGATTTAGTCCCATCCCCTGGCGCGGAATAAAACTAAATGCCTCAAATGGATTGGAAGAAAATATAATGAAACTAACAAACAAAATCTGAATAAAAGCCAAAACTATTATCGCAAACTCCCGTGATTCCAAAACAAGGTCAGCATAATAAATATATACACATCCTACTAACGCAAGTAATGCGATCCATAGAAGCATCGACCCTTCATGACTTGCCCAACAAGCAGCTATTTTATAAATTAAAGGTAGTAATGAACTGGAATTTAGAAAAACGTTCTTGATACTAAAATCCGAAGAAATAAAAGCCACCACTAGAACAAAGAAAGCACTAATAAGCGCTGAGCTTCCTAAATAAAAACAAACAAATCTCAGTTTGTTTTTAAACAACATAGCTCCAGAAGAAGCTATTAAAGAAGTTATTAGTAAAGAATTACCTATTAGACTAAGCACTATTTAGATCCTTTGCCTTTCTGCACTACCACCAATATAGTCTTAATACGATTTTCTGATTTCTTTTGAACTATAATTTTTAGGTTTTTTTCGATTAAATACTCTCCTTGATTCGGGATACGTTCAAGACGATTTATTACAAAGCCTGCAATTGTAGTAGCATCAGTCTCCGGTAGCGTCCAACTTAATTCACGATTTAAATCACGCACAGGCATAGAACCATCAATAATATATTCATGATCGGATTTTTTTGTTACTTTATTTTTGCCAGAATCATACTCATCATAAATTTGCCCTACTATCTCTTCTAAAATATCCTCGAGAGTTATAATACCTTGTAAATCACCATACTCGTCAACTACGCAGGCCAAATGACTTTGCCCTTCTCTAAAAGTTTGTAATTGCTGCGTTACTAATGCATTATCTGGAATAAATATAGGCTCACTCAAAAGAGCCCTTACATCTATGTCATTTACCGCACCAGTATGACTATATAATTTACTAAGCAAATCTTTTACATGCAAAATACCAATTATATTATCATGATCACCTTCCCAAAAAGGTACTCTAGTATGAGGCGAAGAGAGAACTTTATCTATTATTTTTTCTGATTTGGTAGCAATATTCATTGCAACGATATTACTACGATGCACCATAATATCTGCTATGACCATATCCTTTAAATTTAATATACCGCCTAGCATATCACGATCATTTTTTACAACATTTCCTTCATGCATATGATGCTCTATTACACCACGCACTTCGTCTGATGCAGAGACTTGCTGATTTAGATCAATACGCATTACAAAACAAAATGCTTTAATAATGTAAGCAAGAATAACATTAATGGGCTGTAATATTTTTAAAAAGACCAACAGCATGGGTGTAGCTATAAGCGCTATTTTTTCTGGTTTAGCAACAGCAATAGCTTTAGGAACTACTTCTGAAAAAACTATAATAGAAAAAGACATGACTATTGAAGAAACTAATGTGCCAAGATCATCACCAAGGAATTCTATAAACAAGCTAGTCGCCATAATTGTACATAAAGTATTAGCTAAGCTATTACCAATCAACAGGGTGCTGATGACTTTTTCTTTCCTTTTTAAAAGACTTAATAACAATTCGGCACGACGACTTCCCTCTGATTTCATCTTTTGAATTAAACCCTGCGAAGTAGCTGTTATAGCAGTTTCAGTGGCCGAAATCAGCGCAGCAGCGCCTAGTAAAAAGATTATTACAGATACAACAATAAAGAACATTAATTTATTTTTTTTTAAAAATGAGTAACCAGATTCTAATTTAGTTGATATTATCTGCGTTTGACAAGGTTTATTATAAAATCATCAAATAAAAATTACAAAACAAAGGTAAATTAATGACCAAAGAAAGTGAATTGCAAGAGGTTTTAGCAATAAAAAACACCACAAAAAGAGCTACTGTAGATGCGCTTGAAGATTTATTATACACACCAATAGATGTATTAGATCATGGATTTATAAGAGTAATCGATTATATGGGTGATGATAGCTCAATTGTACAAGCAGCTAGAGTTTCTTATGGTCGTGGAACAAAAAAAAGCCTACAAGATAAAGGCCTAATTAACTATTTAATGAGGCACCGTCATACTACACCATTTGAAATGTGTGATATAAAATTCCATATAAAATTACCTATTTTTATAGCGCGCCAATGGATCCGCCATAGAACCGCTAGTGTAAATGAATATTCTGCTAGATACTCAATATTAACTAACGAGTTTTATGTACCAGAAAAAATCAATCTAAGTCCACAATCCCAAATTAATAAGCAGGGAAGGAGCGAAGATAAATTACCAGAAGCAGAAGCAGACAGAGTTCTATCCATTCTAAAATCAGATGCAGAACATTGTTATAATAACTATGTTGGCATGATGAATGAAGACGAAAATGGTAATGTAGTGGACGAAAATAACGTCGGCATTACCAGAGAATTAGCACGTATGAACCTTACCTTGAACCACTACACAGAATGGTACTGGAAAATTAATCTACATAATTTATTACATTTTTTAGCTCTACGAGCAGACCCACATGCTCAATATGAAATAAGAGTGTACGCACAGGCAATGCTAGATGTAGTTAAAGCTTGGGTACCTTATGCCTATGAAGCTTTTGCAGAACATAAAATGCATGGCACCAGTATCTCTAAAAAAGGCATGGAAATCATTCGATTAATGGTAGATGGAAAGGATGTAAACCAGGAGTCTAGCGGTATGAGTAAACGTGAATGGAGTGAATTAATGACTGCTCTAGGAAAATAGTCATCATGTCAAATAATGCAAATAGGGCCATAATTATTTGTGGCCCTACTGCCAGTGGCAAAACTGAGTTTGCACATCAATTAGCTCTAAAAAACAATGGAGAAATTGTCAATGCTGACTCAATGCAGCTATACAAACAACTACCAATTATTACGGCATCACCTGAAAAAATCTTGCAAAATGAACTCCCTTATCATTTATATAATTTCCAAGATGTAGATAAAGAATTCTCCGCAGCAAAATACGTCAATGCTGCTAGCATAATGGTAAAACAAATTGCAGAACGTAATAAATTACCAATCATTGTTGGCGGCAGTGGTATGTATATAAATATGCTAGTAAATGGTTATAGTGCAATTCCAAACATAGAAGATAATATCAGAATCGATGCACGCAATTTACATACAAAAATTGGACCAGAATCCTTTTTTCACGGTTTGCAAAAATTAGATCCACAAATTGCCGCAATATTAAATGTTGGTGATTCACAAAGAGTAATACGTGCTTATGAAGTTATTATACAAACTGGGCAATCTATACTAAATTTCCAGGCACAAAATAATATCATGCCACTACCAAGTTTTTCTTTCGATATATTTTGTTTGTTACCAGAACGAAAATTTCTCTATGAAACCTGCAACGCACGCCTGATTAAATTATTTGATAATGGAGCTATCGAAGAAGTAAAATTTTTATATACACATTACGGAAAATTACAAACTAGTGCCATGAAAGCTTTGGGAGTATCTGAAATTATTTCCTATATAAAGGGTGATATTACACGTCAAGAGGCCATAGAATTAGCCAGCATTCGAACCAGGCAATATGCAAAACGCCAAATTACCTGGTTTAAAAATCAACTAGTAAATACTCATATTATTGAATTTAATAACCTGGAAGAGTACCGACTACTAGTAAAGCGCTTTACACTTCAATCATAAATATTTCTTCGCCATATAAGGTAATTCCTTTAAGCTACCTTCTACAGCTATGAGTATATATCTTTTTTTAAGAATTTTCTTTGCTAACGTGCTACATAATACATAATGGTTCTGCCATGAGCACCTAACTAGCTAATATCTATTTCTTCTTAAAATTCTAGTGTATTATATTGTCGTGAATTAGAAAAATAATCTATTGTAGTTAAACCAAATTAATAATACGTAAATAACATTGTGTTGCTTTAATTTCAATCAACCCACTAGGCAATTTTTGTTTTAATTTATATAGATGGGTATCAACAGTAGTGGATTCACTATCTTTGTGGTAGTTCCAAATCTTATGCTTTAAATGCTCTTTGCTGCTCGAGAAATTATTACTCATTAAAAGTTCTGCAAAAAGAGCATTTTCTTTATCAGTGAGCAATATTTCGGTATCTATCGAGCTTATTTTTGCTAAACGTTGGTGATAAATTAAACTCTCATTAACACAACAAAATAAATACTCATCCTGCATGTTACTATACATGACACTCAACAATTCCTTGAATTTAAAAGGTTTGTGAAAATTAATTTCACTTCCCACAAGAGGCTTAGAAGTTAAATTAACTAACGTATTAATACGATAAAATGGGATCTTGCTACCATTAATATTTGTATCCACAATCAGTAAATCTATCTTACGAATATTATTGATTGATTCAGTATCATCAGAATTAAACAATTGAACTAGAAGACTAGTATTATCACACAAGGCATTGAAAATAATTGAATTACCACTGATAATAACAGAGTGTTTCTGCCTTACGCTCTGTGAAATCATTTATTCAAACTTACACTCTTTGCAGTCTGACCTTCTTCTACCCAAAACCCTTCAGATGGAGATAAGTCTGAAGACACAGCTCCTCTATCATCAAATACAAAGCATTCACCCTTCCATGCACCGCTTTCATTTTTAGTGTCTTCTAGATATTGTAAAATGCCGCCATTTAAATGGTACACATCCTCCACTCCCATATTCTTTAACAAGGCGGTTGATTTTTCACATCTAATGCCGCCAGTACAAAACATTGCTACTTTCTTACCTTTAAAAAGCTCTATATTATCTTTTGTCCATTGTGGAAAGGCGCTAAAGGTTTCAGTGTTAGGATCAATTGCACCTTCAAAAGTACCAACCTTTACTTCATAATCATTACGTGTATCGATAGTAACTACATCGTCGCGTCTAATAAAATCGCTCCAATCTTTACTTTCTATATACTTACCTTTTAGGTTTTCAACATCTAACTCACCAATTTTTAAAGCTACAATTTCTTGCTTGAGCTTTACTTTCATTTTAGAAAATGGCGCTTCGTCACAATAATTTATCTTGGTACTAATGATATTAGCACCAGTAAGTTTTTTTATTTCACTTATGATAAAGTGCAAATTCTCTTCTTTGCCAGAAAGAGATCCGTTAAACCCTTCACTAGCCAGGATCACAGTACCATTGACATATTTTCTTTTAGCGGCCAATAAAATTTGCGGCTGTAATATCGCCGTGTCAGCAATATTTACAAAGCTATAAAAACTTAATACTGCAACTCTCTCTTGATCATTTTTTATTATATCTTCCATATACAGCATCTATTTTATTGGTAATGCAACAAACATTGTAACTTCGCCTCTTTTAACTAGAAGCACTACACTTTGCTTTTTTTCGTTTTTAATTTTTGCATACACGCTATCAAATTGCTCAATATCGCTTATCTGCTGCTGATTAATGGCAGTGATTAAATCACCTACTCTTAAATCAAAATTTAACTCTTCCTCAGCAATTTCTATAACCACAATCCCTTGATTATCTTCATTTAGGTCAAATTTTGTTACTAAAAGAGGAGATAAATTAGCAAATATAATGCCAGATTTTTCCAACACCATCTCTTTCTTAACTATAATTTCTTCCTTGGGTTGCTCTAATTCTACGATTTTAGCAACCAAATTTATAGGCTTGTTATCCCGAATAATAGTGAGCTTTACTTTTTCACCTATGTGAATATCAGCAACAAAGAGCTGTAATTTCCTTGAATTCAAAACTATTTGACCATTAAACTCAGTAATCAAATCTCCACGCTTAAGACCAGCTTTATCTCCTGCTCCTCCAGCGCGCACATCAACAATTAGTACGCCATAAGCTTCACTCAAAGACAAAGCTTCTGCTAATTCCTTAGTTACTTCTTGTATAGCAATATCTAAACGACCACGGCTAATTTTGCCTTTTTCTTTTAACTGATTCATAATATCTTGAACAGTATGCGCCGGAATAGCAAATCCAATACCGATATTAGTGCCTCCACCCACATCAGGTATTGATGTATTTAAGCCAATTACCTTTCCCTCAATGTTAAATAAAGGCCCCCCAGAATTACCTGTATTGATTGCTGCATCAGTTTGGATAAAGTCATCAACCAATTCATCTTGATTTATTCCTAAATCTCTACCTTGCGATGAAATAATACCAGTAGTTACTGTACCACCAAAACCCAGTGGGTTACCAATGGCAATTACCACATCACCAACTCTGGTTTTAGTAGAGCTAGAAAAGCTTACAGCTGGCAATTTCTTCTTAGCATCTATTTTCAAAAGAGCTAAATCTGTTTTAGGATCAGTACCAATTATTATTGCTGGTAACTCCACCCCATCTGATAGTTTTACGTGAATTTCATCGGAATCAGCAACCACATGATTATTGGTAATAATATAACCGTTTTCATCGACAATAAAACCAGAACCAAGAGACATTACTCTTGGGCTAGCGTAAGATCCATCAAAAGAGAATGGTACATTGAACCGTTCAAAAAAATTATTAAATTGTTCAAATGGAATTATTTCGGGCAACGAGTTCCCTTCAGCACCACTGGGACTAATATGTTTTACCGTATACACGTTCACCACAGTTGGCATTAATGGCTCTACAATATCTGCAAAACTTGTTATATGCACAGGGGCCGCTGCATGCGCAGAATTAACTACAAAAAACAATGCAATACTAAGGAGAGCTGCTTTTAATTGTTGCATATGATTTATTTTCCCATTTGTAGATATTTAAAAAATTCAGCATTTGGAGATAACACAAACTGCGTATTTTCTTTAGCAAGAGAGGCTTTATATGCAACTAGTGATCTATAAAATTTATAAAATTCTGGATCTTTTGAGTATGCAGCATTATAAATCCTTGCTGATTCATTATCTCCCAAACCTTTTATTTTTTGAGCCTCCATATACGCCTCTGCCAAAATTACTTTATTTTTTTTATCAGCCCTAGCTCTTATACGCGCAGATTCTTCAGCGCCTTCTGCTCTAATCTGTTTAGCTTCCTTGTTACGCTCAGTTTGCATTCTGGAATGAATCGCCATACTATTTTCCTTAGGCAAGTCTGCTTTTAAAATACGCACATCAATTAGTTCAATGCCAAATGATTGTGTTTCACCAGAAACTAAATCACGAATTTGATACATTAAACTTGCACGTTGATCAGTAAGTAATGTACTCAAAGGATATTTACCAATAATTGTACGCATTGCAGATTCTAATGTCTTATTCAAACGCAAATTAGCACCAGCATAGTTGTGTACTGTTTGAACAAATTTCAATGGATTCACAATTTTGTATTTTGCAAAAGCATCCACAATCACACGTTTTTCATCAGAAGCAGTAAGTTCTTTTTCTTCTGCGCTTACATTTAAAATACGTTTATCGAGAAACTGTACGTTCTGTATTAGTGGGATTTTTATATTTAAACCTGGCTTTTCTATGATCCTAATAGCTTCACCAAACTGGAATACTATCCCGGTCTGTCTTTGGTCGACAGTAAATAAAGATCCAGCAATTATTATAATGGCAGCAATGCCAGCAAGAAGTATAAGGTGCAATTTATTCATATAACTATATTTATTATTTTAATTATTTATTTATTTTTCAAACAAGTTTTTTTGATTCACGGCCATATGCGGAAGCATTCCTTCACTACCCATTATAATTTTATTAGTATCTTGCAATATAGATTCCATAGTTTCTATGTATAATCGGCTTCTTGTCACTTCTTTACCCATAGAATATTGCGTATATAGTGAATTAAATCGTGCAGCATTACCATTAGCTTTGGCAATAACTTCTGCCTTGTACCCTTCTGCTTCTTCGTGAATTTTTGCAGATTCACCTCTTGCTCTAGGTAAAACATCATTCTGATACGCTTCTGATTCATTGATCACTTTTTCCTTATCAGCTTTTGCAGTTTGAACATCACGATATGCAGCGATCACCTCTTCCGGTGGCTCTGCTCTCAACAGTTTCACTTGCTCGACCATCACGCCTGCACCATATTGATTAAGAATTTGTTGTATTAAAATCTCAATTTTGTCGCCAATAGCCTGTTTCTGATTAGAAAGCACAGAACTAATAGGGGTATTCCCTATAACTTCACGGATAGCACTTTCTGATATCGCTTTTACAGTTTCTTGTTGTTCGTTCAAATTAAAAATATATTTTGAAAGATCGTTAATATGCCACATAACGTCCACATGCAACTCTATGATATTCTCGTCACCAGTCAGCATAATGCTTTCACTTTTTATATCACGAGTAGATACAGCACCTCCAGCCCTAGATCTTCCTGTTGAACGGTAGCCTATTTCAATACGCCTTGATTCATCCACTTTTTCAATTATTGTTTTTTCAAATGGCGCTGGGGCATGATAGTTCAAACCAGGCATAGCAAGCCTATGATATTTACCAAAACGCATAACTACAGCTTGCTGCCCTTCTTTTATTTCGTAAACACCAGAACTAAGCCATAATGCGAATAGTGCAACTAAAACCAACAACACCATTTTGAAACTAAAATTAAATTGAAAATTATCAAAATTAAACTGATCTTTTTTTCTTTTTTTAGTAAAAATATTCTCTTCTTGTTCTAGATCATCCCAAGGAGATTTTTTGAATATCTGGCCGTATATTTTGCTGATCATTATTGGAAACCGTAATTAAGATTTTGTAAAAACAACTATATTGCATATAATATAGTAAAATTATAATATTTATGCAAGCATGACGAATTTTAATACACAGCAAATCCACGCTATTATCTCTAAAATCACTTTTTCAGATGCTTCTTCTGTACAAGAACGCGCCTCAGATATGGTAATAAAGAACAGTAATTTAGGTTTTTCACTAGATATAACTGGTCTTGAACCACTACATGCTGAAGAGATTAGAAATACCACAATACAACAATTACAAAATATTAAAAACATCGCGAAAATTAGTATAGTACTAACTAGTAACCGCGAAGCATCAATATCGAGTAAAACAGAAAAAGCTAAATTGCATATCGAGGGCGTATCTAAGGTTATTCTTGTTGCTGCTGGCAAAGGCGGTGTTGGTAAATCTACAATCTCAGCATTATTAGCACATAAATTGACAGCAGAGGGGAACAAAGTAGGTATCATTGACGCTGATATTTATGGACCATCTATCCCTCATATATTCGGTCTACAAGGCAAACCAACTTTAGAAAATGACCGCATGATTCCCTTACAAAATTACAACATATTGGTGAACTCTATAGGTTTTTTAACCGCCCCCTCTGCCTCCATCAGTTGGCGAGGACCAATGACTAGTAAGGCACTATACCAATTATTATCATTAACAAACTGGGGCAAACTTGATTACTTGATTATCGATACACCACCTGGGACTGGTGATATACATTTAAGCCTTTTACAAAATTATATTATTGATAAAGTTTTAATGGTAACTACACCACAAAAAATTTCTGAACTAGATGTAAGCCGTGCTATTGGCTTATATAATAAATTTAACATACCTATCATAGGTATTATAGAAAATATGAGTTACTATATTGAGCCACAATCAAAACAAAAAATACAATTATTCTCCGGCCGAAGCGGTGAAATAATAGCTGAGAAATATAACATCCCCTTGCTGGCACAATTACCTATAAACCCAGGGCTATCAGCTGATTGTGACTCTGGTCAGGATTTGTCCCGTTATTCTGAATTATTAGATGGGGTAATCGTCAACTAGCGACTTTACCCATTACTTGACTGATGATCGTTGCACTCGCTTTGTTCATACCAATAATTTCCACCGTAATACCATTATTACGCATTTTATCTATTGCTTTATTTAATGCATCAACAGCAGAAACATCCCAAAAATGAGCATTAGTTAAATCAATAGTGATTGACGTAATATTTTCTTTAAAATCAAACACCTCAATAAAACTTGAAGCTGATGCAAAAAACACTTGTCCCAATATGTTATATTTTCTTGTTTTACCAGCATTTATTAGCTCCGACTCCACAGAAAATGAATGCGCCACTTTATAAGCAAAAAAGAAACCACTCATCAACACGCCAACAAATACACCTTGTGCTAAGTCATGCGTTATCACCACTACCAACACAGTAGTTAACACAACCAAATTAGAAGTCATTGGAGTATTTCTGGCTTTAAATATAGATGCCCAATTAAACGTGCTTATTGACACCATTATCATAACCGACACCAAGGCAGCTAGAGGAATCTGCCTTACAAAGTCGCCAAATGCAAGTATCATAAACATCAAAAAGCAACCAGCAAATAATATTCCAAGCCTACTACGACCACCAGATTGAACATTAATTATTGACTGACCAATCAATGCACACCCAGCCATTCCACCGAAAAAACCAGCTACAATGTTAGCAATTCCTTGACCTCTACATTCCTTATTTTTCTTACTAGGCGAATCAGTCAAATCATCAATAATCAGAGAAGTCATCATTGTCTCTAGCAAACCAACGACTGCTAATGTAGCTGAATAAGGAAAAATAATAGTTAATGTTTCGAAATTAAAAGGAATATTTGGAATCCAAAATACTGGCATAGTAGTTGGTAACTCACCCATGTCACCTATAGTCTTCAGATCAAAATCAATAAGTAGACTCATAGTAGTTAGAACAATAATACAAACCAATGTTGAAGGAATAGCTTTAGTTAAATATGGAAATAAATATATTATAAATAATCCGAAGGACACCATCGCGTACATAGACACTCCAGCTCCTTGAAATGCCGGTAATTGTGCAAGAAAAATTAAAATGGCTAAAGCGTTTACAAACCCAGTAGTAACAGATTTAGATACGAAACGTAATAACGAACTAAAATTCAAATAACCAGCAATAATCTGCAATACTCCAGTTAAAATAGAAGCTGCAAATAAATATTGCACGCCATGCTCCTTTACCAAAGTAACCATCAATATTGCCATAGCACCAGCCGTGGATGAAATCATCCCCGGACGACCACCGACGAATGCTATTACAACAGCTATACAAAAGGAAGCATAAAAGCCAATTTTAGGATCTATACCTGCAATGATTGAAAAGGCAATAGTTTCAGGTATTAAAGCAAGAGCTACAACCGTGCCAGCAAACAAATCACCACGTACATTACTAAACCATTCAGATTTAATTTTGGCGTATAACATAATATTAATATATCCTATTTATTACTAGTTTTTTAGATGATTGTTAAAATTATCTTACAATATTAATACATTAATATACGCCAGAATGCAAGATTAAAGTTGGATTAAATTTGAAAGAGCAAGCTACATATTAGCAAGGTAATGTTACGAATATCAGCCTAAACAATGTCCGAAATTGATGATATTATTGGTAAATCGAGATTGATTTGATTAGCTTTCAAAAAATCCTTTAGCAACCTAGCTGACGACACCCCCTCAACCAGTATTGGATAATTATCAAGAAAATCTCTAGAATAGTTATTTTGATGAAATTCATAACCAAACTTGGTATTACGTGAAGTTATTGAATAACAAGTGAGGACTAGATCACCAACGACCGCTGGTAAGCTTAAAGTTTCAGGCTTACCACCAAGGACTTTTGCGATCATAGCAATTTCTTGCAAAGCACAACTAATTAACCAAGCTTTGGCATTGTCACCAGCGCCATCACCCTGGATAATACCACTTTTAATCGCAGCAATATTTTTAATAATGCTAGCAATTTGCACAGTAATAATATCATCGGAAACCGTTACTTCCAACTTTTTACTTGCTAAGATTGATGCAATTTTATTAGCAATATCCATGTTCTTTGAAGATATAGTAACTGAACTAAATTTATCTTCCGCCACCTCTTTGGCAAAATTAGGACCAGAAATAAACGCATAAATATTATCTAATTCACTTTCAATCTTATCGGAAAAAAGTTGCGATGGATTTTCACATAAACCCTTTGTTGCTATAAGTAAAATTGTATTTTTTGATAATCCATGTTCTTTTAATTGCTGCAATATTTTCTCAAATACATACGAAGGGGCTGCTATAATTATTACATCACACGCAATGATATCTTGTATATTAGAAGTTGCGTGAATGCCCATGGGCAGGACAACACCACCAAGATACGCGCTATTTTTCTGCTTATTGTTTATTTCTTCTACGACACTATCTTCAATAGCATACAAACTAACACTACCAACAGCCCTTGCGACCAAACAAGCAAGAGCAGTCCCCCAAGAACCACCGCCAATAACTGCAAATTTCTTTAACATGATATAACCTTCTTAATAAAATATACTTAGGTTTTTAGCATGGTATTAAACACCACCTTGCATCTTCAAGCTACTTTAGCTAACATATGCTCATCGTCAAGTGAAATGAGCTCTGCGTGCAGCAATTCTCCCGATGCAAATTCTCCTTGCAACTTCACCGGGATAAAACTTTCAGAATGAGCAAGATTATTTTTTTCTACCAAAAGCTCTACTTTTTGACCAATATTTTGTTTGAAGAATTTAGTCAACTCCTTTAGACCTTCTGATCTTAAAAGCGCAGCTCTCTCTTTTCTAATTTGCATAGGAATTTGCGGCATACGCGCAGCAGGAGTTCCTTCTCTCTCCGAATACGGAAAGACATGTAAATATTGTATCCCTGCTTCCGAAACTAATTTTCTAGTATTTTCAAACATTTCATCTGTTTCAGTAGGAAAGCCTGCAATGATATCCGCCCCAAAGGAAACTTCTGGGCGAATTTTACGCAATGAATGGCAAAACTCAAGTACTTGCTCCCTAGTATGGCGACGCTTCATACGTTTTAAAATCATATTATCGCCGGCTTGCAAACTAATATGAAAATGCGGCATTAAATTTTTATGATAGGCCATTAGATGGAACAATTCATCATCAATTTCCGCGACATCTATCGAAGAAAGACGCAATCGAGCGAGCTCTGGGACTAATGCTAATAGGCGCTTTACCATCTGAGCAAAAGTGGGGCTACCAGGTAAGTCTGCTCCATAAGCTGTTACGTCTACTCCAGTAAGCACTACTTCTTTATAACCTTCAACTACAAGCGTTCTTACTTGCTCTACAATCACGCCAATCGGCACTGAGCGGCTATTACCCCGACCAAATGGTATCATACAAAATGTACATCTATGATCACAACCATTTTGTACTTGAATAAAGGCTCTAGCTTTACCATCAAAACTACGTATTAGATGATTTGCTGTTTCTTTTACGGACATGATATCGTTCACTATCACGCGCTCTGAATCCAGGCTATAATATTTATCTGATAGCTTCTCTTCATTGCCAATAACTTTGTCAACCTCTGGCATATTAGCAAACATAGCAGGATTATTTTGCGCTGCGCACCCCGTAACAATAATAGTCTTCTTGGGATCTTCTTTTTTTAATTTTCTAATTGTCTGCCTAGCTTGCTTTTCTGCTTGCTTTGTTACAGCGCAACTATTAATAACCACGACATTATCCATGCCGGATTTTGCTAAGTTATTTTTGATTATTTCGCTCTCATAAATATTCAAACGACACCCAAAAGTAACTACTTCCTGATTATTACCCATAGATAAATTCTCCAGAAAATACATGACTGGCTGGACCACGCATAATAATGTTGTCACCGGACTTTTGCATTTTTAAAGAACCCAAGGTAAATATTATCTCTGCTTTTGCACCGGCAAAGCCTAACTTTGTTGCTGCTGCGAATGTTGCAACTGCTCCGCTGCCGCAAGCATAGGTAAAACCAGCACCTCTTTCCCACACTTGAAGATGTATTTTATCATCCTCCACTGTAGCAAAATTTACATTAATTCCATCTTTAAATAAATTGGTATGTTGAAAATTCTGACCAATTATTTCTCTATCCTGATCTGATAATTTTGAAAAAATTACCAGATGTGGGTTAGCTACATCCACGCATAGCATTTCTTTTGGCTCAATCAAATGACGTTCAGCTAATTTCCATAATTCAGTAGGGATTGGCATCCAATCCTCGTCAAACTTAGCTGGACCCATATCAACTTTGATTTCATCTGAGCTGATATATTCACATTTCACATTTCTAGCAGCAACATTTAATGTAATATCTTTGACTCCAGTTAATTCAAACATCAAGCGTGAGAGGCAACGCGAAGCATTACCACAAGCTAAAGCTTTAGATCCATCTTGATTATAAATGCCCATCTGCACATTAGTGCTATCATTATATTTATACGTAATAAACTGATCGCAACCAACGCCTTGTCTGCGGTCTGCCACTAATGTAGCAAAAGCACTTATATCTACATCCTCTGGCAATACATCTTCCGAGATAATAACAAAATCATTGCCCAAACCATGCATTTTTACAAACGAAATTTTCTGCATTTTTGCTAATCTCTCTTGGTTGAGCGTTTATACAAACACCAATGTATTATAAAAAATATAAATCCTGTAATGAACCATGTAAACACAGAAATCAGGCTACTAACTGCTCGACTTTTTATATCTTCTATATAATCATTTTTTTCGTACAATCTTTTATTCTTAATAGTTTCTTGATCAAGATCTTTTATAGACTCGCTCTTTTCATTTGCAGACTGATTTATATCATTGATATATTTTTCGTTAGTGGTAAATTTATTCAAATAGGCAGCGTTTTTATACTCCGTTAATGTTAAATCCGTTATACAACCCAATATCAAGCCTATTGTAATCATTATAACAGTAGACGCTATTAAACACATGACTAGGCTATATAATTGTAGCAAATTTTTAAACATTACTTTACCCTTGAAAAATACAAAATTATTAGGCCATTATATACTATTTTGTAGAAAACATGTAGTAAATAAATTGTCAATTAATTACGTTTCAATAAATCAATAAAATAATAATGCATCAAAATATTCTACCTATACTGGAAAAATTAATTAGTTTTAAGTCAATAACCCCCAAGGGAGAAGATGCAATTGAGTATATTGCAAATATTCTATCTGGCCTTAATTTTAAGTGCGAGATTAAAAAGTTTGGTCCAAACGAAGCTAAGGTCACCAACCTTTACGCCATATTAGGTGATTCTTCTCCTAATATATGCTTTGCAGGACATGTTGATGTGGTGCCACCAGGTGATGCTGATTTATGGAACTCTAATCCCTTTAAAATGACAATACGGGATGAAGTTATATATGGCCGAGGAACAGTAGACATGAAAGGTGCTATAGCTTGTTATTTATCTGCCGTAACGGAGTTCTTAAAAAATAATAAACCCAAAGGATCTATTAGTTTCTTGATAACTTCTGATGAAGAAGGGGATGCAAATCACGGTACTATAGAAATGCTTGAACATATCAAAGACAACCAACCAAAAATAGATTTCTGTATCTTGGGCGAACCAACAAGCAAAAATAAAATTGGTGATACAATAAAAATAGGTCGACGTGGTAGCATAAATTTTACTTTAAAAATTACTGGCAAGCAAGGACATGTGGCTTATCCAGAAAAAGCTATAAATCCCATTCCTATCATCACAGCTATACTTAAAGATTTATCCAACAAAACATTTGACACTGGTACCGAATATTTTCAGCCATCAAATCTAGAAATCACTTCAATAGATACTGGCAATCCTGTTACTAATGTTATCCCAGAATCAGTAACAGCCAAATTCAACATCAGATTTAACGATACATACAACGCTAACGATTTAAGTGCTGAGGTGGTAAAAATAATTGCACGACACTCCGAATCTTATGATTTAAAATATTATAGCTCATCATCGCCATTTATTCAAAAATACTCTACCCGCATGCAGGAATTTGCCCAGATAGTCCAAGAAGTATGTCAAATCGCCCCTGATATTGAAACAGGCGGTGGAACTTCTGACGCTAGGTTTATTCACCCTTATTGTGAAATCGTAGAACTAGGATTAAATTGCGATCTGGCTCACAAAATCAATGAACATACTAAAAATAGTGATTTACAAGCACTACATAACGTGTATTATAACTGCCTAGTTAAGTTCTTATAATTTAACTATAAGAGCGGGTGTGGCGGAACTGGTAGACGCGCTAGATTTAGGTTCTAGTGCCGCAAGGCGTGGGGGTTCAAGTCCCTCCATCCGTACCAATTATATTCAATATAATTGGTACAAAATATATATAATAAATACATTTAAAATCAACAGGATTCTTGATTATGCAAGTAACAGAGCTAAACAACAACAAAACCGAATATCAAGCAAAAATAACAATTCCCGAAAAAGAAGTGTTAGCACTAATTAACAAAGAATTAGTTACCATTGCTAAAACAGCAAAAATGGATGGTTTTAGAGTTGGTAAAGTTCCAGCAGGAGTCCTGAAAAAGAAATATTCATCTTCGATTAGAGCAGATATAGCAAGAAATCAAATTAATAATGCGATTGACGAAACGATCAAAAAAAATAATTTGAATATTGCTCTTGATCCAGTAATTGAAGCTTTAACAAATGAAGAAGGTAAAGATTTAGAATTCACTCTGAAATTTGAATTATTACCAGAAATCACAATGCCTGATTTCAAAAAGATTTCTATCGAACAAGCTAAACTTGAAGTATCACAAAAAGATATTGATGATCAAATTGATAGATTATCTAGCTTTTCAAAAGCTTATAACGAAGAGTCGAAAGGCAAAGCAAAAAGTGGCGATCAAGTTACTATTGATGCTATCGGTTATGTTGATGGTGAAGCGTTTGATGGCGGTAAATTAGATGCTCATAAATTAATCCTAGGAAGCAATGCTTTTATTCCTGGCTTCGAAGATCAACTTATCGGCTGCAAAGCTGGTGATGACATAACGGTTAAAGTTGATTTTCCAAAGGAATATCATGCAGAAAACCTAGCTGGCAAGCCTTCTGAATTCAAAGTGCAAGTAAAAGCAATTCACAAAGAACAGCCTGTAGCAATAGATGATGAATTTGCAAAGAAATTTAAATGCGATACTGTTGATAAATTAAAAGAACAAATTTCAAAAAATATTGAAGCTAGTTACGACGAGCCTATTCATACTATGATGAAAATGAAACTTTTCGACAAACTAGAAAATATGCTTAAATTTGATGTACCTGCATCTCTTCTTGCAAGAGAAACTGAAATATTAAAAAAGCAGACCGCGCAAATGGAGCAAGACGATCCTTCTGTAAAAGGTAAGTCAGAAAAAGAAAAAGATGACTACTTCAGCAACCTAGCAAAAAGACGTGTTAAAATTGGTTTAATGCTAGCGGAATATGTCAAAAAGAATACTCTTCAAATCCAGGAAGAAGATATACGTCAAGCTATCATTACTCAAGCACGCAACTATCCTGGTCAAGAACAGCAAGTGATTGAATTTTATCAAAAAGATCGTAGCGCTCTTGAATCTTTAAAAGGCCCAATTCTTGAAGAAAAAGCCGTTAAAGAAATATTTGCTAAAGAAGTAGCTTTAACTACAAAAGCTTATTCAAAAGACAAATTAGAAAAACTTCTAGATAAAGAAATAAGAGACTAAATATTAGCAATAATTTTTTTGTAAAGATTATTGCTAATTTACCTATTGTTTTATAATTGGCATGATATTTGCTTGTATAATTGACCTTTGGCAGTCATTTTAACTTTATTTAGATACATTAAATGTCTCTCACCCTTAGTAATAATTTAACAGGAGCTACGGCGCGTGAAATAAATGCAGCCACTAGAAATGCTAGCCTTCTTGGCGCGAGCATGACTACTGGCGATAATAAAAAAACTCCAATCGTAGATGCATTTCTTGGTCATTCTTTAAAAGATAGAGAATTAGTACTAGGCGCGCTAACTCGTAACACCTCTTACTCTGTTAATTTAGTTAAAACTACCTCAGAATACTTAAATGCGATAGCTTCTTTTATACAAAAAGGTGTTGTCACTATTACTAGTGTTGGCATATTATCTGCTGAAAAAGTACCTACATTACAAGCATATATCGATGCATTACGCTCGCAAATTAATGTCCTAATCAATACTGCAAATTTTGATAATAGACAGCTTCTAAATGGTGGAGCCAATGAAATTAAAGTACAGTTGGGGGTAGAAGCGACATCCTCTATGAGCATCTTTGTACGTGATATTGGTAATGATAATTTATACAGAACATCACTAGCTCTTGCTGTAAACGAATGGATCGCAGAAGACCCTACAGCCGTTAGAACCAGCTATTATAATGCAAATGAACTAAAAGCGGCGCAGTTAAATAATGAAAATTTAATTTCCCTAGGAGCTTTTGGAAACGGCGGCAGCGGTACTGGTCTTCCTATGACTGAAGATGAGATAGGGAACGCGTTAGTGGCTGTAAGGGATCGCACTCCTGAAGTGTTATTAAAATTTGGCAATGTGCTGCCTTTATTAAAAAACCAGCTAACCGCAGTTGGTGCTACTCTAGCCAATGCCACTTCGCCTCAATTTGCCAATGCCATTACTGGTCTAGGACCTGCTTTTAACGCAAAATTTGAATTGTTTGACTTATTTGTTAATACCCCTGAAACCTCACTTGATACTACTAATAGCCGCATGTTAGCGCATGATGTTTTTCTCTCTGCTTTATCCAATATAAGGGCTGAGCAAGCAAGATTACGCACGCAAGAAAACAACTTAATGGAAAACATTGACGTAATGCGAGCGACGGTGAATATTACCCAGAAAACTGCTGACTCATATTTACATACAGATTATTTATTAACTGCACAAGAATATTCCGAGATTATTCGTACAGTTGTGGCCGCCATTACAGCGTTGCAAGCTGCTAACAAAGTTCCCGAAGCAGCGCAGAAATTACTAGATAATTTAGCTAGATAGCTCGTCAAGTGTTTTGCCTTTAAATACTTCAGACAAAGCATTCGCAAACATCCAAACATCATGATAGCTATTATACAAGGGTACTGGAGTTATCCTAATAATATTAGGTTTTTTAAAGTCACAAATCACACCTTTTGCTTGTAGTTTATGTACAAAATTTTCAGCATCTCTTTTTATCAATAAAGATAATTGTGCTCCACGTTGATTAATATCTCTTGGTGTAATAATTTCAATATCTTTAGAATCGACATAATCAATTAAATATTCAAGGTAAGATGTAAGCCGTATTGACTTTTCACGATAAGCCGTCATTCCAATTTCATCAAAAATTTCTAATGATGCTTGTAATGGCACCATACTAAATACAGAAGGTTCGCTCGGTTGCCATGAGTCCGCGCTATCAACCGGTGTAAATTTTATCTCACTAATTAAATCTTTTCTCGTATTAGGATCACTACCCCACCAGCCAACAAAACGGTGTAAATCTGGATTTCTAACATGGCGTTCATGTACAAATAATCCTCCTACAGCTCCAGGCCCCCCAGACATATATTTATAATTACACCAAACAGCAAAATCTACATCGTCCTTATGTAACTCTAATGGAATATTACCAACAGCATGTGCTAGATTTAGCCCTAATACTGCACCATTTTCATGCGCAAGTTTAGCGATTGCCTTAATGTTTAATACTTGTCCTGTTAGATGATTAACAGCACTCACCATCGTTAAAGCTATACTATCTTTATTCTCTTCAAACGCGTCCTGATAAGATTGCATAGTGAGTAATGTATTGGGGGGAGACTCAACTATTACTAATGCTTCATCTGGATCAAAACCATGAAATTTTATTTGGCTTCTAATGATATACACATCAGAAATATATACTGGAGCCTCTATGATAATCTTAAAACGCTCTTTAGTTGGACGGTAAAATGACACCATCGCCAAATGCATATTCGTTGATAATGTATTCATGATTACTAATTCGTCTGAATGCGCTCCAAGGAGCCTAGAAAAGCCTCCACGAAATTTTTCATGAAACGAGTACCAAGGATGTTTTTTCTCGAAGCGTCCCTCTGAACCTTTATCTTCCCATTCAACTAATTCATCCTGCATATATTGGCGCGCTTTGACTGGAGCAAGGCCCATAACATGCCCGTTGAAATAAATTAATTCTCTACCCTCAGAATCGCGTGGTTTTACAAATTTATTTCTGTATTCTTGCAAAGGATCAGTTTGATCTAGAGCTTTAGCACCACCTTCATCAGCAGAAAACATTTCCATGATTTTAGAATTATTATCATGATGCGGACATGCAACAACGATCGCAGAACAACAAATAAGGAAAAACAAACAAAAGAATTTTTTGGAGTGATTCATGTACTTAATACTAACAAAGCTTTAACGACAACAATATATGAGCAATAACAACCAATTGCAACCACATTATTTTACCCATTCTGCTAAACATTTGATATGCGAAGAGCTTTGACATTAATATTACAACCAATTCTACTGCTTAATAAAAGATTGACAACAAAATAATAAAGGGTTAATGTTTACTATCACAAACAACTATAAGTTTATGCAAATGAAAGTTAATACTACAGCAAATACTAAGTTTTACAACGCACTTACATTAATTTTTGTATTTTGTTTATTTATTTCGAATATAGCAGAGATGAAAATAATCGATATATTAGGAGTGGCACAAGTTGGTGCTGGTACTTTGTTTTTCCCCTTGTTGTACGTACTAAATGATGTCATCACAGAAATATACGGATTCTCTGCAAGTCGTCGCACCATCTGGCTAGCATTATGTTTCAACCTAACATTCACCGTATTAATGTATTTTATTATGATGTTACCTGAAGGTGAAGATTGGCAAGAAAAAGAAGCGTTTGAGGTTATTTTCGCTCTTTCTCCAAGAATAATGCTAGGATCACTAATAAGCTACTTCCTAGGCGAGTTAATAAATTCTTCAATAATTTCTTCTTTAAAGTTACAACTGCAAGGCAGATTATTTGCTCTTAGGGCTGTATTAAGCACCTTAATTTCATCTTTTATAGAAAGCATTCTTTTTGGAATTATTGCATTTTACGGCCGAATCCCAGACGATGAGCTAGTCAAGATGACAGTTATGCTAACTATACTTAAAGTCTTATACGAAATTGCTGTAATGCCATTTACTATAATGCTTGTTAATTACCTCAAAAAAGTTGAAAATCTTGATGTGTATGAGAAGCCTTTATTAAAAAATATATTCCCATCTTGGTGAAGTAACTAAACTAAACTCACCTAATGTCATTTAATCTCTTCGATGCCTTAGAGCATAAGTTTGAATGATTTTTCTAGATAAAGAAATATAATTTCTTTGCATGACAATGGAAGCTTTTATTGCTATAATGCTTCCATTAACAAACAATATGTTAAAATATGCAATTTATTGACGAAGCAACTATTCATCTTAAAGCCGGAAATGGTGGGCATGGAGCCGTAAGCTTTCGTCGTGAAAAATATATTGAACGTGGCGGCCCTGACGGTGGTGATGGCGGTGATGGCGGTAGTATTATTTTTCGCAGCAATTCGCATCTTAATACTTTGCTACAATTTCGTTTTAAAAGGCACTTCAAAGCAGATAGTGGCGAACAAGGCAAAGGATACAACAAAACAGGTCAATCTAGAGATCCATTGATTTTAGAAGTACCAATGGGCACTCAAATATTTTCAGAAGATGGATTGCTCTTAATATATGATTTTACCGAAGATAATGAAGAATTTGAACTACTTCAAGGCGGCAAAGGTGGTCTAGGAAATTCTCATTTTAAATCTTCTACCAACAAATCTCCACGTAAACGTATAGACGGTGCATTTGGAGAAGAGATGGACATCTCTTTAAAATTAAAATTACTCTCAGATGCAGGACTTGTTGGTTTACCTAATGTTGGCAAATCTACTTTTCTTTCTAGAACAACCTCGGCCAAACCAAAAATTGCAGATTATCATTTTACTACCTTAAAACCAGGTCTTGGTGTTGTTTACGTTAGCGAAGAAGAATTTGTACTAGCTGATCTTCCTGGTCTAATTGCCGGCGCTCACTTGGGCAGTGGACTTGGTGACCGCTTTCTGAAACACATAGAACGCTGCGGTGTACTTATACACGTAATCGATGCTACTCATGAAGATATTAAGCAAGATTATTTAACTATTAGAGAAGAGCTGGAATCATACTCCCCTCTACTAAAGGAAAAGAGCGAAATTCTTTGTTTAAATAAAATCGATAGTGTTACAGAAGAAGAATTAGAAGCGCAGATAAAAATCTTGCAAGATCTAACTGGCCAAAAAATATACACAATGTCTGGATATACTGGAGCTGGTGTTGATATTATCCTAAAGAAAACCCTAGAAACCATCAAAGCTCGTATAAATGGCGATGATGAGTAAAATAATACATAATTTAGACAATATTGATCTTATTGTGATGCAATCTAGATAATATTAGAATGATTTTATCTGTTTAATAAATACGCGATGAGCAGTAAGTTCTAAATTAAATAAACTAGTACAACAGTTACACCCACAAAAAACCACTGAAAATTAACAAGATCTAATATTTTGCAGAGTTTAATTTTTATCACCATGCTTTAAAATGGAAGTACTGGATAAACCATTTAAATGCTGAACAACAATTTGCACCTTTGCCCCCACTTCTTTAGCCTGCCTATGTATATTTGACAATTGAGGATCACCCACAGTTACCGCTATAATATTTGGGCAAGTATTCTGTACCAACTGGAAATAATCTTCATAACCACTTAACATTGGCAACATCACTATTTGATCAACATACCTAACCGCGCTTAAGTTAATAGCTCTTTGCTGTTGATTATGCACAGGCTGACGATGCTTATATTTTATAATATGTTCATCAGGTTCTAACGCAATTATCAAGTAATCCCCAAACTGCTTCGATGCCCGCAAATATTCCAAATGGCCATAATGCAATAAATCAAAACAGCCACCTATAAGCACCACCCTACGCTCACCACCACATTTAACTATTTCTTGTTTATTATACATGGTAATCACTGCTGGTGTATCAGCACTAGAACGCCCATATGTACAAGCATTTAACAATACCAACAAAATACACAACAGGATGATTTTCATATTATTTGTTCCAAAAGCATAATTTACCTAATAATTGGTAGCACAAATTTTACAGTTTGTATCGCCCCGCTAACAAAATAATGAAATATAACGACTCACTAAGTACTAACTTGTTTCCGACGTAGCACCAATTTATAGTTATAAGCATTAGTCTTTAACAACAAATAAAACACAAAGACTTGAATGAAATATATCGATATTATTTGATATATTATTCCATCTATACCAATCATAAGGATTATAGAATTAAAAACAGCGCTGATTAACAACCATGTTTTAATAAAAAAAACATCATCTGATAATCTCCCTGTGTTTGATAATATATATTTCCTAAAGACTAGTTTATTAAGCAAGATCTTATGTACTACATATAATACCAAAGTCAGGATAATTACAATAAACAAAGGTATTACAAATGCAATTGTAGTAAATATATTTTCTAGGGTCTGTAAAACACTCTGAGCATCTCCCTCGATAAAATTTCGCATTATAAATTTTATATATAATTCTGAGGATAATATTTTACTTACACAAGATTGCCCCATTTTACATAAAAATATAATAGGAATAATAGATGATGTAATTAGCAACGATGGATACCAAAACGAAAAAACTATATATTTCCATTCTTTAGAAATTAATAATAAAAATTTACTCATACCTACACTCACAATATAATAGCACCTATAATTATATTAACTTTAAATTGCATCATGTAAATATAATGATATCATGTATTTTTATAATCCTTAAAATATCCATATGCAAGATATACTAAAAGACAAAATTATCGAAGTCTGCAATAAGAAAATAGCCCAAAAAGGCAATAATGTCGGGCTTTCATTCTACGCCTTCTTTGCCAATAAAAATGACAATCCCAAACTACTAATGGAAGCCGCCGAATGGTGGATCATGACCCACAAATTAGATCACTTTGAAAAAGCTAGTAAAATTAAGGCTCTGGTGGAAGAGATGTAGTAAATATCAATGTCAACTAGAAAGAGCACCTAAATTATTTCTTATAGTTAGGCGTTTAATATCGATTCCTCCTGCACACAGAACAAATAAACCTTAACATATGTAATAAAATAATCTAAATTTTAGATATATCAATCATCCCATATTCTTCTGGATTAAAACCTAAAGGAAATTTTGTAGGAGGTAACAAGTCAGATTTACAACTATGATAGTTTGGTAACGTCAACTCTGATTTCCGAGCATAAACAAAACTATAGTGTTTTGAATTATAAATAGCACCCTGTAGATTTGGTTGCATCTTATAATGACCAGAATTAACTGTCATTGCAGACAAGTCTGCCCCCACTAAATTTACATTACTAAAATTTGCATCAACATATGTTGTATCAATAAATTGAACTCCACATAGATTGCTGCCTGATAAATTAGCAGACATTAAATCAGAGTTTTTAAATACAGCAAAGGCAAAATCACTACCTACCATTTGTGCCAACAAAAAATCTACGTTAACAAATTCTGTTTTTTTAAACCAAACACATGGAAGGTAAGCTTTAATAAATTTAGTGTTTTCTATTCTAATTCCAGATAAATCGTAAACCTTCCTATCTATAAATGGGTTTGATACACTGGGTAATACTAAGCCATTTAAATTTAAATTACTTAGGTTATCTTTATTGGATATAACAAGTTCATATAAATCCTCATATGCACTAAAATTAATATCATCATATTTATAATATATAGACTTAAGAATACTCAATGGATTGTCAATTTTGGGTTCCACAGGAAGACGAGTTTGTTGCAATTCTGGAATTCTTCCAAGAACATATTTAGAATTTTTACCTTCTGACATTGTGACTAAATAAGAAATCCTACTATGTAGTGTAACCAAAGAAAGTTCGTATCTCGCAATTCCAATAGCAAATAGAGTTAAATACAAGGTAATAAATGGAAAACAGAACTTTATTACCTTAGAAACATTTTGAAGAAAACGTTCTGACTTATTACAGTTAAAAATTTGGTACAATTTACTCAATAACTTCATGATTTCAAAATATAGCTTAATAAAGAAAAACTACAAATAACATTGCTCAACCCAGAGTTGAATCTTAATGCACAAAAAAAAGCTTGTATTGCAAGCTTGGCAGCGACCTACTCTCCCGTGCCTCAGGGCAAAGTACCATCGGCGCTATGAGGTTTCACTTCCGAGTTCGGAATGGAATCGAGTGTTTCACTCATGCTATAACCACCAAGCTAGCAATACAAGCTTTTTAAAGACTGTATTGAAGGACTATCACAAATTGTGACGTCCTAAATGTTGATAAAGAATAATGTAAATACGTTTTATACTATAAGCGAATATAAGATTAACACTACATGCAATCGTATGTTCTCAAAAGCAAAATAAAACGATCGAGCTATTAGTACCAGTTAGCTTCATGCGTTACCGCACTTCCACACCTGGCCTATCAACGTGGTGGTCTTCCACGGCTCTGATAGGGAAGTCTAGTTTTAAGGTGGGTTTCCCGCTTAGATGCATTCAGCGGTTATCCCTTCCATACTTAGCTACCCAGCTATGCCGCTGGCGCGACAACTGGCCCACCAGAGGTATGTCCATCTCGGTCCTCTCGTACTGAAGACAGATCCTCTCAAACTTCCTACACCCACGGCAGATAGGGACCGAACTGTCTCACGACGTTCTAAACCCAGCTCACGTACCACTTTAAACGGCGAACAGCCGTACCCTTGGGACCTTCTCCAGCCCCAGGATGTGATGAGCCGACATCGAGGTGCCAAACGATCTCGTCGATATGGACTCTTGGAGATCATCAGCCTGTTATCCCCGGCGTACCTTTTATCCGTTGAGCGATGGCCCTTCCACTCGGGACCACCGGATCACTATGACCGACTTTCGTCTCTGCTCGACTTGTCAGTCTTGCAGTCAGGCTAGCTTATGCCATTGCACTCTAATAGTTGATTTCTGACCAACCTGAGCTAACCATCGCGCGCCTCCGTTACTCTTTAGGAGGCGACCGCCCCAGTCAAACTACCCACCATGCATTGTCCCAAACCCTGATTCAAGGGTCGTGGTTAGATATCAAAGATTAAAAGGGTGGTATCTCACATTTCGACTCCACAGTCGCTTGCGCTACTGCTTCATAGTCTACCACCTATTCTGCACATTTAATCCCTAATACCAGTGCAAAGCTATAGTAAAGGTGCACGGGGTCTTTCCGTCTAACCGCGGGTACTCCGCATCTTAACGGAGAATTCAATTTCGCTGAGTCGATACTGGAGACAGTGGGGAATTCGTTACGCCATTCGTGCGGGTCGGAACTTACCCGACAAGGAATTTCGCTACCTTAGGACCGTCATAGTTACGGCCGCCGTTCACTGGGACTTCAATTCAGAGCTTGCACCCCTCCTTTTAATCTTCCAGCACTGGGCAGGCGTCAGGCCCTATACTTCGTCTATTGACTTTGCAGAGCCCTGTGTTTTTAGTAAACAGTCGATACCCCCTGTTTTGTGCCACCTATTTTCGGTTGCCCAAAAATAGGTCATCTTTCTCCCGAAGTTACAGATGCAATTTGCCTAGTTCCTTCAGCATCGTTCTCTCAAGCGCCTTGGTATACTCTACCTGTCCACCTGTGTCGGTTTGGGGTACGGTCTATATTGGAGGTGTTATTTCCTGGAAGTCATTGGTTGCATACCCAATCCAATAAGGGTATACAATGGCTTGACCTCGTCACATCCTCCAGGTTCAGGAATATTAACCTGATTCCCATCGACTACGCCTTTCAGCCTCGCCTTAGGGGCCGACTAACCCTGCGCAGATTAGCTTTACGCAGGAAACCTTGGACTTTCGGCGAGAATGTTTCTCACATTCTTTGTCGCTACTCATGTCAGCATTCTCACTTCCGATACCTCCAGCAATCCTTACAGATTACCTTCGCAGGCTTACGGAACGCTCCGCTACCACTCATATGTAAACATATGAATCCGCATCTTCGGTACATAACTTTAGCCCCGTTACATTGTCGGCGCAGGAAGACTTATTTAGACTAGTGAGCTATTACGCTTTCTTTAAAAGATGGCTGCTTCTAAGCCAACTTCCTAGTTGTTATGGTCTTCCCACATCCTTTAACACTTAGTTATGATTTTGGGACCTTAGATGGCGGTCTGGGCTCTTTCCCTCTCGACCATGGACCTTAGCACCCATGGTCTGTCTGCTATACTGTACTCACTGGCATTCGGAGTTTGGTTAAGTTTGGTAAGTCTGTTGGACCCCCTAGCTCATCCAGTGCTCTACCTCCAGTGGTAATCATATAACGCTCTACCTAAATAGATTTCGCGGAGAACCAGCTATATCCGAGTTTGATTGGCCTTTCACCCCTAACCACAGCTCATCCCCTAATTTTTCAACATTAGTGGGTTCGGTCCTTCAGTAGATGTTACTCCACCTTCAACCTGGCCATGGCTAGATCACTCGGTTTCGGGTCTAATTCATCGAACTATGTGCGCCCTATTCAGACTCGCTTTCGCTACGCCTACACCTAACGGCTTAAGCTCGCTCGATAAACTAAGTCGCTGACCCATTATACAAAAGGTACGCAGTCACAGAAGCAAGCTTCTGCTCCTACTGCTTGTAAGCATTCGGTTTCAGTGTCTATTTCACTCCCCTAATCGGGGTTCTTTTCACCTTTCCCTCACGGTACTTGTTCACTATCGGTCGTTAGAGAGTACTTAGGCTTGGAGGGTGGTCCCCCCATATTCAGACAGGATTTCACGTGTCCCGCCCTACTCTAGAACTTTAAAAAACCTTACCTATACGGGGCTATCACCCATTATTGCCAACCTTTCCATGTTGTTCTAGTTTGTTTTAAAAAGCTACTTGCCTGGTCCGCGTTCGCTCGTCACTACTAGCGGAGTCTCTGTTGATGTCCTTTCCTTCAGCTAATGAGATATTTCAGTTCACTGAGTTCGCTTCATATAGCTATGTATTCACTATACGATACCTGATAAATCAGGTGGGTTCCCCCATTCGGAAATCTCCGGATCAAAGTTTATTCACAACTCCCCGGAGCTTATCGCAGTGTATCACGTCCTTCATCGCCTTCTAACGCCAAGGCATCCACCAAATGCTCTTATATTATTTATTTTACCAAAACTTGAGATCACACGATGCATGCAGAGTTAATTCTTACACGCTTCAGTATTACTCGCGATAATTAATCGCGGTGTGTATTTAGTTTTATTATTCTTTATCAACTTTTAAAACAGCTACAAGCTTCGTCGTTGCTTGTGTGAGAATTTTTATACAGAGATCCTGAAGCCTTGTCAAACACTATTTTAAAAAAAAGACGAATTATTTGATTTTTTATCCATGTGCTCATCAATAAATTTTCCCTACATATAGGTACTTGTTTTATTCCCCTTTCTACGGGGGACTGATACAAACTATTCTTGACAGAGAGTGGTTGCTGCATTATATTTTGTAAATCACTTAAACAATAACGATTGTTATGAACACTTTTGAAGTAAATTTTTTAAATAATAAAGGTTGGCGTTGGCGAAACTAAAAGTTTTTCTACAAACCAACTCGTTATTTTAAAAATATATACTTTCAAAGGATTATAATTATGTTTAAATCATACAAAACATACGCTGCCCTTACGGCCATCTTACTTTTAGCTTTATTTACTACTTTTCAAGAGGATCATAAAAAGAATTCTCTGCCCCTAATAGCAATTGCTAATTATGGGCCTCATTCATCTCTACAAGAAACAATTGATGGCATGAAAGCTGAACTGACAAAATTAGGTTATATTGAAAATACCAATATTAGATATGAAATAGCTGATGTAAATTTTGAAACGTCACTAATTATTCAAATGCTTAACAAACTTAAAAGCAGTAAACCTGATATTCTCGTTACTTTATCAACCCCAATTGCTCAATCAGCAAAGAACATGATTAAAGACATCCCCGTAATATTTACTGACGTTACCGACCCAGATGAAGCTGGCCTTGTCTCCAACAACCCCAATAGCAATATAACAGGCGCTTCAGACAAACAGGATTTAGTACCTATGTTAAAATTTGCCAAACAATTACTACCAAAGGCAGAAACTATTGGTGTCTTATATTCTACAGGCGAAGCTAATGATATTTCGATGGTAAGCATGTTAAACAAAAGCGCGGCTTCGCTAGGGATAGAAGTAGTAGCAATTCCAATAGAACATACACGTGATGTTGTAACCAGGATGAAACTATTTAAAGGCAAGGTAGACTTTATATACACAGGTTCAAGTGGCGCTATCCAGGCCTCGTTGCCAACAATAGTAAGTATTGCAGAATCAATGAAACTCCCGCTTTTTAACTTCAATAGCGAAGAAGTAATAGAACATAACGCATTAGCCAGCTTTGGTGTCTCACATAAGCAAGTCGGAGCTAATGCAGCGCGGATTATTCACCGTATACTCCAAGGCGAAAAGCCTAGCAATATTGCAATAATACACCCCAGTATCACTGATCATGCAGGTTTTATCAGTAAAAAGCGAGCAGAACGCATAGGAATTGACATCCCCAAAGGACTAGCGGGAATTACGATAATAGACTAAAATATGATAGTTTGATAAACGGATAATAAAAATGCTAAAACTAGAAAATATTCGAAAATCTTTTCCGCAAATATCAGATCCGGTTCTGAAAGATATCAATCTTAATATCGACAAAGGAGAATATTGCATAATTCTTGGCAGTAATGGCTCTGGAAAATCTACTTTGCTAAAAATTATTTCCGGAGAATATCAACTAGATTCTGGGAAAATTTTACTCGATGGATTAAATATCACCAAACAACCAATTCATCACCGAGCAAAGCATATTAGCAGCGTAGCGCAAGATATTACCAAAGGTACTATCCAAGATATGACCTTGTTAGAAAACATGTCCATAAGCAGCATACGTGGTGAAAATGCTTCTTATAGATTTTATAAAACCCAAGCCCAAGAAATCACAGATAATATCAAGCTACTTGAGCTTGGGTTGGAAAAATTTTTGCATAGTAATATGTCTACACTTTCAGGTGGGCAAAGGCAGTCAATCGCTACGTTAATGGCTATATCTCCTAAGCCTTCAATATTACTCCTAGATGAACATACAAGTGCTCTTGACCCACGCAGCAAAGAAAAGATTATGCATTTTACTGATAATCATATCAAAAAACATAACTTAACTACTTTGATGATCACGCATAATATTGAAGATGCAATAAAGTATGGCTCACGGCTCATTATCATGCACCATGGAGAAATAGCTTATGACGTTAAGGGCAAAGAAAAATCAGCCCTTTCAAGCAAACAAATTTTAGATATATTACATAAAATAGGAGGGTCATTATGATCTATACCCTAATAGAAATAGCTCCCAGCGGTTTACTGCAAGGCCTGATCCTTTCATTGCTAGTAATTGGTGTAATGATTCCATTTCGTCTACTTAATTTCCCTGACTTAACTGCCGAAGGCTCTTATCCTTTAGGTGGAGCATTATGCGCATCACTGATAGTAGCGGGCGCGCACCCAGGATTGGCGCTGTGCATTGCATGTATGTGCGCCGGAATCCTTGGAACTGGCACAGCTTTTATTCACATCAAATACAAAGTCAATACTTTACTCGCTGGAATAATTCTTAGCACGATGGTTTATAGTGTTAACTTACGCGCAATGGGTAAATCTAATATTGCACTCTTTGAGTTACCTAACTTATTTAGCGATTTATCAAATGGTATAGCTTCACAAATTATTACCTTGCTTGTAATAAATTTGGTTATTATGGTAGCACTCTATTTATTTCTCAATACAGAAAAAGGCCTAAGATTTCGTGCGGTTGGTTTAAATCCAGCTTTTGCAGAAAAACAAGGTGTAAATCTAAATAAAAATATTATTGCGGGCTTATTCATTGGGAATGCTATGGGGGGCCTTGCCGGAGCATTATTGGTGCAGATTCAAGGTTATGCAGATATTGGTATTGGTATTGGCATTGTTATACACGCGCTGGCAGCCATGATGATTGGAGAAAAAATTATCGGCACTACTACAACTTTAAAATTGATAATAGCACCATTTATTGGCTCAATATTATATCAGCAAATTCAAGGTATAGCTCTAGTGGCTGGTCTAGCCCCATCAGATCTAAAATTACTAACTGGTGCAATTGTCCTTGGGATAATTGCACTTCGCTAGCACGTTAGATTTGATACATCTCTATAGATCTTCGCTATCACCTGCTACCTCTACTGGCTCGAATAGTTCAGGATCTGCGCTAAATTTATCTACAGCATTGACTATAGAATATCTTACGTCTTCATCCGCATCTAAATGTTGTTTTACATAATCAGAAAAATACTGATACACCTCTTCTTTAGATCTATACTTAATTAACGATACAATTAACGGCAAATCTTTTGTAGCAATATCAATTGCCTCTTTTTTCAATATATAACAAGCATTATCTACAGTAGTGTAAGCAATTATAGAGAATAGACCGCTCTCTTGTCCACTAGAACCCATCATCTCTCCTACTTTACCCAAGTTGGTACAAAACAAAATTAAAAGGCAGGCAGCACAAGGGCCACAAGGGATTTAAAGTATCCCATCGGGCACTACAAATTTAGTTAATTTTTAGTAAGATATAATAGTTGGTTTGA
>Ga0335398_10001211_pt1 | contig 45121 bp, 38 predicted proteins | sample BON03_FD_205742 | JGI IMG/M metagenome (GOLD analysis project Ga0335398, IMG submission 205742) | Freshwater microbial communities from Lake Bonney liftoff mats and glacier meltwater in Antarctica - BON-03 (spades assembly) (version 2) | ecosystem: Environmental > Aquatic > Freshwater > Ice >... | reverse complement strand
GCTTATTACGAACCTGCATCCAAAAGAGGACTTCGCTTTTGGTACTCTTGTTTCTATGCTGACGAGCGTATTCCTTTAGCTTGGGATAATACCAAAGGAATTTCTTTTTCATTGTTCGAATTTAGTGATTTTCTATTTAAAGTTGTTTTCAGATCTTGTTATTGTTTGATCCTATTGACACTCCTCTGTTTCCTAGGAATCTGAATTTATAGTTCTTCGCTATTGACACACCTTGATCTTTGTTTGTCGCTATTGACACACCCCGATTTTAATGTAAATCACAGATTTACTTAAAATCTTCCCCTATGATAGAGGGGATTATTTGTCGCTAGGAAATTTCGCTTCGCAAAATTATTTATAGACCCGAAAAATCCCCGCTTAAGAGGGGCTTTTAGTTCCAAATATCTGATTTGGCAAGACTAAAAGGGTTGTGATTCCAGGCCCGAAGAAAAAAGGGGTGTGCTTCTAAACCAAAAAAAACTTAATCACCCAGAAGTACACCCTTAGACTCCACTCAGGACGAATTATTCTATCACTGCTACCACTCTAAACCCAATCGTGCTTCTTGGCTCGGTAGCTGGTTGTTCGCTTTCTACTCTCACATCATAGCCTGTATCATTCCAACTGCCACCCATAGCTACGGTATCATCTGATACTAGCTCTGCCACATTACCAGACATGTTATATATCCCGAATTGGTTTGGGTAATAAGACTCCGCAGGTGCGGTGATAGTCATTTCTTTATCCATAAAATTGTCATATAACAATACCTGATAAGTATTCGTATACTCACCATTTATATCGGTTCTTGTGATAAACCTCTCATCATATGTTTTAAAATTAGATAAGAATGAACCCTTAGAATTTCTAAGGTAAGGTCCATCCCAAGGATATTGAGTGGCGGCCCCTCCTCTTGCAGCACGTATCCATTGTTTTTTAGTAGGCACACTAAAAGTCACCTTAACTCCTTGATCTCGCATAGCAAAAATTTCGGTCAACCAATCTGCATAAGCTATTGCTTGTTTCAGTGTCATACCTACTGCTGGATACTCTGAATATGCCTGATGTTGGTAGTAATAATTTACAAAGGGTTCGTTATACGCTAGTCGCTGTCGCCAAACAGTAGTATCTAAGATATTAGCTTCATACTCCTGCATTCTTCCTTCCTGCTTTAAATACATCAAGAACTCTTTCCATTGAATATTGGTAACTTCTGTGCTAGCCACATAAAATTCTGAACAAGAATCTAGGCCTCTTATATATGCTCTTTTAGCTGTAGAATCTAAACCTAATTCTTTGGCTTTAGTCAATAGGCGATTATCTCCTTGTGAATTCATGTACACCTTACCTGCCGGCACTTTCACATAGTGCTTTGTCAAGTACTTCGTAGTTTGTGGTTTTTTGTTTTTGCCAAAGGCGAATAGTAACGGTAAGAGCAGTAAGAAGTATCCCAGTTTGTTCATGACAGTGAAACGAAGGTAGGACAAACTTATTGTAGGTACTGCTCCGAGAGCAGTACCTACAAACAGAAAACACCTACCTTTGCACCTTTATAAAAATCCGATGCGATTCAACAACAAAACCATAAACCTACAACGCTATCCCAATACAGCAAACCGCTCCTTAAGAGCCTGGAGTGCAGCAGACGAATTAATTTTAGAAACAGCTCTAGGACTTGGTTTAGAAAAGAAAAAAATCGCACTGATGCACGACACCTTTGGGGCTATGGCTGTGGCTCTGAGCACCCATAATCCTCATTCTATAATCACTAATGCTTCTCAGCTGAAGGCTACCAAGCTAAACTTAGCCAACAATGGCTTAGATAAAAAAGACTGGGAGCACAGTAATCCGCTTAACATTCAGTCAACGGATATAGATATTGCTCTACTAAAAATACCGAAGTCAGCAGACCTATTTCAGCTATACATACAGCAGTTACATGCTACGTGTAAGTCTAAAAGTGTAATCCTATGTGGATTTATGACACGTAACTTTACTGCTCGCTGGAAGGAGATAGCAGAGCTTTACTTCGACGATGTATCTCAGTCTATGGCTGTGAAAAAAGCTCGTGTACTCATCCTTAAATCTCCAAAAACTAAGATAGAAAAAGTACCTCTATTTCATACTATCAAGAACGATCTAGACCTCAATCTAAAACAGTACTCGGGAGTATTCTCTTCAGAGAAAGTAGATCCTGCTACACAAGTACTATTAGAGCATCTTCCCACTGTATCCGAAGGAAAAAATATACTCGACCTGGCCTGTGGTAATGGAGTGATAGCAGCATACCTGCAAAAAAATCAACCTGAAAATATTCTGTCTGTGATAGACGACAACTATTTAGCCATAGCCTCTGCTAAGCTAAACCTGGGAAAAGAAAACATCAACTACCACTGGTCAGACACTGTGACGGCGTGCAGAGATCAAAAATTTGATTTAATTCTATGCAATCCTCCCTTTCATTTTGAGTATGAAAACACAATAGAAATCTCTCTGACTCTTTTCAAAGAAGCCAAAGATGCTCTGAACAATGGAGGATCATTTTATATAGTGGCTAATACCCACCTAAACTACCGCACTCATCTGACTAAGCTTTTCAACGAGGTAACTCAAGTCACTGAAAGTGGCAAGTTTGAGGTGATACTTTGTAAGTAAAAACGCAGCTTAGAACACTACCTTTCAAACTCAAAGACTTCGATAATCTCAGGAAAGAGATACTTGTTCTTCAACACGAAATCTGCCTGGAACTCAGAGACTAACTGCTCCTTTGGGCCACCATCTGTAATCATGAAAATGACCTTATGTACCGTGGTATCTATCCGTGCTTCTGAATACTGATTAATTCCATAGAAATTTTCTTCCTTGAATCCTTCTAGCACATTATAGTAGCCGTACTCTGCATCATAATTTATGAATCTGTCTCTATCGAAATAGTAGGCATAGCCAAAGATTCTGTACTTGGGATATAGTACCACTCTGGTAGCTGTATCACGTAATTCTTGGACTTTTTCTACGGCTTCTTTGGTGTGTCGTCCATTGTCTATATTTCGATCACTGGTAGCGATAAAAAACACAATCATTAGCGAAGGAATCACCCACTTCACAACAGGTAGCTTAATCACCGAAACTGACGAAATAGCTACCAATAGTATAAAACCTCCTACCGTATGCATAAGATACCTATCGTGAAACATAGGAACCCAATACGACAGTATAAACATACCTAGAAAAGACACCACAAACCATCCTATAATTACGAGTACATTACGATTTACAGAACGCCATTTTCTGACATTAGCCACGAGTGTGAACGCTAATAACAGGAGAATACACTTAACTATGCCCGCAGAATTAGCAAACTGAGCCAGAACGTACTCCATAGTACTCCACCCAGACGGGGTGGTAAGCCAAGTTCCTTTTTCTTTGGTTACTGAAAACTGCTCTATAACCACAGGTATATAAGGCCCAAAAAGGACAAACGAAGCTGCCAAACTTAGCACTACCGCTTTGAGTTTTTTACCTTCTCTAAAACTAAAAAGCAGTGCAAAAAAGACGTGTATACCTATGACCATTACCCCAAAATAATGAGCATAGAGTAGCAATGCATTTGATATCGTAAATAGGATTAAAGTACTAGTAGTGTACCTATTATTTACCCATCTCAAAAAATAATAAAAGCTAAGGCACGTGAGCATTCCAAAGAGAGCATACACTCTAGCCTCGTGAGAAAAGTATGTGGCATAATTAGAAAAGCTAAATAGCACTCCTGCTACTATCCCCGCCTGTGTGGTGAAAAACTCATCTCCTATTTTATATAAAAAAGCAGCGGTGACACTCACAAAAATGAGTGAAGGAATCCGCACAGCCACTTCGCTAATACCAAAGGTCTTTATCCAATAATGTAGAAATAGCTCATACAATGGAGGGTTATTACCTGGCCTTAAGTGTCTAAGAATATCTGGAAGATCCATCTGAGCGAAATAAACACTGAAAGGCTCATCTCCTGCCAGACTATTTATCTCTATACCAAAAGCTCTGAGAACAACATTGAACAGAAAGAATAATATGGGTATAACCCACCCAAACTTTCTCCAACGAATCATCGCTACAGGTCTTTAGCTTGAGCTACTAGCTCTGCCAAGTCTAGCACTTCTACTTCACCTTCTTTATTGGCGTGTTTTATGCCATCTCCTATCATAGTGGTACAAAACGGGCAATTAGCAGATATAATACTAGCTCCAGTATCTATGGCTTCTTCGGTACGTTCTATATTTATTTCCTTATCACCTTTTTCTGCATCTTTAAACATCTGAGCACCACCAGCACCGCAGCAAAGTCCTTTAGACTTACAACGCTTCATCTCTACGAGTTCTGCATCTAGAGCTTCTAGTATACGTCTTGGAGCGTCATACACGCCATTTGCTCTGCCTAAGTAGCAACTATCGTGATACGTTATTTTTTTACCTTTAAACGGATCTGCACCAAAAGTCAGTTTGCCATCGTCTATTAACTGCTGCATGAATGTAGTGTGATGAATCACCTCATACTTTCCGCCCAAAGATGGATATTCATTTTTTAATGTATTGAAACAATGCGGGCATGTGGTTACTATTTTGGTAATCTCATATGCATTTAGCGTAGCGATGTTAGCCATAGCTTGCATTTGAAACAAAAACTCATTGCCAGCTCTTTTTGCTGGATCACCTGTACAACTTTCTTCTTTGCCCAGTATAGCATAGTTTACGCCTACATTATCTAATATTTTAACGAATGCTTTTGTGATTTTCTGAGCTCGCTCATCAAAACTACCTGCACATCCTACCCAAAACAAAACATCTGGTTTCTCTCCTTTAGCTACTAGCTCTGCTACTGTGGGTACATGTATTTGTTGACTCATTTTGTTGTGCAATTTATAAAAAATTTATGTTTAAAACTCCTCTATTCCGTCCATCGGTCTAATCATTCCCTTTTGAACTTGGTTTTTTAATCTTATAGGTAAGTGTAGCCATCACATATCGCTGTACTGCATTACTTTGGTTTTGCGTAAAACTATTATTACTCCACCATCTCCATAGGTTCTGATTCTTGTCTAAAAGATCATACGCTCTGGCTCCTATGCTCCATTGCTGATCCTTATCTATAAAAAATGAAATCTCGGAATTAAGAATTGGTATAGTCTGTGCTCCCACTGCATTGTTAGCACCGTAAATCTCTAGATACAATGACGTACTCCACTCTATACGTTCTATAGGTGTGAAAACGAACTCGGCGTCTACTTCATGATAAAAGAAGCCATTATTACTCACGCCTCCTACACTACCTGTCTGATAGTTTAGGCTATAGTCTCCATCAAAACTCCACATATCAAATTCATTGAACTGTAAGGTAGGACCACCCGCTATGGTGTTATTTTTACTTAATATTTCCTTGTTATTTTGGAGGAAGTAAGACTGACCGTAGCTATAATCCACATCCATACCTATGGTGGCTTTTAGTGCTTTTATAGGCCACGTAAATCCTACACTTTGATTGGTATATATTCTATTTTTAAAATTAATAACTGTAGACTGTGCATAGTTATCTGAAGAGACCAAATTGGTGTTTACCACTGGTCTAAAGCTGTATGAGTTCCATCCATTAAAAAATAATGTTTTCCCTAATCCAAACATACGCTGGTACCTCCAGCTGTTATTGTAGGTCATGAAATTCTCTATTTCTATGTTGCCAGTATTTTCATTAAACGGATTACTATTATCTGTCATTGGCAGCATTTGCTGTACTCCTGGTCTATTCAGATTAGCACGTATATTGAAATTAAAATTATACTTATGTGGCTTATTAGACCTGAGGAACATATAAGGGATGAAGAATAGTTGATTAAACCCATACTGATGAAACGTATCTGTAGTAAACCTTCTGTCTTCTATACTTTGATTTAACTCAGGCACCACATATAGCGTGGTAAATGAGTCTAGCTTATAACTTATATGCAAAAAGTATTCTAGGTTTTGTGCCTGCACGCCTCCCACTGGACTATTGCTGAGCAATTTACCTTGCTCTTCTATCCAATCAAAATCATGGGTATACTCACTAAGCATCCAGTTTACCCCCGGGCGTATCATTAGTTTTTTGGTCAACTGTATCTGATATGCAGCTGTAGCAGCTACAGTCCTCTCGTTAGTTTTCAGATTTTGAGTAAGTCTAGACGGCTCATCTGAAGGAAAAGGCAGCAAAAACGGCTTCGTATCAAAATAATTTTGCTGATCATTAGTGAGTTCAGAAGCTCCAAAATAAACTGACCCCATAAACCTATTCTCGCTTTTCTTTTTAGACTTTCTAGTCCAATGCAGCTTACTAATGAATTTTTGATCTCCACTAGCTTCTCTATTGAGTGTTACGCCGCTATTCAGGATACTGTCTTTTTCAAAGAAATTTTGAGTCAGTGAGCCTGAGAACTTATCTCCTACCTGCCTATTAAACTGTGCACGAAACACTAGTCTATTCAGCGTATCTGGCTCATACTCTATCTTGGCATTTACCTGATGATTATTCTTATCGCCATCACCCTCACTTATGGCATCAGAAAACAGGGTATTGTCGGTCAGATAGACTTCAGAATTTCGTTCTCCTATTCTAAGGTTATGCTCGGAAGTGACTACATAGGCTATATCTGTTTTCATTCCTTTCACAGGCTCAAAATGTAGGTTTGCACCAATTCCTTCGTATGAGTTTACACCGCCATTCCAGTTCCAACTGTTGCTTCCTCCATTGAACGGGTTAATCTCAAAAGTATTGAGCGTAGACATCTCGTCCCATCCATATAGACTATTGTCAATATTATTTAATCCACCTATAAGAGAAAACTGAGTAGCGTCTTTAAAGAAGTTAATATTTCCTTTACCGTCATAGTAACCGTCAGTGCCATATCCCGCTCGTACCGTACCAAAGTAGCCTTGAGCCTTATCTTCCTTTAGTATGAGATTGATTACTTTTTCACGCTGGTTATCATTCTCTCCTGTGAACTCATCTTCATCCGTTTTTTTATCTATGACCTCTACTTTATCTACTAGGGAAGCATCCAGATTTTTGGTAGCTGCTTCTACGTTACCACCAAAAAATTCTTTTCCATTAATTAAAACTTTAGTGATTTGCTGCCCTTCTGAAGAGACTTTTCCGTCTTTATCCACCTGTATCCCAGGCATCTTTTTGATAAGGTCTTCTACATTAGCATTGCTCTGGGTCTTAAAACTACTGCTATTATACACCACCGTATCACCATTCATCAATACAGGAATCCCTTTAGCACGCACCATGACTTCCTTCATACTTATAGTGGACGACTCTAGCTCCATATTTTCTTCCAGATCTCCTGAGACATTTACACTTTTATATGCTACATCATACCCTATACAAGCTACTACTAAATAGTACTCGCCAGGCTGCACACTTTTCAAGGTATACGTGCCATCTTCTTTAGCTATGGTAAACTGTATAGTAGCCGTATCAAGTTGTTCACTTAGAGATATACTAGCATACGGGACACCATTGCCATCTGTATCTTGCAACTGACCGGATACCGTAAAATTCTGCGCAAAATTAGTGCTACTACATAGACAAATAATTGCCGTAATCAGAATAGATTTAGTCATTAGAATAGATCAACACACCAAAGGAGTGAATAGTTACTTTCGAATTATATGTCTTTCGTCCAATTTGCTCTATCTGCTGGCGAAAACTGCCACGGAGCTTGATTATTCTCTATATTACTATTCATCATTGCCCATTCGCTGGGCATCTCAGATTTTTCTAAAGTCTGATATTGACGCATTTGGTAGATAATCTCTAATGGGTTTATGTTTATCGGACAAGCCTCTACACAGGCATTACACGTAGTACAAGCGAGCAGCTCTTCTTGAGATATATAATCGTGTAGCGACTTACCGTCATGGTATTCTGCACCGTGCTCATCTTTAGCTTTACCTAGCTCTTCTGCTCTATCACGCGTATCCATCATAATCTTACGTGGACTTAGTTTTTTACCTGTAATATTAGCAGGACACTCACTTGTACATCTGCCACACTCAGTGCAGGCATAAGCTCCCATTATACTGGTCCAGCCCAGATCAGTCACATCATTTGCTCCGAACTTCTCTGGTGGCGGCATATTTGGATCTGCCTTACTCGGGTCCATCATGAGGTTCATCTCATTGGTGATTTCGGGCATGTTATCAAATTCTCCAGCTGGTTGTAATCTACTGTACCACGTATTGGGAAACGCGATTATAATATGCAAGTGTTTGCTATACGGTACATAATTTAAAAAAAGCAATATGCCTAAAATATGAAACCACCAAAATACTCGCTCAAATACCACTAAAGTAGGAATCTCAAAACTGGTGAATAAACCAGTTAGATATTGTGAAATAGGAAAACTACCTGCTGCTATATAGTGATCTGCACCCTTAGCTTGAAGCACTTGATCTACTGCATTCATCTTTAGTAGTGCTACCATAAGGACCATCTCTATCACTAATATATAGGTAGCATCTGCTGTAGACCACCCTTTCATTTCAGCAGAGTGAAAACGTGGAATCTTAGCTATAAATCTGCGAGATAAGAAGACTACACAAGCTATGAATACTAGTGCTGCTAAAATCTCAAAGAAACCAATGGCTGCGTCATACACAGGACCCAAAAAGGACAAAACTCTATGTGTACCAAAAACACCATCTATCAGTATTTCAAGTACCTCTATATTAATAAGCACGAAACCCACATAGATAATGATGTGCATTATACCTGCTACAGGCCGCACTACCATCTTACTTTGGCCCATGGCTACTTTAGCCATAACTTTCCATCGCTCAGCCTTGTTATCATTAACCTTCTGGTCTTTACCTAGGAAGATATTTCTTCTTACTTTTTTAATTTTCTGCACGAAAAAGTAAACGGCCACAGCCAATACTATAATGAATACTATTTGTTCTAAATATTGCATAAATGAAAAATTCAAAGTTATACTAAATCACAGGTAGTTTTATCGTTTATGAGTTTAGAATAGTTTTAGATACGAAATTTTAGAATTCATTTTTATCTTTCGACTTTAATCCTACTTTTGCAGCCGCTTTAGAGATAAGGTATGGAGGTGCGGTAGCTCAGTTGGTAGAGCAATGGACTGAAAATCCATGTGTCGGCGGTTCGAAACCGCCCCACACCACAAAAGCTTCACAGAAATGTGGAGCTTTTTTTTATATACTAAATTTAAAACAGACCTATTGTCCTATATTCATACAGGCTGCATTTAAATGCTTGCGTTCATAAAAAGGGCCTTCAGAAGTAATTGTGATGCATTATAAAAACAAGCCAACACTAGAACAAATACTATGTTTCTTACTAGAGTATGCTCGTCTGACAAACCGCCTGATTCTGCGTGTTTTATTATCTATCCCCTTAATTAGCCTTACCTTCGCGAAGTACTAATACCAAAATAGCTTTCAATTCCCGCATATAAATCGTTTTTTACTCGATTTATACGACACTTAAAATCTAAATTGGTATAAAACATAGAAAAACTCCCATGTTAACCACACGACAAGCCCAGTTTGAAAAAGAAGTAACTACCAAGTTTAATGTATACAATAGCCTTTTCTTAAGCTTACCGTTCAGTACGGTGAGTAATATAGGAATGCTCATCCCGCTGCTACTGAAAGAGAGTAAACTCGGCCTTGCTCAAGGCCAAAATCCAGCAGATATTCTGGCTGCATTTTTTGATAAACACACCTCAATCCATACAGAAAAAGAACGCATTGACTTCATGTTTAGCGTAATACAATACGTAGAAAGACAAGTAGTACTGTATGATAGCGTAGAAGATGCAGCCTTTAGTGACTTACACGCAGATGACGCACCACTAAATATAGCAGACTATCTAAAACTTGATTCTACGTCTGATTCTCGCGAAGATATAATGGCTTGGCTAGCTAGTTTTAGTGTACGCATAGTTTTTACTGCACACCCTACTCAGTTTTATACTCCATCTGTACTGGACATTATTGCCAGACTTCGCCTACTTATAAAACAGAATAACATAGGAGATATAGATACTACCTTACAGCAGCTTGGTCTCACATCACTCATCAACTCTAAAAAGCCTACCCCACTGGATGAGGCAAAAAATATAATCTACTACCTACGTAATGTATACTATGACGCTATAGGTGAATTCTATGCAAAACTCTCCTCTGTATTGGGTGCCGACCAAATACAAAATCATACTATAATAAAACTTGGTTTTTGGCCGTGCGGAGATAGAGATGGCAACCCGTTTGTCACCGCAGATAGCACCTGGCAAGTAGCCAATGAGCTGCGTACTACACTGATGAAATGTTACTATAATGATGTGAAATCCTTGCAAAAAAAGTTGAGTTTCAGAGGCGTAGAAGAACCCTTGAGCGATTTGAGGAACAGCATTTATGACACTATGTTTGACCACAATAAAGTTTTAACATATAATCAAATACATCAGCCTCTTTTAGATATAAAAACCATATTGTCAGAAGAATATAACGGGATGTATATGGCTGATCTAGATATGCTTATCAATAAGGTCGCTATTTTTAAAACCCATTTTGCCTCACTGGATATCCGCCAAGACCACAGTGTACATGAGAGTGCTGTCCAGTCTATTTTGGTACGACAAGGTGTGATAAAAGAGAGTATAAAAGAGCTGGCCCCAGAGGACTTAGTAGACACACTTCTTAATGCTGACATAGACGCTAGAGACCATGATTTCGGTGACGCATTAATAAATGATACCATCGCAAACATAGCACAGCTAAAAAGCATACAAAACCAAAACGGAGAAGACGGTTGTCACAGATACATCATAAGCAACTCTGAAGACAAGTATGCAGTGATATATGTTCTAGCCCTATTCAGATGGAGTGGATGGAAGCTTTCTGATATCACATTTGATATAGTTCCATTGTTTGAAACTATGCTGGGCATGCAAGATTCAGAAACGATTATGAATCAACTTTTTGCCTTACCAGAATATAGTAATCACGTAAAACGAAGAGGAAATAATCAGCCCATAATGCTTGGGTTCTCTGACGGCACCAAAGATGGAGGATATTTAAAAGCCAATTGGTCTATTTATAAAACCAAAGAAAGTCTAACCAAAGTTTGTATAGATAACGGAGTGAAAGCTCTCTTTTTTGATGGTAGAGGAGGACCACCCTCTAGAGGTGGAGGTAAGTCACATCGTTTTTATGCAGCACAAAGTAATGCCATAGCTAATAATGAGATACAACTCACCATACAGGGTCAAACTATCACCAGTAACTACGGTACACAAGAACAGTTTAACTATAACTGCGAGCAGATGATAACTGCAGGATTATCTAAAAAATACCATGCAGGAAAGAATGAATTAACATACAAAAACAGAGCCCTACTGGAAAGACTCTCTGAGCTCAGTTTTGAAAAGTATGATGCTCTTAAGCACCATCCAAATTTCATGGGATACCTAGAGAATAGAAGCACACTCAAATACTACGGTAAAGCTAATATAGGAAGCAGACCAGGTAAGCGAGGAAATAAAGCCAAACTAGAACTCACAGATCTACGAGCGATTTCATTTGTAGGCTCTTGGAGTCAACTCAAGCAAAATGTACCTGGATACTTTGGGACAGGTACAGCTATTAAGACTCTAGTAGATGAAGGTTCGCTGGACCAGCTCAAGACGCTCTTCAATGAGGTTCCATTATTTAAAGCATTGTGTCTAAACAGTATGATGGCCCTCTCCAAAAGCTATTTTGAACTGACCAACTATATGGAACAAGATGCAGAATACGGTGAGTTCTGGAAAATACTAAAAAGTGAGTATATATTAAGTAAAGAAATGATGCTATTGGTATCCGGATACGATAGTCTCATGGAAGAAGAGCCCATCTCTAAGGCGTCCATCGCTATACGAGAAAAGATAGTACTCCCTTTACTCGTGATACAGCAAAATGCACTGCAAGCAGTACAGAAACAGGGAGATTATATGGAGGAATACGAGAAAATAATCACCCGCTCACTGTACGGAAATATAAACGCTAGTAGAAATTCGGCGTAGCATTAAGATTCAAAATTCATTATAGTAGGAACACGCCTCAGAGGCGTGTTCCTACTATAATATCAGAGGCGTGTTCCTACTATAATATCAGAGGCGTGTTCCTACTATAATATCAGAGGCGTGTTCCTGCTGTTCCTACCTGACAGCTATTACACTTATCTCCACATTCACTTCCTTAGGCAGCGTTTTTACAGCTACAGCTTCTCGAGCCGGCGGGTTTTCTGTGAAATAGGTAGCATACACCTCATTGATAGCTGCATAATGCTCCATACTACTCATGAAAATTGAGCACTTCACTACATTAGCGAAATCCATACCTGCCTCAGCTAGCACTGCTCTCACATTTTGTAATACCTGATTAGTCTCCGCTATTATATCACCTACTATTAGCTCTCCCGAGATAGGATCTAGTGCTATCTGTCCACTACAGTATAGGGTATCTCCAGCCAATACTGCCTGACTATACGGGCCTATAGCCGCAGGAGCATTAGCAGTGCTTATTATCTTTTTATTCATTTTCTAACTTGTTTTTATTATGATTATGCTCTGTACTCCTACCTTTGCTCTGTATGATAATAGCAGCCAAAGGACAACCCAATCAAATGGAAGAGTTACAATCTCTCCTAAAACATCAAACCATATTACCGCTCAAAATTAACGAATTAGATAGCTATGATGTCATATTTGATTTAGATTTTGATGATAGTCCAGAGCAGATACAGCACTATGCAGAACTAGAGCGTAAACTCGTGATAGTAGGTAGTGTAAAGGTACAACTAGAAGAACTGTACGCTGAGCTGGGAGCAAGACCTACATGCACTATCATAGGTATGAATGCACTTCCTACATTCATAGATAGACCACTGCTGGAATGCTGTGCTACCCATGAGATAGATCAAGTGGTAGCTCAAGAAAAGCTAAAAGAGTTAGGCTTGGAGACTCGTTTTGTCAAAAGTAGAGTAGGACTCGTAACGCCACGTATAGTGTGTATGATTATCAATGAGGCCTACTACACCGTGCAGGAAGGCACTGCCAGTAGAGAAGACATAGACTTGGGTATGAAACTAGGCACAGCGTATCCTAAAGGCCCATTCGAATGGAGCCAGGAGATAGGCATAGACCACGTATATGAGACACTAGAGGCGCTTTACCAAGACACCAAAGATGAAAGATACAAGATTTGTCCGCTACTAAAAACAGAGTATCTACACAGTTTCATATCGGAGTAAAAGATGCAATCAGCTCTGATAGCTCACGACGGTAGAAAAGCAGATGTGGTCTCTTTCGTAATGAAGAGACTACGATTTTTTAACAGACCAGAAATAGAATTAGAAGCTACTAATCAAAAAACTGCTAAAATATTAGTAATACCAATTTAGTTTTTAAGTGTCGTATAAATAAATTGAGTTTATCGAAGGTTTTTAAAGGCGAAAAATCATTGCATAGCCTTCCGCGTGTCGCCATAGCTTTAGCGGAGGCACAAGCTATGGTATTATTTTTTAACGAATAGAAATCTAGTGAAAAACAATTTATATGCGGCAATTGAAAGCTATTTTGGTATAAGCTACTACGGTAGTACACTAGACTAAAGTGAGAGTAATCTAAACTCTACCCGTCTATTTTCTTTTTGTCCTGATTCAGTACTGTTATCTGCTATTGGGTATTGAGGTCCGAAACCATTGGTTTCTATCCTCTCTTCAGAAACACCGTTATTCGTTAAAAACCGCCGAACTGCAGCAGCCCTTTTTCTGCTAAGCACTAGATTATGTAAATACTCCCCCACACTACTCGTGTGACCATCCAGCTGCACTCTAGCTGTCTTATGTGTATGCATGAATATAAGTAGTTCTGCTAGCATTTCAAACGACTCCGCCAGCAAATCAGACGCATCATTATCAAAATGAATATTATCTAAGACCATCGTATCGCCTACTTTTAATTTGTCAAAAACACTTATCTGGTCCTCTATAAACTGGAGTGTAGTGTCTCCATTTTTTGGTTGGATTCTGCGGTCTTCAAAGTTACAAACACACTGTTTTTCGTTACGGATGGGCACTACGCTTATATCTTCCATATAGTAGTAACTCTCCGGTACGTTACCAGGTACTTTTATGAGTTCTAAGTCTTTGTGGTTTTGAAAACTGCCCAGTGTCAGGTATTGCTCTCCACCAGTAGCAGTGTATGTACACTGCACTTTCATCCATCTAGTCTTATAATTAAGCACCTGAGTATTGAGGCTTTTACTCGGTTTTATACTCAGTAGTTTATCCGTATCTATTTTTTGTTTTTCTTTAGAAAGTAAGAACCCAAACGCATTAGTAGCATACATACTGCCAGGAGACAGTTTTAGATGTGCACTAAAACAATAAACGGAGTCTTTAACCAATGGTTTCCTCAGTTTATTTTGAACATACTCAATATCTTTTTTTAGGCTAAATACACGTATCCCTAGGAAGGTATTTCCACTCAAAGCTCCAGTCTTGGAGAGATATAAGTCTGGTGATATAGAGGCTATGCTCCAGTCTGAGACTTGATCTGTAAATGACATGATAGAGAAATATGCAGCGGGATGCTTCTCAAACTCCGGATTACTCACATAATTATACTCTGCCTTCGTCCCATAGCTAGCTGGTAAGAGTAGTGACGGATCTCCAAGTTCTTTCTCTATCCTAAGATAATTAGTATCGCTTAATATGTCTCGAGGATCTTCTATGCTTGATTTCCAAATGGCAGTAAAATCAGCACTGCCTGAGTACTTAAATCTATACTCTGCTACAGTATAAGAGCCAAAGTCCTTATATATATGATAGACTGTATTTTCTATGACCACTATAGCATTCTTGAGTCCTAGCTGATTTACGAGCCTTCCCTTTCTGTACTCCTGCATGAGAAGGGTATCTCCAGTCACAGGCTCTCTAAAGAGCTGCAGTCCGTCTCTTATAGATGTACGCTTTCTCTTATTGGCTATGAAACTGGCTTCTATAAGTATGTTATCATTGGAATCTAGAAACTGCCACGGACCACTCCGCAGGTAGTACGTATCTGTAGCACCTGTCACGCGAGACTTCGTCTCTATTTCCAGGTTTTCGCCTACACCTACAGTAGCTACTTTAGTATAATAGATAGTATCAAGCTGTGCATTTGCAGACTGAAGTCCACAAAAAGCAAAGCAACTGGATACAAAGAAGAGTAGTTGAATTCTCATTTGATAGTTAAACGAAAATCAGACCAAAAATATTTGCCTGCAAGCAAAAACTACTAAAACTGTTGTCCTATAAAGAAGTGAAACTGACCTTTTTGATCTGTGAATCCAGGGTCCATAGCCCACGCATAGTCTACACCTAGTAGACCAAACATAGGTAAGAATAAACGAACACCCACACCACCTGCTCGTCGCACATTGAAAGGGTCAAACTCCTTAAAACTAGCGTATGCGTTACCTGCTTCTAAGAAGGTCTGAGCATATATAGTGGACGACTGGCCTACCGTGAGTGGGTAACGTATCTCTAATGAATACTTCGTATATATCGGAAGACCTTGCTGTCCGTTTAACGGGTCACTCACTCTACCTTCATCATATCCACGCTGAGATACTATATCTGTACCATATAGCACAAAATTAGATAAACCACTACCTCCTACTCTAAAGAGCTCAAATGGCGAGTATCCTACATCATTATTCCACGGACTCACTGCACCAAATCTATATGCAGGAGCTATCACTAATTGGCGTTTTCCACTACCTACACCTAAAAACCATTGTGCATTAAACTTAGTCTTTACTAACTCTATCCACTCAAACCTTTCTTGAGGAGTGAGCTCCAATGAACTGAAATCCTTTTTAGATGATAACAATGAAAATGGTGGTGTCATCTGAATACTAGCCGTAAACGAACTCCCTTCTGTAGGGTAGATAGGGTGGTTAGTACTATTCCTAGATAGTGTACTTGTTAAGCTTAAATTATTCGCATTACCATTGGTAAAACCGAGCTCTGCAGATCCGAAATTTGCCCAATCTCTGAGACCATAGCGTTGATAGGTAAGAGCAGCACTAAATTGGAAATAATCATCTGGAAACTTTAATTGCTTACCAAAAGCAACAGTAGCACCCGATGTAGTAAACTTAGGTCTATCAGAAGTAAACTGAAAAGTAGACTGTACATTATGAAACAATGAGATACTTAGTGAGTTAGGTTTTTTACCTCCTAGCCAAGGCTCTGTGAATGAGAAGTTATATCCTTGAAACTGAGGACCGTTACTTTGTGCACGGAGAGCAAGTTTCTGTCCGTCACCAGCAGGGATAGGGTCCCATCCACCTTTTTTAAACATCTTTCGTGTGCTAAAGTTGTTAAGTGTAAGACCTAGCGTACCTACGAATCCACCAAAACCACCCCAACCACCTGAAGCTTCTATCTGGTCACTTGCTTTTTCTACTACCTTATACTCTATATCTACTGTACCATTTTGTGGATTGGGTATAGGGTTTACATCTAGACCTTCTGGATCAAAAAAGCCCAACGTAGCCAGCTCACGCATGCTTCGCTGTATATCTGATCGGCTAAATTTATCTCCAGGTCGTGTACGTATAACACGTAATGCTACAAAATCACTGGTCTTATCATTACCTATAATAGTTACTCTATTTACAGTAGCTTGCTTACCTTCATAGATCCTCATCTCTAAGTCTATGCTATCATTTTCTACGAGCACTTCTACCGGGTTCACATTGAAGAATAGATATCCGTCATCCATATATAAACTAGAAATATCAAATCCATTTTCACTCATGAACAGCTTACTCTCTAGCCTAGACTGATCATACACATCACCGCGTTGTATATCTAGAAGCGTGTCTAGTAGAGAAGTCCTATACTTGGTATTTCCAGTCCAAGTAATATTTCTAAAGAAGTACTTTTTCCCTTCAAATATCCCCATCTTGACGATCACTCTTCCGTCACCTATAGGAATAATGCTATCGTACAGCATCTTAGCATCTCGGTATCCTAACGTATTGTACTTCTGCACTATAAGTGGCTTAGTCTCGTCATACTCTTCCTTCACAAATTTAGAGGAGGAAAATGGGTTCCACTTTTTATACTTTCGTTTTGGTTTGATGAGCTTACGCAGTCTCTTATCTTCTACGTTTTCATTTCCTTCAAAAAAAATATTCTGAAGCTTCACCTTCTTACCTCTAGCGATGTCTATACGCAGCACTTCGAAGTTTGGCTTAGCTGCGTCAATATCTCTATTGAATTTAGTCTCTATACTGTAATAGCCTTTCTCGTAGAAATACTCACGAATCTCCCGCTCAGTAGCGTTTATAAGATCTTCTGTGATCAGTTGGTTCGTCTCCAATGTTATCTCATCTCGCACATTATTAGTCTCTCCTTTTCTCAGCCCTTTTATAGAGTACTTGGATAATCGAGGTCTCTCTGTTACCACAATATTCAGGTATAGACTAGTACCCACCGTCTTTTCTATTCCTATCTCTATATCGCTAAATAGATTATTCTTCCATAACCTTTCTATAGCGAGTCCCGTCTCGTCTCCAGGTATAGTGATAGTTTGACCTACCGTAAGTCCTGACATCAATATTATAATCTTCTCGTCTGTATAGTTACTGCCAGATACACTGATATTGCCTATCTGATATTTCTGCGGGTCGTCGTAATCTATGATAACTGTATTTATGTTATCTAACTGAGCATAGCTACCTATGCTCATTAGTACTAGTATTATAGTAGCTATTCGCTTCATCATTCTATCTTCTCTTATGCTAATTGTTCGCTGGTTTTACCAAATCTTCTCTCCCTACTCTGGTAGTCTATTATCGCTTCGTACAGGTGCTCCTTTCGGTAGTCTGGCCATAATACGGCAGTAAAATAGAGCTCGCTATATGCTATCTCCCACAATAAAAAATTACTAATACGCAACTCGCCACTGGTACGTATCATCAGCTCAGGATGCGGGTACTTATAAGTAGTAAGTGTCTGATTTATAAGTTCTTCGTCAATTTCCTCTGGAGCTATTTCACCATTCTTTGCTTTTTGGGCGATGATTTTGGTAGCGTTCACTATGTCCCACTTCGCACTATAACTAAGGGCTAATATTAGAGTCATTCCCGTATTGTCTTTAGTAACCTCTATAGCCTCGTCCAACTCACTAAGACAATTTTTAGGTAATGTGCTCCTATCTCCTATGGCATCTAGTTTTATACCATTTTTCATAAGGGTAGCAGTCTCGCCTTTTATCGTTTTCACTAGGAGAGTCATTAGAGCATTAACTTCTATTTTAGGCCTATTCCAATTTTCTGTACTAAAAGCGTAAAGAGTAAGACACTCTATTCCTAGCTCTGCACAACCCTCCGAAACTTCACGCACTGCTTTCACCCCATTTTGGTGTCCAAAAATCCTAAACTTACCTTTCTCCTTAGCCCACCTGCCGTTACCGTCCATGATAATAGCAATATGCTTTGGGAGCCTGTCAAGATTTATATTCTCCTTACTCATTTGAATGAATTCAATGTATTAAAATTTCGGTTAGATAACTAGTTAAAATGGGCACTTTATAGGGGTAAATCTATATGAGATACTCAAAGCTGTCTGAAAATACCAGTCCCGTAAATCTGGATTTCCGCGAGTATCTCCGGGATTTGACATAGACCTATTATTCTCTGATACTTCCCAAGACCTGTCAGAAAATCTAGCTGCTTCCTGACCCAGTGCGGCTGGGTATACCGTACTCACATCGTCTATATAATCTGTGAATGTCATCCGCCATCCTGCTTCTATACCAATAATAAAATTAGAGGTAACAGCATGTTTTATGCCGGCACCCATCGGTAAACTCACTTGTACGAGACTATATCGTTGGTTCTCTGTCATCAACGGTGGAAGGTCATGCCACTTATTATCTAATTTAGCCTGCGGCTTATGAAGAAAAACGGCTATACCACCCAATAAATAAAAGGTAGATCGTTGATGTATGCTTTTATTGCTAAATGGTCTAAAATTATATTCCATGATTGTAGACAATTCATAAATATTATTCCTAAAACTGAGGTTTCTTAATGTATTCTCTTTGAAATTGTCATCAGCTCCACTAATCTTCATATAGGAAAGTGTAGGACGGATACTCCAGGTTTCATTAATATTATACTTGAAGAAGACTCCTCCTGACAAATTAGTCTCTTTTGGGACTATATTATACGCTAAATCTCCATGATAATTTGACCCACCAAGCATCCCACCAAACTCCCAAGACTGGGCATCTGCAGTGTATCCTAAAAAAGATACTATGAGGTATACTGTTATGTGTCTAAACACGCTAATTATTGATGGCTTCCTATGTACTACGCAAAAGTACCACAGATGTTACCTAGAGTCCTATAAAAAGGAGAGAACAATGACTATATTCTACTAAAATGTAGGGCAGGAAGGTCTGTTACCATAGAGTCTGTAAGTGAAGGTAACTCCAAATAGACCATAGAGGTCATTCTTATCAGGATCACCTCTTTGGTTATCCAGTTGCTCATCGTGAAGTGTAGGACTTCTATCTGCCACAGCCGCTGACATAGGACCATACTGAGAAAGTAGCCTTACAGGATCTACATAAGTACTACTTACATCATCTATGTAATCTGTGAATGTAATACGCATACCGTATTCTAATCCCAATGTCCATTTATGATTCAACTTAAACTTTAAGCCTGCACCTATTGGTATTGCTATCTGAGTAAGAGAGTACCTCTCACGATCATTAAATTCGGTAGTCTCCTGGCCTTCTGTACCCAGTGGCTGTAGCTCTACAAGCTCTCCATCTCTATTTGCAAGCTCCGTATATGGAGCACCTAAATAGGCTGCCATAGCACTTCCCGGATCATATTCAAACACTGCTTTGGGGTTATATTTAAACACACTCACACCAGCGTATACATATGGAAAAATACCCGATTTTACACGTGGATCCATTCTTCTAATATTAAACTCTAAAGCACCTGTGAAATCCCATAAGTCTGACTGAAAAGAAAGGTTTCTATTATCCGCTTCTCCTGGAGTTTCGTACCAGTCATCTCTACCTTCTAACTGTCCATACTGAGCACTAAGTCTGAATGTAAAACGGTCACTTGGAGTATATCTAGTAATTAGGCCTGCACTCGGCTTAAAACCCTTTGATTCAAAAGTTTGTCTAGTAAGGTCTCCCGAGTAATGACTAAATCCACCTATAAGTCCAAACTCTAGTGAACTCGTGCGAAACCACCTCTGTGCTTCCACAGTTTGAGCACTGAGCAATGTCACTAAAATTAAGCCTAAAAGTGATTTTATATTTCCTTTTTTCATATTAATATCCTGATAAAAATTAAATAGCCTAAGCCATAGCAAGCAAAGGTAGTAATTATTAACGAATTCTTAACTTGAATTATTTTACAAACCCTAGGAAAAAGGTCACCACTGATGTTTAGGCGAGGGTATAAAACTCTGTTTTCTCGTGCGTATGGTTTCTGATGACACCTGCACTAATGAGGTTTACCAGTATTTTAGATGCTCTCCATCTACTGATATTTACTTTTTTTTTAAATTCATTGAGTGTTATGCGTTCATTCTCCTCTAGGTACTTTAAAAGCATCTCCTCATTCTTGCCATATTCAATCAATGTACCATCACAACTCGCTTGCCTACGAAGCACATCTACCACTACCTTGCTAGCTAGCAGACTCTTATCTTTATTTCTGACATATACCCACCACTTTCCATCTTCTCCTTTGGCACTGTATGGCTTGATCTCTCCTTCTGGCACTATACACTCTAGTACTATCTTACCTCCTATATCGTGCTCTAGTATTTCCAGTATTATTTCCGGTTTACAATAAAATGAGGCAGCCAGATCCAGCATATACTTTTCGTCCTCCGTACGAATACCCGCTATACTGCGGTTATCTCTCACTCCTACTAGTAGGGTCCCACCTTTATGATTAGCAAAACTGACCATTGTTTTTGCTATTTTATGGGCACTAGAAATCTCCTGCTTATAATCCAGCATATCTCCTTCTCCATCTATTAAATATCGCTTTATACGATCGTTCAATTCTACAGTGTATTCCCTTCTAATCCTGCGAGTACTTCATTGTACTCATTTACTATTTCTTTAACAATCTGAGCAGCCGGTTTGATTTCATTTATATAACCACTAATCTGACCGATCTCTAATTCTCCCTCTTCTAGGTCTCCTTCAAACATGCCTTTCTTAGCACGAGCCCTACCGAGCATCTGAGCTAACACTTCTGAGCTAGCACCGCTCATTTCTGCCGCGGCTATCTGCTCCCAAAATTTATTTTTGATCAATCTTACGGGAGTCAACTTCTTTAGGCTTAACTGAGTACTGCCATCTTTAGCATCTATCACAGCTTGCTTAAAGTTTTGGTGTGCACTGCTTTCCTGTGTTGCTACAAACCTACTTCCTATCTGCACTGCTTCTGCACCTAGAGCCATAGCTGCAAGCATAGTCTTCCCAGTACCTATTCCTCCTGCAGCTATTACGGGTATCTTTACTGCTTTCACTAGCTGTGGAATGAGTACTAGGGTAGTAGTCTCTTCTCGTCCATTGTGTCCTCCAGCTTCAAAACCTTCTGCTACTATAGCGTCTACACCACTGGCTTCTGCCTTGAGTGCAAACTTCTCATTACTCACTACATGCACCACTATAACTCCCGCGTTTTTAAGCGTTTCTGTCCACGCAGCTGGATTACCTGCAGATGTGAACACTATAGGTACTTTCTCTTCTAGTATAGTCGCTATATGTTTATCTATATCTGGATATAGGAGTGGTAGATTTACCGCAAATGGCTTGTCAGTAGCCTGCTTACATTTCTGAATTTGTATTCTTAGAATGTCTGGATACATGCTACCCGCTCCTATGATGCCAAGTCCTCCAGCATTACTAACTGCACTGGCTAGTTCCCAGCCACTGCACCATATCATTCCCGCTTGTATTATGGGGTATTCTATCCCAAAGAGGTTCGTAATCCGATTTTGCATAGGGCGAAGTTACGGAAATGAATGCAGTATAAAAGTTCAAGGCTAGGTAAGTGTTTTTCTGATTTCTCTTACTTTATTAAGTCTGGAGATACTCTACCCTTTGAAGTTTTTACGACCTCTGCTATATACTCAGCCCGTTTTAAAAAAATAGAATTGAAACTATAAAAAAACAGAGACTCATCCTTTTTCATAAATCCTACTATTCTGCATTGGTTCTAGCTGCAATGCTCTGCTTCACATACCTAAATCTACTACTGATTTTCTCAAAAAAGTAAAATCTCAAGTAATTCCTCAACTCCAGTGATCTATGAAAGTAGAATTTTAATAAGTAGCCAAGAAATCTATTTGTTCTCCACTGCAGAGTGACTGATATTCGCATTTTTTATGAGGCCACTATTTATTTTTACTAAATGACACTTACCGCAGAACAAAAAGCCATAATCGCTACTCAGCAAGACCTAAAAATAAATGCAGTAGCAGGTAGCGGAAAAACGAGCACCATAGTAGCATATGCTAAAAACTGCGATAGCAGTAAAAATTTACTATATCTCGCTTTTAATAAGTCCGTCAAGATAGAGGCTACACAAAAGTTTAATCAAGAAAACTTGCAAAATATACGCGTAGAGACCGCTCACTCACTAGCGTATAAAAACGTAGTGCGAAAGCACAACTATGAGCTACAAAGCAATGGATACAGATCATACGAAATAGTGAAAATTCTAAATATAAGCTCTGGTAGTCAAAAACATAGCGATTTAGTAATGGCAAACCACATCGCTAAATATGCCGCTATGTTTTGCAATAGTGCCGCTCAAAAAGTAGGTGAACTCAATTATTTACAGACCATAACGAATGAAGAATCCCAAGAGTTTGTAAACACCCACCACCAAGAGATATATACACTTACCCGTACTTTTTTAGCTAAAATGAATAGTGGAGAGATCCCTATCACTCATGACTTTTACCTTAAAAAATACCAACTCACTAAGCCTACTTTATATTACGATTACATCTTTTTTGATGAGGGGCAAGACGCTTCTCCTGCCATGTTAGATGTGTTTATAAGGCAACGAGCCACCAAGATCCTTGTAGGCGATACACACCAGCAGATCTACGGCTGGCGAAATGCTGTAAACTCTTTAGAAAACACTGATTTTCAAGAATTAAGACTATCTGCCAGTTTCCGATTTAGTCCACAGATAGCTACGCTAGCTCATAAGATTTTACTTTGGAAAAAACACTTGGGACAGGAACCAGACGTCAAGCTCTTTGGCAGAGGCAAACATAGTGCGAATAAAGTGAAAGCCACTATCGCCCGCACCAACTTAGGCTTACTCCTAAGAGCTATAGAATTCATCAAGGACAATAAGAACATAAAGCATATCTACTTTGAGGGAAATCTCAATTCCTACACCTATGCAGACGATGGTGCATCACTCTATGATGTGCTCCATCTACAAAATGGTAAAAAACGACTAGTACGTGACCCTATAATAAAGCAGATGAGTAGTGTGGACGATCTAGAAGAGTACATCAAACAGACAGACGATGTACAGCTTGGACTCATGCTAGAGATAGTAAAAGAGTATGGTAACGAGATCCCTAAAATACTACAAGACCTGAAAGATAAGCACGTAGCAAATGAAGATAAACATAAGGCTCAAATGATTTTTAGTACGGTGCACCGATGCAAAGGGATGGAGTACGACTCTGTGCAGCTGGTAAATGACTTCGTAGGAGAAGAACGCCTAAAAGTGCTAATAGAAAAAGAGGACGCAGACCCTAGTAGACTAAACGAGGAGATCAATCTACTTTACGTGGCAGTGACTCGAACTAGAAATCACCTCTACATACCCGAAAACCTAGTGCCTGATGGCATAGGTCCTACGCCATCTCTTCATATCCTGAAAACCGAGAAAAAGGAAAAGGACTCCAATACTGAAACAGATAGAGCAATCAGATCCTACCTGAAAGAGAAAACTCAAAGGAGTAGCGTAAATGAAACTAGCAAGCAATCGTATCAAAAATGGACCAAAGAACTGGATGATGAACTTCTGCAGATGCACAGCGAAGGAATCCCTTCTCGCGTAATAGCTACTCACTTCAATAGAACCACAGGAGGTATCCGCTCGAGACTGAAGAAGTTAAATGGATGGTAAAATTATTGGGGTTAGGAAGTATAAACAGCTTCAAGACTCTATTCTATCTTACTAAATTCACTATCTCTGAGACAACGTGAAATATTCTTACCTCTCTAAACTAGTACTTACTGTTCTTCTATTAGTCTCGATATCAATGGCACAAGGTCAAGTAGAATATAGAGTTGGACTAGGGTTGTATGAGATGACTAATGTATTTGAAGCTCCTGGCGGCCCATTTGTACATACAACCGTCAATTATCATCAAGTACTCAATAATGCTTTTGTAGAAAGACAAAAAAACAGAATAACGCATAGAGTTACCGCAAGGTATATAAACCAAGCTCACTCTCTAAAAAATAAGAGCTTTAGGCCCTATGGATTATCAGATGGATTTCTCAAGTCTGAATTTGATATTGGTTATGGCTTCCTGTATAGTGTCGGAAGACATAAACTATTTTCTGCTGGTATCGGGTTATCCTATTTGCAGGATAAACTGCAAAGTTCAGTAAATACGAATGAGTTCATAGATTTTAAGAATAAAGCAATAGCTCCTAGTTTTAGTATTGAAGCCAATTTCAAAGTGCACAAAACTTGGTATATCAGTCCATCAATAGTTGGTATGTATCCAATTTATTTCGCATCTAGTAACAAGTCCATATCACCCTACAACAGCTTTGAATGGCCTAAGCAATTGGAACAATGGACACCTATTAGAATCAGCATCAAAAAAACTCTGATCTCTAAGTAAAATAATGATTTCCCTATCTTTGAGGGATATGAAGTGTTCTAATCTCTATAAACTTACCTTATTTTCTTTATTATTATTATCGGTGCGTGTAGTGAAGGGGCAGGTAGAATATAGAGTCGGACTAGGATTATACGAGCGGACTTGGGTGAGTTTAAGTGGAGGTGTCAGTTATCCAGTGGGTAGTATGACGGCAGTACAGGTCTGCAATAGCTATTTTGTAGAAAGACAAAAAGGTAGAGTATCGCATAGAATAACAGGCAGATATATCAATCAAAAACACAATCTAAAAAAACGAGTTTTTAGACCTGATATTGGTGGAGGGTATACTGGGGAACCGTTTGATTTTGAACGATCCGAATGGAATCTGGGATACAGTTTTTTATACAGCTGGGGTAAAAAAATGCGATTTAATACAGGTCTAGGTGTCTCATACCTGCAAGATAAGCAGAAAAGTTATGCGTACGGATCAGACTATATTGATTTCGCTAATCAAGCTATAGCCCCTAGTGTGATATTGGAAGGTAGTTTTAAGGTTTTTGAAAATTGGTATGTAAGCCCTGCAATGCAGTTTATGGTACCCCTATATTATAAATCTGTGAATGGTGCTAGCTCCAAGACATACAATTATACTTGGCCAGAGCAATTTTACATTACACCATTTAAACTATCAGTAAAGCGAACGGTATATAAAAATTAAGAATCTACCTACATTCGCCGTATGAACTACTCCTACTGGGAAAAAGAATACTTGCTAGCAGACATAGACTACCTCATCATAGGAATGGGATTAGTAGGACTGCAGACAGCTATTAACATGAAAGAAAAAGAGCCTAAAGCTAAGGTAGTAGTGATAGACCGTCACGCTTGGGGACTAGGAGCAAGTATGCGAAATGCTGGTTTCGGGTGCTTTGCTAATGTAAGTGAAATCCTAAATGATCTAGAAAATGACAGCGTAGAAAATGTATACGCTACTATTAAAAAACGATACCAAGGTCTACAGAAACTGCGTAGCAAGTTCGGTGACCAAAACATAGACTACCAAGAACTCGGAAGCTGCGAGATATTTATCAAAGACAATAAAACTTACCTAACACAAGGCATAGACAGCCTACAAGGAATCAATACTATACTCTACCACGAACTCAAGCTGGATAATGTATTTAGCTATAGAAGTAATAACCCACTACCCAATACCATAGGAGCCATACACAATGCGTTTGAAGGACAACTCAACACTGGAAAACTATACGATACTATCTATGCGTACGCTCAGCAACTAGGCATAAAACTCTACGGCGGAATAGAAGTAAAAGAATGGTCTAATGGTGATACTATAGAAGTGCTAATCGCCCAAGACTTAACACTTAAAACCAAGAACATAATCCTCTGTACCAATGCATTTACGAGTCAGCTAATAGCCGAAGATATAACACCTTGCCGTGGGCAAGTAATCGTAAGTGAGCGAGTGGAAAATCTACCCTGTGAAGGAATGTATATGTACGATAGTGGGTATTACTACTGGCGAGATATAGACAACCGCATACTCTTAGGCGGAGCTCGCAACATTGACGTAGATGGCGAAACCTCCTATGAATTAGCGTCCAACGAAACCATCATAGCTGAATTACATCGTTTTATGAATGAGCAAATATTTGGACGTGAAGTAGCCATAGAGCACCAATGGAGTGGTATCATGGGAATGGGTAAGGACAATAAAAAACTACCCATAGTAAAAGAACTAGAACCAAATATCTACTTGGCTGCTAGGCTGGGCGGCATGGGCGTGGCTCTGAGTGCTGAGGTAGCGGAGGAAATTACTTCAATAGCATAGAATACAGAGTAATACCAATTTAGTTTTTAAGTGTCGTATAAATAACTTGAGTTTATCGAAGGTTTGTAAAGTCGAAAAATCATTGCATAGGCTTCCGCGTGTCGCCATAGCTTTAGCGGAGGCACAAGCTATGGTATTGTTTTGTTTTTTAACGAATAGAAATCGAGTGAAAAACGATTTATATGCGGCAATTGAAAGCTATTTTGGTATAAGGTAGTATTAAAATCTATCGCTCACTAATCTGCTACCTCATAAGTATGGACTTTTACATGTACGTCTGATACATCGTCAAGATTGGTGTACACTGTTTCACAAAATCGGACACAGCCATTGCTAGGTATAGCCGTGCTTATCGTTACCCATTTATAATCTGTCTCACCACTTACAGCTGTCATACTTACTTCTATTTCTGTGCTTTTTACTTTCACAGGGGAGCTGTTGCCTATAGTCCCAGATACACTTATACCGCCATAAACTAGCTCCCAATAATAGTTCACGTCAGGTTTATTAGCATTCTGCTCCAATGAGTAAGAAATCACATCAAACAGTATATCACAAGAAGAAAATAGAATTGGAAGAAATAGGAGTAGAACAATAAACAGTTTTTTCATATTATTCCTTTTTCAAAATATGTACCACAAAAAAACGCACCCCTCTCGAGATGCGTTTTTGTATACAACCCTAAAAGTCTAATTTCTAAGGTCTAAAAATCTATTATCTAATTCTAATCTCTCAATATCCCTCTAGCGATAACGATACGCTGTACCTCACTCGTTCCCTCGTATATCTGAGTAATTTTAGCATCACGCATCATACGTTCTACGTGGTATTCTTTTACAAATCCGTATCCTCCGTGTATCTGTACTGCTTCTGTAGCTACCCACATAGCAGTCTCAGAGGCAAACAACTTTGCCATACACGCTGCTTCTAGAAAATCACCTCCAGTATCTTTCAAATACGCTGCTTTGAGACAGAAAAGACGAGAAGCCTCTATACGAGTTGCCATATCTGCCAGTTTAAATTGGATAATCTGGTGATTCATGATCTCTGTACCAAAAGCCTTTCTTTGCTTGGCATATTGCAATGAACGCTCATAAGCACCACTTGCTATACCTAGTGCTTGTGCCGCTATACCTATACGTCCACCACTGAGTACCTTCATAGCAAATTTGAAACCAAATCCATCTTCACCTATTCTATTTTCCTTGGGCACTTTCACATCTTGAAACATAAGTGAGTGGGTATCACTTCCTCGTATTCCCAGTTTATCTTCTTTGGTACCTACCACGAAACCTTCCATATCAGAAGTAACAATTAGGCAATTGATTCCTTTATGTCCTTTTCCTACATCTGTCTGTGCTACTACAAGGAATGTACTACCTGTTCTACCATTGGTGATCCAGTTCTTAGTACCGTTCAATAGATAATGGTCTCCCATATCTACGGCAGTAGTTTTTTGACTAGTAGCGTCACTACCCGCTTCAGGCTCACTTAGGCAAAAGCCACCGTGTATTTGACCACTAGCTAGTGGTTTCAGGTATTTTTCTTTTTGTTCTTCGGTACCATGCTTTTCTAGTCCCCAGCATACGAGTGAATTATTTACACTCATCACCACACTAGCACTAGCATCTATCTTAGAGATTTCCTCCATGGCAAGCACGTAACTCACAGTGTCCATGCCGCTTCCGCCCCACTTAGGGTCTACCATCATTCCCATCATTCCTAGTTCGCCTAGCTTTTTGATTTGCTCGGCAGGAAAACGCTGCTCGTTATCTCTTTCTATGACACCTGGTAATAATTCAGTCTCAGCAAAGTCCTTGGCGGCCTGCTGTATCATTAAATGCTCTTCTGATAATTCGAAATTCATGTTGTTGAAAATGTAAATACAAATGTAATAGTTTAATCTACCTTTAGTTTGTTAAACCAGTCACAATGCTCTTGTTTAAATTGGGTTAAAATAACAATGACAAATCTGTTTTTAACAAAACAGATTGTAAATATCCCACAATGTAGCCCCTCATTGACTTACGCTAAAATAGAATCGTTGATAACGTCTGAATTACTTTTTACGGTATTTTATTGAAAAAGCCCTTGTATTCGGGCTTTTGATACTATGTTGCAATCGATATGAACAAAACAGAATTAATAAACGCAATCAGCGAACACGCTGGTATTACAAAAGAAAGTGCAAAAACTGCACTAGAAGCTACTATAGGATCTATCCAAGGAGCAGTACAAGCAGGTGACAAAGTATCTATCCCAGGATTTGCTACGTGGTCAGCTTCTTACAGACCAGCTAGAGACGGAAGAAACCCATCTACTGGTAAGACTATCAAGATAGAAGATAGAGTAGCTGTAAAATTCAAAGCAGGTAAAACTTTTGCTGACGCTGTGAATAACGACAAACTTAAAAAACAACTTAAGTAAGACGTTGCACTGCAGCGACTATACGAAGTAGTTCTTTATAAAAATTTAAAGCCTCGCCTTGTGCGGGGCTTTTTTTGTAGTCCTCGGGGCAAGCAATCAGGTAAAACCAATCACTCCTTTAGACTTGTAGTTAACTTTATAATGGTTGAAAGAAACCGTAAGTTGATACAATTAATAAAGATTAAACCTTAGGTAATGGCAGCTTATGTGTTCGCAAAAAACTCAACTCATCAAAATATACACGTTCGTGCACTATGACCTCACCTACTATCTTAAAAATAGAGCAACCACGAAGGCCTAACGGGTCTTTCCATTCTAGGGTTACCACATCATCTGAAGCCAGCATTCTATCTACTATGCAAACCATCTTTGCACGACTAAACTCTTGCCTGTAAGTATCCTCAATGTTTTTTTGACCGTCTATTTTTTTGCCTGTAGCAAACTCCTTTACCCCCCTGCTATGATATAAAGCGGACAAAGCACTCGCATTCCCCGCATTGAAAAATTCTACCCATTGGGTAATTATACTTTTAGACGACATACCGTTTGCAATGTTAATGCAGATATTGTATTGACGTTGCATTGCAAGCTCTATACAATATATTCGTCCTATGTATTTGAAAAAAGGCGACACCATAGCCATAGTCTCACCAGCCAGAGCTATAGCATCTGAAGAAATACAGCCTGCAGTTCATTTTTTTGAAAAGCACGGACTCCATGTAGTTCTGGGTAAGCATATACATACTATACACCATCAGATGGCGGGTACAGATGCTGAGAAAGTAGAAGACATACAAGCATTTATAAATGATCCAACCGTACGTGCCATAGTAAGTACGCGAGGTGGATATGGATGCGTACGTGTCATAGACCAGTTAGATCTTAGTCCTCTCGCAGCGCAAAAAAAATGGTTTGTGGGATACAGTGACGTTACAGTATTTCACTCACATATACACCAAAACTACGGTACACCTACCATACATGGTACCATGCCTATAAACATCTCAAATGAGCCAAGTCTAGAAGAGCTAGAATCAAATACTACACTCATAGCAGCACTTATGGGACAAGATATTCGCTACGATATAGCTTCTCATCCTTTGAATATAGAGGGAGATGCATCGGGAATACTAGTAGGTGGTAATCTTAGTATACTCTGCAGCATTTGCGGTTCAGCTTCTGACATAAGTACGCAAGGCAAGATACTGTTCATAGAAGATTTAGGTGAATACCTATACCATATAGATCGAATGATGATGAATTTAAAACGTACAGGAAAATTAGAGCACCTAGCCGCTCTAGTAGTAGGTGGTATGAGCGATATGAATGACAATGATATTCCATATGGTAAAACAGCTGAGGAAATAATCTTAGAACATACAGCAGCATATGACTATCCTATTTATTTTGGTTTCCAAGCTGGACATCAGAAACCTAATGTCGCCTTACGTTTAGGTATGAAGGCAGAAATAAAAGATAATCAGCTATTTTTGCACGCATAGAACGTACTCTTAATGGCCATCTACCAAGCAAGTAAACAGTTAACAAAATTTATCATAAGTGGACTTCTCGCTGTAGGCGTAGATTTTACGGTATATTTTGCACTTTCACAATACTTGGACCCTAATCTAAGTAAGGCTATCAGCTTCTGCACTGGAATGTTCGTCACTTATAATATGAACAAATATTGGACGTGGAAACAGCCTGAGAAAAATAACAAAAGACTTATGCTTTTCACTTTACTTTATGCGGTGGCTTTAATTGTAAATGTGAAAACCAATGAGTTTATGCTCGATTCATTACCTAATTATACCTTTAGTTTTCTGCTTAATTCTGACACCAATGAAATCATAAAGTCTCTAGTAATAGGCATAGACAAGTTAGCTGCCTTTGTAATAGCGACTACAGCTAGTGTAGCAATCACTTATATTGGTCAAAAATACTGGTTATTTAAGGCTGAAAAAGCTGACGCTAATACTGAGGCCTAGTGAGTATAGCTTCTGCTATTATAGCCTGACGTACATCAAAATTTACATCTCCATATTCCTCTTCTAACTGGATACGGCCAAGCCCTTGGAGTTTTTGACTATCTGCATTCACCTCCGCGGGATCTACACGATAACCCTCCTTTGAATTAAAGTCATACTGACGATCCTCCAATTCAACTCTACTGCCCTTTGTATTAGCCGCTGATCGAGGCTCTGAAACAAGTATAGCAGAATCGCCACTTAATTTTCTAAGTATATCACCACGGGGCCCAGTACTATTGGCAGTACCCGTTTTTTCCATAGGTTTAGTCTGCTTATTTGAAGATTGTTCCTTTTTTTTGCCACTTATAAAGAAGCGAAACGCTAGTATTGCTGCTATAATGATGTACTTTATGTATGAGCTTATATCGTCCATTAATTCAAGCAAAAATAATGAAAAATAAACTCGTATTAAGTCTTGGCTCAAACTTAGGTAACCGATACACCTATTTATTGCAGGCTATTGCGTCCATAGATACCTCATTTGATACTAAAAGTACCGTTGCGCATTTTTATGAGACACCACCGTGGGGCGATGTCTACCAATCCCAATTTATAAATACGGCGGTAAGCCTATATACGGATATTCCTGCTGCTAAATGCCTGACTCTTTTGCAATATATAGAAGATAGTATAGGCCGCACTAAAACACGTAAATGGGGTCCTCGATGTATTGATATAGACATCATTTTTTATGGTGATAAATTTTTAAAAATAAAGGACTTGAGCATTCCTCATCTTAGAATGCACGAAAGAGCTTTTGTGATCAAACCAATAACTGATCTATCCCCTGACTTCATTCACCCTACGCTAAATAAAAATATGACTCAACTACTTTCAGAAATAGCGGACGATACCATACTCTTTGCCCTATGATATTGCATTGTATAGGTAACATTTCGTACTGGTCGGCCTTACTGCGAGCCCCCGCAGTTATCCTACAGATAAACCATACCTACCAAAAGCAGAGTGAACTATCTCAGTACGAAATAGCTACCGCTAGCGGTAGACTCAAACTTAGCATACCTACCCAAAAAAGCACACGAAAAGGTGCCTATTCAGAAGTAAAGATAGACTACAGTACTAACTGGCAGGTAGAGCACTGGAGAAGTATACGAAACGCCTATCATAAATCACCATTTTATCTGTACTATGGATATAAAGTCGAGGAAGTATATATGCAGAAATATGACACACTGTTAGGGCTTAACCAAGCACTATTTATAACCTTGCTATCGTGTATAAAGTATACTAAAAAAAGTACGCTTAACACATCAGACGTGGTGTACTACAAGAGCAGTATAGGTTTACATAATAATATATACCCACAGGTGTTTGATACGAATATAGACTTTGAGGAAAACCTAAGTATACTAGATGTACTCTTTAATTTAGGTCCAGAAACACAAGATTACTTACTCCACGGAATCTGAGTACGAACCCATATTACTAAACTTACTAATACGAGCATTGACTAGCTTTTTAGGGCTCATTTCGCTCAGTTCCTTAATGTTTTTCTTAAGTTCTGCTTTAAGGGTTTTATACATAGTTTCCGGATCATTATGAGCGCCCCCTAGCGGCTCAGGTATAATACCGTCTATTAATTTATTAGCAAACATCTTATCAGACGTAAGGTTGAGTACATCTGCAGCCTTCTCCTTATAATCCCAGCTTCGCCATAAAATAGATGAGCAGCTCTCCGGAGATATTACTGAATACCAGGTGTTCTCTAACATAAGCACCCGATCACCTACGCCTATACCTAATGCGCCTCCACTAGCTCCTTCACCTATTATAACGCAAATAATCGGAACCTTTAGTGTAGCCATTATCATTAAATTTTTAGCTATTGCTTCACCTTGCCCTCGCTCCTCAGCTTCTAGTCCAGGAAAAGCTCCCGGCGTGTCTATCAAACAAATGACCGGCAAATCAAACTTCTCAGCCATTTGCATAAGACGTTTGGCTTTGCGATACCCCTCCGGATTAGGCATCCCAAAGTTACGGTACTGCCGCTCTTTCGTAGTGCGTCCTTTTTGCTGCCCGATAATCATAACATTCATGTTGTCTATCTGAGCTAATCCGCCCACCATAGCCTTATCATCACCCACATTTCTATCTCCGTGAAGCTCTATGAAATTCTTGGTGATAGCTTTTATATAGTCTAATGTATACGGTCTATCCTGGTGACGAGATATCTGAACCTTTTGCCACCCAGAGAGGTTACTATATAGTTCTTTCTTCTCGTTATTTATTTTTTTGATAAGTTGAGATATGGTATCACTCATATCTACGTTACCTTTCGCATGAGTTTCTTGAGCTTTTTCTAATTGCTCTATAAGTTCCTCTAAGGGTTTTTCGAAATCTAATAATACTGCCATAAGCCTCTTATTTAGTTAGAGGCAAAAATAAAAATCTAATTGGATTAGGTATGCATTATTTGAAAACTCACGCACTATTTATAACTTTTAGTTCTTAGAGACAGAGTTCCTCATGTTTTCTTTCAGCCACTACTATCTGATTATCTATTGCTATTTTAAACTCTTTGCAAGCAAACTCTATTTCCCTTAATTCTAAGTATAAATTCCCCTTGATGTAGTGTACCATCTTATATGACGGTATCAATTTCTCCACGGAACTGTAGTCTCTAAGTGCCCCATCTACGTCGTCTGTAGTCACTTTGAGCTCAGCTCTTCGCTTATATAAATCACCCGATAGCCTATCTACACTCACCGCCATATTTAAGTCATCTAGAGCCAGATCGGGCTTATTTTGACCTGCATATGCTTCTGATCTTAACTTCAGAAAAGGAACACTTTTAGGTTGGGTAGTGAGCACAAAGGTGTAGTCTTCAACAGCTAAAATATAATTATTCTTAGCAAAATAACACTGACCTCTATAATAGTATGCTTCATTATATCTTCGATTTAACTGTAAAGTTTTAGTGAAATCAGCTATGGCATCATCAAACTTGCCTGCATTGTACTCTGTAGTCCCTCTATTAAAGTATCCTCTAAAATCATCTGGATTAACGGCTATATACTGAGAATAAAGATCTAGAGCTTTGGTATAATCCCGCTCTAGGGTGGCTCTATTGGCCTGTATAAGTATCTCACCTCCTGCCTGAGCGATGCTCAAAAACGAAATCCCCATACATAGAACTATAGCCAGTGTAGCTTTTTTATTTATCATATTATAATTACAACTTGACAAATAAAGTACCTGAATCTTTCATTAAAAGATTTTTTTATCTACAAGAGGAATTGACCTTAGCCTATATTTCATATAATTGAGACAGAATACAATAGAAAAAGATGAAACGATTTACAACAATAACCCTGGTTTTGGGCATAGTTTTAATAGCAAACGCATGGAAGACTACTTCTTTAGTAGCGGATGATGTGTTAGAAACCTAATGGAATGTAGAAAAGACCACTCACATACGCATGTACGAGGCAAAAAATGGATTTTATTACGGTAAAATAGAGTGCCTCGTAGAGCCAAATGATGCAGATGGCAATCCCAAAGTGGATCCTGAGAATCCGGATGTTAAGCTGAAGGATAGAGCTCGTTTAGGTATGGTCATTGCTAAGCAATTCGAGTGGGACGAAAAAGAACAAGAATGGAACGGTGGTACTATATACAATCCAACAGACGGTAAGACTTATGACGGCTACATCTATTTTGAAAACGGCAACAAAGTCAAACTAAAACTTAGAGGATTTGTACTAGGTATCACATGATTAAGTAAAACCTCTGAGTGGACTAGAATAGACTAACCAGAACAAAGGCGAACAACAAGAGTGTATTAGTACGAACTGGTGCTTTCCAGAAAATCAGTATGTTTGGAGAAGAGCATATACACTATATAAACTGCTCAGAAACAACTCGTTAAAGCCATTAAAAACTTTGCTTATTGTATTATCAGTGCCTTCAAGAAACGCACTCTACGAGAAATAAAAAATCCTGTATAGCCTCTAGATTTTCTTGTGGCTTTTCCAACATCGACAGATGTCCAGCACCTGCTATTTTTGAAATTTGAGCTGTATCGCACAAGGCTACTTGTGAAAGTATCTCTGACGCATCATAATGTGTATCCTCCTCTCCGATTAAAAATAACATAGGCTTCTTAAACCGCAGTAATTCTTGAGACATGTCTTCTCGTAGACTCATTGCCAATAGTCCGTCAATGACAGCCCTTTGGCTCGTACGTTGAACCATTTCGTCTAGCCCTGCTCTTAGACTTCCGAGGTTTGCTAAGGATACCAAACCTTTCGTAAAAAGTCTAAAAAAATCAGAAGTCCCGTAGGAAGATATAAAATCAATCGATTTTTTTCTATTTGCTTTTTTATTTGCACTGTCTGCAAGTAAGGTAGCATGAATCACAGCAGCTGCTACAAGCTCATCTCCATACTTTTGGATATATTCACCTACTATATATCCACCGAGTGAATGCCCAAACAGGACACATTTTGTTGCTTCCTCCTTTATCAATATAGTATGAATCTGACTCGCTACTTCAGGTATGCTAGTAAACGATGCTCCCGTACTCTCACCAAAGCCTGGTAGGTCTATAGATATACACGTGAAATCCTCTTGGAGGCGCTGTATCTGATAACTCCATATGGAGCTGTCTTCACAAAACCCGTGCAAAAAACAAAGGTGAGGACCACTCCCCACCTTTGTATATGAAATATTATTTACTAGTAGAGGCACTACTAGTTAGTCGTAGAATCTATATCGCTGATCTTTTACTTCTGCTCTCTTAGTAAGTGCTGCTCTGATTCCACCTTGGGCTGCCTGAGAGCTCTCACGCTTCACTTGATCTTTTATGGCTTCTAAATTATTAGGTTCTGAGGCATTCACAGCGTTTACGTAAGCCACAGACACCGCGTTCTCTCCGTCTATTACACCAGTGTTACCACTAGGAGCAGTGCCAAGTATACTTCCCACTAGCTTATCATCTTGTCCTACATATGGTATGCTACCTGTGTTTAGCGAAATAGCTGGAGTTTGATTCACTGTAGTATTAAGTGCTTTAGCTAGCTCCTCCGCAGTCTGAGCACTTTCTAGTGCTTTTTCCATCTTAGGTCTAAGTAATGCTGCTTTTTTCTGATTCAGCACCGCTACTTCCACTTCGGTTCGCAGATCTTCTGCCTCAGGTAGCCCTGCATCTCTGACCTTAGATACTCTAGCTACTACATAATTACCATCTAAGTCAAGTATATCTGACATTGTACCTTCTTCTGTTTCTGCGTTAAACAGCCATTGTGCTATTTTATTACTATTTGAAAATCCAGGAATAGCTCTGGTATCCTCAGTAATTCTATTTGCTATACGTTTAGTAAGACCTAGCTCTTCCGCTACTTCTTCAAAAGATTTTTCGCTATTCACTTTAGTAAGTAACTCTCCCGCTCTCTTATAGTAATCGCCATCTGTCTTAGTACTAGGATAGATGCTCTGATCTACTATAGCCACTTTTAACGTTTTACGACTCACTGCAGATGTAGTTTTGGCTAAGTGAACACCTCTATTACTAGGTACTATCACATAGCTACCTTCTCCAGCACTTACTAGCTTAGCGATTAACCTCTTAGGATAAGTTCTATTGTCTTCTCTTACCCAACCCATATCTCCACCAGTAGTCCTGGTAGCGTCATAATTTCTATTGCTCGCTTCCTGCTCAAAGGTGGTCTCACCACTTCGAATTTTAGCAAGTGTCGCTTGAGCAGTTTTTATAGCAGCTGCTGAATCAGTACCTGCTACTGGGAATACTATATGACTTGCCTTCACACTTTTCATTGTGTCTATGCCAGTACTTAATACCTTAAAGACGCTGTACACTCCATCTTTTTGGAAAGGACCTACTACTTTACCTACTACAGCATTGAAAATTACATTTTCGATATCTGGAGCGAAAGAGCCACGTACTTGATACCCAGGGTTAAAAGGAGTTTCACTGTTTCGCACACTTACGAATACTGAATCATCCTTTGTAACAGCAAAATCTGTAGCAGTTTCTGAAGCCCACACAAGCATGTCCATACTATCTTCGGGACTTGGCACTACATTTATCTTTACATACTCTATATCTCTGCTAGCATCCTGCTCATACCTCGCTCTGTTCTTCTTAGCATACACTAAAATATCTTCATCACTTGCAGTAAGTGAAGAGTCCGTAAGCTGGGCATATGGTAAACTTACTATACTCGCGTTTACTGAATAGCTCTGATCATTGCTTCTATTTCTGGCTTGTAACTCCGTAGCATAAAAAGAACTAACCACTAATCTTTGATATTTTTCAGCCACTAATCCATTAGTGAATTGACCTTGAAAAGTAGTCCAACTCTTCATAGCATCTGGATTGGAATTGATATCCTCTTTTAGAAAACGTACAAGTCTAGCTTTTTCAAACTGCCCTGTCTCAGGACTCTGAAATGACTGCATTATCTGTGGGTGAGTATTCTTTCCTATAGTTAAGTCCTCTAATTCTGCAGAGCTTACGTTGATCCCTAATTTTTTATACTCAGGCTCTATAGTCTTAGATTCTACCAGCATGTTCCAAGCTTGCTCTCTATACTGCTTCGTGATACTTTCATCCATCACTAGGCCAGGGTTATTTTGCAGCAATTGAGCTTTAAGCCCTTCAAAAGTGCCATTATACTCTTCATAGCTCACTGATTCTCCATTGATTTTACCCACGGAGTTCTGATCAGAGCCAAATATACTGGTTCCTGAACTAACTAAATCTGTAAGTACAAAAGCCAACATGGCGAAACCTATCACTAATAGCAGGCAGCCTGTTTGATTTTGTATTTTCTGTAATACGCTTGGTTCTTCGTTATTGTATTTATCTGGCATCTTTGGGTCGTTAAAAATAGTGTGCAAATTAAGTTGTTTTGCCCCTAAAAATCAAAGTTAATATGAGCAGCAAAGTTTACTGCAAAATATTTCTGTACAATCACTCCAACTCAAGACGTATTCTACGTTTGTATACGTTTGTGATTTCAGTGTCTTTAATCCTATATTTTATATTCGTAATACGCTCATCCTTTCCCACATATAAAGCACCTAAGAGTTGATCCCAACCTCTTTTGCTCCCGCTATAATTCCCGTTGAACGTATAGTTCCTTTTCTTGCCATTGGCCTCTACACGCACCTTAACTTTAGACTTATGGGGATGCTCTATATTCAGTAGTATGTGTGCAGAATCACTATTTCTAATAATAGCAAGAGTATTATTAATGGCTGAAGCAGTAAATACTCCATTTGACAAAGTCTCTTCAGTGATAAGGTTCACTTCCGTCTGCTGACTTAAGTCATATGCGGTATAGACCACAGCTAGCTTATCATTATGAATATCTATATCTAAGTAATCACCATAAAAAAACTTCTTGCCAGGAAGTGGAATCACAAATGGAGTGAGCTGCACGTTAGACACTTTTTCCCCCGCCATGTAGGAAGCTAGGGATATCGTGTAAAACGAGTTCGTAGTACTTGACTTGAAATCGTAATAGGCCACGTACACCTTTCCTGTTAGCTGATCTACTGCTATATTGGGAAAATACTGATGAGTAGTCGTCTTATCTAAATTTAACTGAATGGCATTGCTCCAGCTATCTCCCTTGTCCCTGCTGTACTTTAGCCAAATATCTGCATTCCCATTTCGCTCATCTGACCAGCATACATAGAGTATATCCCTATTTATGTCTGAGCTTATAAATGGCATGCCATTGGCTCTCATGATATTAGGCATATCCATATCCCAGCCTTCTATCTGCTGAGCTATCACCTTGTCCCTACCCCATGAGACTCCTCCGTCTTTACTTTTATCAAAATAGATATTATCGTGCCCAGCCCAGACTGCATAGATAGTACCGGACAAGTCTACCGCCGTGGTAGCACCTTCTAATGTATGATCTCCATCTAGACAATCACCCACCGTATCAGATATGGTAACTGCTTCTGAAAACGAGTCATTACCTTGCTCTAATCCAGAAAATCGAATGCGTGAAAAGTCGTCAGGATCATCACTACCATATGTATCAAACTCTGTCCAAGTCACATATACATTACCCTTTCTTTCTGAGTACTCATCTGAACTAAGCCAAGGTTTGTCTTGCATTTTACCTGGATTATAGCCCACACTGAATGATCGCTCCTGCCATGTATTAACCTTTGAAATCTGCTGAACAACTATTCTATCAAACCAATCGCCATATCCTTTCCCTTCGGTTTTAGATAAATGAGCAAAAAACACATCCGAATCAGACCAATGAAGTACAGGGTCTCCATATACGCCCAGCACAGAAGTAGCCTTCTGAGTCTGAATAAGACGAGATCCTACATTATAATTATAAAAATTGTCAATATTAGATGCCGCATAAACCACCGAGTCATTTACCTGATCAAAACACACGGTAGGTTCATTCGGATTGTCAGATTGGTCTAAGACGGTCTGAGTAATCTGTCCAAAGCTATGTATAGATGAACTGACCAAAAGGGAAACAAGACTAAAACTAGTGAAAAATAATCGCATAAATGTAGTTTCAAAATTAGCATATTAAAGAAGAAGGTCTTACTCCTATTATCTAAGCCTTTTCTAAGAATAGCCTACCCATTATTTGGCGACTATTATTTTCTTCACTTTAATTATTTGTTCATTGCTTTGAGCAGTGAACAAGTATATTCCATTGCAGACTTCCTTATATCAGTTTTAAAATCTCCAATTATTCTCTATTTGGTTATCAGAATTCGGCCCTATCTCTAGGGTTAATCCCCCTTTATAGTTAACCGCTGATACATTTAGTGTGTTTGAAACTGGGAAGGGTTAAATAAATACGCCGTTTCGCTACTTCATAAGCTCAACTATACCAGAGATGGGTTCACTATTCTTACCTACATTTACAATATAAAAATAAGTACCTTCAGGCGCTAGATGTCTATCATCTGGCAGTATGCCATCCCAGCATACTCGTGGGTCTGATGTTTCAAAGAGACGCTCACCCCAGCGATTAAATATCTGTAATTTATAGTCTGTACATTCTCGATTTTCTAAGTCAAATTTGAAACAGTCATTCGTCCCGTCACCATTTGGCGTAAATACGTTATATAACTTGATACTCGGCGTAGCGTCTTCTAAAATATCTAGACGCTTACTAACAGTATCTTCACATAGCGTTCCGGGATTCACACGAAGTGAAATAGTGTATGCTCCCACTGCATTATAAGCATACTCCGGATCTCTCTTTGTAGATGTAGTACCATCTCCAAAATCCCATACATATTCGAATCCATTGGTACTCGTATTCTCTAAACTCATTTTATTCTCACATGCATTGAAACTTACATCAAATGCAGCATTTGCATTAGCTATGACCTCTATCTGTCGCTTGTAGGTACTGAGTATATTGCACGTAGCACTGTCTATCACTGTAAGTGTAACCATATAGTTACCTGACTCCATAAATGTGTGAAATGGGTTAAGCAAAGTAGACGTATCTCCATCACCAAAATCCCAACGAAAAGAATCCCCAAGTACACTCGTACTGGTGAACTGTACACCCAGCGGAGCACAGCCAATGGTAGGAGCTGCCACGAAATCAGAAATCACTGCAGATCGTATCTGTAAATCTATTTTAAATGACGCATTGGAGCATCGTACGCTAGGATTAGTCTCAAAGGCAGCACCTGATGTAGTGGGAAAATCACTAATTCCTCTAGTAATAACCGCCAAATCATCGTCTGCAGGGCAGCTGCTGCAGACGCTTTGGTACATGACACCTCGCTTATCAAATCTACTAGTGCCGCCATCTACGTGGTCTGCGGTAGAGTCCCCACCGAAATAGGTAGCATACAATATATTTTTCGCATCTCGACCCAATACTAAGATATAGAAGTCATTATCATCTGTCTTTTTTTGCACGGCATCTGAGGTAGTTTCCATATTATTAGTACTTCCTGAACCTAACGAAGACTTGCTGGATCCCCAACCCGAAAAATAAATATGGCCGCATACATCTACTAAAAAAGCACTTGGCGCTAGATTGGGAGTTTTATCTGTATTGCCAAATGTAGTAACAAAATCTTGAGTCTGTAATAACGTATCTATTCTAAACAAAAATTGGCCTTTGTTGCTCTCTCCATATACATTTGGAGTTTTTGTAATTGCTCCAGCTGTTTGTCCTGTCGCATATATCCTCCCTTCTACATCCCGATCTATAAAATAGATTTGGTCGTAGTTTTCTGTTCCCCAATAACTCAATCTCTTGAGTTGCTTATTTTTTTTGCTAAGTATAGCTAAAACGCCATCTACTCCGCCAATATGGAGAGGACCTATTGATGCATCGGTAGCTGGTAAATCTGTACTTGTAGTTCCACCACCTATATAAATGTTGTCTCCTTGGTCTAATTTTATGCTGTAAAATGCGTCACTACCATTTCCTCCTAAGAATGTACCCCACTCTAACTTTTTCAGATTAGAAGAAAGTTCAAAAAGGTAACCGTCATATGCTGAAGCCTTCACAGGCTGAATTGCATTTATGATAGGTATGTCGTCAGAAAAAGTAGTCGTTGCCACAAAAATATGATTGTCATCATCGGTGATTATATCTCCTCTGAAATCGTCTGCATAGAAATTTTGCAAATCTGCATTTTGATTCAGTCCATCATCCATACTGCCCCCTATATAGGTGCTGCCGAGCAGAGAAGCACCGTCTTCACTTAGCTTAGCTACGTATATATCTGCACCGCCTCCTAGCGTATTATCATAACTCAAACTGTCAACAGGGAAATTAGTAGAATATGTAGTCCCTAAAATAATCAAATCGTCATTTCGATCTACTACTAAACTATGTGGATACTCATTGTGACTCCCACCTAGATATGAAGCCCAAAGTAGTCTGGTACCTGCACTATCATATTTAGATATGGATACATCGCAAGGAAAACCTCCACTACCACCATTATAACTAACATCAAAGGCACCTGATGTGACGGGGTACGTCTCATTTAATCCAGGTATCACCTTTACCATCCCTCCCGCATATAGATTTGCTTTACTATCAAAAGTAGCCGTGTACCCAAAATTATCTCCTGTAGAACCCGAGTAAGTTGAGAAAATAAGTTCGGGATCTATAATGAGGGGGTAGTTTGGATTGATGCTGCTCAGCACTTCGTATCCTAAAACGCTGTCTATTAATACATAACGAGCATTTAGTTCCACTACAGCGTCACCTATCTGTTGGTATACATAGAGGTGATTATCTGTGATATTACCTGCTGATGTGTATATTATTATTTTACCGTTTTCTAGACTTATACTGTTAGCTCCTTCTATTGATACTTGTATTTTGGCTAGTTTCTCTGGTGTTGGGTTTTGTATTACCCACTGATATTTTAAACCGCTTTGTCCTACTATCTCCAGGTCTACATCTGGATATACATTTTCATAATTGACCTGTGCAGATGGGTACAGCTCACTTGCCCACTTGGTCTGGTCATTGCCCAGATAGTAGTTATAATAATGCTTTTGGAGTTGTGCTGACTGCAACTGAGGTGCATACTCCATTCCTAAAAAACGCATACGAACACTGTGCATTCTAGGTATCTCGTCATTCGTCTTTGTTGGGTTATCATGTTGCCACTTGCTCATCCTGTTATAGTCTTTTGGATGGACAAGCAGGTAGTGCAGAGCATCGCTTTCTAGCAACAAGTTGCCAAACGGGATGTCCGTTTTATACCGTATAGCTGGATGCCACTGCCCAGCATTAGGCACGAACTCATACACAGGCTTTAGTATGCTATCCCTTCGGATGGGCTCATGAGCTATGCACATTGTAGCACATAGCAGTATGAAAATAACCAATCCCTTTTTTATCATCCGATAACAAAAATAAACGTCCAATTCTACAAAAGACCATTAATACCAATAATAAGTTGCCCCATTTTGGAGTAAATAACGGTAATCTGACTATCCTAAAATTATATTCGCACTCATTTTTAGAGTAATGGAGTTAAACGAACAACAAATTCAACGAAGACAAGCCCTTGACAAACTGAGAGCTCTTGGTATTAATCCGTATCCTGCAGACGTATATGCAAAGGATTTTAGCAGTGTTGAAATAAGTAAACAGTTCGACGATAGTCCAGAGAAATTTGAAAATATATCTTTTGCAGGACGTATGATGCGTCGCCGTATTATGGGGAAAGCAAGTTTTGCGGAACTACAAGATGAGCAAGGAAGTATACAAGCCTATTTTAATAGAGATGAACTTTGTACTGGTGAAGATAAAACCATGTATCTGGAAGTATTTAAAAAACTGCTTGACTTAGGGGATATTATAGGAGTAGTGGGAGACGTATTTCGCACGCAGACCGGTGAATTATCTATAAAAGTAAAGCAACTAACGGTACTCAGTAAGTCACTTACTCCACTGCCTATGCCTAGAGAGGTGGATGGTAAAGTATATGATGCATTCACCGACCCAGAGCAGCGATATAGAAAACGCTACGTGGATCTCATCGTAAATCCACAGGTAAGAGAGACGTTTATAAAAAGAACCAAAGCAGTAGCTAGTATGCGTAACTTCCTAAATACCAAAGGGTATATGGAAGTAGAAACGCCAATACTACAAGCTATACCAGGAGGTGCAGCAGCTCGTCCATTTATAACACATCATAATGCACTAGATATTCCACTTTATCTAAGAATAGCAAACGAACTCTACCTAAAACGCCTTATTGTAGGTGGTTTTGAGGGTGTTTTTGAGTTTGCCAAAGACTTCAGAAATGAAGGAATGGACCGCACACACAATCCGGAGTTCACACAGATGGAACTTTATGTAGCGTATAAAGACTACATGTGGATGATGGATATGACGGAGAAAATGCTTCGTCAGATTGCCATAGATGTAAACAATACTTCTGAAGTAGTTTTTGGTGAACAAACCATTGACTTCGGAAAACCATTTGAGCGACTCACCATATTTGGTGCTATAGAAAAACACACAGGCGTAGACTGTAGCGAAATGAGCGAAGAAGAACTTCGTAAAACTGCCAAGGAGTTTGGTGCAGATGTAGACGAAAATATGGGCAGCGGTAAACTCATAGATGAGATCTTTGGCGAGAAAGTAGAGCACCTACTTATCCAGCCTACCTTCATCATGGATTATCCTATCAGTATGTCTCCACTTACTAAAAAACACAGAGACAATCCAGAGCTCACAGAGCGTTTTGAGCTAATCGTAAATGGGAAAGAGATAGCAAATTGCTATAGTGAGTTAAATGATCCTATAGACCAGCGTGAGCGTTTTGAGGAGCAAGCCAAACTAATGGAGCGTGGTGATGATGAAGCGATGTTCGTAGACGAAGATTTTCTCACCGCACTAGAGTACGGAATGCCGCCTACCTCTGGTATCGGTATCGGGATAGATAGACTCGTGATGCTACTCACCAATAATGCCAGCATACAAGAAGTACTCTTCTTTCCGCAGATGCGTCCAGAGAAGAAAGCGGTAGTAGTAGAACTTTCCGAGCAAGAAAAAGCAGTGCAAGAGCTACTAGCTGCCCGTGATGGAGCCCTAGAGATAGGTGATCTCAAAAGCCGCATAGAAATGAGCGGTAAGCAGTGGGACAAAGCTTTGAAGGGACTAGCTAAAAACGGAATCGCCGAAGTAGCCAAAGTAGATGGCGTGGTGACTGTGAGTTTGAAGTAGCGGAGAATTACAATACTCTGCTTAATCCTATTCCATACCAAATTGGGTTCTGTTCGGGTCTGAAATCACTGCCGTAATAG
>Ga0335398_10001210_pt1 | contig 45151 bp, 21 predicted proteins | sample BON03_FD_205742 | JGI IMG/M metagenome (GOLD analysis project Ga0335398, IMG submission 205742) | Freshwater microbial communities from Lake Bonney liftoff mats and glacier meltwater in Antarctica - BON-03 (spades assembly) (version 2) | ecosystem: Environmental > Aquatic > Freshwater > Ice >... | reverse complement strand
TGGTGGGGTGGGGGGGGGGGGGGGGGGGGGGGGGGGGGGGGGGGGGGGGGGGGGGGGGGCAATGGTGAGCAAGCGAACGAGTGGGTAGGAACGTCCAAACGAACGAGCGGCGGCGGCGCTCGCGCGCGCGACGTCGACGTCGGCGTCTCTCTCTCTCTGTGTGTCTTGTCATCTCGCGCGGTCGCTGCGTCGTCCAGAGGCGCAGGGCTGGGACGATGGAGATCTCGACTGCCTGGTCGTGTGTCTCGACGCGCGCGCGCGGGGAGGGTGGGGCGCGGGAAGACGACGGCTCCTCGACACTTCGTCCTTTCCTCGTTTCACTGCTCCATTGAAGCCCACGGGCGACCAGAACGCGCGCGCCAGCAGACCGGACGCCATGATCCTCACCTTTTGCAGCAGCATGGCCGTGCGCTCCTCCTCGGACAGCGCGTGGGGCCCGGACACAGGCGGGGGTGGCATCATGGGGGGCAGGCGCCCTCCTCCTCCTCCGCCGGGGACGAGCCCCGCCTCCGCGTCCATCCTGCGGGTCGCTTGGTGGAGCGTGTGTCGCGCCGATATGCGGGCGTGTGGATCGGGTCCTGATGCGGCGGGCTGTCGCCCGTCGGCGTTTGAGTTCTGGCTGTTTTGCTCGGCTCTGTTTCTCTCTGTCCTTGCTGTCCCGACGTTGGTCCGTGTGTGTGTGTGTTTTTGTGTGAGTGCGATGTGATCGATGCGTGGGGCTCTAGTTTGTCGGAGGAGTGTGCGCGAGGCAGAGGAGAGAGCCCTCAGTATTTTTCTAACGTTGCGCGGCGCCGACGCCGCTCGCCGCCGATCCGCCGCCGGCGCCGACGGCAGCCGGGCGTTGACGTCTTTGTGTCGCTCTCCCATCGACACGACCACCAGTCCGCGCCCCAACGTGGTCACGACTGACGACATGCATCCACATTGATCATCACACACGAGCGACACCAGCACAACGACTGCAGGCCTACGACAATGGCGCCCCCGAAACCAAAGCCGAGCGAGAATCCCGCAGCGATCAGCAGCGACAGCGACGACGACGACGACGACGACGCGGGCGAGGTGCAGATGGACGCCGCGCAGGCGGAGCGCATGATGACGCTGGAGCGCGAGCTCGAGGGCGCGGCGGCGCCGTACGACACGCACGTCGAGGTGAGAGACAGAAAAAACCGATCGCAACGCTGCCATTGCGGCGCCGCTCTTGCCGCCGCCGTCGTCGTCCGTCGCCAACCCCTCCGCCCGCCCCCCCTCGTCCCCCCCCCCTCGCAAAAAAACAAACAAAACGCACAACAGTACATCGAGCTGCTGCGCGCGTGCAAGCTGCGCGAGCGCCTCCGCGACGCGCGCGAGTCGTTCGCCGCCGAGTTTCCGCTCACCCCCGCGCAGTGGTCCGCGTGGCTCGACGACGAGAGCGCGGCGGCGGGACTCGCCGCAGACGCAGACGCAGACGCCGACGCCGCAGCCGACAAGCCGTCGCCGCCAGTGCCGCCGCCGCGCGCGGACCGCAAGGCCGCCCTCGCGCGCCTGGCCGAGCTGCACCGCCTCGCGGCCGCGCGCGACTACCTGGATCCAGACTTGTGGGCGCGCCGCCTGCGGTTCTTGCGCGAGCACGGCGCCGAGCTCGCGGGGGGCGAGGGAGCAGAGCCAGAGGAGCACGAAGAGAATGACGAGGCGGCGGCGGCGGCGGCAGCGGCGGCGGCGGGCGGGGGCGACGCGGGCGCGCGCGTCACGTTCTTGGCGGCCGCCGAGGAGGCCCTGTCGGCCGCGGGGCTGCACCCGACGCGCGGCGCGGCCGTGTACCACGAGATCGCGCTGTACCACGCGGCCGCCGCCGACCGCGCGCGCCGGCGCGGGGACGCCCAGGCGGAGCGCCGCGCGGCCGAGCGGTGGCGCGCGCTGTGGCGGCGGCGCTTGGCCGCGCCCGCGCTCGCCGCCGCCTCCCCCGGCGGAGACCTGGAGCCCGCCAACGCGCGCCTGCTCGACGAGTACGCCGCCTGGGAGCAGGAGCGCGGGGGCCAGGTGCCCGAGCACGTGCGGCGCGCGGCGCGGCGCGCGGGCGACGAGGCGGCGCTGCGCCTGGCGCACGAGGCCGCTGTGGCCGACGAGGCGCGGGCGCCTGCCGCCGCCTCTTCCGCCGCTGCCCCTCCCCCTCCTTTTCCTGCGGCCGGTGCCGCTACTGCCGCTGCCGCCGCCGCCGCCGCCGCCGCGACCTCCCCTGGCGCTGGCGCCGACGCCGCCGCGCGCCGCCGCCTCGCCGCCTTTCTGGCCTACGTGCGCCTCGAGCAGGCGCGCGGCGACGGCGAGGGGGGGGCGGGCGGCGCGGCGTCGGCGCCGGCGTCGGCGCGCGTCGCCCTCGTCTACGAGCGCGCCGTGGCCTCCTTTCCCGTGACGGCCGAGCTGTGGGTCTACTACGGGCGTTTCCTGGAGCGCGCGGCGCTGGCGGCGGGGGAGCAGCAGCAGCAGCAGCAACAGGCGGCGGGCGCGGGCGCGGCCGGCGCCGCCGCCCGGCTGCTGTCGGCCGCGGCCTGGCGCCGCGCCAACGGCGTGTACGCGCGCGCCGTGCGCAGCTGCCCCTGGTCCGGCGCCCTGTGGGCGCGCGCCCTGCGCGCGCTCGAGGCGCGCGCTGAGGTGGACGACTGCTGGCCCGAGGCGGTCCCCTCGGTGGCCGAGGCGCTGGTCGACGCGGCGGCGGCGGCGGCAGAAGAGGCAGGGGCAGCGGCGGCGGCGACGGCGACGGCGGCGTGGGCAGCGGCCGACGCGGCCGCGGCGGCTGCGTCGCTCGTGGCGGCGGCGCACGGCGCGCTATTCGCGGCGGCGCTGCGTGCGGGGATGGAGGGTCACGCGGACTACATGGCCGTGATGCTGGCCCGCGCCGACTTTCTGCGCCGCGAGCACGCGAGGGCGGCGGCGGCGGCGGCGGCGGCGGCCGCGGACGGCAGCGGCGCCGCGCCGATGGCAGCCGCCGCCGCCGCCGCCGCCGCCGAGGCCGCCCGCGCCGACATGTCCCGCTTCTTCTCGGACGCCGCCCGCACGATGGCGCGCTACTTTCCCGAGGACGCCGCCGACCGCGCGGGCGGCTTCCGCCTCGTCGCGTACTGGGCTAGGGCCGAGGCGTCGGGCGCTGCCCGGCGCGCGAGGGGCGGCAGCGGCGGCGGCGGCGGCGGCGGCGGCGTAGGCGGCGGGGGAGGCGGCGGCGGCGGCGGCGCTGGCGCTGGCGGCGCTCCGTCGGCAGCCGCCTCGCGGACTCGTGCCGTGTGGGAGGAGGCGCTGGGCGCGCCGGCGGTCGCGCGCGCGCCCGAGGCCTGGATCGCCTACGCGGAGCTCGAGTGGCGCGAGCTGGGGGACACGTGCGCGGCGCGGGCCGTGTTTCGGCGGGCGCTGCGTTGCGGCGGCGGCGGCGGCGGCGACAACAACGGCGGGGGCGCCGGCCTTGCGGCCGATCCCGCCGCCGCCGCGGCGACACCCCCTTCCCTCGCCGTCGCGCCCGCCGCCTTGGACGGCGGCGCCCTCGGCCACGCCGCCGTGGCCGCCGCGTGGCTGCGCATGGAGCGCGAGGAGGGAGGGGGCGGCGCCGCGGCGGCGGCAGCCGGCTCGGCCGCCGCCGCCGCGCGGCTCCAGGCGGCCGCCGCTCTGATTTGCGAGCCTTTGCTCGAGGCGGCGGCGGCGGCGGACGCCGACCCGGCCACTGTCGCGGCGGCGCGCGCGGCGGCCCGGGCGGCGCCGAGGGCGCTGAGCAAGGAGGAGGCGGTGGCGCTTCGGCGCGCCAACGACCCAAACTACAACGTCGGTGAGTTTTTTTCTTCCTCGTTCTTTCGGGAACAAAGATCGAGCTGCGATACAGAGAGCGATCAAACAGAGGCCAGCCCGATCGCTAACCACCGCGCCCTCGCCACCACCACCCAACATCAACTCGAAACACTCGAACCAAACAACACAGGCGCGGCAGCAAAAAAGCGCGAGCGTGCGGGCCAAGTCGCGGCGGCCGGCGAGGGCGCGGCCCCTGCCCCCAAGCGCGCCCGCCAGGCCGGGCCCGAGCAGCCCGCGGCGGACGCCGAGATGGCCGAGGGCGCACCGCAGCCGCCAGACGCCCAGCAGCAACAGCAGCAGCAGCAGCAGGAGCGGCGCCGCAGCCCGGGCGCGCCAGCCGCCGCCGCCGCCGCCCCCGCCAGGCAACCCTACGCCGAGGACCGCACCGTCTTCGTCAAAGGCCTCGGCCTCGAGGTGGGCGAGCCCGACCTCCGCGCCCTGTTCGGCCCGGGCGTGCGTGACGTGCGCCTCGCGCGCAACGCCGCCACGGGCGAGCCGCGCGGATTCGCCTACGTAGAGATGGAGGACGGAGCGGCGGCGGCGCGCGCGGCGGCGGCGCACGACGGCGCGGCGGTCAAAGGGCGCGTGCTCTTCGTGGCTCTCTCGGCCCCGCCCGGCCGCGCGGGCGCCGGTGGTGGCGGCGGCGGGCGCGGGGGCCGCGGGTTTGGGGGGAGGGGAGACGGGTTCCGCGGGGGCGGGCGCGGCGGAGGTCGAGGCGGCGGCGGAGATCGGGGCGGCGGCGGAGGGCGCGGCGACGGCGGGTTCGGCGGCGGCGGCGGCGGGCGCGGGTTTGGCGGCCGCGGCGACGGCCGGGCGATGGCGGCCGACAGGCACCACCGCGTGCACCTGGACATCGGATCCGGCGGCGCGGGCGTCCCCCCGGCCGCGTCGCTGCTGCCTCGCAGCGCCGTGCTCTGCGGGCGCGGGCGCGGGGGAGGGGGCGCCGGAGGCGCAGGCGCGCCGCCGAGCCTCGGCGGCGGCCGTGGCGGCCGCGGCGGCGGCCGCGCTGGCCTCGGCGCCCCCGGGACGTTTGCCTCGGGCAACGGGGCAGGGGCCATGGACGTGGACGGTGGCGGCGGCGGCGGCGGCGCCAACGGCGGGGCGCCCCCTGCCCCCCCACGCACCAACGAGGACTTTCGGCGCATGCTGCTGGGAGGGGGCTGCGGAGCGGGGGCGGGCGGGGCCGCAGGGGGCGCCGCTCAGTGAGCGCTCGGCGCTCGGGATTTGTGTTTTTGCTTTACCCCCCGCAAGAGTAACGACACAACGAATACAGTGCTGGAAACACCTAGTGTCGGCTCTCGACGGCAGCGTGCACTTGCTTGCATCACCCTATCTCCTCGACTGCGCGGACGCCTGCTTCAGCCCGCCCTCTATGTCGGCGCGCAGCTTGCCCGCCTTACCGAGAAACTCGTCGCCGCACTGCCTGTCCAGACAGCTGAGCAGCGTCGCCTGCGCCCGGTCGGTCTCCTTCTGCGAGGGCGCCGCGCCGCCCGCGGGCAGCGACTCGCGCGCCGCGTCCTGGCACCGCGTCGCGCAATTCTGGAAGCGCGCCTGAAAGTCCTGGACGGCCTGGTGGGCGACCTGCTGCGCGGCCTGGACGGGCAGGGAGCAACGGGCGGCGCACTCCTGGAGGGCGGCCATGGCGCCGGCGCCTCCTCCGCCGCCGGCGCCCGCGCCCTTGGCGGCGGCGTCGCAGCAGGACGCCGAACAAAGGAAGGCGACGCGCTGGAGGGGGATGAGGTGGCCCCGCTGCACCTGGTCCATGGTGCCCTCGATCGACTGTGTTTTTGGGGGGGGACGACGTGAGCGTTTGTTTCCCTTCGAGCGGCGGCGCCGCCGCCGCCGCCGCCCGTCGCAAGCTCGCTCGCCCCGCCCTGCCCCGCTCGAGTCGACCGTGGTCGCTCGCTCACCTTTTGCAGCGCGTCGATCTTTGGCGTCGCCATCCTTTGCTTCGGCTGGCTCGGGGACGGGGTTGCTGTGACGCTGTTGCGGTTCCAATGCGCGCACGCTTCTTGAGAGGCGAGTTTTTTGGGAGAGGGAGAAGGAGAGAGGGGGGAGAAAAGGAGAAAAGAGGAGAAGCGGTGGACGGGACTGCTGCCTCTTGCTGCCTGCCTGCGCCTCTCCTCCCTCTCTTCTTCCCTCCTCTGCCGCTACTCAGCCTCTCCCTCTCTCCAAAGCGTGCAAGCACACGTACCTCGCGCCCACCCCAACAAAGGAGCGCCGTCTCTCAAACCCAACACTCGTTTCTTGGGTGAAGCCAAAAGAGAGCAAGAGACGCAGCAACCATGGGCCGCATGCACTCGAACGGTGAGGGATTGGCGGCGAGCAAGCAAGGACGGACGCATCGGGGCCCAGATCGACCAGTGGGAGGCGCGCGCGCGCGGCCAGGAGGCGGCGGGCGCGCGGAGAGGAGCGAGCATTGTCCGTCTCGCGTCAAGACGGCGGCGGCGTGCGGCGGCGGCGGCGGGCCCCACTGCCGGGCCCTCTCTCTGGAGCTGCAGCCCTTTCCTTGCCGCCCGCCGCAGAGCTCCCCTGTCGCCCCGGGATCGCGTGCGACGCCGGCCTAGCCACGAATCGGCCCGGATCACCATGTTCCGGCCGTTCGCGGCGTTCCGCGGCACTCGCGCGACGTGTGCGATCCACGGGCGGCGGGCCCATCGGAGAGGGCTGGCGGAAAAACGGCAGCCTTTGGTCCGCCGCCCCTCCTCCTTTCTTGCACATGGGCCCCCCGTCATCAACGTGCCAGCGCGCCGTCTTCGCTCGCCCCGCCTCGATCCGATCGGCGCGCCGAAGGCCCCCAGCCCGCGAGCGGCGGTTCCTTCCCCGCCGGCGTTGCTGCCGCCGCCGGCGTCGCGTCGCCGCCGGGGCGCCGCTCCTCCTCTCTCTCCCTCCGCTGCTCAACGCGCGCCCCCCAAACGACCAACCAAAACCCACACCACCAACAACTAAACAGGGAAGGGCATGAGCGCCTCGGCGCTCCCCTACCGCCGCTCCGCCCCGGCCTGGGCCAAGGCCACGCCCGCCGAGGTGACCGACCTGATCAAGAAGCTGGCGCGCAAGGGGCTGACGCCCTCGCAGATCGGCGTGCTGCTTCGCGACCAGCACGGCGTGCCGCAGGTGGCCTCGATCACGGGCAGCAAGGTCCTGCGCGTCCTCAAGGCGAGCGGCCTCGCCCCGGACGTCCCCGAGGACCTGTACCACATGATCAAAAAGGCCGTGTCGATGCGCAAGCACCTCGAGCGCAGCCGCAAGGACCGCGACGGCAAGTTCCGGCTGATCCTCATCGAGTCGCGCATCCACCGCCTGGCGCGCTACTACAAGGCGTCCAAGCGCCTGCCGCCCACGTTCAAGTACGAGTCGGCGACGGCGTCGGCGCTGGTCGCGTAAGGGTGGCGGCGGCGGTCAGCAACGACGGCGGCGAGAGACCAAGAGCGGTTTTCGGATCGGGTGTCGTTTTTCAGGAAGCGTGAGATGAAGCGCGCGTCTTCTGGCGCGGCGGCTCCCCTGGTGTGTTCATGTTTGTGCTTTTGTAACATGAATTGGCTGAATGTACTCGGCGTCTCAAGGAACGGCGTCTCAAGGAACGGCGTGTGCGTTTGTTGGAGGGGAGGCGGGGGAGCGGCGTCTGAAAAAGCGACGGGCGAGCGTTTGGGGGCGCCGAGGTGTTCACAGGAAGGCACGGGCCGCTTTCGGGCTCTCGGCTCCCCGCCCGCCCTCCTTGTCGCGCCTCCGCCTTTGCCGAGGGAAGGTGGGAGACGCGTGTCACTGTCGGCGCGTTGTGCTCGATCGCGCGGGCTGGGATGGAGCGGCCCGTCGATATGGAAGCGGCGGCTGAAAGACTGTTCCGGGAAAGAGGGAGGGGCAAGAGGAGCAGAGAAAAGAAACCCTCAACGCCCTCCTCCCCTCCCCTTCTCCCTCCCCCATACCAGCCCGCGATCGACCACACAGTCGCACGCACGCGCGAAAGAACGCTCGCCAGCCCCCGACGCCACACACCCAGACCGCCCTCCCTCTTTGCCCAACCGTTCAAGAGCAAAGAAGCAAGAAGAAGAACGCAACGCTTTGAAAAAGGGTTTGGGTTTCCTTCGGGCCCGTCAAACAACACACGCACGCACAAGCCCCGCGCCGACGCCGACGCCGACAACCATTCGAGCAGAGGCCTCACCACCCTCCCCCCCCCTCCCCTTGCCCCAGCGTGTTGAAGATGCGGCTGTTCCACGCGAGCCAGCCCGCCGCTGGTGCCGCCGCCCCCCGCCGCCGCCCGACGCCGCCTGCCGCCGCCGCCGCCGCCGCCGCGCCGCGCCGCGCCCTCCGCAGCCCCCTCGCCGTCCGCGCGCAGGCCGCCGCCACCGCCTCGTCGCCCGCGGCCGCCCCCGCCAAGGCCATGGCCGCGGACCCGCTCCTCGCCAAGCTGCGCTACGCCGGCGTCACGCCCAAGGACCCGGCCAACCTGACCGCCGAGGAGGCCTACGTGGCCGCGTCGATGGTCGTGCGCGAGCGGCTCGTCGACGCCTTCGCCTCGACGCACGCGCACTGGGCGTTGAGTAGTCTTTTTTTGTTTTTGTTTGTCTCCGGCCTTTCTTGGGTTGTTGTCGTTGCTGTTCCCTGTCTTCACTTGTGTCTGGACGGGGGGTCGAGTTTGCCACACAGCCTGTCATGGGCCGCCGCCGCCGAGCGACAAAAGGAGAAAGGAAAACACCGTCGCGACGCTGCCAACCGACCGACCCCAACGCTCACAGCTCCTTCTCCCCCCCCCCCCCCCCCCCCCCCAAAAACCCCTCCAAAACCCAAAACCACGCCGCCCCGCAGCAAGACCGACCCCAAGTTCGTCTACTACCTGTCCGCCGAGTTCCTCATGGGCCGCAGCCTGCTCAACGTCGCGCTCAACCTGGGCGTCGGCGGCGAGTACGGCGACGCGCTGCGCGCGCACGGCGCCTCGCTCGAAACCGCGGTCTCGGCCGAGCGCAACGCGGCGCTGGGCAACGGCGGGCTGGGCAGGCTGGCGGCGTGCTTCCTCGACTCGATCGCGACGCTCGACTTGCCCGGGTGGGGGTACGGCATCCGGTACCAGTACGGCATGTTCAAGCAGCTGATCAAGGACAGCTACCAGGTGCGTCTTGCGTGCGTGTGTGTGGGTTTTCGTGTCGCGCGCGAGAGAGAGAGAAAAGAGGAAGCGCGAAAACGCACAGCGCCCCGCCGCCGAAAAAAAGAAACCGACCGAAAAAAAGAAACGGGAACGGGAACGGGGACGGGGAACGCACGCTCATCTCTTTCTCTTGCTCCTTTTTTTTTTCCCCAAACAAGAAACACTGTTCCCCGCAAACAAACAACCACAGGTCGAGGTCCCCGACATCTGGCTCACCAACGGCAACCCCTGGGAGGTCGTGCGCGAGGACGTCCGGTACGAGGTCGCCTTCGGCGGCGCCTCGGCGGCCGCGCCCGGCGGCGGCGGCCGCGCCGTCTGGACCCCTTCCGAGCGCGTCGTCGCCGTCGCCTACGACAACCCCATCCCGGGCTACGCCACCACCACGACCACCAACCTGCGCCTCTGGGACGCCCGCCCCGTGCACGAGTTTGACCTGACCGCCTTCAACGCGGGCGACTACACGCAGGCGGTGGCCGCCAAGGACAGCGCCTCGGCCATTAGCGCCGTGCTCTACCCTAACGACGCGACGCCCGAGGGCAAGGAGCTCCGGCTCAAGCAGCAGTACTTCTTCGTGAGCGCGTCGCTCCAGGACGTGCTGGCGCGCTTCAAGGCCGGGGCCGGCATCGGCGGCGCCGGCGGCGCCGCCGACAAGGCGTCTTGGGAGGGCCTGCCGGAAAAGGCGGTGTTCCAGATGAACGACACGCACCCGACCATCGCGGTGGCCGAGCTCATGCGCCTGCTCGTCGACGTCGAGGGCCTGGACTGGGAGCAGGCGTGGGGCATCACCACCCGGTGCGTCAACTACACCAACCACACCGTCATGCCCGAGGCCCTGGAGAAGTGGCCGGTCGCCGTGCTCGCCAAAATGCTCCCCCGCCACATGGAGATCATCGACATCGTCAACGCGGGCTGGCAGCGCTTCCTCGAGGACAAGTTTTCGTCCCTGAAGCCCGCCGAGCGCGCGGCGCGGGTGGCCCGCATGTCCATCGTCCAGGAGAACCCCTGGACCAAGGGCGAGATGCTGGTCAACATGGCCTACCTGGCGGTCGTGGCGGCGTCCGCGGTCAACGGCGTGGCGGCGATCCACACCGAGATCGTCAAGCACGAGATCTTTGACGACTTTTACGCTTTGTTCCCGGAGAAGTTCCAGAACAAGACCAACGGCGTTACCCCGCGGCGGTGGCTGGCGTGGTGCAACCCGGGCCTCGCGCAGCTGATCACGGGGAAGCTGGGGTCGGACAAGTGGGTGTCGGACACGTACGAGCTGCGCGGGCTGGAGAAGTTTGCCGACGACGCGGCCTTCCGCGCGCAGTGGCGGGCCGTCAAGCGCGCCAACAAGGCCAAGTTGGCGGTTTACTTGAAGGACACCTTTGGCGACGACGTGCCCCTCGACGCCCTGTTCGACGTGCAGATCAAGCGCATCCACGAGTACAAGCGCCAGCTGATGAACGTCCTGAGCGTCATCTGGCGCTACAAGCAGCTGAAAAAGATGACGCCTGAGGAGCGCAAGAAGCAGACGCCGCGGGTCGTGATGATTGGAGGCAAGGCGGCCAGCGCCTACGACATGGCCAAGCGCATCGTGCACCTGGTCTGCAAGGTGGGCGAGAAGATCAACCACGACCCGGAGACCAAGGACCTCCTGCGCCTGTACATGGTGCCGGACTACAACGTGTCGCTGGCCGAGCTGATCATCCCGGCGTCGGAGCTGTCGCAGCACATCTCGACGGCGGGCACCGAGGCGTCGGGCACGAGCAACATGGTGCGCGGTTTCGACCGCCGGCGGCGGGCGTGTTTTTTTTTCCCTTGCTTTTTTGTGTGTTTGGCGCGCGTGCGTGCCCGGTCTAGGATGGAGGGTCGCAGAGACGCCCGGGGTTGGGCAGGAGGGGGGGTTCCGGGGCGCTTCACAAACAATCCCCTCGCGACGACAACTCACGCGCCGCGACAACACCAACCTGCCCCCCGCTACTAAAAAAAAAACTAACAAAAAACCGCAGAAGTTCCAGATGAACGGCTGCCTCATTATCGGCACCATGGACGGCGCCAACATCGAGATCGCCGAGGAGGCCGGCGCCGAGAACCTCTTCATCTTCGGGTTCGACGCCTCGGAGCTGCAGCGCCTGCGCAAGGAGCGCAAGGACTATGTGGCCGACAAGCGCTTTATCGAGATTATGAAGGACATCGAAGGCGGCATGTTTGGCGACAAGGACTACTTCAAGCCGCTCGTCGACAGCATCAGCAACATGAGCGTGGGCAACGACTGGTTCCTGGTGGCCAATGACTTCGCGGGGTACCTGGACGCGCAGGCCAAGGTGGACGCGGCGTACGCGGACCAGGACGAGTGGGTGAGTTGGTTCTTCTGTTTCTTTTTTTCCCCGTTCGAGCGCGTTTCGTTTGCGTTGTCTTCTCCGGCCGCCGCCGCGTTTTGTTGTGTCTCGCGTCCGCTTCGGCGCGCGCGCGCTGCCGCCACAACCAGACAACTGTGAACAACCCCCGCTCATTTCTTCACTCCATCCCCTCTTGCTCATCGTCCACCCACCTCTCAAAAACCAACACCACCACCAAAACGACCAACAAACCCTAACAAAAACAACAACAAAAAAACAACAAAAACAACAACAAAAAAACAACCCGATACAGACCCGCAAGTCGATCATGTACACGGCCAGCAGCGGCAAGTTCTCGTCCGACCGCACGATCGTCGAGTACGCGCGCGACATCTGGGGCGTGGAGCCGTGCAAGCCGCCGTCGGCGTAAAGAAGAGTGAACAAGACAGAGAGAGAGAGAAAACAAGAGAGACGCCGCCGCTCCGAGAGCGAGAGTGAAAAAAACGCTTAGGTTTGTAGTTTTTTTCCAGAAGAGAGTAGTCTCGTTAGGCCCCACACACATTGTTTTCCAGTATTCTGTTACACGACGTACGCGAGACCCGACGGAGCGGGCAGCAACCTGACGACGGCGACGCACGGCGGGCCCCAGCACAGTTGCGCCGCCGCCGACGCCGCCGCCCGCGCCCGCAGGAGCGCCTCTTGCGCCCGCGCCGTCCTCCCGACGGCAGCGCGCCCGCCGGCCGCCGCGACCGGCACGGACAGCTGCCAGAGCGGGGAGGGGGCCGTCGCGCTGGTCCCGGGCTCGGCGGGCAGGGCCGGGCAGGGCAGCTCGCCGCGCATGAGCCACAGACCGCCGCCGCCGTTGCCGCCTTCGTCGCCGTCGTCGCCGCCATCGCCGTCGTCGTCCGCGCTTGCGGCGGCCGCCGCCGCCAACGAGGCAGCCACCTGCCGCCCCGCGGCCTCGCGCTCCGCTTCACCGCCCTGCCCGGCCGCTGCGGCGGCGGCGAGCACGTAGACCACCGGGTAGCCCAGCAGCCAGCCGTTGAGCGTGGGGAGCGCGGGGAGCTCCCCGTCTGCGCCGCCGTCGGAGCCCCCGAGGAGGAGTGGGATGACCGGCAGCACGGCCCCCGCCTCGCCGCCCCCGCCGCCGCCGCCTCCGCCGCCGCCGCCTCCCCCGCTCCCGTCTCCGCCGGCGCCGGAGCCGCAGCTCTCAAAGGCCCGCGTCAGCACCCGCTGCAGCGCCCCGAGCTGCGCACACACGCGCGCGAGCACGTCCCGAGGGGCCAGGCGCGGCGCGCCGCCGTCGAGGTAGACAAAAAGCGGCGGAGGCAGCGGCGGCAGCGTGTCGTCGTCGTCGCCGTCGTCGTCGTCGTCGCCCCTTCCCCCGTCATCCTCGTCGGCAGCGACGGAGGCCGCTGCTGCCGCTCCCCCGCTTTTTTCTCCATCCGCCTGCTGGCGCCGTCGCAGCGCCTCGAGCCGCGACGCGCACTCGCGCAGCAGCGCCTCTGGCGCGCAGACGCAGCAAACGCCGTCGACCACGAGCAGCGCGAGCGGCGGGCGGCCGAGCGGCGGCGGCGGCGCCGGGCTGAGCGCCGGGCCGAGGCAGCGCGCGAGGGCGAGGGGGTCGGGGACGTAGGCGCCGTCGAAGGAGGCGAGCGGGCGGAGGCCGGAGGCGACGGCCAGGACGTCGCGCGCGATCCGCCAGCGGGCGGGCGCGGAGAGGCGGCGGAGGGAGGGTTCGCGCGACGACGAGGCCGCCGGCGCGGGAACAGGGCCGCTGCCGCCACCTGTTGCTCCTCCTCCGGCCCGGAGGCCGAGCGCGGCGGCCAAGGCGGCGGCGGCGGCGGACAAGGGCGGGGGAGGTGCTCGCCCCGTTGGAGGAGTCGCTGTTGGGCCTGCGCCCGAGGGGGTCGGGGCTACCTCGGGGCCACCTGCGCCTCGTCGTCCCTGTTGTCCGTCTCCCCCTCGCCCTGTCGCCGCCTCTCCCGCGGCTTTGCCACTGCCGCCGCCGCCGCCGCTCCTGCCGCTCCTGCCGCCGGCGCCGCCGGCGCCGCCGCCGCCTTTCTCCCCTCCGCCTCCTCCGCGTCCTCCCTCAGCACCGCCTCCAGCGCCCGCGTCTCGATCGCCACCCGCTGCGCCGAGTGCGCCACGTCCCCCGCGTGCTTGAGCGCCTCCCGCAGCCGGCCCGCCGCCGCGGCCCATGCCGGCAGCTGCGCGCCCAGCCGCGAGAGCTCGCGCGACAGCAGCGCCGCCTCGGCCGCCAGCGCGCCCTGCGCCTCGTGCACGGCGCGGGCGCCCGCGTTGGCGCCGTCGGCGAGCAGGGAGGCCAGCCGCGGGGCGGACCCGGCGAGGGCGGCGCGCTCGTGGGCGTCTTGTTTTTTTGGGTTGGTGTTGGTTAGTTGGAGAAGGGGTGACGACAAGCAGATCGTGTCGGGTGAGCGTTTCGCGTCGCGTCGTCGGCGGCGGCGCTTCGCCGGGTTCCGTTCCCGTTTAACCACGGCGCGCGCGCCGCGCGCGCGACATGCGACGACCTGTAACGGTCGCATACGATGCAAGCTCACCTGCTTCCCGCAGCAAGCTCTCCTTGAGGCGCGCGTGCGCGATCGCGATGTCGGAGACCGACTCTGGGGCTCCTCCTCCTCTCTCGTCCGTGGACATCGGCACTGCCTCGTTTCTGTCAATGGTCCATGGCCTGAAGGCCTGCGATGAGTGAATGACGCATCGGTCAGTAGGATTTCATTGGGACACTTGTTTCTGACGTTGTGACGTAGGCGTGGTCCTCTTCCTCTCCCCGCCCTTTCACGATTCCCATCAATCGCGCTCTCTCTCACGGCCAAACGCATACACAACCCACATCGCCATCGTTCAATCACATCACACCAAGCCCCAGAAGCGCAAAGAAAAGAAGAACGAAGAAGAAGCAGAAGGCTAGAGCACCACGCACTTTTGCTTCTGTTTCTGGTGTTCGTCCTCTCTCTCTTTTCAATCGCGCCCCCGCCCAAGGCGATCCAGCCTAGAGACAGCGCCCTGGCGTCAAAGGGCGTCCGCATTCTTCGAATGCTGCTGCGGTCTCCGACCAGCGCTGCCCAGGGCACGCGCCAGGTGCGATTTCTTTTTCTTTTCCCCTGACACCACATACAAAATCGAAATCCGTCCCGCTCTCTCACGCGCGCGCGCTCGCGCCCCTCTTCGCTCGCAGCGTGCAGCCTTTCGCTCACCATGAATCGTCTCCCCATCCCCGTCCTCACCACCAAATAAACCCTTTCAAAAACCCAACACACAGGTGGCCTCTGCCACAAACGCCGGCGCCGGCGCCGCAAACGGCGCGGCGGCGCGCGCCGCCGTCTCGCCGCCCGCGTCGCCCGCGCAGCTGCTGCCCCGCGCGGCGGCGCCCCTGCTGCTGCGCCCGCCCTCCCCGGCCGCCGCCCTCCGCCGCCCGGGCATGAGCGCCGTCGCCGCCATGGCGTCCCCCGGCGCCGCCGCCGGCAAGGACCGCGCCGCCTCGTCGACGACCGCCGCCGCCGCCGCCGCCGTGCAGGCGCCGCCCGCCGCCTCCTCCCCCAAGGTCAAGCCCGCCGACTACAAGGCCCCAAAGTCGGCGCACGGCTTCGAGCTGGTGCGCGAGCAGTACGTGCGCGAGTACGACTCGCACGTGGCCCTGTACCGCCACGCCAAGACGGGCGCAGAGCTCATGTCGGCCGTCAACGCCGACGAGAACAAGACGTTCGGCGCCGTGTTCCGCACGCCTGTGGGCGACTCCACAGGCATCCCGCACATCCTCGAGCACTCTGTGCTGTGCGGCTCGCGCAAGTGAGTGGCTTTCCGATCTGTGTCTCGTTGATTTTGGTGTCGTTGCTCTCTTGTTTGACCGGGGGGGGGGTTGTTTTTGTTTGTTTGCGGAGACTCGACAACAGAGGGCTCTCGTCGCGCCGCCGCCGCCTGCCGCCGCAACCGGCTCACCGAAACACACCTACCTCGCGCTCTCTCCCCGCCTCAACCCCCCGCCGCCCCCAAAACATCAACGACAACAGGTACCCCATCAAGGAGCCCTTCGTCGAGCTCATGAAGGGCAGCCTCAACACCTTCCTCAACGCCTTCACCTACCCCGACCGCACCTGCTACCCGGTCGCCAGCACCAACGCCGCCGACTTTTACAACCTGGTCGACGTCTACCTGGACGCGATGCTGCACCCTCGCTGCGTCTCGGACGCGGGCACCTTTGCCCAGGAGGGGTGGCACCTCGAGCTCGACGACGCGGCGAAACCCGAGGGCATGGCGCTCAAGGGCGTGGTTTTCAACGAGATGAAGGGTGTCTACTCCTCCCCCGACTCTGTGTTCTACCGCGCGGTCCAGCGCGCCCTCTTCCCGGACAACACCTACAGCCACGACAGCGGAGGCGACCCCGCCGACATCCCCAACCTGACCTTTGCGCAGTTTCAGGACTTCCACGCGCGCTACTACCACCCCTCCAACGCGAGGCTTTGGTTCTACGGCGACGACGACCCCCTGCGGCGCCTCGAGCTGCTGGACGCCTACTTGGGCGAGTTCGACGCGCGGCCCGTGGCGTCGGCGGTCGAGACGCAGCGCCTGAGGCCGCAGCCGCGCACGGTGGTCGAGCACTACGCGTCGGCGGCCGCGGTTGAGGCGCCGTCGGCCGCCGCCGCCGCCGCCGCCGCCGAGGGGGCGGGCGACGGCGACGAGGAAGACGAGGGCGAGGAGGGCGCCGCCGCCCCCGCCGCCGCCGCCGCCGGCGGCGACCCCGACCAGAAGGCCTACGTCGCCGTCAACTGGGTGCTCACGGACGAGCCGCTCGACGTCGAGACCGAGCTGGCGCTCGGCTTCCTCGACTACCTGCTGCTGGGCACGAGCGCGGCGCCGCTCAAAAAAGCGCTCAACGACTCTCGGCTCGGCAGCGCCCTGGTGGGCGGCGGCATCGACGACGAGCTCAAGCAGCCCATCTTCTGCGTCGGCCTGAAAGGCGTGGAGGCGGCCGACGCGGACAAGGTGCAGGCGCTCGTGCTGGACAAGCTGGCCGAGCTCGAGTCGGAGGGGTTTTCGGCCTCGGCCGTCGAGGCGGCCGTCAACACGATCGAGTTCTCGCTGCGCGAGAACAACACGGGCTCGTTCCCGCGCGGGCTGTCGCTGATGCTGCGCGCCGTGGGCGCGTGGATCTACGACCGCGACCCCTACGTGCCAATCCAGTGGGAGGACGCGCTCACGTCGTTCAAGGCCAAGCTCGCAGCCCAGGGCGCGCAGGCGGTCTTCGGCCCGCTCATCCGCCGCTTCCTGCTCGACAACACGCACCGCGTCACCGTCAAGCTGCTGCCCGACCCGGCCATGGGCGCGCGCATCGAGGCGGCCGAGAAGGCGCGCGTCGAGGCCGCGCGCGCGGGCATGACCGCGGCGCAGCTCGAGGGCGTGGCCGCTGAGACCAAGGCGCTCAAGGAGCGGCAGGAGGCGCCCGACGCGCCCGAGGCGCTGGCCTGCATGCCGTCGCTCAAGCTGGCCGACATCCCGCGCGAGGTCACCCCCGTGCCCACCGTGGTCGACGCGGGCCTCGCGGGCGGCAAGGCCACCCTCCTGACGCACGAGCTCTTTACCAACGACGTGCTCTACGCCGAGGTGGGCCTTGACGCGCGGCGCGTTCCGGCCGCGCTGCTGCCGCTGGTGCCGCTCTTCTGCCGCTCGCTCACGCAGATGGGCACCAAGACCGAGTCGTTCGTCGAGCTCACGGAGCGCATCGGCCGCAAGACCGGGGGCCTGTCGGCCTACCCCTACACGAGCGCCAAGCGCGGCTCGCCACTCGAGCCGGTCGCGCTCGTCATGCTTCGCGGCAAGGCCATGGCCGACAAGAGCGGCGACCTCTTGTCGCTGGCGCGCGACCTGCTGCTGGAGGCGCGCCTGGACGACCGCGCCCGCTTCCGCCAGATGGTCGCCGAGACGCGCGCCGCCCTCGAGGCCGGCATCGTTGGCAGCGGCCACCGGTTCGCGGGCGCGCGCCTGGCCGCGCAGCGCAGCGTCGCCGGGTGGATGGGCGAGGTGATGGGCGGGCTGTCCTACCTGGAGTTTATCCGCGCGCTCGAGAAGCGCGTCGACTCGGACGCCGACGAGAGCGGGTGGCCGTCCGTGGCGCGCGACCTGGCCGCCATCCGCGCCGCGCTGCTGCGCGCCGACGGCGCCGTCGTCAACCTGACGGGCGACGCCGCCGCGCTCGCGCAGGCGCGCCCGCACGTCGACGCGCTGCTGGCGGCGCTGCCAGAGAACAACGCCGACGCCCACCCGATCCAGCCCTGGGCGTCGGGCGGCGGCGCCTCCCTGCTGCTGCCGCTGCGCAACGAGGCGCTCACCGTGCCCACGCAGGTCAACTACGTCGGCAAGGCGGCCAACCTGTACGAGGACGCGAACTACGAGCTCTCGGGGGCCGCCTACGTGGTGGAGAAGCACGTCGGCACCAGCTGGCTGTGGGATCGCGTGCGCGTGGTCGGCGGCGCCTACGGCGGCTTCTGCAGCTTCGACTCGCACAGCGGCATGTTCAGCTACCTGTCCTACCGCGACCCCAACCTGCTCGAGACGGTCGAGGCGTACGACGGCACCGTCGCCTACTTGAGGGGCCTGGAGCTCGACCCGGAGGCCCTCACAAAGGCCATCATCGGCACGATCGGCGACGTCGACTCTTACCAGCTGCCGGACGCCAAGGGCTACTCGCAGCTGTCGCGCTGGCTCCTGGGGGTGACGGACGAGGAGCGCCAGCGGCGGCGCGACCAGATCCTGGCGACCACGGCGGCCGACTTTAGCCGGTTCGCCGACGCCATCGAGTGCGTGCGCAGCGGCGACAAGGCGCGCGTGGTGGCCGTGACGAGCGCCGAGCGCGCCGAAAAGGTCAACGCCGACAAGCCCGGGTTTTGGGACGTGAAGAAGGTGCTGTGAGGAGGGGTGTGGCTTTGGCGCGGCATTCAAGAATACGACGGGCTTGCAGGGGGCGACGACGCGCCGCGGCGTGGGTTCTTCCGGGTCTATCTTTTTTCCTCGGGGACTTGGGACACTAGTAGAAGCGCACAGAGAACAACAAACGAGCACGACACACCCAAAAACGAACGTCTCGGGACACTAGTAGAAGCGCACAGAGAACAACAAACGAGCACGACACCCCCAAAAACGAAAGTCTCGCGTCGTTGGCGCCGCTGTTTCTGCCGCTCTCTCTTCATGTCGCCGGCGTTTTTTTCACCATCTTGTAGATGAACGAGTTCTCTTTTCACACGTGCTCTGTTACGCCACCCCTTTCCCTGAGATTTCAAACCACGGGCACGACGGGCGGGTGCGCGGCATGGTGCGTCGGCGCCGTCGGCGTCAGCGTCGGCTTGGGGTCGTCTTCGCCGCCGCCGCCCGCAGACCCCACGGCCGTGCGCGCCGCCTCGACCTCGGCCGGGACAGGCGCCCCCTCCGCCAGGTCCTGCTCGGCCGCGGCCAGGGCGGCCTGCAGCTGTGCGGCGGCGGCCTCGAGGCGCTGCCGCGTCTCGGGCACCATGGCGGCCGACTCGGCCAGCACGTTTTCCTGTTGATGTTTTTGTTTGTATCGTCGTTCGCCGGCCGGTGAGCGTGTCGGGGTGTTTTCGAAAAGCGGGCGTCGCCGACGCGCCCCCCCCGACCCCTTGTGACGCGACGAGAGAGAGCGCCGCCATCCCGCCGACGGATTCCAGCAAACTCACCGCCTGGCGCAGGTCGTGCACGTCGGCGCCCGACGCGCGCATCGCGTCCACGCGCCGCTGCTCGCCCTCGCGCTCCCTCTCGTAGAAGGCGAGCTCCTTCTGCAGGCGCTTGAAGACCTGCGCCTTGATCGCCAGGGCGCGGAGGGCGGCGGCGGCGTCGGCCATGACGTTGCTTGGGGCGGCGCGAGTAGTACGGAAGATTGTGTTGATTGTGGGGAGGCAGGATGCGGGGGGGGGAGGTTGTCGCGGGAAGAAGGAGGGGGAGAGCGGCTTTTGTTGTGTTGATCGTGTGCCCGTGTGCGTGAGCGGGGGGTGATGGTGCTGCGCGTGGTTGGGGAGAGGGTAGCAGGGTGTTGGTGTGTGGGGAGCGAGTGTGTCGGCGTGAGCGCGCGCGCGCGTGTGGGTCGCGCCTCAATCCACCTCGCGCCGACGTCCGCTTCGACGCCGACGCAGCCCGACTCCCGACAGTCTTTTCAAAATCCTGTCGGCGTCGCTCAGACGCGCACAGCAGTACAGTCCCCCCGCTCACACGGCGCCACATCCGCCCAGCTTGACCACTATCGGAACATACATCAACTTGCCCCTACCTGGAACGTTTCTATTTCTAGAACACTCGCGGCGTAACAAAAAACTTGGCTACTTTTCTGCCTCCCTACTTTTTTTCACTTCGCCTTCTTTTGGCCCGGGCCTTTTGTCATGGAGGGCGCGGAGGCAGCAGACACCGGGGCCGCCGCAGGACCAGGCAGCGGACGCACGACCGACCTGTCGCGGACGCCCATCGTCATCCTGGACATCGGCAGCGGGGTGCGTTCCTTTCGTTGTGCGCCGAGAGCGCCGGGCGCGCGCCGGCGTCTCTCTGCCGCCGCCGCAAACGTCCGACGACGCCTCACGACGCCGGCGACGCTCCCCCCCAAAGAACCCCAAAACCAAAAACAACAGTTTGTCAAGGCCGGCCTGGCCGGGGACACGACCCCGCGCGTCGTCTTCCGCAGCCTCGTCGCGTACGCCGCCTCGCCCGGCTGCCCGCTCCCGCCGCCCGGGCCCCAGTCGCCCTCGCCGTCGCCCCCGCCGTCGCCCGGCCGGCGCCGCGGCGGCCCCGCCGCCGCCGCCGCCGCCGCGCAAGCGCAAGCGAGCCAGCAACAACAGCAGCAGCAGCACGGCGGCCGCGGCCCGCCCCTGGCCGTGGGCGACGACTGTCTGCGCCTGCTGGAGACGAGCGGGTCCGGCGACGCTCACGCCCACTGTCACGCCGCCGTCGTCGTCGACCGCCCCGTCCACGCGGGGAGCGGCGCCGTGCTCAACGTGTACGGGTGGCGGGCGCTTGCACGGCGGGCGGTGGGCCTCGTCGTGGCGGCGGCGGCGGTGGGAACGGCGCGGGGCGACGGCGGCGGCGACGCCTCGGCGGCGGCGATGGGGGCGCAGGGTGCGCAAGGAGGCGGCGGCGCCATCCTCGTGCGCGTGATGGTGCTGGAGCCGCCGTCGCCCGTGGCGGCGTCGACGGCGGCGCGCCTGTACCGCGCGCTGCTCTTGGACGAGGACGAGGACGAGGGGCAAGACGGAGGCGCCGCGGGCAGCAGCGGCGGCGAGGAGGGCGACCCGCGAGCCCCCGCCCCGCGCGTGCGGGTCGCCGCCGTGCTCCCGCGGTCCTCGGCCGCGCTCGCCCTGCTGTCGCGCGGGCGAACGACGGGCCTCGTCCTGGACGTGGGCGAGGGCGGCGCGTGGGCGGCGCCCGTCGTCGACGGCGGCGCGCTGCCGCTCGGCGCGCGGCGGTCGCCCTCCGGCGGCGCGCTGATGGCCGAGTGGGCGCTCGAGGCGGTGCTGCGCCCGGCGGCGCGGCGGCGGCAACAGGAGCAGCAGCAGCTGCAGCAGGGCTCGAGTGCGGGGGGCGGGACGCGCGCGCCCCCGCTGCCGTCGTGCGCGTGGTGGGCGGCCGAGGTGGAGGAAGACGACGATGAGGACGAGGACGAGCGGCGGCGGGGCGGCGGCGGCGGCGGCGGTTTTGGGGCGGGCGGCAGTGATGGCGGTGGCGGCGGCGGGCAAGGCGGCAGCAGCGGCGGCGGTGGTGCGGAGGGCGCATGGACGATCCGAGCGGGGGTCCAGGCGTCCGACCCTGCTTTTCTTTCCGATGGCGCCGCAAGAGAGCGCGACGACGACGACGAGGCGCTGCGGGCGGCGGCCGCCGTTGCCCTCGCCTTTTTGCGCGCTCGGAGGGACGGCGGGGCGATGGCCGCGGCGCGCGCGGCCGTCGCCGCGCACCGCGCGGGCACGCTCGAACGCTTGGCGCTGCTGGAGCGCGGGCGGCTGCTCGCGCGGCGGGCGGCGGCGCGCGAGCAGGCGGGGGCGGCAGCGGCAGCAGCGGCGGCGGCGGGGGCGGCAGCAGGAGCGCAGGGCGGCGGCGGCGGCGGCGGCGGCGGCTCGGACGCGGCGGGGGCGCCTGCCCTCAAGGACGAGGCGCGGGCGATGGAGCACCGAGACGGAACGACAGAGGCGCGATGTCCCGCGACGTCAGCCGCCCAGCCCACCGCCAGCCACCGCCCCCGCCACCTCCGCCGCCGCCACCACCCATCGCCCCTGCCCCTGCTGCTGGCGCCCTCGCTCGCCGGCGCCGACGGCCCGGGCGTGGCGGCGGCGGCCGCCAAGGCGGTGCGCGAGGGCGCGGGCGTCGACCTGCGCCGCCCGCTGCTGGCGTGCGTCCTGCTGACGGGCGGGGTGGGCGCGGCTCTCGAGGCGGCCCTCGCGCCGGCCGTCCGGGCGGAGCTGGCGCGCCACTGGCCGGCGCTGCCCGTCCGCATGCTCGCCCCTGCGGGCGGCGGCGGCGGCGGCGGCACGAGCGGCGGCGGCAACGGCGGCGGCACGAGCGGGGACGGTGGCGGCGGCTGCACGAACCACGGCGGCGGCGGCAGGGGCGGCGGCGGCTGGGCTGCCGGCGCGCACGCGGCCTTTGCCGGCGCGGCTTCGCTGGCCGAGTCGATGCTCGAGCGGGCGGCGCCGTGCCTCGAGGCCGAGGGGTGGGTGCTGCCGGTGGCGGCGCCGTCGTTCAAAGTTTGAAGTTTGAGCGGGGTTGGGCGGCGCCGTTCGCGAGGACGAGCGATCAGGCGGCCGTCGCGCACCGTCCTTCTTTTCCGTCGCCGCGCTCACTCACTTCTGCACGGCTGCAGACTCAATTTTCCCGCCGAGCGCGACTCTTATCCACTTGCCTTTAAGAGACGACAACAGCCTCCAGCTATCCCTTCTGCCTCTGCGCGCACCGGAACTCTAAACAGGCGCCTTTGGCTCCCCCTTGCTGCTCTCTTCCATCAGCGCCCTCACCGGGCGCATTCGTGATCACTTTCGCGTCCGTTGGCGCCCCGTGCCTGTCTGAGGGAGTCCCTCTCTGGGCTTGGCGCGGGAAGGAGGAAGAGAGGGGGCTTGGGGGGAGAAACAGAGAGACGCGAACGATGGTGAGGCGAATCGCTGGCCCTCCTCCCACTCAGGAGCGCGCTCTGGACTCTCCGCAACGCTCGGTGATCGAGAGATCTGGTCGTCCACTGCCTGCCTGGGCAGGCGGCGGCGGTTTCCCAAGGACCTCATGCGCGGGACCACGACGGGTGGCTTGCGCCCTCCCCTTAGTTCCAACAGCGCCAAACCCCTTCTCTTTGAGCGACACGGCGCGCGCGGACCTGCGCCAACCCACTGGATCGAGGAGGTCGCTCGATTGTCACCATAGCGCGGCGTCAGCGAACGACGCTCTGCTCTGGCGGAGGGCCGCCCGTTGCGGCGACGCTGCCGTCGTCGTCGGCGGCGGCGTTGTCCGTCGCTCCCCCGCGCGCTCCTCGCACGAACCGAGGCCGTGTGTTTTGCGATCGTCCGCCCCGCTCACACACCCCCGCCCACAGCAGCGCTGCTCCCTCTCTGACTACCGCCTTCCCTCCTTCTCGCCATGACCCTTCCGCCTATCCACACACCCCCAAAAAACAAACAAAACAAAAACACCAAAGGCGCCAAAGGCGGCGGCGGCGGCGGCGGCCAAGCCGGCCAAGCCGGCGGCGGCGCCGCCAGAGGACCACCGCCCGCTTCACGATGTGATGGCGGGCGCGCTCGCCCGGGCCCTGAGCCAGTCCGCGATCCATCCGATCGACACGCTCAAGGTGCGGCTGCAGGCGGGCGGCATCGCCAAGCAGCAGGCGGCGGCGGCGAGCAAGGCGGCGGCCGACGCGGCGGCGGCGGCGACGGCAGCATCGGTGGCAGCGCGCCCGCCCGGCGGCAACAGCAGCAGCGGAGGAAGCAGCAGCGGCAACGTGCGCGCGCCCAGCAGCAGCAGCGGCAACGGCGGCGCCATCCGAGCAAGCCGGGCGTCGGCGAGCGTCTCCGGCCACGGGGCCGTGACGTTCCGCGCGTCGTCCGGGGCCGCGATGCCCGGGCCGTCGGCGTCGGCGTTGTCGGCCGCCCTCTCGCACGGCGGCGGCGGCGGCGGCGGCCGCGCGTTTGCCGCGACCGCCACGGCCCCCGCGTCCGCGTCGGCAGTCTTGACGACGACGACGACGACGGCGGCAGCGACCACGCCTCTCACGTCCATGCCGCTGCCCACGTCGTCCGCGGCGGTGGCGACGAGCTCGGCACCAGCGCTGTCGGCGGCGGCGACGGCAGCAGCAACCGCCCCCACGGCCGCGCCCGCGCCCCGCTCCGCCCCTGCCTTGTCCTCTTCCGCCAAGCCCCCGCCCGCCGGCATCAAGATGGCGGCAGCGGCGGCGGCGGCGGCGGCGGCCTCCAGCAGCATCAGCATCAGCAGCAGCAGCCACGCAGCAGCAACCGCGGCAGCAGCAGGAGCAGCAGGAGCAGCAGGAGCAGCAGGAGCAGCAGGAGGAGCAGCAGGAGGAGCAGGAGGAGCAGCAGCAGCAACGGGGGCCGCAGCAGCAGCCTCGGCAGCGGGCGGCGGCGGCGGCGGCGCCGCCGCCGCCGCAACCGGCGCCCTCGCCCGCCTCGCCTCGCCCGAGGGCCTGCGCGCGGCCGGCGCCGAGGTCGCGTCGCTCTACCGCGGCTGCCTCAGCGCCGCCACGGGCGCGGGCATCATCATCGGCGCCTACTTTGCTTTCTACTCGGCCGCAAAAAGAGCGCTGCGCCGCGGCTCGCCCGAGCTGAGCGAGGGGCAGGTCGCATTCGCGGCCGGCGCGGCCGCCGCCGTCGGCAGCAGCGGCGTCAAGGTGCCTATCGCCGTCTGCGTGCGCAGCGTCCAGGCCGGGGTCTACCCCAACGTCGCGGCCGCCGCGCGCGCCATCACGCGCGCGGCGGGGCCGCGCGGCCTGTTTACCGGATTCCTGCCGACGCTGCTCGAGGACGTGCCGGATATGGCGGTCAAGTTCGCCGTCTACGAGACGCTGCGGCCCGTGCACGCGCGCCTGGCGGGCGGGCGGCGGCCCACGACCGCCGAGGACCTGCTGATGGGCGGGGCGGCGGGCGCCGCGGCGGCCGCGGCCACCACGCCGCTCGACGTGGTCAAGACGCGGATGATGTGCTCGGCGTCGTCGCGGCCGACGCTGCGCGGCGCGGCGCGCGCCATCCTTGCAGACGCGCGCGCGCGCGGCGCGCGGCGCGCCTTCTTCGCCGGGGTGGGGCCGCGGGCGCTGTCCAACGGGCTCAACAGCGCGGTGTTCTTCTGCTTCTTCGAGGCGATCCGGAGCGGGCTGCAGCGGCGGCAGGCGGAGCAGGAGGGGCTGCTGCTGCTGGCGGCGGCGGCCGGGGGGGGGGGGCGCGGCGGCGGCGGCGGCGGCAAGCGGGGCGGCGGCGACAAGGAGGCCGAGCGGCGACGCGCGCGCTCGGCGGGCCTGGCGGCGGCCAGCATCACCGCCGCCCAGATCGCTCTGTGGCAGCAGCAGCAGCAGCAGCAGCAGCAGGTGCAGCAGCGGCCGCCCCTGAGCAAGGAGCAGCAGCAGCAGCGGGCCCACGCGCTGGAGGAGGAGGAGCGGCGGCGGCAAGAGCAGCAGCAGCAGCAGGGGCGGCGGCGGCGCGCGCTCCTCTCGCTCGCGGTCCCGCTTGGCGTTTGAAGGCAAATACTGTTTTACCGGGCGTGCCCGTGGCCTTTTCTGAGAAAGGCCTTGCCGCTCCGGCACCACCGAAGAACAACACACACAGACACCCTCACATCCTCGTTTGCAAAACATTGTCTCGTTGCTTGTGTCGCAGCGCTGCGGAGGCGTGCCTCGAGGGGTCACGACGAGAGGAGACGAGCGAGCGGGGGCGAGCGCCGGCGACGCCCGCGGTTGTCGACGCTTCCTTCGCTTGCCTTCATGTCCCCGCGCTCGTCCCCCTGGCATTGCGACTGCGGCATTTAGTTTCGACGCCACCTCCATTCCTGACTTCTTACCTCCTCGCGCAAATCGCGCGGCCAAAGCGTTTCGGCCAACGCAGCGTTGCGGACGAAAAAAGCTCTCACGCCCCTTCCCCGAAAACACCGGATTGAACAAGCGTCGTCTCTCAGGCGCGTTGACCCTAGGACCCCCATCATTGCCCGGGTCATTGGCCCGCGCCCGCTTCCCTTGTGTGTCCTGTCCCCGAGCGCACGGCCTAGCGCGCGCGCGTGCGAAAGAACACAATGCGCCTTTCCTCGCTCCGCCCGCCAAGCCTCCTGCAGGCTCGAGGGGTGCGCGCCGGCCCTGCCGCGATCGCGCCCCTGGCGCGTTCGCACCGCACCCCGGTGCTCGCGCGCGCCCGCCCCGGTCCCATCGCCGCGATGGGGGCGGCGTCCGCGTCTGCGTCGGCTGGCGTCCGCGGCCGCGCAGCCGCCGGCGTCTCTGTCAGCGGCGTCGGCAGGCGAGCGGCGGGCATGGCGGCGGCGACAACGACAGCAGCAGCAGCACCAGCAGCACCAGCAGCGTCGCGCCCCGGCCGCGGGGCGCCCCTGCTCAACCCCCTCAACCCGCGCCGCCGCCGCCACTGCGCCCCAACCGGCGGCAGCAGCAGCAGCAGCAGCAGCAGCGCCGGCGCCCGCCCGCGCGGCCCCGCCGGCGCCGCCCGCCGCCGCGCCCCTCGGCCGCTCGCCGCGCCGCCGCGCGCCGGCGGCGACCTCGAGGCCGAGATCCTCGCGCCGCTCGGCTACGACTTTCTGACCTTTTTCGCCGTCACCGTGCTCATGGTCCCCGCCTTCAAGGCCATCCGCGTGTCGCCCGTCCTCGGGTACCTGGCGAGCGGACTGGTGCTGAAACAGGTCGGCATGCTGCAGGACCTGCAAAACGTCAAGCTGGTTTCCGAACTGGGCGTGCTCTTCCTCCTGTTCGAGATGGGCCTGGAGCTGTCGCTCGACCGGCTGCGCGCGCTCGCCCGGTTTGCCTTTGGCATGGGCACGCTCCAGATGGTCTCGTGCACGGCGCTCTTCACGGCCTTCGCCTTGCCCGCGGGCTCGTCGTTCGGCACGTGGTTCCTCGAGGTGGTCGCGGGCGCGCCGCCCGCGCTGGTGTCGATCCGCTCGGTCGACGAGGCCGTCGTCATCGGCGCCGCGCTGTCGCTGTCGTCGTCGGCGTTTGTTCTGCAGCTGTTGAAGGAGCGGGGCGAGCTGGCCACGCGCGTCGGCAGCGCCACCCTGGGCATCCTCCTACTGCAGGACATCGCCGTCATCCCCTTCCTGGTGCTGCTGCCCGTGATCGAGGAGCGCGGCGGGATGGCGGGGATGGGCGACATGGCCGCGGGCCCTTTGCTGCAGGAGCTCGGGCCGACGCTGCTAAAGACGCTGGCGGGGCTCGGCCTCTTGCTGCTCGGCGGGCGCTTCGGCCTCCGCCGCGTGTTCGACTTTGTGGCCAAGTCGCGCTCGCCCGAGACCTTCGTGGCCCTGTGCCTGCTGACCGTCACGGGCGCGTCGATGCTCACGCAGCGCATGGGCCTGTCGGACACGCTGGGCGCCTTCATCGCGGGCGTGCTGCTCGCGGAGACGTCCTACCGCGCGCAGGTCGAGGCGGACATCAAGCCCTTCCGCGCGCTCTTGCTCGGCCTCTTTTTTCTGTCGGTGGGGTCGTCGATCAACGTCGACGTCCTGAAAGCCAACTGGGACGTGGCCCTGTGGATGCTCGCGGGCTTGGTCGCGCTGAAGGCCACGGTGATCACGTCGCTCGGGCCGGCGTTTGGCCTCTCGCGCAGCGAGGCGGTCCGGACGGGCCTCTTGCTGTCGCAGGGCGGCGAGTTTGCGTTCGTGCTGCTGAGCCTGGCGTGCCGGCTCAAGCTGCTGCCCAACGACCTCAACCAGATCCTCATCGTGACCGTGGTCCTGTCCATGGTCATCACCCCGGCGCTGGGAGAGGCGGGCAAGTGGCTCGGCGACCGGCTCGAGGAGAAGCGGCCGGGCGAGGCGGCCGACGCCGCCGCGGCCGCCGGCAGCGCGCTGGGCGGCGGCGGCCCCGACGGCTTTGGCGGCGGCGACGGCGGCTTCGCGCCGCTCTCCTCGCTCGACGACCCGCCCTACACGCTGCTCGACCCGCCCGCCGTCGTCATCCTCGGCTTCGGGCCGCAGGCGCAGATGCTCGCAAACATGCTGTCTTCGCCGCTGGTCTCGGAGAGAATTTCTCCTTCCGGCGGCCGCGGCGCGCTTGCGACGTCGGGCCCGGGCGGCCCGGGCGGGTCGGCCGGCGGCCTGGGCTCGGCCGCGGCCCAGGAGGCGGCGGTGGCCGAGGCCGCCCTGGCGTCGGCCGCGTCGCTGGCCGCCGCCGCGGGGGAGGCGGGCGCGATCGACGTGCGGGCAGAGGCGGTGGTCGCCGGCGGCGCGGGCGGCGCGGCGGTGGCGACGATGGCGCCGCCCGCGGCGGCGGCGGCAGCGGCGGCGGCGGCGGCGGCGCCCCCGCGCCCGCCGCCCGCCCGCGTCGACGACCCGCCCCCTCCCTACGCCGCCTTCGACATGGACCCCGCGCGCGTGCGCGCCGCCCAGCGCGCCGGCTTTCGCGTGTTTTACGGAGACGGCACGCGCCCCTCGATCCTGCGCGCCGCCGGCATCGACCGCCTGCCGCGCGCCTTCGTGGTCTGCTACGGCGGCGAGGGCGGCGGCTCATCCGCCGCGTCCGTGGGCGCCGGCGCGGGCGCGGGCTCGGGCGGCGCCGACGCGGGCGTGCGCCTGCTCGCGGACGAGGCCGCCGCCGCCGCCACCGAGCGCGCCGTGCGCGCCGTCCGCGCTCTGGGCGAGGCGTTCCCGGGGGTGCCTGCCTACGCCGTGGCGAGCGACTTTTACGCCGCCGCCGCCCTGCGCGCGGCCGGGGCCGCGCGCATCAGCATCGCCGGCAGCGAGGCGGGCGTCAACCTGGCCAGCGCCGTGTGCCGCGACCTCGGCGCGTCCGAGGCCGACGTGTCGCTGCTGCGCCGCGACATCGACGAGGCGCTGGTGCTGCGAACAGACGCGCTCGTCCGGCAGCTGCAGGGGGAGGCGCGGGCGCGCGGGCGGCGCGAGGCGCTCGAGGGGCGCGAGGCCACTGCCCGGGCGGCGGCGCTGGCCAAGGAGGGGGGGCCCGACGCCGCCGCCGCCGCCGCCGCCGCCGCCGCCGCCGCCGCTCCGGCGGCCGCCTCGCACGCAGCGGCGGCGGCGGGCAGGGACGACGGGGGGGCGGCCGCCGTCGCGGCCGCGGCCGCCGCGCTCGAGGCCCAGATGCAGCCGCTCGGGCCTTCTTCCCCGCTGCCGGCGTTCCGGTCCATCGAGATGTTCGTGCTCGACCGCGCGCAGGCCCTGACGCGCGCCACGACCGCCGCCGTCGCCGCGGGGCCGTCGTCGGCCTGGCCCAAGCGCGGCGCGACGGGCGGCGGCGGCGGCGGCGCGGGCGGCGGCAGCGGCGGCGGCCCGTTTGCCGGCAAGCGGCCCGTGTCGGACTCTCTGTCGAGCGGCGTGCCGATGTCCAGCGTGGACGAGTACGTGCCCGAGCGGCAGATCGCGCCGCCGTCGCCCACCTCGTCGGCCGAGGCCAGCCGCGAGGAGGAGGAGGCGTAGGAGACGTCGGAGCAAGAGGAGGAGGAGGAGGAGGACGAGCCAGGCGGCGGCAGTTTCCCCTCGTTTTTTTGAGCGCTCGTTTGGTCTCGATCGCCGCCTGGCGTCGCCGTAGTTTGTGTTTCTCGCAACGCCGCGCGCGCGCGCATGCCTGCGCCCCGCCCCCGCTTGCGCGGTGCCCGACGCGTGACGCTGCTGCCGCGTTGCGACCCCCCGTAATTGCTGACGAGTACTCGTCGTTCCGGTAGCGCGTACCCAATTCCTTCCTTGCCGACAGTCGATCACCTCGCAGGGGACGGCCTCTGTGTTTCTAGAGGACGACCCCTCCCCCCATTGCCAATCGCAAACCCACACGCGTCAAACAACACGCACGCACACACACACAAGGCATCCCGACACGCACTAGCGATCCTCCGCGCGCGTGCAGCCCTCGCCGCACCGAGCGGAGAGAGCGGTCCCGCGCCCCCCCCAGCGAGGGGAGAGAGAGGCGGCTCAAAGAGCCCTCAGCCCTCCCTCTCGTCTTTCGCCCCCCACCCCCCCGATCGAACCATGTCGGCCTGGGGCAAGCCCGCGGCGGGCAACTGGGCCGAGGAGGTCGACGCGGCGGACGAGGCGATGTCCGGCGGCGGCGAGCCGGAGGCCGCGCCCGCCGCGCTGGCGGGCAAGGCGCACGACAACAGCAACAATGATGGCTTCCCCTCCCTGTCTGCGGCTGCTGCTGCTGCGCCCGCCGGCAAGAAGAAGGGCAAGGCGCAGAAGATGAATCTGTCCGACTTCCTGGCCGCGCCGGGCGGCGGGGGCGGGGGATCGTCGCGCCTCCCCTCGCGCGGCGCGCCCCACCCGAAAGAGATCCTCATGTCGCTGCCCACCGGCTCGCGCGGCAAGGTCGACGGCGAGGACGACGGCGGCGGCGGCGGCGGCGGCGGCGGCCCGCGGCTCGGCGGCGCCTTTCGCGACTATGGCGGCGACCGCGGCGGCGGCGGCGACCGTGGCGGGCGCGGCGGCGGCGGCGGCGGCGGCTTCGGCGACCGCGACCGCGACCGCGACGGCGGGCGCGAGGAGCGGTACGACGGCCCCTCGCGCGCGGACGAGGTCGACGACTGGGGCTCGACGCGCAAGTTCACGCCGTCGGCCGGCGGCGGCGGCGGCGGCGGCGGCGCGCGCGACGGCGGCGGGCGCGACGGCGGCGGGCGCGAGGGCGGCTTCGGCAGCGGCTTCCGCGACCGCGGGCCGATGGGCGGCGGCGGCTTCGGCCCGCCGCGCGAGGGCGGTGGGGGCTTCGGCCCGCCCCGCGAGGGCGGCGGGGGCTTTGGCCCGCCGCGCGAGGGCCGCCCGCCGCTGGCGCCCTCGGCTGCCGACGAGACCAACGACTGGGGCAGCGGCCGCAAGTTCGTGGCCAATGAGGCGCCGCCGCCCTCCTCGCGGCCGGGCGGCGGCGGCGAGCGCGGTGCCGAGCGCGGGCCGCCCGGCGGCGGCGGCGCCGGCTTTAGCGAGTACCGCGAGCGCCGCGGCGCGCCCGGCGGCGGCGGCGGCGGCTTTGACGACGGCCCCTCGCGCGCCGCCGGGCCGGGCGCCCCCTCGCGCGCGGACGAGGAGGACGAGTGGTCGCGCGGGCGCATGTTCACGCCGGGCGCGGGCGGCGGCGCGGGCGGCGGCGCGGGCGGCGGCGGCTCGGACCGGCCCGGCGGCGGCAGCGGCGGCGAGTCGCGCCGCGGCGGCTTTGGCGCGCCTGCCCCGCCCGGCGAACCCACGGCCGCCGACGCGGAGGACAAGTGGGTCCGCAGCAAGCCGCTCGAGGGCGGCGCCGAGGGCGGCGCCGAGGAGGGCGGCGGCGGCGGCGGCGGCGGCGGCGGCAGGCTCGCGGGCGCGCCCGTCGAGCGGACGCGCCTCAAGCTCGCGCCGCGCACCAAGCCGGCCGGCGCCGACGCCGGGCCCGAAAAGGCGGCCGGCGGCGGCGTGTTTGGCGCGGCGCGCCCGCGCGAGGAGGTGCTGCGCGACAAGGGCATCGACCCGGTCAAGGAGGCGCTCAAATTAGAGCACGGGGGAGAGGTGGCGCGCGCGCCCGCGCCCGAGGAGACGGCGCTGCAGGCGGAGGTCGACGCGATGAGGGCGCGGCTCGAGGCAGTCAAGGGAGGAGGAGAGGAGGCGGCGGCGGCGGCGGCGGCGGCGCCCAAGGACGGCGGCGCCAAGGACGCCGCCGAGCCCGAGGCGGAGGAGGCCAGCGGCGGCGGCGGCAAGCAGGAGGAGCAGCCGCCGCCGCCGCCGGAGACGGCCGAGGCGCTGGCCAAGCTCCTGGACGAGAAGGAGAAGGCCCTCTACCGCCTGCAGGCCGAGCTCGACGACAAGGTGCGCTTCGCCAAGGGCGGGTGGGCGCACGCGACGCCGCCGGCCGAGCGCGGCGAGCGGGCGGCGGCGGGCGGCGGCCGCGGCGGCGGCGGCGAAGGCGGCGCGCGCGGCGGCGGGCGCGGCGGCGGCGGCCGGCCCGAGAGCGGGCGCGGCGGCGGCGCTCGCGGCCCGCGGCCCGAGGGCGCGCGCTCCGGCGCGCCGGGCGCCGAGAACGGCGAGCGCTCCGAGCGCCCCGAGCGGGCCGAGCGCTCCGAGCGCCCCGAGCGCCCCGAGCGCCGCGGGCCGAGGGAGGAGGGCAGCGGCGGCCGCGGCGGCGGCGGCGGCGGCGGCGCGCCGAGGCCCGCTGCCGCAGCGGCCGGCGCTCCGGCCGCCAAGCCCGCCGCCGCCGCTGCCGCCGCCGCTGCCGCCGCCGCCGCCGCCCCCGCGGGAGCCGCGCCCTCGCAGCCCGATGCTGCTGCCGGCGGCAAGGCGGCGCCCGAACGCCGCGCGCCGCTGCCCCACAAGGCCGGTACCAACGGCGGCTGGTGAAGCGTCTGCCGATTCGCCGTCGGAAAAGCGCGAAGCAGCTGAAGCGCCGAAGCGCCGAAGCGCCGCTTGCGTCAAAAAAACGAACCCAACCCCCCCAAAAAAGAAAAACGCGCACGCTCGCACACGCCGGTTTGCTGCCTTATCTTCTCCCTCTCATCTCTTTCCTCCTCCCAGCCACCCTCCGCACCGGCGCGCGCGCACACGTGCCCCCAGACGTCAACGAGCGTGTGTGTGTGCGCCCATCCCTGTCCCCCTCCCCCAAACCATAAATCATCGCCGCCGGTTGGAATTTTGAATTTTGAATCGCAGGCGGCGGCGGGAGCGCGCGACGAGAGAGCGCGCGGCAAACAATCATCCCCCCGGGAGGAAAGAGACAGAGCGAGCGCATCCGCAATCGCCCCTCTTCCTCCATCCATCGCAAGCAGCAAGCAACGATCCCGAGCCGCCCAATCGTACACACACACACGAACAGAGAAAGAGAGAGAGATTCTACGCGCGCGCGCCCCCCGGCCGATTGACAGACGCTCCCCTTCTCTTTCCCCCCCCCCATGTTTACTTTCTTTTTTGGTTCCCACGCCCGTTGCCCCCCTCTCCCTCTCCCAATACCAACAGAGCGCCGCCGCTCGACTTGCAAGAGAAGCGAGGGCCGAAGTAGAGATAGATATACAGGGTGTTATATAGGCTACTTTCTTAATTTTGATTGCGTTTATGTCGTGCGATCGGGAGCGCGGGAAAAGCAAAACAAAAACGACGCCGCCCGCTAGGACAAAAAGATCTCAACCCGCCGGCGCCGCCGCCTTGTCGTCCTTGCCCCCGCCCGCCGCCGCCGGGCCCCGGCCCGTCCACCACCGCACGAACGCGGGAAACGTCACCCCGCGCGGGCCGGCGGCCGCCGCCGCGCCGCTGCCGCCCCCGCCGCCGCCCCCCGCGCCCGCCACGCCTTCCGCGCCCCCGTCCGCGGCCAGCAGCAGCAGCCTGCCGGCCTCGCGCACCTCGGCGTCGCTCAGGTCGCGCCCCAGCGCGCGGCACATGGCGCCCAGCTCCTCGGCGTCGAGCGCAAAGTTCTCGTCCCGGTCGTAGAGCGCGAAGGTGGCGGCGAGATCCCCCGCCTCTTTCTCCGTCAGGCCGTAGTCAGCGGGCACAAACCCGGCCTTGTCCTCGGCCTGCTGCAGCGTGAGGAAGGCGGCCAGGCTGACCAGCGTCGACCTCTGGGCGGCGGCGGCGGCGGCGGCGCCTTCCGTCGCCGCCCCTCCCTCGCCGTCGCCGCCGCCGACGCTCATCGCCCGCAGCTGCCCGGCGATCGCGTCCAGCGCCGCGACCACCTTGGCCGTGTTGACCGCCAGCGCGACGTTGGCGGCCACGCGCCCGACCCCCACCCCGCCGCCGCCGCCCGCCTCGCCCTGCGCGGCGGCGGCGGCCACCACGCCCTCGGGCCCGGCGAGCGCCTGCACCGCCGCCAGCAGCGCGTCGGCCGAGGACGCGTACCGCCTGGCCGCCAGCAAGGCTTGCGCGAGGGCCGAGGCGCCGGCGCCGGCCGAGATCGCGTACCACATCCCGGCGAAATAGCAGGCGGCCTGGAGCGCGATCCGGAAGGGCAGGTCCTCCGCGCGGCCGACGGCCGCGCCCGCGAGGAACCCTCCGGCCGCGGCGACGGCGTCGAGGGCGGCCTGCGTGCCGAGCGCGGCCGCGGGAGTCAGCGCGCGGCGCACGAGCAGCCGCTTGAGGGGCTCGGCCTCGAGCGCGCCGGCCTTGGCCCACGCCTTGAGCAGGCGGCGGGCCTTGTCCTGGGTGAGCCCTGTGGCGCGCAGCTGCTCGAGCATGGCGTCGAAGCGCTTTTTCGTGTCGGGCGACAAGGCGGGGGGGCCGCCGCCGCCGCCGCCCGGGTCGTCCTTGCCGGCGGCGGCGGCGGCGACGGCGGGGCGCTGGCGGCGGGCGCAGGGGCGCGGCGGCGCGCGCAGCACGTAGAGACTAGGCCGGCAAAGCATGCCGGTGCTGGACGCGAGCATCGGTGTGTGTGTGATGGGCGTTTTGAGAGAGGCGAGAGAGTGACCAGGAAATTACGAAACTTTCCTTGCACGCGATGCTCAGTACTTGACGTGGGCGACGCTAAAATGTGCGGGCGCGACAGGAAGGGCTGGGAATTGTGTTCGTGGAGGGAGCGCCGGCAGGTCTCAGCGCGTTCGGATCAACTAGAGAGGGACGCCGCGGCCACGGGTCTCCGGGCCGTCGATTGCCGCTGCCGCCGCCGCCGGCGCCGCTGGTGGACCGAATGCTGATTGTGGCCCACGGGGGTTCCGTTGTCGACGCGGATGCGAAATGAGGAGAGGGAACAGTTCGATTCAATACAAAAATGCAAGCAAGCAGGTCGACGATGATGTACAAAATTGCGCGCGCGCCCCCGCACTCGAAAGACAAGCCGGTCGCGAGTCGAGAGACGAGACACAACGGCGACGGCGACGGCGGGCGCCATGCTTACACAGCATTGCGCAATGCTGCATAATCAGAGATAATCGGCAAAGAGACACCAACCCCCAAGCCTCCCCGTGCGTAGCAAGCAACGCACAATCAACCCGCAGACTCGGCGCGGAGCGCCCGGATCCTGGCCTCCAGCTCGGGCAGCGCCGCCTCCCACCCGGCGACCAAGCCGTAGTCGGCGACGGCAAAAATCGGCGCCTCGGCGTCGGTGTTGATGGCTACGATCACTCGAGAGTCCTTCATCCCGGCCACGTGCTGGATGGCGCCGGACACGCCAACGGCGATGTAAAGCTCGGGCGCGACGACTTTTCCGGTCTGCCCGACCTGCAGGTCGTTCGGGACGAAGCCCGCGTCGACGGCGGCGCGGCTGGCGCCGACCGCGCCGCCGAGCAGGGCGGCAAGCCGCTCGAGCGCGGCAAAGTTCTCGGCGCTCTTGAGGGCGCGCCCGCCGCACACGACGACGCGCGCGGAGGCGAGCTCGGGCGCGTCCGGGGCCGTCGCCGCCCCTGCCGATGAGGGAGCGACCCACTCGGTCGGGCAGGCCTCGGCCTCGGCCTCGGCCGCGGAGAGGTCGTCGGCAGAGGCAGGCTCGATCGGGGCGGCGGCGGCGGCGGCGGCGGCGGCGGCGGCGGCGTCCGAAGGAGAACCGGCGGCCTCCTCCGCGGGAAAGGCCGTGGGACGGACGGTGAGCACGGCCTCCGGGGCGTACGACGACGCGGTGCCGTCGCCGCGCGGCCTCGGCCTGTACCGCACCGTCTCGAGGGCGTTGCCGGCGTAGATAGGGTGCACGAACGAAAAGGGAAAGGGAGACGAGGCGGACGGCGGCGGCGCTGCCGACGACGGCGACGGCGGCGGCGGCGGCGTCGCCTCCGCCCCGTCGTCGCCCCCGCTCGCGCTCGCGCTCGCGCTCCCGCCGCCGCCGCCCAGGATCCGCACGACGTCCGGCACGGCCTGCACGCCCAAGAGGGCCGACGCGCGCGGCAAGACGTCCTTGCCGAAAGTCGAGGCGGCCGCCAGCACGCAAGAGGCGCCCGTCGTCCTGGCCGCGGCCGCCAGCAGCGCGGCCGTCGGCGCGGCGAGGCCGTGCTCGAGGCACGCGTGCTGCGCGAGCACGACCCTGGCGACGCCGGGCACGCTCGCGGCCGCGGCCGCGAGCGACCGCGTCGACGCGGACGGCCCGCCGGCCACCAGCACGTGCACGGGCCGCCCGAGCTGCCGCGCCGCGGCGACCGCGCTGCGCGTGGCGCCGGCCAGCTCGCACGGCGAGCGCGCCGAGCGCTCGGCGAGCACGAGCGTCGACGAGGGGCGGCGGCAGGCCGCCGTCAGCGCGGCCGCGGAGCGCAGGAGGCTTGCTGCCGCGTCGCTGCGCGCGCGCGCCGCCAGGGCGCGCATGTCGACGCGGAGGTAGGACGCGCGCGCTTGTCGACAAGGAGGTGTGGGCGTCTCGGCAACAGAGAGAGAAATCGAGGAGAGGGGGGAAGGAGAGGCAGTCTCCCCTCGGCGCGGTCGCACGTGCGTGCGTGCGTCGGCGTCGATGGTGTGTGTGCGCGGATGCGTGTGTTGCTGCTGCTGCTGTTTAGCGGGGGCGACGGTGTGCCGAGGGCGAGAGGTTAATGCGTGCGGGGGCCGAGCGCCTCGTCGTTCAATCGAAGCGGACCGGCGAAAGCGGCGCAACGGCGGCGGCGAAACGGAGTCTTGTTTGGCCGCGCGCGCGCAAAGCAGCAGGTCCACACACATCCAATCCGATCAGCGTAACAGGCGCAAGATTCGTCACAACCATTCACGCAAAGCGATCATCCCATCCGACTCGACGCGCGGGGCACGAACAGAAAGTGACGAGAGTGCAGGACGAGAGTGCAAACGAGGGCCTTGCCTCTTGCTGTGCGCAGCGTCGTCGCGACCGAACGCGGGCACCCAGAGAGAGAGACACACACACACACACACCAAAATGGCGTCCACCACCGCCACCGAGGGCCGCGCCGCCGCGGCCGGCGGCGCCCTTCGTCTAGCATGCAACTCGTTCCTGCCGCCGGCGCTCGCCGCCACGATCGAGCATGAGGAGCCGCGCCGCTTCCGCCGCCTCGTGCGCATGGTCGAGGCCGAGAGCGCCCGCGCCGCGACGAGCGGCGACTGGTCCCGCGTCGTGCTGCACCTGGCGCCGCTGCGCTCGCTGATCGAGGGCAAGGCGCCGCTCCGCCGGCGCGACGTGGCGCGCCTCGCGGCGCTGCTGCACAGCGGCGTCGTCGCCTCCTCCGGCGACATTGAGGCCTGCGCCCGCCTGGCCGAGGGCCTGTGCCTCGTTTTGCGCGAGCACCGGCGCGACCGCGGCCTCCAAGCGGCGCTCGAGCTGCCTTGGCGCCCGCTCTACGCGCTGTGCCGCGCGCTGCACGACCGGCCCGCGGCCGACCTGCAGGCGCAGGGCCTCTTGCGGACGCGCCTGACGGCCCTCTTCGAGGCGCTCTGGCGCGCTCGCCGCTACTTCCCGCCCTCGGCCGCGCGCGAGGTGTGGCGGGAGCTGGCGCCCGACCTGCGGCGCGGCGGCGACGCGGCTGTGGTGGCCGTCGGGTGGCTGCACGTCCTCTTCCCGACCAAGAGGATGACGGAGGGCGGCGGCGGCAATGCCGCCGCCGCCGCCGCCGCCGGGCAATCGTCGCCGGCGCCGCCGCCCTCCGCCTCCTCGTCCTCCTCGTCGCTGTCCGGAGAGGAGCTCCGGGCGATGCTGGCCGAGTGGCTCGACCTGTGGGACGGCCTCGCGGGCAGCGGCCTGTGGGAGGCCTGCTGGATGTCGCTGTTCGCGCGCGCGGCCAAGGACGACGCCTGCGAGGGCGGCGGCGCGGCGGTCGAGTGGATGCAGCGGCACGGCGGCGGAGGCGGCGGCGGCGGCAGCGCAGGCGGAGGCGGCGGCGGCGGCGGCGGCAGCGCAGGCGGCGGCGGCGGCGCCCCCCCCTCCCCCCCCTCCCCCTCCTCCTCCTGCGCCCTGCCCCCCCTGCGCCGCCTCTACGCGCACGTGCTCTCCTGCCTGCACGTCCCCGTCGGCACGGCCCTGGCGCGCGCGCCGCTCGGCGAGCGGCCCGAGCCGCGCGAGGCGACGGCGCTCTTCCTCGGGCCGCGCGGGCACGCCGCCTCGGCCGCGCGCAGCGCCGCCAAGCTGGCGCTGCACCTGCTCAAGCAGCCGCCGTCCGCGGCGGGGGGCGGTCGGGGGGCGGAGGAAGGGGGCGGCGCCGTTGCCGCGCCCCCTGCTCTTTCTTCCCCCTCCTCCGACTCGCTGGGCTGGGGCCGCCTGCCGCCGGGCGCCGCGAGCTGCGGGTCCGCCGCCGCCGCCGCCGGCGACGGGGGCGACGGAGAGGAGGCCGCGTCCGCCGGCGCGACCGCCGCCGCCGCCGCCTTCCTCGACCTCGTCGCCGTGGTCGAGCAGTACGCCCACCCGAGCAATGCCTCGCCGCCCTGGGCGCCCGAGATTGCGCAGGTGCTCCGGCGCGGCACGCACGCGCTGATGAAGCAGCTCGGACGGCAAGGCGGCGAGGGCGGGTGGCCGGGCGAGCCGCGCCTGGCGCCCGCCTCGGCGCGCCGCTTTTCGCGCGCCTGCCTCGTCCTGTGCGCGCGCGGGCAGTTCGCGCGCGACCCGCCGCTGTCGGCCGCGTGCTGGCGCGCGCTGAGCCAGCTGGCGCACGTGCTGCCGGCCGAGGCGCTGCCGCTGGTGGCCGCGCGATTCGCCGCCGCGCTCGAGGCCAGCACCTCGGTCGGGCAGCTGCCGGCGGCCGCGGGCGCGCTGGCCGCGTGCGTGCGCCCGCTCGTGCTGGCCGCGGGCGCGTCCGGGGGCCGCCTGCGCGTGCGCCTGTCCGGCGCTGGCTCGGCCGCGTACGGCGTCCTCCGCGCCGCCGCCGCCGACGGCCGGCCCGACGGCGGCGGCGGCGAGAGTTTGCCAGGCGGCGAGGGCGACGGCGGCGGCGACGGCGACGACCAGGCCGCCGCCGCCGTTCCGCCGCTCGAGCTGCTGGCCGAGGCCATGAAGGCGCTCGTCCCCGCGCTCGACGCCAACGACATGCCAAAGACGGGCGCGGCGTTCCAGTTCTTCAACGCGGTGCTGGCGTCGCTCCCGGTCTTGCGGGGGACGGGCGACGCGCCGGAGGACTACGACGTGGCGGCGCCCCTGCGCGGCGGGGAGAAGGGGGACGACGACGACGACGAGGGGGAGGAGGAGGAGACGGCGGGAGAGCGAGGGCGGGGAGGCGGGGGCGCGCCGCTGGGGCAGAAGCGAGGAGGGGGGCCGTTGGCCGTCGCCGCCGCCGCCTCGCCGCCGCCGCCGCCGCCGCCCGAGCTGCCGCTCTACGTCGACGACTTCCTGGACGCCCTGCTCGAGCGCCTGCTCGAGCTCCTCGGCAACATGGACTCGGCCACGGGCTCCGGCGGCATGGGCGGGGCCGGGGGCGACGCGGCGGGCGGGCCGGCAGACCTCCTGACCACGTCTTCGACTAGCGGCCTGACGGACCAGACCTCCTTCGCGGCCTTCTGCCCCGCGCTGCTGTCGCGCCTGGGGCCCGCGCGCCGCCGCCGCGCGGTCGAGGCCTTCGCGCGCTTCTTGGTCGGCAGCCCCCGCGCGGGCGTGCTCGGGGACGCCTCCGTGCTGGCGCGCGCGGCGGCGGGCAGCGCGCCCGCGCTGGCCGCGCGGCTGATCGTGGAGCCGCTAGCGCGGCGGGCGGCGGCCGACCTCCGGGCGCACGGCGCGGGCGGCGGCGCGCCGCTGTTCCTCGCGGGCGACCGGGACGGGGCGGCGGCGGCGGCAGGGACCGGGCAGCAGCAGGGGGCGTCGCAACAGCCGCCGCAGCCGCAGCCGCAGCCGCAGCAGCAGCAGCAGCAGCAGCAGCAGCAGCAGCAGCAGCCGCAGCTGCAGCCTCAGCAGCCTCAGCAGCCTCAGCAGCCGCCCTCTGCCTCTGCCTGCCCCGACCTGAGCCGGTCACAGCAAGAGGCGCTCGCCTGGGCGCTGTCGTGCGCGGGCGCCGCCGCCAGCCAGATCCCCCCGCGCCTGCTGCGGCGGCGCGCGCTGCCCCTGCTGCTCTCGGCCGCGGATTTGGGCCTCGCCGCCCCCTCGCGCGCCGTGCAGAACTGGGCCGCGTACGCGGTCGCGGCGGGGCTCACGTCGCTGACCTCGTGGCGGCTGCCGGTGCGCTGGGCGGCGAGGGCGCCGCTCGCCGTGCCTCTCGCGCTCGCGCCCGGCGCCGCCGCCGGCGGCGGCGGCGACGGCGACGAGGAGGCCGGCTGCTTCCCCGTGTGCGCGTGGGTCGACCGCGAGGGCCGCGGCTTCCGCCCCATGCCGTGGCGCGACCCCTCCGCCGAGGACCTGGCCGCGGCCGCGGGCATCGTCGAACGCTACCTCGAGCGGCCGGTGGCCGCGCTGCGCTCGGCGTTTTGCAGCGGCGGCGGCAACGGCGGCGGCGGCGGAGACGGCGACGGCGGCGGCGGCGATTTGAGCGTCTCGACCAAGGCCGGGCGCCAGCGCGTGCTCGCGCTCGTGTGCGCCGTCTCGGCCGTGCTCGTCGGCCTCGGCGCCAAGCTCCCCGAGTTCGAGGGGATGCCTGGCGTGGGGGCGGCCGCGAGCGCCGGCGGCGGTGGCGGCGCGGGCGGCCTGCCGCCTTGGTCTCCGGCGTCGCTGGCGGTCGTCGGCGCCTCGGGCCCGGCCCTGGTCGGCCGGCCCGGCGCCCGCAATCGCGCCGCCGTCGCCTTGGCCGCCACGCTGCGCGCCTGCCGCGCCGGCCACCGCAAGGCGACCGAGCTGGCGCTCGCGGCCGCGCTGGTGCTGCTGGTCGCGGGGGTGGCCGAGGCAATGGCGGGCGGGCCGGGCGCGGGCGCGGGCGGCGGCGGCGCGTCGGGCGGCCCCCCCGAGGGCGCGGGGACGGGCGGGGGCGGGGGCTCCTACGAGGAGCCGGCGGCCGCCGCGTGCCTGCTGCGCGGATTCGCGGTCGCCGGGGGGGCGACGGGCGGCGGGGGGGCGACGGGCGGCGACAGCGACGACAACGGCGGCGACGATGACGGCAGCGAGCCGGGCGGCGGCGTCGGCGCGGGGCACAGCGACGAGTTGCGCGCCCCCGCCTGGCGCAAGCGCTCGCCGCTGCCGGCCGTCGCCGACCGCGTGCGCAAGTACCTGCTGTGGCGCGCCTCGACGGCCGTACAGTCGGCGCACTTTTTCGGCGTGCCCCTGGAGAGGGGGGGCGGGGGGGAGGTGCTTTCGGTGGCGGCGGCGGCTGGCGGCGGCGGCGGCGGCGGCGGCGGCGGCGGCGGCGGCAACAGCGCCCGCCCCAACGACGACGACGACGACCCCCGCGCGGGCCTCCCGCGCGAGTACCTGCTCCTGCTTCGCGAGTGCGCCGCGCTCTCGCAGTGGCCCAACCGCAGCGTGCGTGCCACGGCCGCGCCCGCGCTGACGCAGGCCTCGCAGCGCTTCCCGCAGCTGGCGCGAGAGCTGCTGCCCTTCGCGCTCGCCTCGGTCGCTGGCGACGGCTGCGGCGGCTGCCCACCGCTGCTGGCGCTGGGCGCCGCCTCGGCCGCGCGCGGCGACGACGGCGGCGTGCTCGCCAACCCGCTCACGGGCATGGCGGCCGAGCACGCGTCATCCGGGCTGGACGCCCCCCACGCCGAGCGCGAGGCGTCCCTCGCCGCCTTCCTCGGCGCGCTCTCGCGTCGCCAGCCTCCTGGGGCAGAGGGCGGAAGCGGCGGCGAGGGGACCACGGCGGCGACGGCGGGCGGGCAGGCCGCCGCCGGCCCCGCCCCCGCGGGAACCGCCGCCACCACCGCCTCTGCCGCCGCCGCCGCCGCCGACGCCGCCGCCGCCGCGGAGAGCGAGGCCGACGGGCGCGTGGCCGGCGCATGCGCCTACCTGACCGGCAGCATCGACGCGCTGCGGCTGCTGTCGCGCGACCCGCTGTTCGGCCCCGCGGGCGTGCGCGCGGCGGTGATGGCCTCGGGCCGCCGCGCCGCGAGCCCCGCCGCCGCCCGCGCCATTGGCGCGGCCCTGTCGCAGCTGCTGACGCGCCTGCGCGTGCCGCCGGGCCTGTCGCGCGCCGAGGCGCGGCGCCTGCGCGCCGACCTCGTGGCCGCGGGCGCGCCTCCGCCGGCCGGCGCCGCCGTCTCCGTGCGCGCGCCCGTCGTCGCCAACGCCGCGCTCGTCACGCTGCTGGCGGCGCCCGCCCGAAGCTTCGCGGAGGCCGACGACGACGGCGGCGGCCGCGACGCAGAGGCGGGCGGCCACGCGTCGGTCGCCGCGCACCTGTCCCGCCTGCTGACGACCGAGGCGTCGCCGCTGCTGCGCGCGGTGGGCGGCGCCGGCCTGTGGCTGATGCTGCTGCCGCCGCCGCCGCCGCCGCCGCCGCCGCTGCCTTCGCTGCCGCTGGAACTCTCCGGGTCTGCGGCCTCGGCCGGCTACGGCGGCGGCGACGTCGGCGACCGCGGCGCCCAGCGCGCCGCCGCCGCCCGGGCCGTGTGCGCCCTCCTCGAGCGCGAGGGCGGGGCGGCCGGGATCCTGCGCCTGCTCGCCGCCGACCACGCCCGCCTGGACGCGGCAGAGGCGGCGGGCGACAAGCGCGGCGGCGTCGGAGCCGGTGGCGGCGGCGGCGGCCGGCGCGGCGGCGGCGCCTCGGACGCGGCGGCGGCCGCCGCGGGGGCCATGGCCGCGGCGGCGGGCGCCAGCCTCGAGGCCCTGCTGTCGCGCCTCGTGGCCGCGGGCGTCGAGCGCGCCGACGCGTGGGCGGCCGGGTGCGGCGGCTTCCGCCCGCCCGCTTTACGCGAGGGGCTGTTCGAGGCCGGCCACGCGCGCCTCGGCCGCATGCTCGCCGCCGCCGCGTCTGCGTCCGGGCGCCCGGGCCTCCTGCGCGCCTCGCTCGAGGCGCCCCTGTCCGCGCTGCTGGACAGGCACGCGCAGCCGACGGGCGCCACGGAGAAGGCTGAGGCGGCGACCGTGGCCGAGGTGCTCGCCGGCGTCGTGTCGGCGGGCGCGGGCAGCGGCGGATGGGGCGGCGGCGGCGGCGGCAACGGAGCGGGAGAAGGCGGCGCCGGCGGCAGCGACGGCGGCAACGGGGGGGGCGGGGAAGACGACGGCGGCGCGTGGGCCCTGGCGCTCCTGCGGCGCGGCCTCGCGGGCGCCACGACCGAGATGGCCGAGTGCTGGTGCGCGGCCCTTCGCTACACCGCGTCCCACCTGCTTGCCTCGTGCGCAATGGAGGCGACGGCGCCCAGTCTTGCCCCGCCCGCCGCCACCGCCGCTGCCGCCGCCGCCGCCGACGCCGCCGACGCCTCGGGCCTGCTGCCTTTTTCTCGCGGCACCGTCTCGGCGTCGGCGTTTGCCTGTGGCAGGGACGCGGCGGCGTCGCGCGCGGCCGCGCGCCGCGCGCTCGCGGGCGTGCTCGCCGCCGTGCGCGCGAGCCCAGGGGCGCTCGGCGCCGGCGCGGGCGGCACTGGCGGCGGCGGCGGCGGCGCCGCGGCTCCCGCGGGCGAGGCGGGCGGCAGCATCGACGACGTCGACGCGCCGGCGCTCCTGCCCGCGCAGCAGCGGCGCCTCAAGTACATGGCGCAGGTGGTGGCGGCTGCGCGCGGCGCGACCGTGGGCGTCGGCGCGGCAGAGCCCAGGGGCGGGGTCGGTCTTCCAGCGGCGGCGGCAGCCCCGTTGTCGCCCGCGCGGCGCCCCGGCCGCCTCCCCGCCTGCGTCCGCGCTTTTTACGGCCACGCCCTCGTCGAGCTGGCCGCCGCCCTCGGCGCCGCGCGCCGCTCCGAGGCCGCGGCCACGGCCGACCTCGCCGCGCTGCGCGAGCCGATCGGCGCGCTGCTCGCCCTGTGCGTCGCGCACCTGCGCCCGCCGCCGCCGCCTCCGGCCGTCATGGTTCGGCGGGCGGCGGCCGCGGCCACGCGCGCTCCCGCGGGGGGGGGCGGCGGCGCCGCCCCGGCGTCGGTCGCCGGCGTCGGCGCGCGCGGCAGCCCGGGCAGCGGCTCGGTCGTGCTGGTGACGCCCCCGGGCGGGGAGATTGAGGAGGAGAAGGACGAGGAGGAGGAGGAGGAGGGCGGCGGCGGCGGCGGCGGCGCGGCCCTTGGCCAGGCGGCGGCCGCGCTGGCGGCGTTGGGCGGCGACGAGCTGCTCGACGACGAGGGCGAGGGCACTGCCGGCGGCGTGGCGCTGCTCGTGGCCGCCGCCGAGGACGACGACGACGAGGACGACGAGGACGACGACGATGAGGACGACGACGGCGAGGACGAGGCGGCGGCGGCCGGCGGCGCGGCGATGGCCGTCGACGCCCCCCCCCCTGCCGCGGCCGCGGTGGCCCTCCCGCCCGCGCGTCCGTCGGCCGCCGCCGCCGCCCCCGGCCGCCGCCGCGCCCCGAGCGTCGCGCGCCTGCGCGCCGCGGCCGGGGCCCTCGCCGCGCTCGCCGTGGCCGACGGCAACCGCGCGTGCGCGTCGGTCGAGCGGCACAAGGGCGACGGGGCCGGCGGCGGCGGCGGCGGCGGCGGGAACGGCGGGGGGGGCAACGGCGGCAACGGCGACCAGCAGCAGCAGCCGCCGCCGCAGCAGCAGCAGCCGGCTCGGCGCCGCAGCGACGGCAGCAACAGCGAGGACGCCGTCATGGTGAGCGCCGCAGACGCCACGGGCTGTGAGCCCTCGCCGGCGGCGGCGGCGGCGGCGGCGGCGGCGGATGCCGTTGTCGCGGCTGTCGCTGCCGGCGGGGCCACTGCCGCCGACGACGCCGCGGACGCCCGCGACGCCGACGATGTCGCGCGCGCGGGCCTCGCGCTCGCCTTCTTTCTCGCGGCCTTCAGCGCGGGCGACGTCGCCGAGTGCCGCCCCTGGCTGGTCGCCCTGCTCCCCGGGATCCTGCGCGCGCAGGAGCTGCGCGCCGGGCGGCTGCAGGCGCTCGCGTCGGACGCGCGCGCGGCCTTCACCCTCAGCAAGTACCTGCCGCTGCTGGCGCCCTCGTCGGCCTCCCTCTCCGCCGCCCCGCTCGTGCCCTTGCCGTCCGTTTTGCCGGCGCTCGCGGGGGCGGGTCGGGCGCAGGAGCATGAGGAGGAGGAGGAGGGCGCCGGCTGCGGGGCATGCGCGGCAACGGCGGGGGCGGCGGTCCTGGCCGCGGCGCGCAGCCCCTACTGGAGCACGCGCGCGGCGGCGGGCGTCCTCCTGGCCGTTTTTTGGTTCCGCCTATCCCTGCTCGGGGACGCGCTCGCGCTGCCCGCCTCTTCCGCCTCTCCCGCGTCTCCTCCCTCCTCCCTGGACGACGCCCTGCGCCGCGCCGTCGCCGAGGACGCGCTGCGCGACCCAAAGGCAGAGGTTCGCGCGGTCGCCGCCGGCACGCTGTCCGGCATGCTGCGCGGGCGCACGGGCGAGCGTGCCGCGCGCGCGCTGCGCCTGTCGCTGGCGAGGCGCGCGGCCGCGCTCTGGGGCGGGCGCGGCGGCTCGGCAAGCGGCGGCGGCGGCGGCGGCGGCCAGCCCCCGCGCGCCCCCTCGTCGGCCGGCGCCGGCGCCCCCGACAGCGTCGCGGAGCAGCAGGCCGTCGTCCAGGGGCTCAAGGCGCTGCTGCTCTCATGCCCCTACGAGGTGCCCCCCTGGGCCGGCGCCGCGCTGGGCGCCCTGGCGCGCGCGGCCGCCGCGCCCGCGTCGCGCGCGCCCGCCGCCGTCCGGCGCGAGGCGGCCGCCGCGCTCGCCGAGTTCCGCCGGACGCACGACGCCGGCGAGTGCCGCGGCGTTCTGGGCGATCAGGCCTGGGACGCGGTGGTGGCCGTCTCGGCGCAGAGCAGCTACTTTGCTTGATCGCGCCGCTTCTTTCCCTCTTTCTCTCGGCACCTGCATCATCAACAACGCCAGCAACGCGCGCACGTTGTGTTATATGAGCGATGTAAGTCTCTCGCTCGTCGTTTTTTTTTT
>Ga0335398_10001203_pt1 | contig 45322 bp, 46 predicted proteins | sample BON03_FD_205742 | JGI IMG/M metagenome (GOLD analysis project Ga0335398, IMG submission 205742) | Freshwater microbial communities from Lake Bonney liftoff mats and glacier meltwater in Antarctica - BON-03 (spades assembly) (version 2) | ecosystem: Environmental > Aquatic > Freshwater > Ice >... | reverse complement strand
CCAGTTCACCAGCCAAGCCTTTACCGGCGTGTTGCTGCGCGAAAAGATCGCCATCAGCATGGACGGCAGGGGCGCATGGCGCGACAACGTCATCGTCGAGCGTCTGTGGCGTTCGGTCAAATACGAGGAGGTCTATCTGCATGCCTATGGCGCGGTCAGCGAAGCACGGGGCTCGATCGGTCGATATCTCCACTTTTACAACAGCCGCAGGCCGCATTCGAGCTTGGCCGCCAGGACACCGGATCAAACGTACTTTGACAACCTGCCAGTAAAGGTGGCAGCATGAATTTGGCCGCCGATGTGGGGCGTCACTCCGGTCGGGCTACGCCCTCCCTGCATGACACCCCACATCGGCATTTCGAGGAAACAACCGGCAGACAATCCACTTATCTATTGCCAATCACTGTTCAGACAAACCGAGCCACCTCTCTTCTGGGCGGCATTGCGATCCCTGACAACACGCTCAAGGCGAAGACGTTCAGAAGGCGAAACTTCAAATATGATCCCGGTGCGCATGACACTGAATCGCACATCAAAACGCGAAAGGGAATCCCAAAAAGGACTCAACCGTTAGGCGTTATCCACTAGCAGAAAAACGCCATAGCCGCCTGCTTCAACGGCACGGTTGAGGAATGTCCATGATCTGAGTGGCTCAGAAAGCGGGCTTGTGGATAACTCATCTCGCACTCAAAGTTCGCTCTTCTTCGCGCTCAACTGGCTCGGCGAGCCGGTCGCGTGTTCAGCACGATTAGCTCGGCGAACGATTCGAATCCACCAATCAAGCGACGGCTGCTTAGGCACCGGCGAGAGCAACGTAGCAGCGAGCATCGCTTTCCGACGCGGATCAAGGTCACTTACCCGGCATTTGAACAAAGCGAGCGATGCCTGCTCCATTCCGCACAACTCCGTACCGGTGTAGGCGCTTTCCAAGTAATGGACCAAAATTCGGTGTGAGCCGAATCTACGACGTATCATAATGGCAAGAAAAATCTCGCTCAGCTTTCGGTGCAGGGTTCGATCGCGCTCGCCAGTGATGGTGCGCACATACTGCATATCGATCGTGCTCGCGCCACCGTTTGGTCTGCCGCTCAGATAGCGGTACAGAGCTCGGGCAAGTGCGATAGGATCGACCCCAAAATGCCGCCAGAACCGTTTATCCTCTAGCGCGATCACGTAACGCGCTAGTTGATTGTCGATGGTGCCCTCAATCCGGCCTTGTAGAGAGGCATCAAGTCGCTTGAGCTGATCTTTCAGGTACAACTTAGTCAAAAAACATCGAGACCAGAATAGCTGTTAAAACTGCGAAAAATAACATGCCGAGGAGACCCTCGACCAAGCCCAGCGCATGCAGAATCCCGTCATTAAAGGCTGCGTTCAAGCCGAGGAAATATCCTGTCGATGCCAAGATGGCATCCAAGGCACCTTGTCCGCCTATACCAAAGGCGACAGCGAACAACCCTACGATCAGCATGCCGATGCCAGCCAACCAACGTAGCGAATAGCCATGACCTGTGAGCGCCATCATCATCCGCACCGTCAATGAGTAGGACTTCCGATTCCGCCATCGCCGGGCGTGCCGCGCCTGGCTCGCTGCAGCTCGCAGCCCCCGACTGAGTACGTCGGGCAGACGCTCTTGTTCTACTTCGAAATCAGTCTCCCGGCTGAAGCGATCGGTATTCAGCGTGATTCCGTCGCCAGTCATATCCGCACCACGGAAGGCTGCTCCCTCGATATTTGCGTTGTCGGCATGGCTCGAGCGGAAGATCGCCAGTCGAAAATTAGCGTTCGACAGATTGGAGTCCAAGAAGGACGTTCGGACGATGTAGCAACGTGAGAGATCATAGCCTTGAAGCGACATTCTATCGAAAACGGCGTCGGCGATGATGATCCGCTTCGTCGGATCGTTAGGGTCGATGGATGCTCTGAAAAATTCCCATTGTTTCGCTCCATCCCGACCGCCGGTGACCGATTTCTGTAACTTGTCCGTGCATATCGCTTGCCAAGCTGGCTCGGCGGCTGTCGCCATTGGTCTCTCCCTGTTCTGTTGACTGCTATTAGCAATTGCGACGGCCTAATGCGCGGAAAAAGTATATGGAGTAGGTCCAAACTGATACTTTCACTTTTGATCGGAGCATCGTGCAGCGGCTAATGGTCGCTTTATAGAGCAGGCTTGACCGATCTGAATGTCGTCAATTGGGGCGCAAATCGCCCAAAGCCTTCAACCCTGCTCCAATAGTACGCCATCGCCCACATATCATTGGACTTCTCCTGCACCGCAAGCATTGGTGTCGTCACTGAATCGCGGCCCCAAATCGTGATCGCTGCCCTAGCCGGTCCAACTGGCGGGGCTCTGGGTGGTGGGAGCAGCAAGCTGCTGCTCTGCCAAGGAGTACCACATCATGACCGATACAATTGAGAACGAGACCGCCCCGAAGCGGTGGCGCGATATGGCGCGCAGGCTGACGCCAGCAGCAGAGGTGGAAGCGTCGACTTCCACGTCCATTCCGAACGTCGAGCGTAAGCCAGCAAAGCCCGGTAGCAAGGCCACCCTCATTCTCGGAATGCTTGAGCGAGCAGAAGGTGCAACACTCGCCCAGCTCGTCGCTGCGACCAGCTGGCTGCCGCACACCACGCGCGCCGCGCTGACCGGTCTGAAAAAGAAGAGTCACAATGTTACCAGTACGAAAACAGACGGTTAGGAGCGCGTGTACCGCATGGTGGCAGGCTGATGGGACGACGCGCTTACGTCACGCTCGACCGGCTTGAAGACATGCCGACCGAAGAACTGAGAGCGGAGTGGGCGCGGCGCTATGCCGCGCCTGCTCCGAACCTTTCACCAGATCAGTTACGGCTCGGGATCGGCTACCGCCTGCAGGAGCAGAAGCTTGGCGGGCTCAGACGTTCCACCCGGACGCTGCTGCGCCGCATGGCGGCACGATCGCAGAACGGCACCCCTAAGGGCCCGCCGCCCCGCAAACTGACACCGGGCACACGGCTGGTTCGTGACTGGCACGGTGTTGGTCATACTGTCACCGTGCTCGAGGATGGGTTCGAGTATGATGGCAGGAGCTGGAGGTCGCTTACAGCAATCGCCAAGGCCATCACCGGTTCGCAGTGGAATGGCCCGCGCTTCTTTGGCCTTTCGGGACCCAAGACATGAAGGTGCTGAGCTGCGCGGTCTATACTCGCAAGTCGACCGAGGACGGGCTCGAGCAGCAGTTCAACAGCCTCGATGCCCAGCGCGAGGCCTGCGAAGCTTACATCCTGAGCCAGCGGCACGAGGGCTGGACGCTGGTTCCGAATCGGTATGACGATGGCGGGTTCTCGGGCGGGAGCATGCTCCGTCCGGGACTCAAGGCGCTGCTGGCCGATATCGAAGCTGGCCTGGTCGACGTTATCGTTGTCTACAAGGTCGATCGCCTGACCCGCAGCCTTGCCGACTTTGCAAAGATCGTCGAACAGCTCGATGCCAAACAAGCAAGCTTCGTCTCGGTGACGCAGGCGTTTAACACTACCACCAGCATGGGAAGGCTGACGCTTAACGTGCTGCTGTCGTTCGCCCAGTTCGAGCGCGAGGTCACCGGCGAGCGCATTCGTGACAAGATCGCTGCCTCGAAAAAGAAGGGCATGTGGATGGGCGGGCCAGTACCGCTTGGATATCAAGTGATCGCGCGCAAGCTGGTGCCCGTTCGGCCAGAAGCGGAGCGTGTGTGCACAATCATGCGGCGATACCTGGAGATTGGAACGGTGCCAGCCCTAATCGAGGTACTGCGCCGCGAAGGCATTGTGACCAAGGTTCAGAACAGAACCAGCGGGCCTCATAAGGGCGGAATTCCGTTCAGACGGGGAAGCCTGTTCCATCTTCTGAAGAATCCGGTTTATCGCGGGAAGATCGTCCACAAGGGTCAGGTATATGACGGCGAACACGAAGCGATCGTTGATGAAGAGTTGTGGGGTGCGGTGCAGGCACAGCTCAGCCGAAAATCCCCGCCGCGCAAGCGCCCAACCAACGATCCGCAACAGGCGTTGCTGCGCGGACTTCTCACAGATCCTCACGGCCGGCCGATGGTACCAACCTATGCGACCCAGCGCACTCGCCGATACGCGTATTATGAAACACGTAAAGACCTTGCCCGGCCCGCCGAGCCATCAGCAACTCGGTTCGCGCAGGGACGGCTCGAGAAGCATCTTGTCGCACAGCTCACGGAGCTGTTGGAAGACGAGCATGCACTGCGCCGACTGTCGGGGATTGAAGAAGCTGGGCAATTGCGGAGGATGTTCGCGGCTGCCCAATTGCGTGCCAGCCGCCTCGCTCACAAAATTGAACGTCAAGCGATCATACAAGAACTGATCACGAGCTTGCAGGTAAAAGCTGGACATATCGATGTCACGCTGAGGGCTGAAGCCATCAGCGTGCCGACATGCGATCACCTTGCCTGGCGCATTCCATTGCCGGAGCGAAAGCCGTTCCGCGAAGCGAAGCTCAGGATAGACGCAGAAGGCAATGGTCACGCACCCGATACAAAGTTGATCCAGCTGGTCGCTGACGCCTTTGATGCTCGGAAATTGATCATCAGTAATCCAGAGCTCAGCATCAACCAGATCGCAAAGCAAGAAGGACGCTGCCGCAAACGACTGACAAAGTTGCTGAGCCTAAGCTGGCTCAGTCCCAGGATCATCGAATCGATCATGTCGGGCGTCCAGCCAAAGACCATAAATCGCACCATTTTGCTCGAGACGACATTGCCCGCAGCATGGGTTGATCAGGAAGCCTTGTTCGGCTTCGATTCCTGAGCGCAGAAATCCACTGCATCAAAGTTACGCCGTGTGGGCGGGGAACTTCCAAACAGAGAATCTGGCACTTTTCAGCCACGCTCACAGCGAGGAAGCGGTGTCTCTCGCCCACGCCAGAGAGTTGTTTGGCCAGAAAGGCCGCAGAACTGCGCGAGTTCTGCGATGCTGCGTGCCCGAAGGCAAAGTTATGGGTGATTGTAAGACTGTTTGGTGCGGTCGAGAAGACTCGAACTTCCACGGGATATTAATCCCACAGCGACCTCAACGCTGCGCGTCTACCAATTCCGCCACGACCGCACTGTCTCTAGCTTGGGACAACTATGTCCCGGGTAGGCGCGTGCCCTTAGCAAAGGGGTATCTAAGCCGCAACAGATATTCGTTGCCGTCGGTCCTGCCCGTTTGCACGGCGCGGTCATTCCCGGCTTTGGTCAGCCCACCCGACTTCCAGCTGGCTGGCGCCGCGTGGCACGTCGAGCTTGGCCTCGTTGAAATTTATCTTTGCGCCGGGGGCGAGCGATTGCGCCGGCGCCTTCATTTTCCAGCTGTAGACAATCCGGCCACCGGCATCGCGCAGGATCACGAGCATCGGCGGGATCGTCTCGTCGTTCTTCGTCGGGTTGATGATCGTGCCGCTGGCGGCAAAATATTCGGTGCCGTCGGGCAGGGTCCGGCGGTCCTGTTTCTGGCTCAGTTCGATGAGCAGAGGGGTTTCCTCGACCGAGGCAAATTCATAACCGGAAATCCATTGCGGCGGGCCGAAATAATAGAGGGCGGCGCCCGCAGCCAGCATCAGCGCGGCAAAGACAACCGCGGCCATGGTCCAGAGTTTCGCCGGATTACGGCGCGGCTTGAACGGCGGCTTGTGCGCGAAACTGCTTTCGCCTGAGCTATGGTCCGGGGTGACCGAAATCGGCGGCGGAGGCGCCGAACGCGTGATCGGAGAGGCAGGGGATGTTGGCACCCAGTCCCGATCAAGAACGGGTTCAGCGTCGCTGCCCGCCGATGCATGTGCGGAAGCCCCTGCTTCGACCAGTTCCTTTTCCGGAATGGCCGCTTCCTGAAACCAGCTATGGCGACAGGAGGCGCAGCGCACCGAACGGCCATTGAGCCCAATGGCGCTGTCGGGCACCAGATAACGGGTTTGGCAAGCTGGACAATTCAAAATCATGACGCCCCTCTAAACACGCCATAGCGAAAAACTGCAAGTGGCTGCTTGCCCGATTTGAGACCCAAATCGGTTTTTTCGTCTTTTCCTGCCGAATCGGTCGCCGCTGCCCGACAGCGGAGTTGATTTGGAGGGTCTTCCCGGCCTATTGGTTGCGGGACCGGGCAATATTTCGCCGCGTTATTGGAATGTAGAGCATAATGGACGAAATTGTTCGCTTTGAAAATGTCGGTCTGCGCTACGGCGCGGGCGCAGAAACGCTGGCTGATCTCAATTTCACCCTGTTTCCGGGCAGCTTCTATTTTCTCACCGGCGCATCGGGCGCCGGGAAAACCTCGCTGCTCAAATTGCTCTATCTGTCGCAGCGCCCCAGTCGCGGGGTCATCCGGTTGTTCGGCGAAGATGCCGTGACCATGCCGCGCGAACGCCTGCCCGGTTTTCGCCGCCGGATCGGGGTGGTGTTTCAGGATTTCCGTCTCGTCCCGCATCTGTCGGCGTTTGACAATATCGCCCTGCCGCTGCGGGTTGCCGGGGTCCGTGAAAAAGATCTGGAGATACCGGTCACCGAAATGCTCGAATGGGTTGGCCTCGGCGACCGCGCCTCGGCCCGGCCCGCGGCGCTTTCGGGCGGGGAACAGCAGCGCGTGGCGATTGCCCGGGCGGTGATTGGCCGGCCGGAAATATTGGTAGCCGACGAACCGACCGGCAATGTCGATCCGGAAATGGCGATCAGGCTGCTGCAATTGTTCGAGGCGCTCAATACGCTTGGCACCACCATCGTCGTAGCGACCCATGACATCCATTTGCTCAGCAAGATTCCCGGCGCCCAGATGATGCGGCTGGAAAAAGGCATGCTCGCCGATCCGACCGGATCGCTGCGCTTTCCGCCGCTGCCCAAAGACCAGTTGCAATAGGCCGAAGGCAGCATGTTCAAATTTTTTGCCATTCCTGCTCATGACCGGCGCCTGATACCCGAGGGCCGCTTGTCCGGGCCGATGCCCTGGGTGATAGCGATCATGATTTTCCTCACTGTGCTGGCGGCTGCGGCCGGACTGGCGATGACCCGGGCGATCGGCGATGTGTCGGACGAATTGTCGAGCCGGGCGACGGTGCAGATTATCGAAGCCGATCGGGAAATCCGGGGCCGTCAGGCCGCCGCCGCGGCCGAGCGGTTGCGCGCCATGCCGCTGATCGAAGAGGTCCGGCTATTGCCGCCCGAGGAGATCGAGGCTCTGATTGAGCCCTGGCTCGGTACGCAGGATCTTGCCGATGATATTCCGCTCCCCGCGCTGATCGACCTGAAACTGGCGCGCGAGGCCACGCCGGAAGAATATCAATCGCTGCGCAGCGCTCTGCAAGCGATCGCACCGGCATCCCGGGTCGAGCCGAGCAGCGGCTATATTGCCCCGGTCATATCTTTGGTGCGGTCCTTTCAGTGGATTGCCTTTGGCCTGGTTGGTCTGCTGGCCCTGGCGACCGGTGCCGCGGTCATCATTTCGGCGCGCTCGGCGCTCAACACCCACACCGAAACCATCGCGGTCGTGCATCTGCTCGGCGGCACCGACCAGCAAATCAGCCGATTGTTCCAGCGGCGCATCGCGCTGGACGCGCTGCTCGGCGGCTTGATCGGTCTGGTCGGCGGGACCGCGATCATCTGGCTGATCAGCATGCAATTGACTGCTCTTGGCTCCGGTCTGGTGCAATCGGTCGGGCTTGACTGGTGGAGCTGGTTGATAATTGCCGCAATTCCGATATTGGGAATGTTCCTTGCCATGGTGACCGCCAAATTGACGGTTATCGGCGCCCTGAAAAAGATATTATAGCCATATTGAATGATTTTGCGTTTCTTCTCTTTCCTGATCCTGCTGTGGATCATAGGCTTTTCCTGGTTTGCCATCGACCTGCCGCGTCCGGCGCTCGATGACGCCCATACCGGTTCTGTCGTCGTGCTGACCGGAGGGGCCGGCCGGATCGACCGGGCGCTCGACATTGTCGCGGCAAAAACCGCAGGGCGGCTGCTGATCTCGGGGGTCGACCGCGATGTGAAGCCAGCCGAGCTCGCCGCCGAATATGACCGGCCAGACGCCTTGTTCGATTGCTGCATTGATCTTGGCTTTCAGGCGGTGGACACCCGCTCAAACGCCCTGGAAATAGCCCGCTGGGCGGCGAGACGCGGCGACAAGTCGGTGCGTCTGGTGACCTCTGACTGGCATATGCGGCGGGCCCAGCTGGAACTGGAGCGGGCGATGCCGCCGGATGTCCGCATATTGTCCGACGCGGTGCAGACGCAACCGACGCTGGGCACATTGTTCACCGAATATAATAAATATCTGATGCGCCGTCTGGCCGCCTTGGCGGGTGTTTGAGATGCTGGCTTCAATCCGTTCGCTGATCTTCATGGCAGTTTTCTATATCGGGTCGGTGCCGATCATCATTGCAACTTTCCTCGGCGCTTTTTTCTGGCCGAAGACGATCTATTACATGGCCCAATATTGGAGCCGCTATCACTATCTGTGCGCCCGCCTGATTCTCGGCATAAGGGTCGAGGTCAAGGGCGAGATCCGCAACGAGCCTCTGCTCTACGTCTTCAAGCATGAAAGCATGTTTGAAACGATCGATCTGCTCCGCCATTTCGACAAGCCGGTGGTGATTGCCAAGAAAGAGCTGCTGGTCATTCCTCTGTGGGGATGGATCGCGACCAGACATGGCCTGCTGGGTATCGACCGCGACGGCGGCGGCGCGGCGATGCGGCAGATCATCAAGCAGGCGAGAAAGGCGGTTGCCGAAGGCCGCCCGATCGTGATCTTTGCCGAAGGCAGCCGCGCCCGTCATGGCGAGCGGCCGGAACTGCAGACCGGATTTGCCGGCATCTACAAGCTGATGGGCATCCCGTTGGTGCCGGTAGCCCTGAACAGCGGGATATTGTCGCCACGGGATACATTCGTACAGAAAAGCGGCGTGATCACCTATGAAGTGCAGCCGGAGATCGAACCGGGCCTCGACCGCGATGATATTCGCGATCGGGTGCATGCGGCGATCAATATGCTGAACGATTAGTCGCCGCCGCATTTTTGCAGACTTGGGCAAGGCGCAGCCCCGGCTTCAGAAATTGCTTTTTCCCGCTTCGCCAACAGCCCATGCAAGCCGGGCCGGGATCGGGTGGTCAGCTATTTACGGCACTCAGCAAACCCTCACCTTGAATCCATTGATCCTGACATCAGCGTCCCATGTCGTGCTGAATGGTTCGGCTGGCCATATAGAAGTGGAAAACAGCCCATATATAAAGACATTTGAACAGGACCATCGACCATTGCAGCCCGTCGGCATTGGCCGAACTACAGGCGGCTTGAGCAGCCACGCCGAGGTCGCTGGCCTTGCACGCCTCCAGCGTCAGCGCCGGATCCAGTCCCGACAGGAATGTCGCATTCAATATCGTCGATAGCCCGCCGATCAACGGCGGCCCGAGGCCATAGCCGAGCAGGTTGACGATGAACAAGGTGACGGCGACCGCCGTGGCTCTCATCCGGCTGTCGACCACGCCGCTGGGCACGGCGTAGAGCGGGCATAGATAGGTATAGAGCAGCATCTGGCCGACCATCATCAGCGGGATCGCGAGCCACAGGGAATCCGCCAGATAGCCGACCACATGCATCGGTATCACGCCAAGCAGCGCAAACATCGGTATCAAGGCCAATGCCTTGGGAAACCGTTCCGCATATTTGTCCGCCAGATAGCCCGACATATAGGTCCCGATCGATGCCATGATCGCCAATGCCAATGCGAATTTTACCGATGCGTCAAACAGCGACAGTTCATGGGTGCGGATCAGGAATGACACGAAAAACTGGCCAACGCCGTAGTTGACGAAGGAGGCAATGGTGACGCCCATGGTGACGTGCCAATAGGCCGGTTTGTCGGACAGGATCTTCAATACTTCGCGAAAACCGACTTGCTCCTTATTCTGCATTTCCATTGGGTCGGTATAGCCGCGCGGCGGTTCTTTGACCGTCATCTTCACAATCATCGCGACAATGATGCCCGGTACGCCGACAACCACGAACGCAACGCGCCATCCCTCGATATTTTGCCAATCCAGGGCATTGGCCGCCCAGGTCCAGTTCCAGCTGTTGAACATCGCAGCCAATGTGGGGCCATCAAGGCTTCCGACAATGAAACCACCAAAAACATAGGCGACCATGCCGCCGAGCGGGATTCCCATCGCGTAGACCGAGACCGCGGTCGAGCGTTCCTTGGGAACAAAATAATCGGCGATGATCGAATTGGCCGGCGGCGAACAACCCGCTTCACCAATGCTGACCCCGATACGGAAAATGAACAGGGCGATAAAGCTGGTGGCAAAGCCGCATAATACCGTCATCAGGCTCCATAAAGCCACCGATCCGGCAATGATCCACACCCGGTGGTGTTTCTCGGAGAAGCGCGCAATCGGGATGCCGACAAATGTATAAAGAATCGCAAAAGCCGGGCCGCCAAGCAGCCCCATTTGCCAATCTTCAACCCCAAAGCTTTCCTTGATCGGCTCGGTCAATATGTTGATGATCGTGCGATCGATGAAATTGAAAATATAGACCGTGAGCAAAATGCCGAGAATATATTTGCGGTAACTTTTGCCGCCATAACCCGTTTCCGGGCTTCCGCCATGCGCGTTATGCGAGACGCTGATCGCTGTAGCTTCGGCCAAATCCAAACTCCCGTAATCTTTCCCAACCGATTGTCACGGATGGTAATTTTTTTACAGGATACCGAATTTTTTCACATTGTATATGCCGTTATCCAGATACGGATAACGGTTAACTCAAGGTAAGAATGGCGCGTTTTGCCGCATTGCCCTGACGAGCCCAACAAATTCCGAAATTAGCCGGATTCTTGGGTTCGCACAAAGACACAAAGGCTGGAAAATAGCGCACAATCACTTTGCGCCTTCGTGGCTTTGTGCGAGTCCGATGGACAGATGGCGGCGATACTGCCCTCATTCTCGCCTGACGCCGAGCCAAACGGGATGTGTGGACTGGGCAGCTTGCTGCCTATAAAAAAGGAGAGGGCTGGCGCTCAGTCGTGGGTCCGGCCGAAATCGGGCGCCGCATCGTCTTGGCCCTCTTCGATAATCCGGCGGCGGATCGCGCGGGTCTTGGTGAACAGGTCGAACAATTCGTCGCCCTTGTCCCAGCGGATCGCGCGCTGCAACGCCGAGAGATCTTCGGAAAAGCGCTGCAGCATTTCCAGCACCGCTTCCTTGTTGGACAGGAAGACATCGCGCCACATCGTCGGATCGGAGGCGGCAATCCGGGTGAAATCGCGGAAACCACCGGCGGAATATTTAATCACTTCACCGCGGGTCACATCTTCCAGATCGGATGCGGTGCCGACAATCGTATAGGCGATCAGATGCGGCAAATGGCTGGTCACCGCCAGCACCAGATCATGATGTTTGGCGTCCATGATCTCGATATTGGCGCCCAGTTTTTGCCAGAAGGCCTTGACCCGCTCGATATCGCCTTCGGCGGCATCTTCGGGTGGCGTCAGGATGCACCAGCGGTCATGGAACAGGGTCGCGAAACCGGCGTCCGGGCCGCTATTCTCGGTGCCGGCCACGGGGTGGGCGGGAATGATCCGGGCACCGGGAAGCGCTTTGGACAGAGCCGCCATCACGCTTTCCTTGGACGATCCGACATCGCTGATCACGGCATCACTTGGCAGATCTTCGGCGATTTCGGTGGCAATCTCTGCCATCACGCCGACCGGCACGCACAGGATCACCAGATCGGCGTCGGTGACCGCCGCGCCGGCGCTGTCGCTGACATCGTCGCAAAAGCCCAGTTCGATGACCCGCGCCCGCACCGCCGGATCGGCGTCATAGCCGGTGATCCGGGCGGATGGCATGGTCTCGCGCACCGCATGGGCAATGGACGAGCCGATCAGCCCGATGCCGATAATCGCGATATTGGCAAAGGGCAGCATCAGCCGGCGTCTGCCAATATTTCGCGCAAGGCCTGGGCCAGCCCGCGGGTTTCCGCTTCGGTGCCGATGGTCATGCGCAGGCCGTTGACCAGCCCCTGTCCGGGCAGCCAGCGCACCGCATAGCCCTTGTCCATCAGCGCCGCATTGGCCTGTTCCGCGCTGACCTTGCCCTCGAACAGGACCAGCAGGAAATTGGTGTGGCTGGGCACGATTTTGAGGCCGTGATTGCCGAGCGCGCTCATCTCGTCGCTCAGCCATTGCCGCCATTTGGCATTATGCTCGCGGCTCCTGGTGACAAAATCTTCCGACGCCAGCGCAGCGACGGCAGCTTCCTGGCCGGCGGTGGTGACATTGAACGGCAGCCGGATCCGGTTCATCGCGCCGATAATATCGGCATGTGCATAGCCCCAGCCGATCCGCTCCGCCGCCAGTCCGTGGATTTTGGAAAAAGTCCGCGTGACCAGCACATTGTTCTGGGCGCTGGCCAGCTCCAGCGCGCCATCATCCTGACCTTCGTCCATATATTCGGCATAAGCGGCGTCGAGCACCAGCAGCACATGGCCGGGCAAAGCGGCGTGCAGACGCGCGATTTCCTCGCGGCTGGCGAAGGTGCCGGTCGGATTATTGGGATTGGCGATGAATATCACCCGGGTCCTGTCGGTCAGTTTGGCGAGGATCGCATCGACATCGGTGCCATAATCCTTGTCATCGGCGATCACCGGTGTGCCGCCATAGCGCCGCGCCGCAATATCATAGACGGCAAAGCCATATTTGACGTAGATGATCTCGTCGCCCGGCCCGCTGAAGGCATTGGCGGCCAGATGGAGCACGTCATCGGAACCGGTGCCGCAGATGATCCGCGCCGGATCGAGACCATGTTTGGCGGCAATCGCCTCGCGCAACCTGGTCGAGCCGGGATCGGGATAGCGATCGACCGAGGCCGAGGCGGCGTTCAGCGATTCTGCCGCCGCCGGGCTGCAGCCCAGCGGATTTTCGTTGGCCGACAGCTTGGCGATCTTGCGACCATCCGCGCCGGTCGATTTGCCCGGCACATAGGGCGCAATTCCCATGATCCAGTCTTTTGGTTTCGGTGCAGTCATGGCCTTGGTCCGCTTGTCTTGAGATGTTCTGTGTCGCCGGACTAACCTTTGCGGCCTGTCAGTCAACAGCATTATCAATTGACGCTCCGGTTTTCGCAGCTTAGCCCCCGTTTCCATGAATGAAGATGCGCGTTTCGGTCTGGATAAATCGGTTCGTCTGCTCGGGCCATTGTCGCTCGACAGCGGGGCAGAGCTGGCGCCTGTCGATCTCGCCTATGAAACCTACGGCACGCTCAATGCGGACGCGAGCAACGCCATCCTGATCTGTCATGCGCTGACCGGCGATCAATATGTCGCCTCGAAACATCCGCTGACCGGCAAGGACGGCTGGTGGGTGCGGATGGTGGGACCTGGCAAGCCGGTCGACACCGATCGCCATTTTGTCATCTGCGCCAATGTCATCGGCAGTTGTCTCGGCAGTTCCGGCCCGGCGACGGTCAATCCCGCTACCGACCAGCCCTGGGCGATGGATTTTCCGGTGCTGACCATTGCCGACATGGTGCGCGCGCAGGCGCTGTTGCTCGACCATCTGGGCATAGAACGCCTCCATGCCGTCATTGGCGGCTCGATGGGCGGGATGCAGGCGGTCAGCTGGGCAGCGCTCTATCCCGAGCGGGTCGGTTCGGCGGTGATCATCGCTTCGGCCGCGCGGCACAGCGCCCAGAATATCGCCTTTCACGAGGTCGGGCGCCAGGCGATCATGGCCGACCCGCGCTGGCGCGGCGGCGCTTATTATGCCGATGACGACCCGCCGAGCAGCGGCCTCGCGGTCGCCCGGATGGCAGCGCATATCACCTATCTCTCGGAAGCCGGCCTGACCGAAAAATTCGGTCGGCGGCTGCAGGATCGGGAGGCCAAGACCTTCGGCTTCGACGCGGATTTCCAAGTCGAATCCTATCTCCGCCATCAGGGAATCAGCTTTGTCGACCGGTTCGATGCCAACAGCTATCTCTATATCACCCGGGCAATGGACTATTTCGATCTCGCCGAAGCCCATGGCGGCGTGCTCGCCAATGCCTTCAAGGGCTCAAAAACCCGCTTCTGCCTGATCAGCTTCGACAGCGATTGGCTCTACCCGACCAGCGAATCGCGCACGATCGTTCACGCGCTCAACGCGGCGGGCGCCGAGGTCAGCTTCATGGAATTGTCGAGCCCCTTCGGCCATGACAGTTTCCTGCTGGAAAATCCCGAGATGAACCGGATTGTTGACGGGTTTCTGAAAGCGGGAGAGGGACGATGATCATCTTGTTTCCGATAGTCCTGAGCCTGTCGAAGGACGCCTCTCGACCAGAACCGGGCTTCGACAGGCTCAGCCCTAACGGCATTGGGCCACGCAAATGACCAGACTCCGCCCCGACCTGCAGATCATCGCCGACAATATCGCGCCCGGCAGCCGGGTGCTCGATATCGGCTGCGGCGACGGCGCGCTGATGGCGGCGTTGCGCGATCAGAAAGGCTGCGACGCGCGCGGGCTGGAGATTGACCCGGCCAATGTCGCCAGCGCCGTCGCCAAGGGCCTGTCGGTGGTGCAGGGCGATGCCGACACCGATCTCGCCACCTATCCCGACGGCAGTTTCGACTATGCCGTGCTCAGCCAGACGCTGCAGACCACCCGCCGCCCCGACGTGATCCTCTCCGAACTGTTGCGGATCGGCCAGCAGGCCTTTGTCAGTTTCCCCAATTTCGCCCATTGGCGAGGGCGCATGTCGCTGTTCTTTGGCGGCCGGATGCCGGTTACCCGGCTGCTCCCGCAAAGCTGGTATGACACGCCCAATATCCACCATGTCACGATCGACGATTTCCGCGCGCTGGTGCAGGACGGCAAATATGCGCAGGAAGGCCAGTGGTTTCTGAGCGGCGACAAGCAGACCGGGCACGGCATGGCGAACTTGCTGGCGGAGCATGCGGTGTTTTTGTTGCGGGGCTAACCCTGTCATCCCGGCGAAGGCCGGGATCCAACCCAATGGCGACGAAATTCGCGCACTTGGTTTAGGCCCCAGCCTTCGCTGGGGCGACGAGTAGATCGATATTGGCTACCGCCAACAGTTCACCTCAATCCCGCTGCACCTCGTCCAAACCCCAAGCCGCCAATATCGCCAACCCGCTCATCCCCGCCATGATCGCCAGCACCACTTCTCCGCCAAACCAGTTCGCAACCAGGCTGAAAACCCCGCCGGCGAGCAACAGCAACCCGATCACCGTATTGGACAGCGCGGTATAGGCGGCGCGGGTGTCTTCGTCGGCCATGTCGACCAGATGGGTGGAACGGCCGAGGCGCACGCCCTGATAGGCGATCATCAGGCCGAATAGCAGCACCGGCAATATATAGCCGCTGCCCAGAGTGCCGGCGAAGGCGAGCCAGCTGGTTGCGGCCAATATGATCGCCGCGACCATCGCCGAAAACACCAGCACCTTGCGGCTGGAACGGTCCGACAGGCGCCCCCAGACAAAGCTGCTGCACAGGCTGGCGAGCGCTGAGGCGAGCACCAGAAAGCCTAGCTTGTCATAGCCTTCGCCAGCGCTGCTCCCGACCGCAATCATGAACGGCGGCGCCAGCGCGGTGGCGGTTAGCAGGCCGCGGGTCAGGATGAAGAGGCGCAGTTGCGGATCGTCGCGCAGATGGCTGAAATTGTGCAAAGCCTCCTTCAGCGCCGATTGCCCGCCGGCGGTGGCGCCGGCCCGTTCGTTCAGGGTCGCGAACAATAGCGCGCTGGCTATCCACGCCCCGCCGGCCAGAAACAGGCCGCCGGTGACCAGCAGCATCCGGTCGACCAGATGGAAGGACAGGGTCAGCGCATAGGCGATCACGGTTACCGACGCGATCGAGCCGGCCAGCCCGGTCGCAGTGCCGCGCCGCGACTTGTCGATGGTCTTGCCGAGCACGTCCTTGTAGCAGACCGAGCAGACACTGCGCGCCAGCGCCAGTAGCGCCAGCGCCAGGACAATCGCCCAGCCAGCGGTCACGCCGGTCATATTGATCGCGATCAGCCCGATAGTGGCGGCGGCCAGACCCTGCACCGTGGAGCCGACAGCCCAGGCCCATTTGCGGCGTTGCAGCCGCCGGAGATAGCCTGCGGTCAACAGCTGCGGCAGCAACGCCCCGGCCTCCCGGACCGGCACCAGCAGCCCGATCAGCGCCACCGGCGCGCCCAGCGATGTCATCAGCCAGCTCAGCACCAGCTTCGGGTCAATCAGCCCGTCGGCACTTTTGGTCAGCGCCAGCGAGGCGACATGTTTGAAGAAATTGCCCGGTTCCTGCTTGCACGCGCTTTCCGGTATATCTTTGCAGGCGCGGCCTTCGTCATCGATGACGATCGCCTGAAACGCTTTTTCCGTCGTTGATCTGCTGGCCATGACCGGGATTTACCGGATTAGCGTTCGCGTGTCGCGCCAAACTTTATCTCGGGATTGCGCTCTTGCTGATAATTTACATCCCATGCCGATTTGGCCAGAAATACCATATTGTTGTCGCGATCCTTGGCCAGCGAACTCTGGTTGATATTGGCAAAGGCTTCAACGGTCGCCTCGTCGCCGCTGATCCAGCGGGCGGTTTCGAATGGCGCCATTTCGAGATAGGCATCGACCTTATATTCCGCCTCCAGCCGGGACACCAGCACCTCGAGCTGCAACTGCCCGACCACACCGATGATCCAGTTGGCACCGATTTCGGGATAGAAGACCTGTACGACGCCTTCTTCGCTCAGATCATCGAGCGCCTTGCGCAATTGCTTGGTCTTGGTCGGATCGCGCAGGATCACGCGGCGCAGAATTTCCGGCGCAAAATTGGGCAGGCCGGTGATCCGCACCTGATTCTTTTCCGACAAGGTATCGCCGACCCGCAAGGTGCCGTGATTGGGGATGCCGATGATATCACCCGGTTCGGCCGTATCGGCAATTTCGCGGTCCTGGGCGAAAAACAGGATCGGCGAGTGAATCGCAATCGGCTTGCCGAGACCCGAAGGGATCAATTTCATGCCGCGCTTGAACTCGCCCGAGCACAGCCGCATGAAGGCGATCCGGTCGCGGTGCTGCGGATCCATATTGGCCTGAATCTTGAAAATGAAGCCGGTGACATCGTCGCTCGCCGGATCAATCGGCGCCGGTTCGGCTGGCTGCGGGCGCGGCGACGGCGCATAGTCGGCTATCGCCTCGATCAGCTCCTCGACACCAAATTGCTTGAGCGCAGAGCCGAAATAGACCGGCGTCAGATCGCCGTTCTGATAAGCCTCCAGATCAAAGCTGCTATAGCCGCCCTTGGCCAGTTCGCCCTCGCTGGTCAGCCGCTCAAGCGCGCCTTCGCTGAGCACGTCGGCCAGTTTCGGATCATCGAGGCCGGTGAATTGCTGGGTCACGCCGTCATATTGTTTGCTGTTGCCGGTCGGCTGGTGCAGCTGGTTGTTGATCAGATCATAGACGCCCTCAAACTGTCCGCCCATGCCGGTCGGCCAGCTCATCGGACAGACATCCAGCGCCAGTTTGTCGGCGACCTCGTCGAGCAGTTCGAACGGATCGCGCCCTTCGCGGTCGACCTTGTTGATGAAGGTGATGATCGGCACGCTGCGCATCCGGCAGACTTCGAAGAGCTTCAGCGTCTGCGCCTCGATCCCGCTCGCGGCATCGATCACCATGATCGCGCTGTCGACGGCGGTCAGCGTACGATAGGTGTCCTCGGAAAAATCCTCATGGCCCGGGGTATCGAGCAGGTTGAAGACAATGCCGCCCCGCTCGAAGGTCATGACGCTGGAGGTCACCGAAATGCCGCGCTGCTGCTCGATCTTCATCCAGTCCGACCGCGCCCGCCGGTTATCGCCGCGCGCCTTGACCTCGCCGGCCAGATGGATAGCGCCGCCTTTCAGCAACAGCTTCTCGGTCAGCGTCGTCTTACCCGCATCGGGGTGAGAGATAATCGCGAATGTACGGCGGGGTTTGGTTGTGGTCATGTTTCTGGTTTTCTTACAAATCGTCATCCTGAACTTGTTTCAGGATCCATCCATCGGCTGGACGGAGGTTCTATGGGGAGAAATAGATGCTGAAACAAGTTCAGCATGACGAAGCGGCTATCCTCTCAACTCGGCTCCCAGCTTTGCAGCACTAGCGACAACCTTGTCCGAAAGCGCCTTCAAATCCTCTTCGGTCAATGTCGCCTCTATCGGTTGCAACGTCACTTCCACCGCTAGCGACTTCTTGCCTTCGCCCACACTCGGCCCTTCGAACAGATCGAAAATCTGCGCATCGGTGATCAGCTTCTTGTCCGCGCCCTTGACCGTTCGCACCAGTTCGCCCGCTGGCAGGTCCGCATCGACGATGAAGGCAAAGTCGCGGGTCACCGCCTGCAGCGGCGGTGGCGCAAAGGCGTCGCGCATATGGCCCGATTTCTTCTTCAGCGGGATCGCATCGAGGAATATCTCTCCGCCGACCGCCGCGCCCTTCAGGCCCAGCGCCTTGGTGACGGACGGGTGCAGTGCGCCATAAGCGGCCAAGATCTTCTTCGGTCCCAGCCGCAACGTGCCGGACTGGCCGGGGTGATAAGCGTCGCCTTGCCCAGCATCATCAAAGCCGAAATCCATCAGCTTGTCGACCGGCGCACCGGCGGCCTCAAGGATCGCCAGCACTTCCGCCTTGGCGTCAAAGGCGTCGAATTTGCTCGCGGCTCCGCCTTGCCAGTTGCGCGCTATCTTCTCGCCGGTCAGTACCAGTCCGATGGTTGGATGTTCGCTGGACTCGAGATAGCGCCGGCCCACTTCAAACAGCCGAATCGATGATGCTCCGCGCGCGCTGTTGCGCTTTGCCGCAGCGATCAGACCGGGCAGCATCGAAGGCCGCATGACCTTGAGATCTTCACTGATCGGGTTGGCGAGCGACCATGTTCCGCCGCCAAAAGGCGCGGCTTCTTTTTCGGAAATGAAGCTCCAGTTGACGACTTCGTTCAGCCCGCGCGCCGCTGCTGCGCGGCGTGCCTTGCGTTCGGCCAGCTGCTCGGGTGAGGCGGTCGGCTTGGCGACACCCGGCTTGCGGGGCAGCGGGGTCGAGGGGATCGTGTCGAGACCTTCGATCCGGACGATTTCCTCGACAATATCCTGCCAGCCGGAAACGTCACGGCGCCATGTCGGAACGGTGATGGTCCAGTCATCGGCAATGGCAAAGCCCAGCGCTACCAATATCGCCTGCTGGCGAGCGGGAGCGACATCCAGTCCGCCCAGCGCCAGACATTGAGTTGGGGCATAAGATATGCTGCGTTGCTCGGTAGGTGACGTTCCGGCCCGAGTGACCTCGCTGGCGGTACCGCCACACAGATCGAGCACCAGTGCCGTTGCCAAATCCAGGCCATCATCGAGAAATGCCGGATCGACACCGCGCTCGAACCGCTGGCGCGCGTCGCTGGTCAGCATCAGCTTCTGACCGGTCTTGGCAATATTTTCAGGCGTGAAATAGGCGCATTCGATCAGCACCTCGGTCGTCGCTTCATCAGAGCCGCTATTCACGCCGCCCATGATGCCGCCGATATCATGCGCGCCATTGTCATCGGCGATCACGGTCATGCTCTCGTCGAGCACATATTCATTGTCATTGAGCGCCAGAACCGTCTCGCCCGGCTTCGCCTTGCGGGCAACCAGTCCGCCGTTCAGCTTGGCGACGTCATAGACGTGCAACGGGCGCCCGTGATCGAGCATCACATAATTGGTGATATCGACTAAGGTGTTGATCGGTTTCTGACCGGCGGATTTCAGCCTGGCCTGCATCCAGGCCGGCGACGCGCCATTGGTCACGCCTTTGATGGTGCAACCGTAAAAAGCGGGACAGCCTTCGGGGTCGTCGGTGCGAACATCGGGGCCGTTGCCGTTACGGGCAATGTTGGCAAGGTCCAACGGCTTCAGCTTGCCAATACCCGCAGCCGCCAGATCGCGCGCTATCCCGCGCACGCCCATGCAATCCTGCCGATTGGGGGTGACCGAAACATCGATGACCGGATCATCTAGCTTGGCATAATCGGCGTAACTGGTGCCAACTTCACTGGCCGCACTTGCCGGCAATTCGATGATGCCATCATGGTCATCACCCAGTTCCAGTTCGCGATAGCTGCACATCATGCCGCAGCTCTCGACATCGCGGATTTTTGCGGGTTTCAGCGTGAAATCGCTGCCCGGAATATAGGTGCCCGGCGGCCCGAAAACGCCGATCATCCCGGCTTTTGCATTGGGCGCACCGCAGACAACCTGCCACGGTTCCGCGGCACCATCGTCAACTTTAAGCAATTGCAACTTGTCGGCATTGGGATGCGGTCCGGCTTCGATCACCTTGGCGACACGAAAGGGTTTCAGCGCGTCGGCAGGGTTTTCCACCCCTTCCAGCTCCAGACCGATATCGGTCAGCTTGTCGGTAATTTCGGTCAGGCTTGCATCGGTATCGAGATGGGCCTTGAGCCAGCTTAGGGAAAATTTCATGCGCCGACTCCTCCGCTCAGTGTGGGCACATCGAGCGCATCAAAACCATAATGATCGGCCCAGCGCAAATCGCCATCGAAGAAGGCGCGCAAATCGTCCATGCCATATTTCAGCATCGCCAGCCGGTCGATGCCGCAACCAAAGGCGAAGCCCTGCCAGACGTCTGGATCCAGCCCGCAATTGCGGATGACATTGGGGTGAACCATTCCGCTGCCCAATATTTCCATCCAGCCGCCCCCAACACCGTCAACGCCGCCGCGCGGGTCGCCACCGATGATCCGGCGGCCCTTTTCAACCGAAAAGCCGACATCAACTTCGGCGCTGGGTTCGGTGAACGGGAAATAGCTCGGGCGCAGGCGCAATTCGATATCGTCGCGCTCGAAAAAGGCGCGGATGAAGGTCTCCAGCGTCCATTTCAGATGGCCCATGTGAATGTTCTTGTCGATCACCAGGCCTTCGACCTGATGGAACATCGGCGTATGGGTGGCATCGCTGTCGCTGCGATAGGTGCGGCCCGGCGCGATGAGGTAAATCGGTTCGCCGGCACCATCGGTTTGCTTGGCAACATCCATCATCGTGCGAATCTGCACCGGTGACGTATGGGTGCGCAGCAATTTCGGCATGCCGCTGTCATCGGTCTGCGGGAAATAGAAAGTGTCATGCATCGCGCGGGCCGGGTGAGTTTCGGGGATGTTGAGCGCGGAGAAATTATGCCAGTCATCCTCGATTTCCGGACCGGTAGCGACCGAGAAACCAAGGTCGACGAATATCTCGGCCAGTTCGTCCATCACCTGGCTAACCGGGTGAATACTGCCTTTCGGCGTGGCGGGCGGGGGCAAGGTCAGGTCAAGCTTTTCAGTGGCCAGTTTCGCATCCAGAACCGCTGTTTCCATCGCCTGCTTGCGGGCCGCCAGCGCATCGGCGACGGCTTGCCGCGTGCCGTTGATCTTCGGGCCCTGTTCCTGGCGCTCTTCCGGCGTCATTTGCCCCAGGGTTTTCAGCAACAGCGAAATTTCGCCCTTCTTGCCAAGCGCAGCCAGACGGATAGCCTCCAGCGCGTCACCGTCGGCCGCAGCGCCAATCTGCTCGAGATATTTGTCCCTGATCGCCTCGATGTCGCTCATCACTCTGTCCTGTTTTTCTCGTTGCCCGTCTAGCAAGCCTTGCTCAAAACCCAATAAAAAAGCGCCGCGAGATTGCTCTCCGGCGCTTTTTTAAATTTCTGAAAAGCTTCAAGCTTTCGCTAGAGCATCCTGCGCCTGTTTGATGATGCCGCTAAACACAGCGGGTTCATTCATCGCCAGATCAGCCATGACTTTACGGTCCAGTTCGATACCGGCCAGCTTGGTGCCATGGATGAATACGCCGTAGGTCAGGCCTTCTGCGCGAACCGCAGCGTTGATCCGCTGAATCCAGAGCGCACGGAAAGCCCGCTTTTTAACTTTACGATCGCGATACGCATATTGACCGGCTTTTTCGACGGCTTGCCGCGCGATGCGGATGGTATTCTTGCGACGGCCATAATAGCCCTTCGCCTGTACCAATAATCTTTTATGTTTTGTACGAGTGGTCGTACCCCGTTTGACACGTGCCATAATCTATATCCTGTAAATCTGTGAAATTGGAAGCGCGAGCCGTTAAAGCCCGTATGGCGCCCATTTCTTGATTGTTTTTGCATCGGCATCGCAACATTTCTTGGTGCCGCGATTTTGACGGATATATTTGCTGTTATGGCTCATCAAACGGTGGCGTTTGCCGGCTACGCCGTGCGTTACCTTGCCGGTTGCGGTGATTTTGAAGCGTTTCTTCACACCACTTTTGGTCTTCAACTTGGGCATTTTGGTCTCCTTTAGAAGTTACCGTTACGGACACTTGTGGCAGCCCAACACTGGCCAGAGCGTCACATCGGAAGGGCGGCATTAGCTGGATTCGCTTGAAATGCAAGTTTTATTGCGTCGGAAATACAGTCAATGATGGCAAGCAAGCGCCTCCAGCACATCATCCACCCGCGCCTGATCGCCGATCGCTAGCACATGGCCGTCTGATTCGGCGTGCAGCGGTTCGCCATTCCAGTCGCACATCATGCCACCGGCACCCTCGATGATCGGGGCGAGGGCGGCAAAGTCATGCAGTTTCAGGCCCGCTTCGCAGACGACATCGACATGGCCGCTGGCGACCAGGCCGTAATTATAGCAGTCGCCGCCATAGATCATCTTGCGCGGGGCCACTTTGCTGGCCAGACCCATGAAATGCTCGGCATCATGTTCGTCGAACAGATGCGGTGAGGTGGTGGCGAGGACAGCGTCCTTGAGTTCGCGGCAGCGCACGGATTTTGCCGGCTTGCCATTGAATGTTGTCGGGCGACCGATAACCCCGATCCAGCGTTCTCTGGCAATCGGCTGGTCGATGATCCCGATCAACGGAAAACCTTCCTGCATCAGCGCGATCAAGGTACCGAATATCGGCCGGCCAGCTATGAAGCTGGTGGTGCCGTCGATCGGGTCGAGCACCCATTGGCGCGACGCACCTTCGTTGCGGGGCCCATATTCCTCACCGATGATGCCATCATCAGGCCGTTCGACTTCTATGATGGCCCGCATCGCCTCCTCCGCCGCGCGGTCCGCCTCGGTTACCGGTGAGGAGTCTTCTTTGGTTCCCTGATCAAATTTGGCGCGGAAAAACGGACGAATGGCCTCGCCTGCGGCTTCGGCGAGTTTTTGCGCGAGATCGATATCTTTTGGGGTCATCGCTCGTCCATCGCGGAAGGAGTTGGTCGCCAGGCCCATAGGTACAGGAGAAGACCGGTGATGATGAATAGCGCAAAGCCGGACAGCACCCAGGCATTGGCATACCAATAGTGGCCCCAGGAAAATTCGCCGGACATGATCTTTTTCCAGCCATTGAAATGCTGAATCCCGGAGACAATCAGACCCAGCACCGCAAGAGACGATGCTATCCACCGGTTGAGCCAGTGCAGAGGATTGGCGAGCAGCAACAAGCCGAGCAATCCGATGACCGTTCTCTGGACGCGGCAATAAGGACAGACATAGACCCAGTCCGCCCATTCGGTGGCCCAGGCAAATAGCGAGATGAAGATCGCCAATATTGCGATATGAATGCGATATTTCAGCAGAAGTTCGAAACTGGGCATTGCCGTCTCCTGAAATTGGAAAATGTCGTCGGGACTAGTCCCACAGGCTGCTGACCGAACTTTCATCCGCGATTCGCTTGATCGCTTCGCCAAGCAGCGGCGCAATTGGAAGTACCCGGATCTTGTCGGAATCGAGCGCCGATTGCGGTGTGCGAATGGTGTCTGTGATGATCAGCTTGCGCAGCGAAGAGGCGTTGACCCGCTCTACTGCTTTGCCGGAGAGAACGCCGTGGGTGATATAGGCGGCGACATCGGTTGCGCCCGCCGCGATCAGGGCATCGGCTGCGTTGCAGAGCGTGCCGGCGCTGTCGGCGATATCGTCGATCATCACACAGAAGCGGCCTTTGACGTCGCCGATGATATTCATGACTTCGGAAACGCCAGCCTGCTCGCGGCGTTTGTCGACGATTGCGAGCGGCGCATTGTCGAGCCGCTTTGCCAATGCCCGGGCGCGAACCACGCCGCCGACATCGGGAGAAACAACCATGATATCCTTGTCGCTATGGCGCTTGATGATATCTTCGCTGATCACCGGGGCGCCAAAGAGATTGTCGGTCGGGATATCGAAAAAGCCCTGGATTTGTCCGGCATGGAGATCAACGGTGAGTACCCGGTCCGCGCCTGCTTCGGTAATCAGGTTGGCGACCAGCTTGGCTGATATTGGTGTCCGAGGTCCCGGTTTCCGGTCCTGCCGGGCATAGCCGAAATAAGGGATGACCGCAGTGATACGCTTGGCCGAAGCCCGGCGCAGGGCGTCGATGCTGATCAGCAATTCCATCAGATTGTCATTGGCCGGATGGCTGGTCGACTGGACGACAAATACATCTTCGCCGCGGACATTTTCATGGATTTCGATGAAAATCTCGTCATCGGCGAAGCGCTTCACACTCGCGTCGGTGAGCGGGATGCCCAGATATTGAGCAATTTCTGTAGCAAGCGGCAGATTGCTGTTGCCCGACATGAGTTTCATAATGGCGTTTCCCCGAAGACGGCGGGCCGCAAGAATCGCCAGCGGCACCCCATGACAATTTCGTGACCCTGTTAGACAGATGGCCGTCAAATCTAAAGTCCGTAATTGCGTTAATTTCGATTGCTCCGCACTGTGGCCCTTTCTATCAGGGCGTGATGACGGAAAAGCTTATCATCACCATGGCGCAATTGACCCAGAGCGTTGGCGATTTGCGTGGCAATGCCGACGCGATGATCGCGGCGCGCGGCGCGCGGCCCGACAGCGATCTGATCGTGTTTCCCGAATTGCAGCTGATCGGCTATCCGCCGGAGGATCTGGTTTTGAAACCAGCGGTGTGGGAGCGCGCGGAGGCGGAACTCAACCGGCTGGCGTCGGCTACCGCCGGGCCGGGACCGGCAATGCTGGTCGGGTCGATTTTCCGCGAAGACGGCAAGCTTTACAATGGCATCGCGTTGCTGGCGGACGGACATATAAAAGAAATTCGCTACAAGGTTGAACTGCCCAATTACGGCACGTTCGACGAAAAGCGGCTGTTCACCTCCGGCCCGTTGCCGGAGCCGGTCATATTCAAGGGCTGTAAAATTGGCCTGCCGATTTGCGAGGACGTCTGGTTCCCGACCGTCTGCGAACATCTGAAATCGCAAGGTGCGGAACTGTTCATCTCCGTGCACGGCAGCCCCTATGAAATCGAGAAAGACGATATGCGGCTGGGACAGGTCGCTACCCAGCGGGTTCGCGAAACCGGAATTCCGCTATTGTTCCTGAACCGCGTGGGCGGACAGGACGAGATTGTGTTCGATGGCGCCAGTTTTGTGCTCAACGGTGACGCCAGCGTGATGCACCAGCTGCCCGACTGGGACGAAGCGATTGTCGACACGCATTGGTCGCGGGAAGATGGTGTATGGACTTGTGCGCCGGGCGAAATCCATCAGCTGGATGACCATCCTGCCGATATCTATAATGCAATGATCGTTGGCCTGCGCGACTATGTGAACCGGAATCGCTTCCCCGGGGTTTTGCTGGGTCTTTCCGGGGGCATTGACAGCGCCTTGTCGGCTGCAGTTGCCGTCGACGCATTGGGTGCCGATCGGGTCTGGAATGTGATGATGCCATCGCGCTTCACGTCGCAGGAAAGCCTGGACGATGCCGAGGGCTGTGCCCAATTGCTCGGTACCCGGCTGGACACTATCCCGATTGGCCCGGCGATCGAGGGCTTTGATGCTATGCTCGAGGACAGTTTTGCCGACAGCAATGTCGACATCACCGAAGAGAATATCCAGTCGCGAATTCGCGGCGTCACGTTGATGGCGCTGTCGAATAAATTTGGTCACATGCTGCTCACCACCGGCAACAAGAGCGAGATGAGCGTCGGCTATGCGACCATCTATGGCGACATGGCGGGCGGCTATTCGGTGCTGAAAGATGCCTATAAGCTGACGGTGTTCAAACTTTCCGCGTGGCGCAACCGCAACAAACCGAGCCTTGGTCTCGGTCCGGACGGTCCGGTGATGCCGGAGCGGGTGATCACCAAGCCGCCGAGCGCGGAATTGCGCGAGGATCAGAAAGACAGCGACAGTCTGCCCGATTACGAGATTCTCGATCCGCTGCTGCACGGGCTGATCGAGGAAGAATTGTCGGTCCATGATCTGGTCGCGCGGGGCTTCGACCGGGAAACAGTGGTGCGGATCGAGCGGCTGCTCTATATCGCCGAATATAAACGCCGACAGGCCCCGCCGGGCGTCAAGCTTGGGACCAGAAATTTTGGCCGTGACCGGCGCTACCCTATAACCAATGCATTCAGGACCGTATGACCATAAAAACCCGCTTCGCCCCGTCACCGACGGGCCATCTTCATGTCGGCAATATCCGGACCGCGCTGCACAACTGGATGTTCGCGAAGAAAGAGGGTGGCACATTCCTGCTGCGGCTCGATGATACCGATGCCGAGCGGTCGAAGGAGGAATATGTCGAGGCGATCCGGGCTGATCTGGCTTGGCTTGGCCTCACATCTGACGAAGAGCAGCGCCAGTCGGCGCGCTTTGACCGCTATGAGGAGCAGCTGGAAAAACTGAAGGCAACCGGCCGGGTCTATCCGGCCTATGAAACGTCGCAGGATCTGGATTTGAAGCGCAAGATTCAACTGGGTCGGGGCAAGCCGCCGATCTATGACCGCGCGGCGCTTGAACTGACACCGGAACAGATTTCTGCTTTTGAAGCGGAGGGGCGCAAACCGCATTGGCGCTTCCAGCTCGATCACGATACGCCGATCACATGGACCGACCGGATCCGGGGAGACCAGCATTTCGATCCGGCTCTGCTATCCGATCCCGTCATCCGGCGCGAAGATGGCAGCTGGCTCTATATGCTGCCCTCGGCGATCGACGATATAGACATGGGCATCACCCATGTCGTGCGCGGCGAGGATCATGTTGCCAATACCGCGGTGCAGATTCAGATGTTCCAGGCCCTTGGGGCAAAGCCGCCGGAATTTGCCCATGAAGCGCTGCTGGTCGGCACCGAAGGCAAATTGTCGAAGCGGCTTGGTTCGCTTGGCGTCAGCAGTTTTCGCGATAAAAATATCGAGCCGCAGGCAATTGTCGCCTTGCTGGCGCGGATCGGGACCAGCGACCCGGTCGAGCCGATTGTTGATGTCGAGCCGCTGATCGCCAGTTTCGACTTTGCCCGTTTTGGTCGCGCACCAGCGCGGTTTGATGACGAAGAACTGGCGCAGCTCAACCAGAAGATCGTGCATTTGCTGGACTATGCGGATGTGCAGGACCGTCTGCCGGAAGCCATGGATGCCGAGGCCTGGGCAGTGATCCGGCCGAATTTGCATGACATGGGCGACGTCGATCAATGGTGGCAGGTGGTGACAGGCCCGATTTCTGCGCCTGAAATGCCGGCAGAAGACCAGGATTTTTTGGCCATCGCTCATGATAAGCTGGAAGAATTGGAAGCATCTTCTGATCTCTGGAAAGATCTGACCGGAGCGCTCAAGGAGGCGACGGGACGCAAGGGCAAGCCGTTGTTCATGCCGTTGCGCCAGGCGCTGACCGGGCTGGATCATGGTCCGGATATGAACGCATTGCTGCCGCTGATCGGCCGCGACGTTGCGCTGGAAAGACTAGCAAAAGCCGCCGCTTAACCATTGTTGGAAGTTTGATATCCCGACAACGGCGCCCCTTGTTTGCCATTTATAATGTAATAGTATATCATTACAAATGGCGCTGGGGTGAGATAGTCAAACAGGCACGGAGCCGCTCCGCCACTTCTGAGGATGGTTGAGAGGATATGATCATGAGCTATGTTTCCGTTTACGAGAACAAGACACCACGTGCGAAAGGCGTGATATTGGCTGGCGCCGTTCACGCGGCGATTATCGCTGGCGTGATTGCGATGCCCGGGATCGAAGTCCCGGACAAATTTCCCGGCACGATCATGGCCATTCCGGTTCTGGCCCAGAAGCCTCCGGAGCCGGTGATTGACGAGGCGAAGCCCGGAGTCAAATTGGCGGTCCAGACGCGGCAAAAGGCTCCGGACAAAACGATTGTCGATCTGCCGCCCGCGCCAGCGGAACCGCTCGAACGCTATTATAAACATGGCGTCGGAAGGGGCTCGGTGGGAACCGGATATGAAATCCCCCTTGAAGCGATCAAAATCACGCCGGACCCGGTGATTGTCGGTGCGCGTCTCAACACGCGCTATGCAGAGCAGTTCCAGCCCGCTTATCCACCGGGCCAACTGCGGCTCGAGCGGGAGGCCGAGGTCAGCGTTCGGGTGCTGGTCGGCAGTGATGGCCGGGTCAAGCAAATCGAACTGATCGATTCGCCGCATGTCGATTTCTGGTCGGCAACGCGCAACCAGGCGCTGAAAAAATGGCGTTTCACACCGGCGACCAAGGACGGCAAGCCGTTTGAAAGCTGGATGACGCTGAAAGTCCGCTTTGAAATCAACAGCTGATAGCGCCACCGGATGGCCGACCCGATTTTTCCCGCGCCAATTTTGCGGGAAGGGCTGGTCATCCGGGCGTGTCCGCACTATTTGGACGCCATGGGAATGTTAAAAGATGCATCGGTGAGCGGCGGTTTTGGCGATTTGTTCGCCTTTATTCGCCAGAATGAACCGGGGGAGCGCCTGCTGCCGGCGGCCTTGGCCATAGCCTGCACGTCGTTCATTTTGCTACTTTTTTGGCTCGATCCGAAGGTAAATACGTACACTTATGTACCGCAAGAGGTCATTTATGTCGAAAACTGGACGACCGACCGGACCGACGAGGAAATCCTCAAGGATCGCTGGCAAATCCAGTGCCTGAAGGATCAGCTGGAAGTGAAGCGGGTTGAAGCGGTGAAATCGCTGGGCCGGATGTCCGGCATGGATGTCGACCAGATTGAACGCGAAGCCGAAGCGGCCCGCAAGGCCCGCGGCGAGGTAGAGGTGGAACGGCCGGCCGGACTGCAATGCTGAATTCCGCCCGCGATGCACAATATATGGCCGCGGCGCTGGCTCTATCGGAACGCGGCCGGGGCCGGACCGGTGCCAATCCCAATGTCGGCTGCGTCATCGTCAAGCAAGGCGTCATCGTCGGCCGCGGCTGGACCCAGCCGGGCGGCCGTCCACATGCCGAGGAAATGGCGCTGGCGCAGGCTGGCGCGTCTGCCAAGGGCGCCGACATTTACGTGACCATGGAGCCTTGTGCCCATGAAAGCAGCCGGGGCCCGACCTGCAGCAATTCGATCATTGATGCCAAACCGAAAAGAGTGATTGTCGCGACTCTGGATGCTGACGAACGCACCAGGCGCAGAGGCATTGACCGGCTCGGCGATGCCGGCATTCCGGTCTCGGTCGGGATCCGCGAACTGGAGGCGCGCCGCGCGATGGCCGGTTTCCTGTGCCGCGTCGAAAACGGACGACCCTTTGTCACGCTCAAGCTGGCGATGTCTCTGGATGGCTGCATTGCCATGGCCGACGGGTCTAGCCAGTGGATCACCGGCGAAGGCGCACGGGCGCATGCCCATCTGGAACGCGCGCGCAGCGATGCGATACTGGTCGGAGCCGGCACGGCCAGGATGGACCGGCCAGGGCTCGATGTGCGGCTCGATGGGTTGACCGACCGGTCGCCGCAACCGGTGGTGCTGGGCACCGACAAGGACATGCCGGACCATTGGCTGCAGATTGACGAGCCCGCCGCGATTGCCGGTCTGGCCGATGTCAACTGGCTGCTGGTGGAAGGCGGTGCCAAAACCGCGACCTCTTTTCTGGCAGCCGATCTGGTTGACCGGCTTTTGCTCTATCGCGCGCCGATCATCATCGGCGGCGGCCTGCCCGCCATTGCCGATATCGGGCTGGAAAAGCTTGGTGAGGCACATGGCCAGTGGCGGCGCACCGATCAGCGCCAACTGGGGCAGGATATGCTTGAGATATATGACCGCGCAGCCTAGGTTCCGCTTCGTTCATAGCAAATAGGCCCAGCAAATAGGATCGCCCATGTTCACAGGCATTGTTTCAGATATCGGCACGATAGAGTCGCTCGATCAGCGCGGCGACCTGCGCGTCAAAATCAAATGCGGCTATGATATGGGCAGCGTTGATCTGGGCGCGTCGATTGCCTGTTCGGGCGTCTGCTTGACCGTGGTCGACAAGGGCGATGACTGGTTTGCGGTTGATGTATCGGGCGAGACTCTTTCATGCACCGCCGAGGGGCAGTTTACCGCCGGCCGGCGGATCAATCTGGAGCGCGCCCTGAAAGTCGGCGATGAACTGGGCGGGCATATTGTCACCGGTCATGTCGACGGCGTTGGCGAAGTGGTTTCCAGCATCACTACCGGTGGTTCCTGGGCGGTCGTCATCCGGGTTTCGAGAGAATTGGCACCTTTTATCGCGGCCAAGGGATCGATCACCGTCGACGGCGTGTCGTTGACCGTCAACGGAGTGTCCGACGAAGACGCGGTGACTCATTTCACTCTCAATATCATTCCCCATACCGCACAGGTGACCACGCTCGGGGAATTGCAATCGGGCCGGGCCGTCAATCTCGAAATTGACATTTTGGCGCGTTATCTGGCGCGGATGGAGCAGGCCCGGTCGCTGGTCTGAGCCGTATCATGATGAACCGGCCGCAGCGGGATGAAGGGCTGCTCGCTATGATGCCGCACTGGATTGCCGCATCGCTTGGGTTTCGTGCAAGGGTAGCAATGCCGTTAGCCCTGAGCTTGTCGAACCACGCCTCTCGTCGATAGGCGCCCTTCGACAAGCTCTGGGCTAACGGAAAAAACGCGGATTGATGGGGTCGCCCTCAGTGAGCTACCAGGCCAGCGGACCGGTATCCGCTCGATCAGCGGCTCAGAATGGCAACCACTGCTGCTTCTTGCTGAATTTCATATAGCCGACATTGGCGCCGAGCCGCAGGCCCGCTCCCAGCCTTACCGGGATCAGCACCTTGTCGCCGCTGCGCAAATAGCTGACCTGGAAGCCACCGATGAAATAGGCCGCGCCTTCGCCAGCCGGGAAACGCTGAAACAGCTCTTCGCTGTCATAGAGATTATAGACCAGCACGAAAGTGTTGGCCGCATTGCCGCCAAAATCAAAGCCGATTGACGGCCCTGTCCAGTAGACCGTGCGTTCGCCTTCGATCTTGTGGTAGAGCGTGCCCGAACCGTAGCGCAGACCGACAATGAAGGCCCCGCTGGCTTCGCGTCCGGCGATATAGGCATTGGGCCGGCCCTGTTTCTTGAGAATATCCTCGATAACTTCAGCCAGGCCTTTTGCGCCCTTGCCGAATACGCCTTCTGCGGCGCCGATCAGATTATCGTCCTGAAAAGTATTGCTGTCATCGACCGGCACGCCGTTCGCGCCGCCGCCGGGCTGGGCTGCGTTCGTGGCTGAGCCGGAAGGCGTGATGATATCCGCGTTGATATCGCTGTCGACCGCCGTGTCCTCGACCGTCGTCGAACTCGCGGTGCCGGAATCGAAATTCCGGTCATAGTCGGGCGCAGCCAGGTCGGCATCGATCACATCATTGGGATCGACATTTTCAACCTGGGCAAATGCGGGAGTCAGGGCTGGAGCGGCGGCAAGAGCCAGAACCGCAAATGTCCCCAAAAATTTCTTTATGTATAACGGTAACATGGGCTAACTCCTTACCATTACCAACCAACCTCGGCTCTCGGCCGTTGGACATGACCACGCAATGAACGGACGACGAACTGAGTCGATTCTGCGGCGGTCCGAGTCCGTTGATCAAAAGCCAGCGTTTTCCGTCATTTTCGGCGCGTTTCCATGCGAGCCACTTTACCCGTTGCAGCCAGCGCTATCCATGGTTATAGCGCCTGCTCTAGCCAAGCTGCGTGGACACGTGGGTGAGCGGCTGAAACCACCTCCCTGCTAAGGAGGCAAGGGCCTCACGGTCCTTCGAGGGTTCGAATCCCTCCGTGTCCTCCATTTTTCTATTTCTCCCGGGCTTCTCTCTGTTGGTAGCTTGGCGGGCTTGACCGCAATGGCGTTAAACTGGGGCTACCATGATCGGCCGGGTGTCGGTAAAAAGGCGCCAAAGACAATTTAGGCAGATTTTCAGAATCACCTATTTCGCGCGCAGGTCTTCATCCGCCTGTTTCAAAAACCAGTCATAGGTATCACGAATACCCTCTTCCAGTCCGATGGAATATTTCCATCCCAATCGTGCAAGCCGGCTGACATCCATCAATTTACGCGCAGTTCCATCGGGCTTTTTTGTATCAAAGCTGAGCTTGCCTTTGAAACCTGTTACATTGGCTACTGTTTCAGCCAATTCGCGGATAGTGACGTCTGTGCCGGAGCCGACGTTAATGTGACTAAGCATTTCCTGCGTTTCTTCTCGGTAGGTTTTCTGATCCAGGTCCATCACAAACAGTGAAGCGGCCGCCATGTCATCCACGTGCAAGAACTCGCGCCTTGGATTGCCGCTGCCCCAAATCACTGCCTCAGCGCTATTATCCTGTACCGCTTGATGAAAACGGCGGATCAATGCGGGCAGGACATGGCTATTCTCGGGATGAAAATTGTCGCCTGGCCCATAAAGGTTGGTCGGCATCACCGAACGATAGTCTGTGCCATATTGCCTGTTATAGCTTTCGCACAGCTTGATTCCGGCTATCTTGGCGACCGCATAGGGTTCATTGGTGGGTTCCAATGTCCCGGTCAACAAGGCGTCTTCCTGCATCGGCTGTGCTGCGTTTTTCGGATAGATGCAGCTTGACCCCAGCTGCAAAAGATTGTGGACGCCAGCCGCATAGGCCTGATGGATCACGTTGCATTCGATCATGAGATTTTCATAGATGAACTGCGCCGGGTAACTGTTGTTGGCTACAATTCCACCGACCTTGGCCGCTGCTAAAATCACCTGATCAGGGCGTTCGGCTTGCATGAATTTGCGGACTGCCATCTGATCTGTAAGATCCAGATCGTCACTCGTTCGTGTCACCAGCTCCAAGTCTGCTCCGGCCTTTTGGCGAGCTTGCAATTGGCGTAAAATTGCACTTCCCACCATACCGCGATGGCCAGCGATGTAGATTTTCATGGGACTATCCATCAATCGACACCGGCAGGTCCATGCCATGTTCCTTCAGCAGGGCGTGCCGCCTAGCGGATTTCAAATCTTCCACTACCATTTCCGCACACATTTCCTGTACCGTGATTTCCGGAACCCAGCCCAGCAGCTTCTTGGCCTTGGCCGGATCACCCAGGAGCGTTTCCACTTCTGCCGGACGGAAATAGCGTGGATCGACGCGCATGATCACATCACCGACACTCAATGCCGGGGCCAAGTCTCCGTTTATTTCAGTGACCGTTGCCGTTTCATCGACGCCTGTTCCGCTAAATTCCAATGTCAGACCCAGTTCGGCAGCCGACCATGTAAGAAACTGGCGCACCGAATATTGAACACCGGTGGCAATGACGAAATCGTCGGGCTTGTCCTGCTGCATCATCATCCACTGCATGCGGACATAATCCTTGGCGTGGCCCCAATCGCGAAGGGCATCAATGTTGCCCATGTAAAGGCACTGCTCGAGGCCCTGCGCGATATTTGCCAAACCGCGAGTGATTTTACGGGTTACAAAAGTTTCTCCCCGGCGCGGACTTTCATGATTAAACAGGATACCGTTGCAAGCGTACATCCCATAAGCTTCTCGGTAGTTTACCGTGATCCAGTAAGCATACATTTTTGCGACGGCATAAGGGCTTCGCGGGTGAAAAGGTGTTGTTTCGGTCTGCGGCGTTTCCTGGACCAATCCGTATAGCTCGGATGTGGAGGCCTGATAAAAGCGGGCCTTCTTTTCCAAGCCTAGAAACCGCATTGCTTCCAGCAGGCGCAATGTGCCCATTGCATCAACGTCTGCGGTATATTCAGGCGTTTCGAAACTGACAGCTACGTGGCTTTGAGCGCCGAGGTTATACACCTCGTCAGGTTGAACTTCGTGGAGAATGCGCGTCAGGTTTGAGCTGTCGGTCAAGTCACCATAATGTAGTTTGAAACGGGCGTTGTCGGTATGGGGGTCTTCGTAAATGTGATCGACACGCTGGGTGTTTAAGGAAGATGCACGCCGCTTGATCCCATGTACTTCATAACCCTTTTCTAACAGAAACTCGGCCAGATAGGAGCCATCTTGTCCGGTTACACCGGTAATCAGGGCGACAGGTTGCTTTGGCACGGTCACAATAAAATCCTTTTGGTAAACTTGATTTTTTGCTGTTGGAGATCTCGACCCGATTTTTATGACCTAGAATCAGAAATGCCTTTAGGCAACCTCGAGCAATGGGTATTGGGACCTAAAGGTCGATAAATTGGTCTTGGCTTTATTTCGAGTGTAACACTGAGCAATGCAAGTGAAAAGGCGCGAGGGCATAAGCACAAGTTTGACGTGCTGGCATAATGGCGGGCTACTGCTTTATTCTGCTAGCCAGCGGAGGGAATTTTTATCGGTTTAGAGATTTTTCCCGCGTTCGCCACAGCCTGTTCTGCGAGATTGCCGACCAAAAAATTTGATTTCGGGATCGTTAGCAGCGAATGCAAAAAGCGCACATATATTGCTCTCATCGGCTCTACTATTTTTGTCGATGTGTGAAAATAGCTAAAGCGGCTCAATGATTTGCCAGGTGGAAATATTTAGTCGAACCTGCCCAGCATAGCCTTGTTGCCGATATTTACACACCATGTTGACATCACCCCCGCATCTGCATAGTCTTGCGCACTGCAATATGATGCCTACTGCATACAGAACTGGTCTTACTGGCTCGACATTTTAGTCGTCAGGCGCACGGTGCGAGCAGTGCTTAGCGTTTTTGGCGTGAAGATAGGCTCCGATGTTTAATAATTCCGCGCGTGCACGCGCTTCCCAAAATAAAGACCAGCCAGTACGCGTCATCTTTGTTAACCGTTTCTTCTATCCTGACGAGTCGGCGACCTCGCTGATGTTGACAGACCTTGCCTTCGCGCTTGAGAGTCAACCTTATGCGCTAAATGTTGTGACTAGCGGTTCTCAATATGCTGGCGCCGAGTCCCCGGCGGCGCTGCGTGAAAAAGTAAACGGGACGTCCATTCACCGACTGCCTGCGCTGCAGGGCGGTCAGGCATCGCTCGTCCGGCGTTTCGCCAATTTTATCATTTTCTACCTGTTCAGCTTCCTCGCACTGTTGCGCTTGGCGCGGCGCGGCGATTTGGTGGTCTGTCTGACCGATCCGCCTTTTGGCCAGCTACTATGTCTTCTTGCGGCCCGGCTGAAAGGCGCACGCCTCGTCAACTGGGTGCAGGATATCTACCCGGAGACCGCCATCCGCCTGGGCTACGGCTCGCCGGGCAATCCGCTTTTCGCGGTGCTGTCCCGTCTGCGCGACCGTTGCTGGAAGGCAAGTGCGATTAATGTCGCTATCGGCGCGCGCATGGCCGAATATGTCAATCATCGCACGGCGGGCGCGGCCAATATCCGGATCATCCCGAACTGGGCCGACGAGACAGCGTTGGCGCCGCTCGCCCATGAAAACAACCCGCTACGCAGCGAGTGGGGTTATACGCCCGAAGATTGCGTGATCGGCTATTCCGGTAATCTGGGCCGTGCCCATGACAGCGAAACGATGCTGGGCGCAATTGCGCAGCTTGCCGACGACGTGGCGTCACCGACGCGGTTTCTGTTTGTCGGGGGCGGAGCCCAGCGCAAAGGTCTTGAGCAGCGTCTTATGGCATATGAAGGGGTTCGCTTTTGCAACTATCAGCCCCGCGACCGGTTGCGTGAAAGCCTGTCGGTGCCCGATATTCACTGGCTGTCGCTTGCGCCGCAGCTCGAAGGTCTGATTGTACCGAGCAAGTTCTATGGTGCCGCCGCTGTCGGCCGCCCGATCATTTTCATCGGCGACGAAAATGGCGAAGTCGCTCGTCTGGTCGCGCAGGGCGAATGCGGTCGTACATTTGCCCCCGGCGCTAGCGGTGCGCTCACCCAATATTTACGGGATCTTTCGAACGACCGTAACTTGCGCGAGCTTTTGGGCCAAAAGGCGCGCCTCTTTGCTGCAGATATCTGTGCTCGCGACAGCCGCCTTGCCGAATGGACTGCGCTGCTTCGTGATTTGGCCGCTCCGCAGATGGCTGGTTCCCTAGGCGAGGCAAAATCTGCTAAGAAAGCTAATGATCATTTGGCCCTCGAAAGCGCACCAGTTGCAGGCCCTACGCGGATTAAAGGGCTGGCCAATGGTCAGCAAGACAAGGGAATAACGCCATGACCTCGGCCATCGCTAAAACCTCGTACGCGGAACCACAACGAGCCCAGGGAGACCAGCGCTGGTATGCAGCGCAGGTCCAGCCGCGCAAGGAGCAGTTGGCGCTCGCGCATTTGCGTAGACAGCGTTTCGTGACCTATTGCCCCATTATCAAACGGACAAGGCGCCCACGCAGCAAATCGGTTAGCGCCGCCGAGCCGCTGTTCCCCGGTTATGTCTTTGTCGCGCTTGATTGCGATCGCGAGCCCTGGCGTTCCGTAAATGGCACGATCGGCGTGCTCCGCCTCGTGAGTTTTGGGATGCAGCCCGCTGCGATGCCTCGCGGGTTTGTAGAGAAGCTGCAGAATCTGGCAGGCGGCGGCGGCCACGTCCGCTTCGACGAGGTTCTGCAGCCGGGCGACGGGGTCAGGATCGTCGGCGGACCATTTGATGGCCTATGCGGCTCGCTGGCGAGCAGCAGCGGCCGCGAGCGGGTAACAGTGCTGTTGCAGATGCTCGCCGGGGAAACGAAGGTGACGATGCCGCGCTCATGTCTGATCTCTTCTTAAGCTGGACAGACGGCGTATCACCGCTGGCGAGATAATATGTTTTTTGTTACAATTTCTTGCTTGCCAACAAAGGTCGCCTGTGAGACTGTTCAAAATTGAACAGAGAATATCAAGTTCTCTAATACACCTATCTGTGCGCGGTCGTTTCCGCCGCAGTGCGGTAGCCACTGCAGCCTATGGAACCCATTGTCCACTCTCCTTCAAAGGCGCGCCTTTCCGAGCGCGAGAGCATTGATTATGAATTGATGTTGCTGCTCGAACAGAGGCCGGATTTATCGCAGCGGGAATTGTCGCGGCGGCTTGGGATCAGTTTGGGGCGCGTCAATTATTGCTTGCAGGCGCTTGCCGCAAAGGGCTGTGTCAGACTCGAAAACTTTCGCCAATCGCCGCACAAGCAGCGTTATATTTATGCGCTTACGCCTGACGGTATTGCGCGGAAGAGCGCGATGACGGGGCGGTTTTTGAAGCGCAAGCTGGCCGAATACGAGCATTTGAAAGCACAGATCGCGCTCCTCGAGCGCGAATTGCGCGAGCAGGGCGAGGGCGCGCAGTGACGCAGCGCAAGATCCAGACCTGTCAATCGGTGTTATCGCGCGAGGCCCTCTCGCACCGGCCTAAGAAAGTCCGCGGCAAATTCTCTCGCGCGGCGGCTCGGCATCTGCTGAATTTGGAAAGGATTCAGTCTTGAGCCTCTTAAAGACCCTCCGGTTCATTGTTCGACATCCGCTTAATCGCGGTCATCAGCTTCGCGCTACCCCCGATCTATTAGGTGCATAGAGTGAGTGCGATGAAAGATCACGAGGCAATTAGCGCCTGTCGAATCATGTCTGCAAGAAATTGAAACGGTGGGGCGCAAATCCAAGAATGGCAAGTAAGTCCAAGCAAAATAAGATTACGCGCCCGCAATTTCCGTCAGATTCGTCTGGTATCGTTGTTCATATTTCTGGAGGTCTGGGACCCGATTCCGGCGGGGCGAGATCCACGATCCCTTGGTCAGTCGATGCACTTCGGTCACGCGGCGTTGATGCGCGCCTTGTTTCAGTTTCCAGCCAGCACGATGAGCTTCCCGCCCAGCTCAAAAAGCGGCTTTCCTTCAAGCGGATCGCGTCGCTGCCGACTTGGCGCGAAATCTTACTGCCGGAGCTTCATCAGGAACTGGAACGCGCCACTGAAGATGCAGACATTCTGCATGTCCATGGCCTTTGGAGTCCCTTGCTGCTTGCGGCTTGTGCAATCGGACGCCGGCGACGAATGCCTGTTATCCTTAGCCCAATGGGCATGGTCTCATCGCATGCCCTAGCTCAATCGCGGTGGAAAAAATTGATATTTTCCTGGCTGCTCCAAAACCGTGCTCTAAGCCATGTGAGTTGCATTCACGTAACATCGAGCGCGGAATTCAGGGACTCAAAGCAGTATTTTGGCGATGTGCCAGTGGCCCTTATCCCTCACGGTGTAGAATTGCCGGTCGCTGGCGAAGGACCGATCAACCGGCTCCCAAAGGCTGAAGCAGGGAGGACAATACTCTTTTTGGGACGTGTTAGCCCTATCAAGAACATTGCAGCACTAATTGAGGCTTGGGCTAGGGTCGAGCCAGCCTATCCGTCCGCCGTACTGCGAATCGTCGGGCCTCAGGACAAGGACTATGCAACCTCGCTTGTGAAGCTTGCTGAACACTTTGAACTAAAGCGGATTTTCTTCGAGCCTCCCGTCGACGACGAGGGCCGTTTTGCCGCTTTCGGGCAAGCCGATGTGGTCGTCTTACCCTCTCACTCCGAGAGCTTTGGAATGAGTGTTGCAGAGGCCCTCGCCTTTGGCCGGCCTGTCATCGTAAGCGACAATACTCCATGGGCAAACCTCGTGGACCAGGCGAGATGCGGTTGGACAGCAAAGGGCTCGCCCGAGGATTTGGCTAAGGCTATCGCGGCTGCGCTGGAGAAACCAAAGGACGAGCTGCGCGATATGGGGCAAGCAGCACAACAATTTATCGAAGAGCTTGATCTTACTTGGGTTCGCAATGCATCTCAGCTTCAGGAGGTCTACCAGTGGTGTTTTGGAAGAAGCCCCCAACCTAAATGCGTTTATGCTGGCGATGACGTTGGCGAATTCTAGCGGTCCATTACAGCCTTTGGTCATACGGTCTGGCAGGGGAGCGGTTGTGCCCAAAGATGCGGGACAGGCCATTTCGAGGCAATGAGGGCAGGAAAAGGAGTAGTGACCTGATTTTAAAATCAATCATAAAGGCTTGCAAGGCTAGGGTCAGGTCTCATTGATCACAACCAGAAGATGACTGTGGCGGCAAGACAGATGGCGGACATGAAGGTGTGACCGTGCTTTTGCAGATGCTCGCCGGGGAAACGAAGGTGACGCTGCCGCGCTCAAGCCCGATCGCTTCTTAAGCCGGGAAGGCGGCGCGCCATCGCTGGCGAGATAATATGTTTTTTTGTACAATTCTGTCCTTGCCAAAAAAATCGTCTGTGACACCGTTCACAATTGAACAACAAATATCAAGTTCTCTAATACACCCGTCTGTGAGCGGTCGTTTCCGCTGCAGTGCGGTAGCCGCACAGCCTATGGACCCCATTGCTCATTCTCCTTCAAAAGCGCGCCTTTCCGAGCGCGAGAGCATTGACTATGAATTGATGTTGCTGCTCGAACAGAATCCGGATTTATCGCAGCGGGAATTGTCGCGGCGGCTCGGAATCAGCTTGGGACGCGTCAATTATTGCCTGCAGGCGCTTGCCGCAAAGGGCTGGGTCAGACTCGAAAACTTTCGCCAATCGCCGCACAAGCAGCGTTATGTTTATGGCCTCACTCCAGCAGGAATTGCCCGCAAGAGCGCGATGACGGACCGCTTTTTGAAGCGCAAACTGGCTGAGTTCGAGCATTTGAAGGCACAGATCGCGCGCCTCGAAGGCGAGCAGGGCGAGGGGGCGCAGCGACGCAGCGCAAAATACAGGCCAAGATAAAGACCCGTCAGTCGGTGTTTTTGGGCGCGCGGTAGTCATGAATAAGAGTGGCGGCAAGCCGTGGGATGCTCGACAGGGCAGCATCGCTAGGCCGAAATGGTTGTTTTTGACAGAGTCGTTTGCTATTTAAAATTTCCCAATAGCGGCGCTAAATCAGATTAAATCTTAGCAGTCGTGCCTTCTAAGCTTGCTATCTATGTTGGCTGAGTGGGGCGTGGATTAATTGGGCCGGTGAGGATCGGCGTCCCTAGTTATTTTTCACGCTCGAGAAAACTGCTCGCCCCGAATGCTTTCGGGACCTGAAATTCACCGGCTCATCATTGGGTCTCTGCACATCTGCAGGGTTCCGTATCGGTCATAGGGAAAGTCTAAATATCTTGATCAATTCGAAACCCTTGAACAGTGAGGCACACTTCCGGCTTCCCTTAACATGGAAGCCGACACACGCTGAGGGCTTGATCCGCGTGGGGCCTGCCGAAGACGGTGGATACGTAATCCGGGAAAAAGCGCTTAGAAGCAGTGATTTTTTAGTCGGCGGTGGTCTTTCAGATGATTGGCGGTTTGAAGAGGATTTCGAGAAACGCAGTGGAGCACGCGTTGTCATATATGACCCGACGGTAAATTCGAAATTCTGGCTGAAGCGGTTATATGGCGCAATCAAGGGTTTGCGTCGGGGTAAATCACCATTTAAGGTCGTAAAATTGTACATGGCCTACAACAGCTTTTTTTCCGGGGAAACTAGGCAGCACATTCGAAAGTTCATCGGCGAGCTCGCTCCGGACATGCAGATTGCCCATTTGCACGCAAATAACTACGGAGGACATTCGCCGGACGGGGTGCCGATTGCGCTTGAATTGACTTTCAGCTGGGCGAGTGAAATTACCAAGCCCGAATCTCCGGTGCCCGCTTACCCGGTGCCCGATTTGGACTTTCCATGTAATCCAGCTGGGGTTGATCCAAGCATCGAGTTTAGCGCGGAGCTGCGAATATGACCACTCGTCGCAACATAACGATTATGCTTCGGACTCATCGCTCAACCACTGACGGCGGCGCGATCCGATGAATAGGCGTGCATTGATATGCGGGATTTCCGGCCAGGACGGAGCGTATTTGGCCAAACTTCTACTCGCCAAAGGCTATGATGTTTACGGCACTTCACGAGATGCCGAATTATCGCAATTCAGCAATCTGGTTCGTCTCGGAATTCGTGATCAAGTCATAGTTCGATCCATGTCGCTCAGCGATTTCCGGAGCGTTCTGACAACTCTAACGGCCGTTGAACCGGATGAGGTGTATAACCTGGCTGGCCAGAGCTCGGTCGGGCTTTCTTTTGAACAGCCGGTCGAGACGATGGAAAGCATCAGCCTCGGGGTGCTAAACCTGCTAGAAGCGGCGCGCTTTGTCGGTGGTCGGTCGCGTATCTATAATGCAAGTTCAAGCGAATGTTTCGGTGACACTGGCGGCAGAGCCGCTTCTGAAGAAGCGCCATTTCGTCCGCGTAGCCCCTATGCTGTTGCAAAAGCGGCTGCTCATTGGACTGTAGTCAATTATCGAGAGGCATACGGACTCTTCGCATGCAACGGTATCCTCTTCAACCATGAGTCGCCTTTGCGGCCTAACCGTTTCGTAACGAGCAAGATCATCGCCGCCGCTTGCGCAATAAAGCTTGGCGGCATGCAGAGCCTCGAGCTTGGTGATATCGACGTATCGCGAGATTGGGGCAGTGCCCATGAATATGTCGAAGCGATGTGGCGGATGATGCAGGAAGAAACCGCGGAAGATTTTGTGATCGCGACCGGCGAAACGCAAAGTCTGAAAAGTTTCGTGATCGCGGCCTTCGAAGCGGTTGACTTGAATTGGCAAGATTATGTGAAATTTAATCCTGGCCTCGCTCGTCCCTCGGAAATTCGGCTTAGTTCCGGTAACCCTGATAAGGCAGAAAAGCGGCTCGGATGGAAAGCCAAGATGAAAATGCGCGATGTCGTTCAGGAGATGATTGGCGCTGAGATGCGCAGAAAGTCCCCAAAGGCCCAATAGCCTTTATTGTGACATCAAGATTGAGAGCCTGATCATTCACTTCTGATATTTCCCTTGTCTGTACTATCGCAAGCAATACGAGTGCGAGCACCATCTGATTTGCGTCTACAGAGGTACGCTCCATCCCGGCTTACCAGAGGTTTCGCAGTCATCGGAGAAATTTTGAGGCACAGAATATTCCCATCCTGACATACATCACTATAGGCGTCCGGTTACAGCATTTGGTGGTCAGCAAATGAGTCGCTTGCCGCCAAAGCCAGGTCACCAGTTGCGGGATGAGCGCTTCGCTAAGGCGTTTGACACGTCGCATCTGGATATTGGTCTTGGGCGACGGATGGTGCACAGCGCGCTCGTGTCGGCTGGCTCCGCTGTGCTCCTGATGAGCGTGCAGATCATCCAGCTTACAGTTCTGTCTCGCTTGCTTGCTCCGGAAGATTTCGGGCTGATCGCGATGGCTATGGTGGTTACGGGCGTTGTTCGTCTATTTTCGGACCTCGGACTGACGATGGCAACCATCCAGCGCGAAGAAATTACTCATGATTTCGTCAGTTCACTGTTCTATATTGATGTTGGATTTTCCATAATTCTGATGCTTTTGTGTAGGCTCGCTGCGCCGGCGGCTGCTCTGATCTATTCCGAGCCGCGTGTTGAGATGATCATTATAGCCATCGCCGTAACTTTCCCGATTTCCGCTTTACGCAGCCAGAACCGGGCCTTGATGGCGCGAAGCATGCTTTATCTGAGGCTCAATATTTCGACCGTCGCAGCGAGTATTTTTGGCCTCGCGGTCACGCTCGTTTGTGCAGGTTTACTGAATCTTGGCTACTGGTCGATTGTCGTCGGAACGCTGGCAGCGGCTGTCCTGGAAGCATGTATTTCCTGGATCATTTTTCCATGGCGTCCCGGCGCCGTGCACTCCTGGGCTGAAGCGCGAAGCGCGACCCGTTTCGGTCTGAACTTGCTTGGTGCCAATCTCGCGAGCTGGATGTGGAAACAATCTGACAATGCGCTAATTGGTTATCGTTGGGACGCGGCGGAACTTGGCTTCTACGCCCGCGCCTATTCGATCCTTATGGTACCATTAACTTTAGTGAGCGGTCCCATCGGTGGTGCGGTCATCCCTGCACTGAGCCGCCTCCAGAACAAGAAGGAGGAATGGACCTCGCTGCTGTTCTCGACCGCGCGGATCATGGCCTTCTTTGCCGGGCTGATGTCGGTTGGCCTAGCGCTCAACGCGGATTTTCTAGTCGAGGCCCTGCTCGGGCCGAACTGGGGGCGAAGCGCCAGCATATTTTACTATCTGACAATCTCCATTTTCCCAGGCCTCGTCTGGGAGCTTGCGCGCTTTATCTTTTTATCACTCGGACGCACCGACGCGATGCTTCGTTACTCGATAGCCGCAGCGCTAATTCACGTGACAGCCTTTGCCATCGGCGTGCAATATGGCGCAGAGGGCGTCGCCATTGGCCTCGCAATCGTATCTTGGCTTGTGATGTTGCCTCTTCTGATGTTCTGCTGCCGGATCAGTGGTTTAACGCTACGGTCGTTAATTTGGCAATTTCTGCCATCGCAGATGGCCATGCTGCTGGTCTGGGCGCTAACGCTGGCGCTTCAGGACAATATGAGTATTGAGGGAACCCTCACCGAAACTATTGTAAAGAGCGTTGCAATCACGACCGCCTATATACTAATGCATATCATGATTTTACCTTTCCACGCTGGCTGGCGTAACGATGCCAAGCGAATGCTGAGCTGGACTCAATCCACCTTCAATCGAATGTTAGGAATAAAAGTGTGAGGTTGAGTGGCGGGAAACTGACCGAAGCCCCACGCATGAGCGTGCTGCTATACGGTTATATCCATGGTGAGGGCGGCATCCAGACCCACACGCGGTATCTCGCCGAGGGCTTGCGCGCGCGCGGCCATTCGGTACAAATAATATCTCCTGCTCCTATGATTGCACACGACCATAGCGAGGAACGGCTGAACGGCGGACTAGAATACGGAACCTATCGCAGCGTCCGAGACTTGGTCCGCGCGATACGGTCGGGAGGCCCCGATGTTATCGTCATTGTAGGAACCGGCTGGAAAGCGATGGCGGCCGCGCTAATGGCGCGACGGCCGTGCAAAAAGATATTCTTCGAGGTTATGAGTGGCGCCCGTAATTCCGGATTGGACCCAAGAAGCCTCGTTAATTTTGGATTTGACGCGGTTGTCGGCCAAGGCTCTTCGGTCACTCGGCGTTTTGCAAAGGAGTTTGGCTGGAAGGGCCAAACAACCACCATCCCCGCGCTACCCGAGCCGTTGGAATCCTTCGGGCCGATCCCGCGGCGTAGCCTTCGCGACACGACAAACGGCATTAGATTCGCGCATTTCGGGCGTCTGGCCGAGCATAAGAATGTAGCTCTGCTGGTTGACCGGTTCAAAGACTACGCGCCCGCCGGGAGCATTCTGGACATATGGGGGGGGGAGCGAATTCGGAAGCGATCTCGACCCTGATCCAAAAAAATGGTCTCGGCGGGGCCATTCGCATGCGTGGCCGCTATCCGGAGGGGCGCGCCTACATCGAGCTTTTGCAGTCCTATGATCTCAAACTGCTGCCCACTGTTGGAGAGGAAGGGGCACCGCTGGTCTTGCTGGAAGCGATGGCCTGCGGTCTGCCCTTCGTTGCCAATGGTGTGGGCGGTATTCCTGACTACAACAATCCCGACTGCCTGATTACAAATGGCAATATCGGCGGCTTCATACCTTCCGTGATCGCCATGGTTCAGCGGTTACGTGGCAACGATCTTGACCCGGCGCGCCTGCAAGGTTGTTATGAAGATAAATTTAGTTACAAACATCTAGTGGACCGCTGGGAGGATGTGCTAACGCGCGTCGTCAATGGCACTGATACGGACGGCCATAGGAGAGTGACGTAATGGAACCGGTAGCTTTTTATACGCTGGTGGCCGGATCTGTCTTCGTCCTGATTGCCGGTTTCATGCGTCCGAATGGTTACATGCAACTTCCGTTCCTCACGGCGGCCGTGTATCTCGGGTGGATCCTGCCGCAATTATGGTCGATCCGTCAGACATATAGTAGCACCGCCGCAGCGGATCTGACCCTGTTGCACATTTTTAGCCTCGGCTGCCTTTTGTTTACCGTTCTTGGCTGGCGAATGGGCGTGCGTTCTCGAAGCCAGGCGCCAATCAACGATCCCTTAACGGACAAGTCTCTGGTGGTGATTTGCACCATACTTACGGTGTTCGTTTGGATAATGGTATTTGGCATGGGGGCGCGCGCGTTGGAAGAGCGCACCTCTGTCCGTCGTCAGAACATTTGGCACTGATGGCTGCGTAAATTAGCGGAGCATCGGCCTCGTCTTGTTGGTTGATATTAGGCGGCTAGCTTGCGGTGTTGCAAGCGCCGATGTTCAATGGTCTTTC